>Ga0172372_10000112_pt1 | contig 117837 bp, 146 predicted proteins | sample LakKiv5m_2_FD_114544 | JGI IMG/M metagenome (GOLD analysis project Ga0172372, IMG submission 114544) | Freshwater microbial communities from Kabuno Bay, South-Kivu, Congo - kab_092012_9.5m | ecosystem: Environmental > Aquatic > Freshwater > Lake | place: Democratic Republic of the Congo...
ACCGGAGCGACTGGTGCCACTGGACCAGCGTTCTACAACTTAGTTGCAGCTCCTCAGGCTAATGCCTATCCGTTGGCTTTAGTTGATGCAACCAGACTGGTGCAGATGACTTCTAACACGCCAGTAAACGTAACAATTCCAACAAACTCCAGCGTTCCGTTTTCAGTAGGAGCACAAATTGTGATAGTGCAAACAGGAACTGGACAAGTTTCTATTGTACCTGCTAGCGGCGTTAATCTCTATTCTGTCCAAAATAAAAGAAAGCTCTCAGAACAGTACGCGGTTGCCTCTCTGGTAATGTTAGCTGCAGACAGTTGGATTTTAACGGGTAGCTTGGCTTTATAGGAGTCTTACATGTTAACAATGTTGCATGGAGTTTTTTCCTCAATAAAGATAGTAAGACCACCAGAAAACTGGACTGTACGCAACGCCGGGTTTGGAACTACAAACATAAACACCCTTGCTTTTGGCAGTAACTCTGGACTGTATTTAGCGGCTGGAGATAGTGCTAAAGTTGCAGTATCTCTTGATACTGTAGTTTGGTACCACAAAACTTCTGGTTTTGGCTCCTCTGCTATTTATGGATCCGCTCACGGAGTAGGTACTTTTGTCATAGCTGGAGCCGCTGGAAAGCTGGCAACTTCCACAAACGGAGAGAATTACACGCTGAGAAGCTCGTCTTTTGGCACTACAGCAATTTTTGACGTGCACTATGGAGATAACATTTTTGTGGCCGTTGGAGCAAACGGAAAACTAGCTACATCTTCAAACGGTATTACATGGACTCAACGTACTTCTAGTTTTGGAAGTACTTTTATTTATGCAGTCTCGTACGGCAACGGTCAGTGGATTGCTGTCGGAGACGGAGGCAAGTTAGCTACCTCTTCCAACGGTATCAACTGGACCCAGCGAACATCCGGATTTGGAACAACTCGTATTCGTGGAGTAGTTCATAGTTCATCTGTAGGGGCGGTAATAGTAGGTGACGATGGTAAACTAGCGTCATCTAGTGACGGTATCACTTACACTTTGCGTACCTCTAGCTTTGGGCTAACTAACATAACCGCGGTTGCTGCCGGAAACGACGCATACGTCGCGGTCGGCTTTAACGGAAAACTGGCCGTTTCTGTGGACAACGGCTTAAACTGGGCACAACAATACGTGGGTGTGGGGCAAAATTGGCTTGCCTGCGCCTCCTTTGGTCCAGGTGCCTTCGTGGCTGCCGGAGCCGCCGGGCAGCTAAGTTCTTCAATACTATAGAGATACCAGGAGAAAATAAAAAATGAGCTATTCGTACGAAGTGACAGACAACCCTCCTATGGCAAAAATACAGTCAAACGGACAAACAATAGATTTAAGTGGCCCCTGGGAGTCTACCGAGGCCGCGACAGCCTGGGCAGAAGCCTACACTAACCAGTTAAATCAAGGACTAGCTACGCCAGAAGCGCAGCAGTAAAACAGCGAAAATAGGAGCATTTTGCTTCTGTTCATATTGCATGTTTACGGTACACTTTGACAACGGCACTTCATCAGTAATTCTTCGCAAGGAGCACAAGTGGCAGCAATAGACTTTCCTAACAACCCTAGCGTTGGGCAAGAATTTTTTGCTGGCGACACAACTTGGCAGTGGACCGGAGCGTACTGGCGAGTACTTAGAATTACTCCTACAGGACCAACTGGATCAACTGGTCCGACAGGACCGGCTGGTAATTTTTCTACAGCAGCAGACACACCGCCTTCAAACGCGGTCTTAGGTCAAGCATGGTTTAATGCAAACACCGGAAAAGTTTATGTGTACTACGACGGTTATTGGGTTGAAGTAGGCGCAGCTCCTATAGGACCGACAGGACCGTCTGGCAGTCTTGGTCCAACTGGTCCGACAGGAGCGATCGGCGCTGCTTCTAACGTAACTGGACCGACTGGCGCACTTGGACCGACAGGACCAACCGGGCCCGCGCAGCCAGGACCGACGGGACCAGTCGGACCAATTGGAAAATTTCAACCGTCAGACACCGCACCAACATCTGCGCAAATCGGAGACGGTTGGTTTAACACACAAAATTTAAGGCTATACGTTTACGCAGACGGTTACTGGGTTGAGACGGCAACGGCAAACTTTGGTCCGACGGGACCGACTGGACCGGCTGTCACGGGACCGACTGGAGCAGCTAGCACAGTTCCGGGACCGACTGGTGCAACAGGCGCGGTTGGAGCAACTGGCCCGACTGGACCGGTGTCAACTGTGCCAGGTCCTACTGGACCGTCTGGCGGACCGACTGGCCCAACAGGCGCGCGTGGTCCGACGGGACCGACGGGACCGACAGGCGCAGTCTCAACTACGCCAGGACCGACGGGACCGACAGGCGCGGCTGCACCTCAAGTTGAAACCTTTAGAAACATAATCATAAACGGAGGAATGCAAGTTGCGCAGCGCGCTGCTACGGCCACGGGCATAACTAGTGCAAGTACCGCCGAGTACTACACCGTTGATCGTTGGAGCTTTACCGGCGCCGGGTCTTTTGGCACGTGGAGCCTGGAGCAGTCAAACGACGCCCCTCAGTACAACGGCCATAGCAAGTCAATAAAAGCAACTTGTACAACCGCTACAGGTCCGCTAAGTGCAAATACTTTTTTGGTTCTACGACAAAAAATAGAAGGAAAAGCCTTGCAGCACCTGTCTAAAGGCAAAGTAGGCTCTAGAGATTTAAGCATAAGTTTTTGGGTAAAAGCATCTCAGGCTGGTACATATACAGTAGAGCTTTTTGACTATGACAACACCAGACACGTTACAAAAAATTATACGGTAACCACGGCAAATACCTGGGAGCAAAAGTCTATTGGCATTGTTGGTGACTTATCGGGAGTGCTAGACAACGACAATCAAACTTCTATGCACTTAGCGTTTATGTTACTTGCTGGCACTAATTATACGTCCGGCTCTATTACAAACACCTGGGCTCCAGTAGCCGTGCAAAACACAGCGCCTGAACAAGTAAACGTAGGCTCTTCTGCGCAAAGCTATCTAGCAGTTACAGGCGTACAGTTCGAAGCAAACACTACTGCCACGCCATTTGAGCATAGAAATCACTCAGTTGAGCTGGACTTGTGCATGCGCTACTGTGAAAGAAGCGCACAAAATGCCGGCGTTGCTTTGACAGTTGCCTCGGCTGGTTACCCAGGTTTTTACTATAAAGTTAGAAAAAGAGTGGCACCCAGCATAACTGCCACTTTTACGGTTGGAACCGGTGCAACGTTTTTAGCCACAGAAGATAGTCACGTACAGCTGACCAGTCATTCAACTGCGGCACGATACAGCTTTTTAGCGGAGGCAGAACTATGAGCTATTTTTTACACAATGATGCCAATTTTGGAGCAGTAATAATGCGTGTAAATCAGGATAATTCCATAACGTGCATTCCAACAGACGAAAACAATGTAGACTACGTCTTGTACAAAGCCTGGCAAGCAGCAGGCAACACTGCAACCACGTGGTCAGAGCAGAGCGGAGAGTAGCACATGCCATACGACTTTCCCGACTCTCCTTCGGTAGGACAGTCAGTAATAGTAGACTCAAAGCGCTACGTGTGGACTGGTGCTGCTTGGAACGTAGACTACAGCACTGGCCCAGAAGGACCAACTGGTCCAACGGGAGCAGTAGGCTCGACGGGACCGACTGGACCAGAAGCTTCCATAAACGCAGTGGCACCGTTGTTGTTCAACAACACCACACGAGAGCTGTCTGCGCCGACAATTACTACTTTAACACAGGCTGCAGAAATAGCAGCAGTAGCTGCTGCAGCAGCTATTGCAACGCACAACGCAGATCACGAAGATGTACACGGTATTCCAGCTACCTATGAGCTAGAAACACAGGTAGGAGCGCAAGATAAGGCAACAGCAACGGCAGATGCAAAAGTAGCGGCGCACAACGCTTTAACAACTAATATACATGGCATTGCAGACACAAATGCGCTTGCAACAGAGGCAGAGGCGCTAACAATAGCCACAAACGAAGCCGCGGCCCAGATCGAGACACACAGAATAGACACCACAGACGTGCACGGCATTTCAAACTCTGCTAACTTGGTATACCGGTCAGATGGCATCATAAAAACAGCAACGGGCGCTGCTATTAGTCCGTACGACATCGGTTCTCTGTCGTTAGACGCTCTGTACGGCTACCAACACATGAGCAGAGACCACCTAGACTTAGCGCCTCGTAGATTTAACAGCCAGGTGAGCTTAGTTTCTGGAGTGTGTTGGTTTCACTACTTTACGCCGTTAGTAAACAAAACAGTCACCAGCATAATGATTGTAGGCGGTAACCCAGCCGCAGCTAATCCATCTATGATTAGATTTGCACTGTATACCGCTGATGAAAATGATTCGTTGACTATGGTCGCCAGAACAGCAAATCAACTTTCTCTGTTTGAATTCACAAACTCATACAATACCGGCGCATTTGTTGCAGGTGGCGGCTTTCCGAATTCGTACAACTTAGTTGCAGGCACCAGATACGCACTCGGTGTTATATTTGTCGGTTCAGTGGCTCCCGGCGTGTACCTGGCGTACAACAACCCGCCGGTAACGTTGACATCGCTGGCCCCACGCATAACTTCGGCAATCGGCGCACAGACAGACCTACCAACTACTGTCGACTACACAACTTTCAGTAACACTACCATCGGTATTTGGGCGAGGTTAATCTAATGGCAATCGATTTTCCTAATAGTCCGGCAATAAATCAAACCCACACGGCGAACGGTCAGACCTGGAAGTGGTCTGGCGTTGCCTGGGACCTAGTAGTAGTTCCGTTAGTAGGACCGACCGGCTCGGCAGGAGTGCAGGGACCGACCGGACCGCTCGGACCTACTGGTCCGACTGGACCAATTGGTCTTTCTGGACCGTTTACAACAATACAAGGACAGTTCTCGTCGTTGGCGGCTTTACTGGCCGCGCACCCCACCGGAGAGGCGGGCGAGGCCTACGTTTTGACAAACGGAGACTTGTACGTTTGGGTAGTGAGCACAAATCAGTGGGATAATGTAGGCAATACACTAGGCGCCACCGGACCGACCGGACCAATAGGCTTGCCTGGACCGATTGGACCGCAAGGCACTGCTAACTTTTCAGTGTCCTGGTGGTTGGGAGGATAAAACATGACAGCTAGCATTAAAAGACTGGCCATTGCAAACCCAATCGCTGGCGCAACCGGCAGCAAAATCTTTGACTCAGACAGCGAGCACTTGGTTTCTGTGATAGTAACAAACAAATCCGCAGTCGTAGCCACCTTTTCTATCTGGGCAGCACCAGGAGGAGTAAACACCGAGTCCGGAAGAGGTTACATAGCAAAGGACCAGTACTCTGCGCCCGCTAACTCGTTTGAAACATTTAGATTTCCACTCAACACCGACGACGACTTATATGTTGCTGCCTCGACTGCCGACCTGTCCTTTACAGTGGTCGGCGTAGACCAGTTAGACCTATAAAAGTAGACAAAAGGAGACACACAGATGCCAGGGTATAGCACCAGCACCATGGAAGGCAGCCAGAGAACCATCAAACACACCAACGCCGGTGGCTCAGACTTTGCAGCAGTATACCTACCACCGGTGCGCGCCAAAGTGCAGAGCATACAGCTAACCAACCGGACAGGTGGAGCCCTACCGGTGTCAATAAAGGTGGTTCCACGCAGCAGCATCAACTTCGACACTGACGGTTTCTACGTGTGTAATCAGGCTCGAGTGCCGGGCGGAGAGACAATAAGCCCTGTAAAACTTGGTATTATCATCGAGGTTACAGAGCAGCTAGTACTGCAAAGCCCTGTGGCATCCAGTATAGACGCAGTAATAACGTCCTCGGAAGGTGTGATCTAATGCCAGCTCCAGATTACTATAATTTGGAACAAGTTCCAGACACAGTTTTCTACGGGTTTAGACTTGACTGGGCAACCGGCAAACTGAGCCTAGAGAAAGTAGACCCCACAGACCCTACAGTCGTGAGCCTACCAGACACTTACGCAAAGAGGAAAAACGACTACGTACAGTGGACGTTTACAAAGAACACTTTGCGGTTTTTATGGAATAATTCAGACTCAAGTCATCTTTTGGTGGAGGTACTCTAAGTGGCACAGATACTAGATTTAGGTAAGCTTCGTTTTGACTTTGTAGGAGACTACAACGCCTTAACGACATACGAGAGAAATGACGTCGTCAAGTACGGCGGCAATGTATACGTTTACATTAACTCCACTAACGCTGCCGGCAACCTCCCAACGGCAACCACTCACTGGTCACTCATGGTCGAGGGCATTAACTTCAGAGGCGCATTTGACCCAGCCGTTGCATACATAATCGGTGACGTAGTTGCCTTCGGCGGCGCTGCATTTATCTGCACGCTTAACACTACAGCCGGAACGCTACCCACGGTATCCGCTAACTGGGAAAAGTTTATCGACGGCATACAGTTCGAGGGTGCGTACAGCAACACCACTAGCTATCAAAAAAATGACGTAGTTACTTACGGAGCACGCACTTTTATTGCTAAGCAAGTAACCGTTGGCAACCTACCGACCGACACCGCCAACTGGGATTTATTCTCAGACGGACTAGCTTCCGCCGGAGAGTGGAACGCAACCACTAATTTCAAAAAGAACGACATAGTCACTTTTGGAGGCGTCGCGTACATCGCACTTCGCGACACTGTAAACGACAGCCCAGACACGAGCAACTCCGACTGGATGGTTTTCTTCGAGGGACTCCGCCTACGCGGCAACTGGACAACCGGCACAGTCTACTACCCAAGAGATCTGGTCTCAAGAGGTGCCTACCTATACGTAGCTACCGCTAAACACACTGCCGCTGCAACCTTCGCAGCAGACTTGACCACAAAGTGGTCGACAATCACGTCAGGCTTCAGGTGGAGGGGTTCCTGGGGACCAGGAGTGTCCTACTTCCGCGGCGACGTAGTAACAGACGGTAACTCCTCGTACATCGCTAACTCAGACTTTAACTCGGGCGTCACTACAATTCTCGACGACGCCGACTGGACAGTAATTGCACAAGGTGCAGACTACCTACCGGCCCAAGTTAGTAACGCAAACAAGCTGCTCACAACGAACGCAACTGACCCACTGTGGACTGACGACATTGACATCAACAGCGCCAAACTAGACACTAGTCTTATCATCGGCGGCACCGCCGCTGCGACCTTCGACAGTGCTCTAACTAATCCCGTAGTCACAATTGTTCGAAACTTTACACAGGACTACGCACAGGTCTCCTTCAAGAACACAGGCAATAACACGGAGTCTTCTACCGACTTCATTGCGTACACAAACAACGGCAACGATGAAGAAGGCTTCATCGACATGGGTATTACAGCTGCCGCCTTCTCGACAGCAGAGTTTGGCATCACCGGACCACACGACGGCTACATCTTCATGGAGGCCCCAACCGGCAGTACTGGAAACGGTGACTTAGTCCTAGCAACTGGCGACAAGGGTACGCGCAACGCCATCGTCTTTGCAGCCGGCGGCTTCTCGAGCGGCACGGAGCAGATGACCATCATCCCAGAAGAGGCAGTCCACATCGAAATCGACACCGAGTCCACCACTCCTCAAACTGGTGCTCTCACTGTCGCCGGAGGCGTGGGCATCGTCGGTAACCTCAACGTAAACGGTGACGTAAAGATCAACGGTGACATAAGCCTCACTGGCTTGGAGTTCTTGGCTGTCGGTAACGGCGCGCTCGAATTTGCTGATACACTGATAAATCCGGTTACAGTGTTCCAGATCGACGCAGACGACAACTACGCACAGGTCGCCTTTAAGAACATCGGCACAGGTCCAAACGTCTCTTCTGACTTCATCGCGTACGCAAACAACGGCAATGACAACGCCGGATACATCGACATGGGTATCACAGGCGCCCAGTTCAATGACCCTGCATTTACCATCACGGGAGTAAACGACGGCTACATCTTCATGGAAGCTCCAGTCGGCACCACCGGCCGCGGCGACCTTGTATTTGCTACCAGCAACAACGGTACGCGCAACGGCATCGTCTTTGCAGCCGGCGGTCTAGCCAGCGACAACGAGCAGATGACTATTATTCCTGACCAAAGTGTTCACGTAGAAATTGCAACTCAGTCAAGCTCGCCTACCAACGGCGCTTTGACTGTAGTAGGTGGTATTGGTCTACAAGGTAACCTAAACGTCGGCGGCAACGTCGGCGTCGTCGGTAACGTTGATATTCAGGGTCAAATCACAATTGCAGGAAGTGGTACCACCTTTGATACCGCCAACCTCGCCGTCGTCGACCCAATGATCTACGTCGCTCAGGGCAACCCAGACGACGTGATCGACTTTGCTCTTGTCGGCGAAGAGGCCGTAGACCTTCCGACCCCACTCGTAGCTACAATTACAAACCGAGCTCTGTCCAGCGACGAAGTCACAATTACTACGGCCGCTGCCCACACTTTCCAGGTAGGTGACTACACGGTAATTGCCGGCGTGACCGGCGCCAGCGCGGCCGTATTCAACGGTACGCACCGCATCACCGCGACGCCAACCGATACCACTTTCCGCTTTGCCAAAGTAAACGCCAACGTCGCCAGTGCAGCCACCGCCGGCACGGCCACAGTCTCCGCCAGGGCGCAGTACGCAGGTATTGCACGAGATGCGACAGACAAAAAGTTCAAGCTGTTTGACGGTGTAGACACAAAGCCGGCGAGCACGGTCAACTTTGGTGAGGCTACTTACTCGACCCTTGTTTTAGGAACAGTTGAAGCTAGTACAGGAATAACTGTTAACGGCTCTGCTGTAATAACAAAGAACGTATTAACCGCAAAAGGCGACCTAATCGTGGCCTCTGCTGCAGACACGTCTACTCGTCTACCGGTCGGCACAAACAACACCTTCGTGCAGGCCGACAGCACCACCGCCTCTGGACTTAAGTACACCAGCCTGGCCACAGACAAGGTCCTCGGCGCCATCACACTGGGCACTTCCTCGGCCAGACCGTCTGCACCAGCAGCTGGTCAGTTCACGTACGAGACCGACACCCAGAGTCTGCTACGCTATACCGGTACCGCCTGGCGCAAGCTGGGACCGGTGTTTTTCGGCCTGAAGGTTGACGAAAACGGCAACCTATTAGCAGAAATAGGTGCAGATAATGCAAGCTATTCAACCAACAACTTCCAGGACTATGCTATACTTCCTGATGAAGTAGCTGTACAAGTAAACTCAGCAGGCGAGCTCCTGCTGATCTCATAGGAAAAGGATAACGATGACAACGATCAATCTAGGTAAAGTTCGCCTCAACTGGCGCGGAACGTGGTCGGGATCTACGGCCTATGACGTAAACGACAGCGTCTACTACGACGGCAGCTCTTACGTCTGTGTAACCGCGAACACCAACCAAACGCCAATCTCCAGCGGCACAGTAAATGCTAACTGGAACGTGCTAGCACAGGGTACCACTGCCGTAACAACCACCCGAGGTGACATCGCCTTCCGCGGCGCTTCAGGCCTCACGAGACTCCCGGCGGGCGCTGACAACACGGTTCTTACGTCAAAGGGACCTGGCCGTGACCTACAGTGGCAAGACAAGCCTGGTCGTTATTTCCAGACCGCTTACACTGGCACTTCAATCTTGCTAGACCCGGCTGTCTACCCAGGCAGTCAAGACTTAGACCGCTACAGCGGCTTGCACATGAACAACCGTAATGCAAACCCAGGCGATGGTCCAACCTACGTAATCTCTCCAGACCGCAGGTCCGTCAAGGCCTTTGGCTACAACTGGCAGGGCGTTCTCGGCTTCAACCACATGTCTGACAACTACTCTTCCTCTACATATCCAGGCGCACGCCAAACCACACCTCAGTACTGCCAATTTATTGACAGCTCGTCTACAACCGGCAGCTACCTAGACGAAGACGAGTTCTTCGACTACGTCCGACGCGGCGGCTACATGGCTTTCGTGGTCACCACCAAGGGCAAGCTGTTCGCGACCGGCTACAACAACTACGGTCAGCTCGGCACCACGGACACGACCAACCGCTACATCTTTAACAGAATTCAGTTCTTCGGTCCTGGCACCGGCAAAACCGTGCGTGACGTACGCTGTATGCGACGTTTCTCTGGTTCAAACGGTAGCTCCAGCAGCAACTTTGTGCTCACGCAAGAGGGTGAGTTGTACGGAACCGGCTACAACGCACAAGGAGTGCTCGGTCAGGGCGACACCACCAACAGATCAACTTGGACTCGCATCGGCGCATCTACGTTAAACGGCGGCGGTGCAACTATCGTCGGCTTTGCCACGTCACATGAAGCCAACGAACCCGGCTTCGGCAACGAAGTCATTGCTTGGAACTCCAACTACCAAGTTTGGGGTTGGGGCAGAAACCGCAACTTTGGCCTTGGCTTTGGATCTAGCGATACAACCCAGCGAAACACTCCAGAAAGATTAACCCAACTAGAGACGTTAGCAAACATCAACGCCACCAGCGGCATCAACATCAAGCAAGTTCTAATGCCTCGCAACGACTGTTCTACAGACGGTGCCCGTCAGACGAACATGGTTTTGACGACGGCTGGACAGCTGTACTCAGTTGGTCGCTCCAACCAGGGACAGCTCGGCATCGGCGGCGCGGACTCGCAGGACCAAAGTAGTTGGCAGTTAGTCACACGGCCAACTGGCAAAGTTTGGGAGCAGTGCTGGGCAGAGGGCGGCACAGGCGCAACGTACTACGCGCTGACCACCGACAAGCTCCTGTACTCCTGGGGCTTAAACAACTACTACCAGGGAGGATTCGCAGACACGAGCAACCGCCAGACACCGACGCTCATGACTGCCCTACCATCGGGCTTCCAGGGCAACATCACCGGCGTGTGGGTGATGGGAGACGCGTCATACGTCACCTGCTATGTGCGTGCCTTGATCGCCGGCAAGCAACGCTGGTGCTCGTTCGGCTGGTCAAACTACGGTGCCATCATGCACGCTGACCGCTACATCCCTGACATGTGGAACACTTCTAATCAGGCCAGAGAGATTACAGGCTTCCTGCCTAACCAGGGAGAGGGCATCCTCAACATGACGATGTGGAACAGCAGCAGCACCTGCGCTGGCATGATTCAAATGGACGACGGTCGTCTGTTCTGGTTCGGCTACCGTGACGGAAACCTGCACGACGGCAGCACCGACGGCAGCAACTACACCACCTACAACTACTACCCACTGCAGGTTAACCTTCTCTAGGGAAGCACTGCACTACAGACGAGAGGACCGAACATGACTGAAGAGGCATACGCACACCCGATCTACACTTACGCCGTGTTGTTAGACGCACCATATCTAAAGCAGGGTGGTTGGTCAGGTGGGCCTATCGAGGAAGTGGGTACTTTTGAGGGTAGACGCTATTTGCGTTTTCCTAACGAAGCAGCGGCAAACGCAGTCGAGCCAACCGAAGAACAAGACTTTAGGTTAGCCACCGAAGAAGAGATCACCGCGGCCGGCCTAGACGGCGTGGCCGCGTACCCATCGGCAGAGTAGTTAAGCACACGAGTAGAAACAGAGGAAGCTAAAAACATGGCAACTGTTAGCCTGAGCAAGATTAAGTTCAACTGGCGCGGAGAGTGGTCTGACAAGGTTCAATACTTAGTCAACGACGCCGTTAGTTACAGAAGCGCTAGCTTTGTCTGTACTGCAGATACACCTGCACCTATTCAGGTAGTACGCACTAACCCTAGAACTCTAGAAGATGAAATTGTAACTACCTTTGATACCACGTACCCCAACATATATGGAAACATAGCGGCTGAGGGTAGCACTGCAGCGGCCCGTCGTTTGACGCCACTTTTGTCGAACGGACTGGCCCCACAAACCTTTACAGTTACGTACGACGGAACCGGCTACGTGTTTTCCGGAGTCTCTGGCACCAACCCAACACTTAGATTAGTGGCCGGCGAGACCTACAAGTTTGATTGCTCTCAACTGGCGTCAACTGCATCGTTTGCACTTCGCACCGCCGCAGGAGTTACAGCTAACAACCCGATTGGAGCGGTTTTCAACAACCCGGTAGGGGGCACAGACAGCACACTTGCTGCCACACAGGGAACTCCGTACTCAAAGACTATCATTTATCGCGTGCCGAAGTCTCCTGCGATGACTAGCATAGTGTACCAGTCAGCAGACAGCGCAGGCGTAGTCGGTACCATTCAAATAGTAATAGATGACGTCTCTTTGGTAAACTCTACATACTGGAAGAAGATTAGCGGCTTCGCAGACGAGGAGATGCTAAGTAGTCAGGGAGATTTGTACGTAGAGGGCAACGCAGACGCACCGTACAACCTGCCGTCAGGACAGCCAAACGACGTTCTTGAGGGTGGAAACGCCTGGCCAAGTGGCACAGTTTTTCAGGTGATCAGCCCGACAAGTGGCTCGTCCGGACCGTACACGATCGTTGCACGAACCAAGAAGCACGGCCGCAACGGACTTATCACGGGCAACAATCCGACGTTACGCCTGGCAAAAGGCAACACCTACTATTTTGACTTACGTCAAACTATCTCCTCGCACCCGCTTGCGCTGCGCACAGCTAGTGGCAGCACCACTGCACTTACGGGCACAACCAACAACAGTCCGTCGGAGGGTGTGCACCAAGGCACTGGCACCGGTTCGATGATTACCTACAAAATACCGTCAGATGCGCCGGATTCTCTTGTGTACCAGTGTGTAAACCACGCGAACATGATTGGTACCATTCAAACTACTGGTACGGATGCCGACCTGGTCTTCAGACCACAGGCTGGACGTCCCTTCTCAGTCATGCCGTCCTCTAACTGGACTGCTTCGGGAGAGATTTCACCAACTGGAAACGCAAGACCTACACAAGTGGAGCAGCAGTTCTGCGTTACCGACATTAACATGCGCGGTACGACCTCCGGCTTTAAGGCAGCACAGCATTGGATTCTTCCAGGACGCAAGGGACTGAAGGCCTCTGGCTACCAGGCACAGGCGCCACTCGGCTTCAACCACTTGTCCGACGAGTACTCCACCACCACCTACCCAGGCCAGCGCTACGCAGAGCCAGAGTACTGCCAGCTAAATCCTTGGCTGGAAGATGACGAGTACATCTCCTACGTCAACGGCAACAACGGCGCGGCCTACTTTGTCACGACGAAGGGCAGAGTCTACTTCACCGGCTACAACGCATACGGCCAGTTCGGCTTCGGCGACACGACCCGTCGCAACGTCTTTACCAGGAACGACTTTTTTGGTCCCGGCACCGGCCGTACCGCACGCGACGTGCAGTGGAACGGCAACTTTACCAGCTCAGACGGCAACGTAAACACGACTTTCGTGCAAACTGTCGAAGGCGAGCTGTGGGCCGCTGGCTACAACGCACACGGCGTGCTCGGTCAGGGCGACACCACCACTCGTGCGTATTGGTCGCGCATCGGCGCAACTACGTTCAACGCAGGTGGCGCCACTCTGGTCGGCTTTAAGTACTCCCGTCAGTCCGGCCAAGACGGCAACGTAATCGCCTGGGACTCGCTCAAACGAGTGTGGGGCTGGGGTCAGAACGGTACCTTCACTCTCGGTATCGGCAACCAGACGCAGCAAAACTCGCCAGTACGTCTAAACCAGCTAGAGTCACTGTACACCGGCACTCTCGACGTAGTCGACGTGGCGATGAACTTCTACTCCGGCCGCTGTGTATGCGCTATCCTAATGAGCAACGGATACGTCTACACCACGGGCCAATCAGACCAGGGGCAGCTTGGCATCGGCGGCGCGGACTCACAGCAGGTTACGAGCTGGACGCAAGTCACCATGCCGGCAGGCAAGACGTTCCGCAGGCTGACAAACTTTGGTGCCGGCACCGGCACGTTCTACGCAATTAGTACAGACAATTACTTGTACGCATGGGGCTACAACGCCTACCGACAGATTGGTGACGCCACAACTGCCAACCGCCAGGTTCCAACGCTTTGCTCTGCGCTGCCAGACGGTTTTCAGGGCAACATCCAGCAGCTGTACGGCGAAGGCAACGGCGGTGGCTACACCTCGGTGTGGGTACGCGCAACCATAGACGGTCGCACTCGCTGGGCTTCTTGGGGCTATGACAATGGCGGTGTTCTCTGCCACTCAGACCGCCACATCCCCGACGTGTGGTACAACGGTCAAAATCCGAAGGAAATTACGCAGTTCCTACCATTCATGGGACAGAACCTTGTTGACATCTACTATCAGTGGTACGGCACAACTAACCAGGCCTGGTACTTGCTGTATGACGACGGACAGATGTTCTTCATCGGCTACACGGACAACTACCTGCGAGATGCCTCGGTTGGAACTGCCAACTACAGCGCTGGTTCTGGCTACACTTTCAGGTATCCTAGAAACTTAACCAACAGCAAAATGTTTGGATAATAGTTTCTACTTAAAAACCCCGCGAATCTACAGTTCGCGGGTTTTTTATTTTTTAGTGTAGGATACACGACGTGGACGTAAAAGTAGGCTTTTATACTATAGCCTTAAACGAAAAGCAGTTCGTAGAGCGCTGGTACGAGTCGTGCAAAGACGGAGACTATCTACTAATTGCCGACACAGGTTCTACTGATGGAACAGTCAAACTTGCGCAAAGTTTAGGCATACAAGTGGTCTCGGTTAAAGTGTCTCCCTGGCGCTTTGAGGTCGCTCGCAACGCTTCGCTAGCTGCGCTGCCGCTCGACCTAGACTACTGCGTGGCGCTCGACATGGACGAGGTAGTGCTGCCTGGCTGGCGAGAAAACTTACAGAAGGCAAAAGAACAAGGATGGACTAGACCGCGCTACAAATACACCTGGAGCTGGGGGTCAGACGGCACGCCCGGCCTGCAGTACGGCGGAGACAAGATTCACACCAGAAAGAACTATCGGTGGAAGCACCCGGTGCACGAGGTGCTGCTTCCGTACCCGGCGCGACACGAGGTGCAGGGCTGGACCGACAGTCTAGAGATTCACCACTATCCGGACTCCAGCAAGTCTAGGTCACAGTACATGCCGTTACTCCGCATGGCAGTTGAAGAAGACTTGCATGACGACAGGAATGCTTTTTATTTTGCAAGAGAACTTTACTATCACGGCGAGTACGTAGAAGCGGTAGTAGAATTTAAGCGGCACCTAGCACTGCCAACCGCAACTTGGGCACCAGAGCGCGCCGCTTCCTACCGTTTTTTAAGCAAGTGCGACCCGGCAAACAGAGAGACCTGGCTCACCGAAGCGATAAAGACGGCACCCGCGTCTAGGGAACCGTACATAGACCTTGCTCAGCACTACTACGAGACGGCCGCGTGGCCGCAGTGCCTGGCTGTGGCAGAAAGCGCCCTTCAAATAACTCAAAAACCACTCGAGTACCTGTGCGAGGCAGAGGCCTGGGGCTCCAAGCCGTACGACCTGGCTGCGATTGCAGCGCACCGACTAAATTTGCACGTCAAAGCGCTTGACTACGGTAGAACAGCCTGTGCGCTATCGCCAAACGACGAGCGACTCGCTAAGAACCTGGCTTTTTACGAGGCGGCTTTGACCGCTTAGCTCTGTTTTTTCTTCTTGTTTTTGCTCTTTCTGCTTTTTCAAGTCTAGACTGTCTGTCCAAGTGATAGGCTTCTACGGCGTTTGCGCTGGTTCTACTCTTCCAGCTAAAGTTACAAGATTTGCATGTTACGATTTTTGCAGTTGTCCATCTTCCACTGCCTGACAGTTGTATTACTCCCGTGAATAAATTTACCGGTCTAGCCGAGCACAGTGGGCAGTTCGGAAAGCGCCTCCTTCTAGTTTCTTCACCGGTATAGCCCACTGAGAGCGCTCTTCTTATCTCTACTTCGTCTTTTCCTCCCCATACTCCCCATATTTGTTTGTGTTCCAGCGCCCACTTCAGGCACTGTGCCCGCACTGGGCAGGAAAAGCAGAGGTTTTTTGCCGCGTATTTTTTATTGAATTCTTTAGAAAAGAAGTAGTCGATCATGTTTTTATTTTCCGGCCTGGCGCAGGCTGCTTGCCTTTGCCACTCTAGTTCGTCGGCTGGTCTGCTCATCGTAGGATAATTGAACCACGGAAGCAAGTCTTCCGGCGTGTCCTAGGGGTGCTAGCTGAACCTACATGACTTCTATCCAGGTTACAGCTTGCACGGCATCTACGGTGTCGCCTAGCCTAGTCTCTCCATTTTGTTCGCATACAGTACGTAGATCGTCGCCGTTTACATGTCCCGCGTAGCCTAGCACCACTACGGCGCCGCTTTGCAGTCTGTACCCTTCGCCTAGGCCAGTAGCCACCCCGTCGCGTTGAAGTGATGACGCGAGTGCTCGTTGAACCACGTCATTCTCCATGTCCACATGTCCATCGGTGCAGTAGACAAGCGCGCCGTTGACCGCCGCGGCATAGCCGTAGCCGTCCCATTCTCCCCACAGCTGCTCTCCGGGGCGTCTATCCTTCATACTTCTACCACTTTCTGTTTCTTTCTGTGCAAATAAATAGTTTTAATGTACTTTACTTGCGTACTTATCCAGCTTATTCGGGCTGTTTAGCTCAAAAAAAGTCACCTGGAGTCAATAGGAAGATTTTAGCGCTCCATAAGGTAATACGACTATACTACCCACAAAAGTGCCTTAAAACCAATCCTAGGGCCTTTTTGAGGCAGTTTACGGGTTAGTGCTGCCTGTACAGTTTGTGGTTTACCGGCACCATGTCGTATATCCCGGCTACAGTCACCGCTTCACAAATAGAGCACACTTCTACCGTCCCGTCGTTGACTTTTTCCGGCACTTCTACCCCGACCAGCTTCACGCTTATCGAGCCGTTTTCAAAGACACCTTCCGGCTCCCACTTGGAGTGGGTGGCGAGCCAGCAGGCTTCACACACCGCGGCAATCGCGACGTGCGGCGCAAAGCGACCATTGGCCATACGTGTCCCTTTCTAGTCAAAGACGTACTGGCCTAGCGTACCATGACTGGAGCACTCCAGTTATGCGGCAGCCTGTCTAGGGCTTTTGGGTTGGTCTTGTATGTGCGCATTTTTACTTTTTTGGTGTCGCTTTCGGCGTGTTTTATGTATTTATAGTACTCGCACAGGCTATGTTCAAGCGCTCTGGCGTCGTATGCGACCGGACCGCCGGCCACTACCGGCCTACTGTCCAGGGGTAGTCCGGCATCCACTGTTTGCAGCAATGTGTTCCAGTTGCCCTGCCCCGTGGCGGCGCAGTGAGCTATGCCCCGTTCTGCTCCAGGACCGAGCGATGGCATAAACTCACCTTGAAACGGCCCGCCCTGCCACACCAAGTCCATCATCAGCTGGTCTACTAGAAAGTCACCAAACGAGTATATCTTTCTAAGCAGCTTCCAGGCCTGGGCGGTTGCGCCGGCTTCTAGCGCCTGCGCCGTTTTTGTGGCAACCTCGCGCAGGTCGGAGAGCACCTCGCACACCTTTTTCAAGTCTGGACAGCGTACGTAGGCCCCCGTGAAGTTTTTTTCTCTGGCTGACAAAAATACGTATAGTGCTTTTGCGTCTGCCCGTGCCGCGGGCCAGCTACCGAAGTGAGCCAGTATCGCCTCGTGCGTGTCAATCCTGTTGAAAGCCCTATAGCAGACGGTGTCTGCAACTAGTTTTGCGCTGTTTTCACTGTGAACTTGTACGTTGTTAAAAAGATAAACAGTGTGTCGGTCTAGCTCTCGCCAAAGGTTTGTGTAGTGGTACTGCCTAAGTTCTGCCGTATTTTGACTTAAGCGCTCTGCCGGTAGGCTGTACGAGCGCTCTAGCCACAGGGCGTGCCTAGCCCGGCAAAACTCAAGCAACGTTAGCATACTTTTTTCTCTTGTCGTCTTTTGTATATGCGTCGCTCTACTACAGACATTCCTCCCCATATACCGTGAACCTCGTTTGTCGCTATTGCCCAGTCCAGGCACTCTTGTTTATGTTTGCAAGCATTGCACAGCTTTTTTGCCAGTTTCCAATTCTCTGGATGCACTATTTCTCTGTCGCTCGTGTCGTCTGAGAGGGGGAAGTACGCCGAAGGGCCTATCTCTGCACAAAGCGGTTGATCGAACGTCCACGGTGATTTCATTTGTGTCTACTCCGTTTCTCATGTAGCTATGTAGGTCTAGTTTGATTACTGTTGTTGTTGTTGTTGTTGTTGTTCCCTCTCCATGCTGCCGACTTCGTACCCGCAGCCGGCGTATCCAGCTATGTCTACCCAAGTGTCTGGCTTGTACGGAATACCAGGACCTACGTCCCTTGACAGTTTAACCAGGATTAGCGCGGTTGCTACGTCGCGTCTGCTGAACTTGCGCCCAAACGCCGTACTCCAGAACTCTGCAATGCGTCCAAAGTTTTCATACGGACCGCCGTAGTCCGCGTCTCTGGTCCCCGAGATTAGGCTAGCGGCTTCCCTGAGAGCCTCTACTCTCAGCGCGTCCTGGCTCATACTGCTACTCTTTTTTCAAGAACGTGAGGTGAAAAATGCGTGCCTTCTAGGACCGGCGTCTGTCCATCTACGCTATTTACGATCACGTCGCCGTATCTAATTGCCACGACTCTAGCAACCCTCCCGTTGTGCACTACTCCAGTGCTGCCCGTGAATGCGTCTAGTTTTATCCGCACTTCGTCTCCTACGCTAATTTGTCCAGGCCCGGTTGCGGCCCAGGTCGTGTCTTGCTCTTTTACTAGCACATGTCTCTTTGCTAGCTTAGAAAAGTAGCTTAAAGTTTGGTCTGCGACGTCTTCTTTCATTTTTTCAGACGCAACGTCCCACACTTCAAGCAGCTTGAGTACGGTGTCTCCCACAGCTTTTCGTGCTTTTACACTCTGAAGCTGTTGTAGAACCCAGTCTTTTTCTTGCTGTTTCACGTGTCACTCCGTTCTTTTTGCTTGTTTGGACAGACAGACTCTCTGCACTGTTCTGTGTCAAAGTCGTCTAACGCCCTGCTGCATTGACTGCACTTTACACCTTCAGCTCTTACTTTGTAACCGTCTAGCTGACGTTTTTTGTTTTTTTCCATTTTCTGCAGGTAGAGCTTGTTTAGCTCCGCGTCGGTACCGCCGGCAGCCACGATCATATTTGCTATAAAGTGCAGTACATCTACCGCTTCTTTGAGTATCTCCTCGCGGTCTGCGTACGGCGAGTCGTGCTGCCACGGCTTCCACGATATGGCCTGACGCATTTCAGCTAGCTCGTCGTCCACTGCGAGCATATTCCAGCGCATGTACTCAACTAAGTTGCGAATTTTGCGTGGGTCATTACCCGACATTTCGTCAAAGTTGATGTAGTACACTTCCTTCTGTAGTCTTTTTGTCATGTCCAGCCATCTGTTGAACAGCATTCTTACACCACCCCTACTAGTTGATCTTGTAGACAAATTGCCAGGTGCGACGAGGCAGCCAGCGTGCTGGGCACGGCTTCTGCGTACGTAACTCTCTGTCGAATAGCCATTTCGTACCGCTCTAGCTTATCCATACTTTCCACGGCGGACGGCAGCGTAACCCAATCAGACCCAAGCCCGGCAGAGTTTCGCCAGTCTGTGAGCACGGGCGTATTTATTGCCAAGCTCTGCGCTAGTTTGTTTGTCCACCAGGGAATACCGTTTCTGTATGTGCTAACTAGTAGACCGATTGCTCCGGCAACTACAGCTAAAACTTCTGAGTCGCTGCTTTTTGGATGTTTTTTTACTGGCACGATCATGTGGTGCAGCTGCTTGCTTACCTCGTCAATCCAGTCCGTGTTTAGCGTCGTTGCGCACCACCAGCTAGCGCTCGACTTGGCTGTTGCTGGTTTGACAGTGTCTCGCAGAATAAATGCGTCTAGACAGACCGAAAAAAGATTGCTGCTGCAAAGTGCAGGAATTTGTGATACTAAGTGTTCATCTTCTGACCACGGCAGCGCCGCGTACATGGTTTTTGGCCAGGGGTTATTCAATAAATTGAGTACTGTTCTTACTAAACGTTTGTAGTGCGCTGGTTCTGTTGCCTTTGCATACTCGTATCTATTTTTGTAGAAAGGCTTTACCAGACTTTCCGTAGAACGCTCTACCGTTTTTAGGCTGGTCCAAATCTTGTACGGCTCGGGCGCGTCGACTAGCAGCGTGAGTCTGGGATCGTTCTGGAGAACATCTAGCGCCCCTAGTGCTCCGTACGCTCTATGGGCAGAAGTACTCGTGAGAGGCGCAATGCCCACTACTACGCTCTCGTACTTTTCAAAGTCTTTTTCTGTCCACTCTAAAGACGGAGCAAGTTGCTCTACGTTCCAGCCGTGTTCTGTCAGCGCAGTACGCATTAGACTGCTGAAGCTCTGCGTTCTTTTGTTGAGCCTCTCGGAAGTGTGTTGCGCGGTCATACCGGTTAAAAGTACGTTTTTCATTTAGCATCACTCTCTAATTTGTCTATAGCTTCTAAAACTATTTTTGCTTCTGTAAAGCAAATTTCCCACCATTTTTTGTAGGATTCACTGTCCATCGGCTCAATTGACGGCCACCAGTACTTCCAGAGGGCGCGAGCAGCCGTGGACAGGCGTACGTCTTTGTTCTCCAATTTAGGTTCTTGCATTGGTGTCTTTCCGTTAAAGTAAAGCAACGTTAATAAACTAGAGCTCTCGTCGTGAGCATGTGCAGCACGACGAGTTCTCTATGTGTTCCTTTTAGAACGGTGCAGGTGGTGCCTTTACGCTTGCCGGTGCCGGTGCCGGTGCCGGTGCAGGTGCCGGAGCTGGTGCCGGAGCAGCCGCTGCCGGCGCCATTGCTGCGGCTGGAGAAGCCGCTGCGTTTACCGCAAGATTGAAGTAGTTTCTTATCTCGTTCTTTTTCTGGCCTTGCCAGGTTCTGCTCCCAATAGTTCCGCGGAACTTTTTTCCGACCATTGCCGCCTCGATTTGCGCGTTGGTTGGATTTTGTGCAAAGTAATCTCGGTTTAGGCCTAGGGCATACATCTTGCGAAAGAAAATGCCAAGAGCTGCCTGATTTTCCGGAGAAATTACTAAGTTGTCCCAGACGAGGCGCTTGTTATGCGCGCCTCCTTGAACTTGTGCCTTGATGGCAAACATGGTTTTACCAGACTGTGAAACTTTTGCAGTGGCTTCTAACACTACTAAGTCGTAGTCACCGTCTGGAAGTGGATCAAGAGAGCCGGTGTCTCCGGCATCTTTTACTAGGTCTCCCCAGTTAAGCGTGCTCATATTTCTCCTTTAAGCGCTTAGCGCGGTTGTGGGTGGTTGTACTACTGCTGGCTGCTTTGGACCGAAAACTATGTCTAGCATGTTTTCAATCCCCAGATTTTCTTGTTCTACGATTTTGCCAAGGCGTCCTTGAACACGTTCGCCTGCCTCGTATTGATTTGTTCTCTCTATGTACATACGTCGTACTTTCAGAGAACCTACTTGTGTCGGGTCAGGATTAGGAAACTCCTCGACCGTGATAGCTCCGAGTAGATCGTAAAAGTACGGAGCTTGGATTGCTAGCTGTCCCTGTAGGTAAGGACGATACCTTCCGTCCGTAGCGGGTCTGGCCATTGCGGTCAGTACTACAGCTTCCAGTGGTGCGGTTGGGTGCATAGTCAGGTCACGTAGGTCACGCAGTAGAGCCCCCATGTGACGAAGCAGTTCTCCCCACTGTTGCTGGCTCATTTGCTGTTTGCCAGCAATGTTTTCGAGGCACTTAACCTGCAGCTCGCTCACTGAGTCAATGATTAGCGATTTGAATTGGTGTCTACCAATTTGAAGCCACTGATAGGCCTTCAACACGGTGTCGTAGTCACGAACTTGTACTACACACGTGTCCCAGGTGCCGTCTGCTATTGGCGGTTCCTCGCGCAGTGGATCCCAGTATTTAACGACTATAGGTAAAAATCTATGGCCGCCTTCGACGTCTAACATCAGTCTCGGATATGGAGCTGTTACTGCAAAAGTAGACTTACCAACTTTACTTTCGCCGTACACCATCATCGTTAACGATCTTTGTACCGTCATACGTCATTCACTTCCTTTCTTATTGTCACTTTCGTAGTAAGCATACGGGTCGGCGACCTCGTACATTTCACTGATTGCCTGCTCGGCGGCGCTTCCGTCGTCGATCATGTTGCATACAGCGAAAAACTGACACTTCCAGTTGCAGTCTCGGCTCGGCCGCGGGTAGGCGACAAAGTTTGGATCAGCACCGTCATCTAGTGATTTTCTAGTCTGCATGATGTCAGATATGACACCGTGAAGTCTAGCCCAAAAAGACCTTAAAGTAAACACGTTGTGCCTTACTTCTATTTGCTGGTAGAAGGGTGGCTTAGCCGTGGCGGCTCTCTTTACTTTCTTCAGCATGGTAAATATGCCTCCGTCGCACCGCTCGTCTTGCTTGTTTTTAGACGACTCTAAAACCATGTAGGTCATGATCTGCTCGTTCATGTGCGCCATGCGGGTAAAGTCGGTAAAAGAGCCACCGACGGTCTTAAAGTCACGGAACATACGTGTTCCGTCTGCCTTGCGACGTACTCTCATGTCTAGCTTTCCTTGCAGCTCTACAGCACCGTTGAACAGCGGCATAGAAATTTTTTCCTCGCTTGACAAAAACTCTAGCTCGGCGTCGACACCCTCTTCTTCTACCCACTGAAGATAGCCTTCCAGCATTAGCCTGCCTAGCTCTGCTTCCCCGTCTAGGTCGGTAGTGTCGCGCATAGTTTCAATTAACTTTTGTCGGTCCGTCTCGACCAGCTTGGTATGCGCCTCCAACAGCGGCACACCGTTTGCGTAGTAATTTTCTAGTGCTGAGTGTATACGACTTCCCAGCGCCAGTGCGCCAGTTATGTCTCTCTGCGCCGGCTGTAGTCTTCTGTAGTACGAAAGCCACCACTTTCTCCGGCAGTCTTTGAACGTTTGTATTTCCGAGTTGGAAAGTCTGAGCACGTTGTCAGTCATTTTTTCTCCTAGCGTCTCTGCGGTTTTTCACAGTCTTCCTGCCTTTTCGTCCTTTAACATTGCAAGCAGCTTGGCTCTGTCCCGAACTATCTCGTCAAAATTGTCTGCCTTGGTGTCGAGCACCTCTATTACGCGCTCTTCCACGGTGTTTTCAGTTACATAGTCAATTATTGAAATTGAGTCGTGCACCTCTGAGCCAATACGGTGAACCCTGTCCATAGCTTGTTTGTAGTCAACTAGTGACCACGGCCGCTGCAGCATTACCAGTCTTCGTGCCGCGCTGAGCGTGATTCCCACGCCGCCAGCCTGTGCGGTAAACAGTAGCCATTTGGTATTGCCAGACTGAAAGTCGTCAATTGACTTTTGACGTTCGTCCTCGTCCTGGCTGCCTGTGACTAGTCCGTGTTTTATGTCTAGCTTTGTAAGACGTGCGCTAAGCAGTTCTATTAGTTGTCTGGACACGGCGCAGACGGCAACAGAATCCTCGCCAAAGTCACCGTTCTCTATGTCTTCTATCAACGCGTCGACTTTACACGACGGCTCGACTAAAATTGCCTTTGTTTCTCCGCTTTCTGCGTCGGTGCTTATCGTGGCGTAGGAACTGGCAAACTGTAACAATCTAGTAGTCTGAGTAAGAGCGCTTGGCGCAGTTAAAGCCTCCCCATTTTCTAGCTCGGCAATCATCGTGTCACGCATCTGCTCATACGCTTTTTTCTGCTTAGTGGACATTTCAACGTCCCTGCGCTCTTTCATGATTGGCGGCAGCCATTTAAGAACCTGTTGTTTTAGCATGCGGCGCATACGCGGATTTATGGACTTGTAAAACTCATCTTGCATGTGTGGCTTAACACCAAGTACGGTCATACCACCGAAGGCGTTGAGCATCGTGTCAACCATTCGGTCTACCCACTTAGTCTTGCTAGGCCACTCTTCTGGCGACAGCCAGTGCAAAATTGCCCACAAGTCTAGTACGTTATTTGCAATTGGAGTGCCGGTCAGTGCAAATCTAAACTGAGCGTCTCCGGTTGCCGCCCACAACGCTCTGGTTTGCTTACTGCGCGGGTCTTTTGACCTATGAATCTCGTCTGCCACAACAGTGTTAAACTCTATGTTGTTCAGCTCTCTAGGCCTAACTTCACAGCGCGCTTCAGTTACTCTTTCGTCATGTCCGCCGTACTCTGGACTTCTGGCTAGTGCTATTGAGCCGTACGGTGCAAGCCTAGAGTGCGCACGCAGCGCCTCCCAGTTGATAATGTAAACCTGCGTGTCGGGCTCTTCTAATTGCCTGCGTCTTTGCAGCGCGGAGCCCTTAACTACCTGCGTTACCACGCCAGGCCACCACATTTCAAACTCTCTTGCCCAATTCTTTTTCAGCGTGTTTGGGCAAACCACTAAAGTTGGAAATACTGACTCACCGCGGTCGTGAAGCAGCTTCATTGCATGTATTGCCTGAGCGGTCTTTCCGAGCCCGGGCTCGTCGGCTAGTAATGCTTTGCGTGCTGTGGCTAAAAACTGTACGCCGGCACGTTGGTAAGGAAACAGTCTTTCTGCACCCTGGCCGTCTTCCGCCTCGCGGAGTGCCAGCGAAGGAGTGACTCTGTCTAAAACTTCTGTCGCGGCCCAACCGGCGAGTGCGTCCCCAATAATGAGCTGGTCGCGAAATGTGGACCTCAAAGCAAGGCAGCTACTCCAACTAAGGGGCACGCGCCAAACCTTGTCCGTGGTCGACCACGTGGCTCCTGGGATGCCTTTACAGAGCTCCTTATAGCGCCATTCCGCCGTTATTAGAATAGACGCTTTGCTAGGGTCTACGTCTACTGTGACTGACATGCACTGCTCCTCGTCTTTCGTCTCTGTACGTACATACTACCATGAACCAACAAAAAAATTTAACTTATTTACGACAGTATCTTTCTAGCACTCCAGCAGGGCTTTCGGCACCCAGCCGGCTTTAACCAGTCGTAATAGACCGTGCCTTATGGCGTCTAAAGCGTGGCCGTCTCCCCCCACATGCCAGTAGCCAAGCTTCTTTAGCGCTTCGTTCGGGAACATGTTCTTCGCGTCCGACGGCGCTTGCATTGCCAGTCCTGGCAGGTAGTGGTCTATTCTGTTGAGATGTTTTTCCATGTCTTTCAGCGCCTGTTTGAGAATGCCTATCTGCTCTAAACTGTAGGGTGCTTGGCTGTTCTTTACCGTCTGGGCGTTTATGGTAAATCGCTCGCACGCCACCAACAGTCTGTCGGCCTGATTGTACATGCTCACGTAAATCATTCCTCTAATGGTGTCTGCGTACTTGTCAAAGTCAGTTTCGTACGAGTGCATAAGCACGGGCACCCCGTCTTTATAGTGGAATAGAGCTATACCGCTCACTTTGCCCGGGTCTACGGCCAGCACAAACGTGTTTAATTCTGTCATTTGTATTTATCTCCCCATGTCTCTAGTGGTCCTTCCACGCCTGCAGTTAGTGGAACTTCCCAGTTGTCTTTGGTAGTCATGCACTCACGAACGGTCTCCATGACGTCCCTGGCGTCCTCCCTGCGGGCCTGCAGCACAATTTCGTCGTGCACTGGCACAATTAAATTTTCCGTAAGGTCGGCTTGGTCCAACTTTATCAGGTTTTGTTTGAAAACCTCGGCTGCTCCGCCCTGTATCAGGTAGTTTACCAAAGTGTAAACTCTGTCCTCGTCGCAGGGCAACCTTCGTCCAGTCCACGTATACACGTAGCCCTGGCCCTCGTCTTTTAGTCTGCGCATACCGGCGTCCTCTATTTTTCTCTGAAACATGGCCATGCCTGGGTAGCGCTGGTCAAACGCGTCTGAGACCGCTCGCATCTGTCCTTCGGGTACTCCCGCTGTTAGTGCCTGTTTTGCGACTCCTGCGCCGTACAATCTCCCGTACACGGTGCCTTTTATTAAGTTTCTGCGCTTGTCTGTTCTTTGCATGCTCGGGTCGTTGTATATCTCTCTGCCTATTTCTGTAAACGGGTCCGAGTTAGTGGCGTCTGCACGATTAAACAGTGTTATTAGGTTTGTGTCAGTAGACAGGGAAGCAAACATTCTGAACTCAACCTGGTCTAAGTCCGAGGTAATAATTACATGGTCTTCGTCTTTTGGAATAAACGCTGTGCGCACTACCTCGTCGCCCTTTGGTAATGTTTGCAGCGCCGGAGCCTGTATTGACATTCTTGACGTCCTGGCTCCTAGAGTCTTTACTGACGGGTGCACGAACCCGTTTACGTTGTCGTTTAGAAAGTTTGCAAAGTAAGTATTAGCTAGTTTGTCTGCTTTGCGTTGCTTTAGTACTAGAGAGGCCAGCTCTTTTACCTCTTCGTTTCCCTCTATCTGTAGTAGCTTCAGCTGGTCCTTGGTGCAGGCCTTCTGTCCGCTTGGAGTCAGCTCCGTAATTTCTGCGCCTAGAGACTCAAAGAGTCTAGTAAGCTGCGTATTACTAGTTATCGAAACACCGTTGTACTTAGTGTCTGCCCAGTCTTTTACTTGACCAGAATAGTTTATCAACTCGTCGTACTTTTTGCGTGAGTACTCCAAGTCAACTTTTGCGCCGTTTATTTCCATGCGTGTGACTATTTTTCTTGCATTCATCTCTAGTTCATAGGGTTTGTTGTATCTCTGCCCCGGTCCGCAGTCTTTGTAAAACTGATGCCAGAGACGCGTAGTCAGCACGCAGTCAAGTGCACCGTATGCCCAGTAAGGCTGAAAGCTAGTTGGCACGGTTCCCCAAGTCCAGCCATTCTTGGCCATCTCTATGTCCAGGTTTTCCTGTAGCGCCACGGCTTTTCCGTCTATGTGCAGCGCGGCAAGACGCTTAAGCGCGCCCGAGCCTAGCGGATCTATGATGTGAGCCATAATCATGGTGTCGTGCGCTTGGTGCCACGGCAGTTTCCAACGAGACTGTATGTCAAACCAACGTGCTTCAAACGCGACGTTGTGAAAAATTATTGGACCCTCGTAGTTTTCTATAGCCTGGTAGAAGACACCGCCCCACTCGTTCCACGGTATTGCCCAAGCTTGTTCACTATCCCCTACTTGCACGAGGCGTAGCTGCCCGTGCCAAGGCGAAAGTGCGTGTGCACGTACACCCCCCGGACGCTCTCCGGTTTCAGTGTCTACAGCAATGGCATCTAGCGGCCTGCGTTGACCAATCCAGTGGATAAACTCGGAAGCCTTTTCAGCCGTGTCTACCAGGTGTAATTTAACTTCGTTCATAGAAACTGTCATACCATTTCCGACACTTCCATGCTGCACTTACGTAAATAAGTAACAACACTTTCTGGGTTTCTATGTGCATCATTTTTAGTTTTAAGCAACACTACTCTGTTTAACCCGGAGTTAGATACCGCTTTTGCACAGTTCATGCACATGGAGCTGTTTACGTACACGGTTCCGCCTTCTACTCTGGACCGGTCTACATACATTAAGGCGTTCATCTCGGCGTGGATGGCTGGACATTCTTCATAGCTGTTGTCAAGCGGCGCCTCACCTCTGGCGCGCTTACACCAGTTTATGCAGTCAGAGTCTTCGGGCCAAGTTGCTGCGGGGCCGTTGTATCCAGTAGAGGCAATTCGACCGTTTGCTGAAACTATGACTGCGCCAATTTGAGCACGAGAACACCGACTTCTACGCCCGATCGCAATAGCCACCTGCATCCACGTTTCGTCCCAAGTTGGCCTAGGGGTGTTCACCTGTTGCTACCTACTTTGTTTCTGGTTCTATGGCCGCAACTTTTGTGTTTTTTTCTATAGCAGAAATCATTGCGTTTGCATACCACTTCTCGTTATCTGCAAGTCTGACCAGCACGCTTGGATTTATGGCTGTTTGCAGACAGAGAAGGGCGGACGACTCGACCTCTCTCCAGTTTCTACCCTTGATCGCAGGAATGAGCTCCGGCTGATTTTTCGGCACCTCTAGTTTTTCTGCCTTCTCAAAGTGCTGTTCGTACAAGTGCAGTGACCCCACGTGGTGTGCGTACAAGCCCGGCTCGATGTCTAGCACTGAAGCAATAGCAAGTTGTACCCTAGTAAACTGAAACCAGTCGTACGCCGCGCCAAGCCAGGCGTCGTTTGATCGCATGTACACGCTCATGTTTAGCTTGCCGTCTCTAATCCGAAACTGATGTAGCACCGTGCATGGATAGTCCTTTTTTCCTTTTAGCAGGTCTAAATTAGGATTCCACAGTGTAACTACAGCCTGCCTGGTGTCTTTGTCGGCAATTAAACGCTCGATTATGTAGTCGTACTGGCCTTTAGTTCTTACGCCGTACGGACCGTGGAACGTTTGATTTGGCTCCAAAAACTGCGCAAAGTTTGGACTGACTGCTACGGTCAGTGCCGGGTGTGTTACGCCAGCGAGCAGTTGGCACGCCTCTACCGCACCTATGCCGGGTACTGCACCGCGACCAGTTCCAATTGGAAGCGTGTTTTGTACGTTGTTAATGTAGACCACTGCGTCCTCTAGTTCTACGGTGTTCATTCCTCTTGGCGACGTCTTTTTTCCATTCTTTAGAACCCACTGAACCATCTCCGTGTAGCCGGCTATCCCGTCTTCTACCTCAATTGCATTTATGCGAGAACCCATGATGTCTCCTTTGCCCAGTTGTCACTTCTGTTTGTTGGTGCTTCTCCGCGCGCCAGTGCAGAAATTGCTGCTCCGTATTCTTGCTGTTGTCTCGCGTAGAATCTTTTTACGTGTTGTGGGTGTGATGTTACGGCAATAAGTTCTATTCCTGCTTTTTTACATATTGCTTCGGCGTTTCTTCCCAGTGCTATCGCTGCCGGAGAGCCGAGTTTTACCCACGACAAGTGTAAAATCTCAGGCGAGAGCTCGCTGCCGTTTAGTATTCCAGCGGTAGGCCAAAAGCTGTCTTCTAAGGCACCTAGTAAAAAGTCGCCACTGTTTCCATCTACAGGTATAAACGGCAACATTGTTGCCTTTCCATACCACCTGTTTTGATTACGTTGATCGCCAATTAGTAGAGTTTTTGGTTTAGGTGCGCCAATGTAGAACGGCATGTCCGTTAGATGCTGCACAGAGTCCTCTTTTTGAACAGCCATGTCGACAATAATGTCGGCAAGCGCGGTTAGTTCGTTCATATTGTTCGGACTCGGTTGTAGCTTCCCCGTAAATACTGCAGACTTGGCCGAAGTTTTTTCGTGCAAGTCGATTAGTGCGCTCAACTCATTTGACTTTATGTAGTCATCGCCGCGGCTTTCTAGCCGTTTTGTAACTACGTCCAGCGGCTGGTACAGCCAAAACAATGCAGCGCCACGGGACATCAGGAACATTTCTGTCCATCTCCATCCCGCCGCGCCTAAAAGACCGTACCCGTCGCTGTCGCTGTCTGGTCGTTTTAGCGGAGCGTACGTGGCTTCTCCCCAGTGCCAGCGGTCCGCTATTATTAACGAGTCAGGATGCGCGATATTTTCTACAGACAGCACGTAGTCTTTTAGCGCCCACCGTCTGGTAAGCTCTTCTGGTTTACTTTTGTGAAAGACATGCACTGGATTTCCGGTGTCGAAGCTGCACACAAGTAGTTTTATTTCTTCTACTAGCGTGCTTTTTCCAGAGGCGTCCGTGCCTTCAATTATGATAAACAATTTTTATCCTTTGTCCTATGTCTTTTTAGTCGTCGCTCTTACTGTCATTATAGGCCTGTATAGGCCCAAAAGTACACAACTGTCCTCTCCGACAGCTATGGAATTATTTCTACCCGATACATTTTTTCTATCTTCTGGTCGGCATCCGCGGCCTGCTCCAGCAGGCGCTGGGCTACGTTTGTGAGGTACCTGGCACCGCCTTGGTCGTACTTGTACAGCGCTTCTAGGACTGCCTGCGGGTCCTCACTAACCTGTGCCCAGTAACGGTACTTTTCTGGAAACACCAGGTCTATGCTGTCGTCTGGTTGACAAGCTACGGGGCAGCTGTCTCTCTGGTCACCGCAGAGCACCGCGGCCGAGTCAAGCTCACTGCGACTAGCCTCGTTTAGAGAGTACCTGGCAACCAGCGGGCACGTTGCGCCGTGGTACACGATTGAAACGCCTACCCTCGACAGGACGTACGAGCCGTTGTCAGTTTTGTACAGCTTAAACTCTATCCAGCGGTACGAGCCACGGCGCCACGAAGAGGACTCTGCCAGTAGCTTACCGTTAAACTGTAGCGTTCTGGTGCCGTCTTTTATCTCAAACATGCGGTCGTTGCCTCGTTGTCTCTGTGTTGTACCGGGTTATTGTTGGCTAGGTTGTTCTGTTTGCGGCGCTCTCGGCTCGAAGTTTCCCGAGCGCAGGTTTGCCACTTTTTCTTTTTCTAAGATGAGCATGCCTTCCAGCTCGGTGCATAGCGCCATTGACCTGCCAAGCTGGTCTCTGGTTATACGAACTACCTGCTGTAGTAAAGCTATCTGCTCGGCCTGTTCCTGCAGCTTTTCCTCTGACATCAGTCTTCTGCCGGCAATAAGGCAGTTCTACTGGCAGTGAGTGCTGCTATCTGCCGGTCTTTTTCTGCAATCTGATTTGTTAGCTCTAGCAGAGTAGTAGCGTCAGGAGTACTCTTTGCCTGTTCGGCAATTTTTGCAATTTCGTTAGTATATTTGCTGTACTCAATCGTACGAATCTGAGACTCTACTATTGCAATTTTTTCAGAGTTGTCTATGAACGTATAGGGCATGTTGTCTACATTCTCCTCTCGGTTATCATTGTTTTTACTTCTTCCAGCTTAGCTTTAAGCGCTAGTACCTGTGCGTATTCTAGCCCTGGCTCCCCCAGCGCCATTCGAACTGGGCGTAGCAGCTGGTCGTCGTCTAAGTACTTATACACGTACGCACTGTCATTTTTACTCATTACATCTTTCCTGTCTTCTCTCTTGCTCTTATGGTTTCTAAGTAACTAGGCCCGTGTGTATAGTACCAATGATCTGGCTCTACGAAGTGGAAAAAGACCATGGCTACCTGGTTGGTGGCCGGCGAAGGAAAAGCCTCTCGCCAGTGCCACTGGTCGTTGCCAAAGTACGCAAGCGACTGGTTTGGTCTAAGCATGTAGGGTCGGTCTGCTACCCAGAGAGCCCAGGGTTCATTTTGATACACGCACATGTCTATTGTGTACGTGCAAGCGTTGTTATCTCTGTGTCTAAATAAGTTTGCTTTCTCCGTTTCATAGTGCGCAAACAGCGCATAGGAAGGTAGAAGAGTGTCGCTGTCAAAAGTTTCTCTGGCTAGCGGTAGTACTGACTCAAATGCCTGTTTGAGGAGTGGCTCAGCCTCTGCCGATATACAAAAGCGTCCAAATCCTGGGTCCCAGTGCATCGAGCCGGTACCGCGTTTTTTGAGTACGTCAACTAAACTTTTGTGCATGCCCAAGTCTAGTGTTTCTTCGATTATCACCGGGTCCGGTCTACGTCTGCCCACTAGTGAAACCATCCAACTACGCAGTATCGCATGCCATTCGTGACAGGCCACACTTTGTGCGTGTAGACATACGTTGATGGAAAGAACACGGCCTGGTTTGCCTGAGGTTTTATTTTTAGATTGAACTGGTCAAACTCTATCTCGCCGCCTTCAAAATCTGAGTTTAGATAAAAACTCATGGACACACGGCGCGCAAACATTTTAGACGCATCGGCGTGTCTGTCAAAGTGCTGCCCTAGGCCGTATTTTAGAAGCTGCCAGCCCTCGTTATCGAGCTGGCCGCCTACTGAAAACCGCCTAGAGTAGTCGTCTAACACCGGTAGTAAGTTCGTATCTAGCAAGTTGCTTATTACTGCGAGCACACCGCCTGTGGCTTTTAGTTCTGGTGTTTTTGCAAAGGGCGGTAAAGATACGGTTTCGACATCGCGAATAGACCTAGTGAGCGTGCCGGTCCTGTCAAGATGACCACTGCCCTGCTGACCTGGTACCCACGTTAGTTGACGCATCTCTGTAAGACCTTCCAGGTCGCGTATCAGTCCCGCCGGGTCTTGCATAACGTCAGAGTAGCTGACTATGCCTGGAGCTAGCACTGTTCCTTGCACCTGTCTAGGGGTTGCGTCTAGCGCCGTTGTAATCATTGTTGCACTCCGTTCTGTGGTGACGCTGCTTGTGGATTAAAGTAAAAAACACCGTTATCGTAGAAGTCGCCAATTTCTGGAAGCCAAGGCTGGTCGGTCACATCTACAATTGTGGGACTGCTCTGCAGGGCTGCAGAAAGTCGCTCTGTTGCCATGAGAGCCTCTACCACGGCTCCATCTATGACTATGACTACAAAACGCTGTCCTGGTATTGTCGGTGGCTTGTGTCTATCTCGTGGTAGGCCTAGCGTCGGCGGCTGCTGCGCGACTGTAGCTGTTGTTGCGCCGACCTGCGGCATGTTAAGCGGCAGTGGCGCAGGTTTCCCTTCCGCGGCTGCTTTTCTCGCGAGAGCTGCTTGCAACTCTGCAGAATCAAGCACAGAAAAACCGTTGTTGTTTGTATTATTCATGACTGCACCTGAGGATTGTTGTTTCCGTAGTCGCTAACGTTTACGGCTAGCCACTTGGGTGGGTCTAACGGACACTGGGCGTGCGGCAACTTTGTTTTGGCCGGCATAAAGCAACCACACTTGGTGCACTGCTTAGTCAGGCCAATAAAGTGTGGACAACCTTTGCAGATTTCCATTCGATCGACTTGTAGTTGTTCTTCTACACGTCCATACTTGCTCATGAACAAATCCCACGGTCTAGCGGGCTTTGGCTTGAATGCGTCCTCAGTCATTTAGTCTCCCTGTCTTTTTAGTGTACGTCGTAGTGGTAATACCATATCGCACAGCACTACAATTTGAGATTGTGCGTGAGCATGTTCACCGTAAACAGCACATCGTCTTCCTCTGTGTCAAAGACATAAGCCATAGCTGGAAGGTCTATAACCGTCTTTTCCACCACCGGAGTCCACTCCAGGTCGTCAATAGTGTCCCCGCCTCTGCGCAACACTAAGTCACCGACTTGAACCAAGTAGGCGACAGTAAATGAATAGGTAGTGTCCCGCCTGACTAGTATCGGGTGTTCTGCTGTAAACCGGTCTCCGTTTATAGAAATCTGCAGCATGGCGGCCCTGGTCAAATGCACTCTTTGTATGGTAGTCGTCAGCATCTGCACTGGCGTCAGAGTCTGACTAGACCACAGCGGCAGTGAGTAGGCGGTCTCATCCGTGGTAAGTTCTGCAAATCTCACGGAGTAAACGACGTCACCTCCACGTAGGTGCTGCGCCTCCACCGGACCGTTAGGCGTGGCGACTAGTGTAGAACCAACTATGCAGCCACCGCCACCGCCATACGGGTCGCCATACGGGTCGCCATACGGGCCTGACGGCGGCGGCGGCGTCGGGTCTGGCGTCGGATTCGACTGTCCGCTGAAAAGCGCGGGAAGGCTCGGAAAGTCGATGGTGAACGGCGGGAACGTCGGCAACTCGAACGGCGGGAACGAAGGCGGGTCGAAGTCTAATGGGAACGGCGGGATTTCGATTGGTGCGATCGGCGGCACCGGCTCCGGCGTCGGCGTCGGCGTCGGCGTCGGCGTCGGCGTCGGCGTCGGCGTCGGCCCGCCGCCCTGGCAGTTGCAGCACTGCCGGTCGCACGGAATGGCGTACGACGTGCAGCCACCGATGTTCTGGCAGCCGAGTTCTGCGCACGTGTACTGGAATGGGTTGGTGATGGTTCCAGGGCACGGAGGCAGTCCAACCGGGGTCGGCACCTGCACCGGCACCGGCACCGGCACTGGACCCGTCGCGCAGCCTAGGTTGTCGAATCGGTTTGCGCAGCCTAGCGGCGTGTAGCACAGGTACCAGTTGCGAATACCCGACGGACAGTTGGGGTCGTTAGTGGTGTAGTAGTAGCTTAGGTTGGGGTCGCACTGGTTGCAGTTTGGCGCCACCGGCACTGGCACCGGCGTCGGTATCGGCACTGGCACTGTCGGCACCGGCACCGGGACCGGACCTGGGCACGGTGCAGGAAACTGAGGGTGCGGCAGGCACTGCGTGCTGAAGCACGTGCCGCTGGCGGACACGTCTGTTGCCGAAGGATACGTGCTGCAGCCGCCGCCGCAGTCGACGGTCTTGCAGTTCCACGGAAAGCCGGCGACTGGCACTGGGACCGGACCTTCGCCGTCTGGCACGCACGGGGTGACGACGTCGGCGCAGCCCGACGGCGTGATGCAGTACGAGTTTCTTCCAGGTCGAGGGTACTCACGGTCGTTGTTTGTGCACGGCAAGTTTACTCCGAAACCGTACGGGCAGCACGCGGCAGTAAACTGAGGCGGGTTGCAGCACTGGTTGGCGACTGGCACCGGTATCGGCACCGGCGTTGGTATCGGCACCGGCACGGTCGCGGGCACGCACGGCGTGTTGTAGTTGGCGCAGCCCTGCGGCGTGATGCAGAAGTCGAACTTTCCTGGCCGCCCGTCCGTCGTCGTGCAGTTTTGGTTGAACCCAAAACCGTACGGGCAGCACTCTGCGGAGATTTCCGGCGGGTTGCAGCACGCGCTGTTGACTGGCACTGGTATCGGCACCGGCGTCGGTATGGGGACCGGCACGTTCTCGCACGGCGCAGGGTAGCCGTACAGCGCGAACTCCGCCGCAGGCCGGCAGATGGTGCTGTAGCACGTGCCGCTGCCGGTGCGGTCCGTCGGGCTGTAGTACATGTTGCAGCCGCCGCCGCAGTCGCGGGTGGTGCAGTAGAAGCCGGTTAGGGCGACTGGAATTGGAATTGGGACAGGCGTCGGCACACCTGCACACCTAATCTGCGCAGCGGCTTCTACCGGTGGATACGGGGTACTCGTCGTGCCCGCGGCGCACACTATCAGCTCTCGCCAGAAGGAGCCCGGGAGATACGTGTCCACGGACTGGTCCGTGTTGAAACAGCCGTAAAAGGTGGGTGGAGACACGTAGATGCCGCTATCGTAGTCGCAGATAGACTTCACGCAGCAGAAGTTCACCGGACAGCAGTATCTGTCGTTGTTTATGTACGTAGAGACGTACCCGGCAGAGCAGGTAGCGTAGAAGCCGACCGGTCCGTAGCCGCCACTGCAGACCTGGGCACAGCCTGAAATCTCCGGCCCCTGCGCCGGGTACTGTGGGTAGGTCGCGGTGTCCAACTGCGAAGCAGTGAACATCGCCGAGTTGCAGGTGCAGCTGGTCGAGGTGCACTGTGATGGCAAAAAGCCGGCTTCGGTGCAGTCTCTCTGCGGTCCTGGGTAGCCTATCTCTTGGCCGATTGAGACCTGCTGAAACTGGTAGTTTCTGGTGGTGTACTGGCCGCTAAAGCCGTTGCAGATGCTGCAGACGCACGAGTAGTACCAGTAGCGCTGCTCGCTGAAGTCGTACGGTCCAATGTAGTTTTCAGCGTTGACCCAGTCCGACCAGTCTCCGTTAGAACTGGTGCGCGAACGGACCTCCAGCGCGCTGAACTTGCCGTTGTACGACTGGCCGGTTATGGTCTTCTCCTGGCCGGTGCCGTCGGCCGTCCAGGCCCCCACTGCGCCGACGTACCAACGGTACTCGTATTCTTGTGTTGTGCCGCTCGGCTCCCAGGTGCCTGGGTAGCCGACTATTACCATCGGCGCGAGGTTTATTTGTCCACTCTGTATCAAAATTCGAGGAGGAACTATGTTTACGGGCGCGCTGCCGCCGATCGTGACTAAGCCGGTGAAGACACTGGAAGTAGCGCAGCTTCCCGACTGGTGAAATAGCTCGGCGTAGTATTTCTGTCCCGCGGAAAGCGGCCCGATGTCTACGGAAGCCACCTGTCCCGCCACAAATGGACCGGCGTTGCCAGACGTAAACGTAGCCGTCGGCCCCGTAAACTCTTGAGCACCCACCACGCGGGCGGTTTTCACGACCAGCGGTGCGCTAGAGCCGGCGGTAAAGGTGATGCGCAGGAAGCCTCCAATGCTTATCGCGCTCGCAAGACTCGGCGCGTTTCCCACGCCTTGTAAGGGCTGCGGGTCCGGAAAGCCAATCGCGGAGCTCTCGCCGCCGCTGTTTGTCGCCGTGACGGTTCCGGTCCAGAAGACTTCGGCGCAGCCGCTGGCCGTGCGCGTCGTACTGATGGTCTCCACGGTGGTTATTCCGTTTAGTCCAGTGTTGACCAACAGATTGCCGTTCAAGGAGTATGAGTACGCGGCTATGTTCACCCTGTAGGCAGTCGCCGCCGAGTGGTCGGCGTCTACCGCCGGGGCGTCCCACTCAAACAGTACCTGTCTGCCGGTAATGGTGAACCGAAGGTTTGTCGGCGGGTTTGGAGCGGAGGCCTCCACTGAAAAGTTTGCGGTGTCTACGTAGTCCTGTGAGTCCACCTGCGTCTCGGACGCGTGGCCGTACAGTCTCGCCCTGTAGCGCTTGCCACCAATTAGCGGCACCGTGAGGGTCGTGGCAGTGTCGTTGTCTACGTACACCGTGTCAATGAGAGCGCCGAAGCTGCAGGGCGGATAGTCTTGCTGGCTGCACGCCGTAGAGTAGCCCGTGCCCGAGCCAGTGCTGTTAGACGTACTCCTAGAGTAGCTGCAGGCCACCGACGGCAGTGGATATGTGTTTATAGACGTGGTGCAGTACCAGTAGTTTGAGCCCGGTATTCTTGGAAGAGGCGTTCCCAGGTCGTACAACTCTATCTTTGTCTGGTCGGAGCCCACGCCCGGTGTCCACGAGATGAGCGCCTGTTGCGCTGCACGACTGACCGTGACCGTGACGTTTGTAGGCGGTTGCGGTCTGCCCACTACTGTTATTATCTGGTAAACTGCGCTCGAGTACTGGAACGCACCAGTTGTTCCGCGCCGACCTCGTACGCGGACGTAGTACGTCACGTTCTCTGGCACCGAGCAGAACAGCGCGTCTCCTCGTTGCCCGACCGAGGTCACGGTGATTATCAAAGGTTTGACCAGCGTCTGCTCTTCTATTGGCTTGAACCTGTCTGCTTCTGGTATGAGCGCGAACTCCAGCCTGTAGGTACCAGTGTTTGCGGTGGCGCCCGCTGAAACGTAGTAGTTGCACGACGGGTCTGCTGCCTGTCCGGTGGCCACTATAAGGTTAGTCGGCGGGAGCGGCGCCTCTATGATTGGACCGACGTACGAGTCTTCTAACGACTCGTCGCTTATGTACAACGCCGGGGTGTAGCCACTGTACTCCACGCCGTCGCTGGACGCGGCGACTCGCACGTACACGTACTCGTCTTCGTAGGAAGACGAGTTTGGGATCGTAAAGTTGTAGTTTGGCGAGTTTATAGTGCTGACCAGCACGTCTGGCAAATCGCTTAAGGTCCTGGTCCTGTAGTACCTAAACTTGTAGTCACTCGGCTCAGGCACCCAGGTGCCCGGGTCGGTCGTCAACAGCGCGCCCAGTTTTCCCTCTCCCAGAAGTTTTGGCGGAACTATGTTTACGGGCACTCCGGTGGACACACGGACGTAGGTGGTCGTAAACACCTCTGTCTGCCCGAGCGCGACTTCTTCGTCGTCGTCGTTGGTGTATATCTTGTTGCGTGCCGTAATCTTGCAGCGCAGGCGACCGCGTAGCTCTTCGGCGGTCGTGTCTATGGTCAGTAGGTTGCTCTTGTACTTTGCGTTAGTCTCGTCAGCAGGGTCTACTAAGTCCTCCCAACCTTCGACGGTGCTGTCGCTGGTGTTGTTCTGCCACTGAAACACGATGTCTGTGGGCTTGCGGTAGTCGTCTGGCTCCCAGTGCGTAAAAAATGAGCGGGCCTGTAAAATCATGCCGTCTGTAACTCTCGTGTCCGCCGGTATCGTCACTCCGTAGCCGACGTCCACTGGCGTAGTCGGCGAGGTGTCCGAGAACCTGATGGTCGGTAAAAACTTGTTCACCGGGTCGCCTGGAAAGCTCACGAACCAGGTGTCGTTAGAGAAGTTGCGCTGCCAGACTACGTTTGGCTTCTGCCACTCGTTCTGTCGGTACAGCTGGACAGTGCGCGCCAGCTTCCAGTTTGAGGCCGCCGTGCCGCTCGTCGCTGCGATTCTCCATTGTCTTGCCACGTTGCTAAGTGTACCAGAGAGTAGTCGTCAGTGCGTCCATGAAGCGCGGCCTCAGTTGCTAAACCAGATTAAAATGTCTCCCGCCCTGGCGGAGCCAGGGTAGCTGTTGGAGTTGTTGTAGAAGATTCTGTTGTTCAACGTGCCGGGAGAGGAGCCGTTGAAGTAGCCGGCCGTGCCGGTGCCGCCGCCGCCGTTTACCAGCACTACGTTGCTGCTTTCATTGTCGTATCCGAGTGCGAAGTACCGCGCGGTATCTACTTCTTTTATGGATTCTGGGTTCATGTCATTAGTTATTATTTTCATCACGCCTGCTGCCAGTATTAGCACGCCCGCCTGTTCTTCCGGGTCCTCCGATTGCGAAGAACCAGACGCCGATATGTAGGTCTGGTCGCCTAGGAGATCGATCTGCGGTGAAAATATAGTGGCGTACCTGCTGCTTCCATACTTAGTTGTTGCTATGTAGTTCTGTGCTGCGTAGTCGTCGCCAGCGTCATCCGAGTACATGTAGGCTCCGTCATTCTCGGCAAGAATCACTCTAGGGCCAGCCAGGCCTGTGCCAGACTGTAGACGGATTACTGGAAGGTTTCCGCCAGAAGGATTCTCAGACTCTCCTACAGTTTCCGTGGTCTGCTCCAGCGCGCCGACGAAGGTTCCATTTCGATAAAAGTTTACCTTGTCATTTGTGGCTAGCTCAATGCGGGTGCCGCCGGCGGAGGTCCTTATCGTCTTACCGGTAATGGTGTTGCCCGTGATGTTCTCGGCCTGCACGCTGTCCGCGATGATCGAGCGGCCGGCGATGACGTCCGCGCCCATCTGGCCGGCGAGAATCTTGTCTGCCGCCACTGTGCCGGCGTACACCACTCCGGCGGCCAGGGTGCCCGCGGTGATCTTTCCGGCGTTCAGTCCCGCGATCGCGCCGTCGCCGAAGGTCGCCGGGACCCACTGCGGCACCTTGACCGTGCCGCCCGACGGGATGAAGTCCGGGTCCCACTTGTACGGCTTGTTGCCGTCGTCCGTGTCGAACCAGAGGTCGCTCTTTCGCAGGCTGTAGGAGACGGTGCCCGGGCCGCCTGGGTTTGGCACCGTGGACGGATTGCCAGGCGCGCTGTTTTGGTAGAAGACGCGGTTTGAGTTGTTCGCGGCGACACTCGCGGCGTTGGCAGCGACCAGCGCAGCCTGCCCGGCCTCGTTGACCAGTGGCTTCCAGGCGTCAAACGGCGTGCTGTCTTCTTCGCTGGGCGCGTATACTTTTTCCTCGTACTGCCCGTCTGAGTTTGCCTTGAGCCAGGTGTCTCCCTCGTTTACGTCGCTCGGGTCTGGAGCGTCGTCGCTGATTATGGTACCGGACGCAGATACGGTGTCTCTTATGTCGGCGGCGTCGTCTGGGTCGAGCAGCGCCGCCGTGATGTACCTCGGCGCGATTCTCTTTACGGACGGCCTGCGCTCTATGTCTCGTAGGCGTGAGTCGACCGCGGTCAGCAGCGCGCCTAGGTTTGCTCTGCGAGTTCTTCTAATCGCCAACTCTGTCCACCGCCCCTTCTACTTCTAGCTGTAGGTCTACTTTTTCTGGAAAGTTGGTTCCGTCTGGTACGGTTACTTTTACTTTTTGTATTTTGCGCACCAGTACTGTGTCTCTGGGCTCCAGGTCGCTTGCCAGACGCATGAGCACAAAGTCGTCGTCTATGATTATGGTGCACCAGTCTCCGGGTGCGTAGCTGCCGACCACTGGTGTCACCGAGCCGTTTACCTCTATCTTAATGTTAGAGATCGGTGGTCTGGACTCTTCTAAAAAGGTCTGGGCGTACGTGGCCAGAGTTCCTTCGTCTCCGGTGTCGTTTAGGCTCTCCACCTCTTCTAGCAGCGGCCACCCCGCGTTGAGTAGGTCGTAGGCAGACGCGGCCGAGTACGGCTGGCTTACGTCGCCGCCTAGGTCGCCTATGTTGCCCTTTACCCACATTCTAGTCGCGGCTCCTTCCGCGGTCTCGTCCATGCTCACGCTGGTGATGTTGCCAGGCCACTCGAATATGAACTCGTCTGAGATCAGACGAATTGGGTCGTCCGTCTCCATCTCTGCCGTCGTCAGCGTGCTCAGTATGTTTATCGGTCTTAGGACCAGCGTTTTCTTAAAAGTTTTTGTGGTGGCGTCGTAGCTGCAGTCAATTCTGTACTCAAAGCCGTCAATTTGATTGGAGTATTTTTCCAGCTCTTCTCCCAGCATACGTACCTCGAAGCCTCTAAAATTTGTGTTTGCCACTCTGCTTCCGCTGTATGCCTCCGTCGAAAACTCTATGCCCACGTCGGTGTTTGACAAAAATGGTCCGTATGAGTCGTAGATGAGCCTCGGCCTGGTGGACGCGGTGGCGAGCGTCGGCGTGGTGCTGAGTTTAAGCTCTGGAATGGTGTCAATCACGTACCTAAAGGTCGTTGCGTTTGGTACGCCGTCTACCACGTACTTTCCGTCAAGGTCAACCTGCGTAGTCGTGTTGCCAGGCGAGGCACCGGTGACGCCGCCAGCGCCGGCAATAGTTACTACGTGACCCGGCTGCAGGCCGTGCGGTGCGGACGTAGTCATAGTTACGTAGGTCAGAGCCAGTGCCTTAGTGGCTATCGGTATTACTCTTTCGGTTGTGGTCGTGTTTGGCACAGCCGCTCCAGCTTTTACAAAAGTAATACTTTGCGGTGTTGGGATGCTTGTTACGTTGTAGTAACCGTCTAGCTCCGCTATTCCAGAGACTTCTACGGTCTGTCCAGGTATAACACCGTGCCTGGTCGTGGTTGTGACTGTCGCGGTTGCTGTAGTCTTGGAGTAGCTCGCTATGTCTACGTCGAACTGTTGGCCAGGCTCTATCTCGTCGTTTGGAAACGAGGTTGACTGCAGGTCGCTGAGAACGGCCTGGACCAGAGTTCTGGTGTAGTCGTACGTGTCTGCTCGTACGTACACCGTGAGGTCCGGGTCGGTCAAGCTCACGCCTGCAAGGAGTGGTACGTCTACGGTAAAGCTGGTAGTGGTCGGCGCGGGCGACGAGTTTATTGTGTAGTAGCCACTGGCCTTGACGGTGTTTACTGGGTTTAGCTGCCCAAAAAATATGCGCACGGAGGACCCTGCCTGAAAGCCTGATGGGTACGTCATGGCATTTTTCAGCGTCACTGTCGCTACTCCGCCTGAGATTTGCGCAGAGGCGCTGAAGTCGTGCGTCCAGGTTTTCCAGATGGCCCTGTGCTGTAGGTACTTGGTGAACTCTACGGCGGTCACTGCCAGGCTGAAGTCGGCCGCTTTGTACGACCTGCTCCAGACTATTCCGCCCCAGACGCAGTCGTCGTTGCGCATGACGTACAGGCCGCAGCGCCCTGGCATGGTGTTCTCGTACAGGTCCAGACCGTTGGTGGTTTGTATGGCGGGAATGGTTCCCGTAAAAGTGCCAGCAGTGCGTATGGCGCGTTCAAAACTTACGCCCTTGAAGGGAATCTCGGCGAGTACGTCCTGCGTCAAGAGGTCAGTGGTGAAGTACCGGTAGCTTGGCTTAGAGTTGTCTACTGGCATTGGTCTGTCCCCTTCTCTCTAGTGTGTGTCGGTCGTCTTGCCCGTGCGTTTAACCCAGCCAGCCAGACCGATAGTAGATACCCAGTTTGGCTGTGCTCGCAGAGTTGTTTGTCTCGTACACTTTTATCACGTTTGTACCCGGCACGAGCATAATCCAGTCCACCAGAGCGTCTAAGTACGAGCGCGCACCGTTAGTGTCGTAGAAGGACTCGTCGCTCACCTTGCTCAGCGCGGCCTCGTGGTCTCTGGTGTCTAGCTCGAGTATGTTGTCGGACGTCAGTGCCTTCCTGGTTGTGATCTGTTGCTCGAGAGGATGGCTGCTGTTTATTATTACTACAGAGTTTGTGGTTGGCCCGCTCAGCTGTAGTATGCAGGGTACCTCTGCGTTTCCAGTGTTGTTTATGGTTATCGTCGCCGGACTAGCAGGCGTGCCGCCAAGCAGCGGTGTCTCGTCGTAGCGGTAGCCGTCGATGTCTAGGTCGTACCATTCGTACTTGACGGGGTCTGCCGCTCGCAGACCGACGTCAAACTCTGTTCGTCCTCTGGCGTTTACCGTTTTAATGTTTGGAGCTCCGCTTAGTCGTACGTACGAGGCTTTTGTCGGTCCCTCTTCCGTCTTTAACCAAGCTCCGGTGTAGACTAAGTTAGTCGCGCTGATTAGCATGTCTCTGGCGTACGCCACCTGAGACGGGTTTTGTGGTAGAAAAGCGCCCTTCAGTGTTATTTGTCTGGCCTTGTACCGTCCAAATACTTCGTACGAGCCGTCTGCGTAGCCTCTGTCCAGGTCGGGAACGTCGGTGTCTGGGTGCGACCACCAGCCTTCTATGTCGGTGACAACCCAGATCACTCCGTTGTCGTCTATGGTGTTCAGTTTGAGGTCGCCTAGACGTATGTCTCCGTCCAGCTTCATGCCCGTTTTTATCGGCGGTGATACAGGCGAGAGCGCGTTGTTTACTAGGTAGTTTTCTTCTTTTTGGCTACGCGTGGTCATTTTATATTCCTCCACGTCTCATTTGAAACGCAATTTGTCTTGACACCAACGAGGCCAGCTCTGATTCGTCCATGCCCTCGGAAGGGTACACGTTTATCGTCGCGCCTGACCCCTGGCCGCCCGAGATCATCTCTATGATTGCACGGTCGCGCTTTGACAGTCCGTCCTCGTCCAGTGGCTCTACGCGCTCCGGTCGTCCGGCCTCGCCTATCCTCGCTAGAGTACCGCCTGGTGTCGGTCTTACGATTCCGCCCTGTGCCAGTGTTGGTATGTTCGGCGTGTCCAGCGTGAAGCCTTTGCCTCTCAGGAACGGAACTATGAAGTCGGGCGGAAAGCGCGCTTCAAGTCTAAATGCGTTCCACTTGTTGATAATGTAGTTCAGCGCGTCTTTGAAGCTGTTCTTAAAGCTCACCCAAAGATTGCTTGCGGCGCTGGCTATGCGTCCGGGTAGGCCCTTCACCCATCCGACTAAGTTGTCAAAATTGCTTTTTACCGCTGCTATGGCCGTTCTCAGCTTGTCGCCTATCCAGTCCCACAGTTTCTTACCTATTTCAACAAGTTTACCTGGCAGTCCTCTTATGAAGTCAAACACTGCGCTCCACGCCGCGATGTACAGCTGCACAGCTATCTTGAACTTGTCTACTATCCAGTCCCAAATTTTTCCTGCAATTTCACCTAGCTTGGCAGGCAGTCCTTTTATGAAGTCAAATATCTCGGTCCACGCCAGGATGTATGCCTGCACGATTATCTTGAACTTGTCTACTATCCAGTCCCACAGTTTGCCGGCTAGCTCCGCGAGCTTGGCAGGCAAATTTTTGAAGAACTCCGTTATCGTGTCCCAGTTCTTGATGATTGCTAATATCGCCAGGCCTATGGGTCCGGTCAAGATGGCCAGCACGACTGGCCAGTTTTCTTTCAGCCAGCCTATGAACTTTGCAATCGCTTCTTTGATCTTGTCCCAGTTTGAAATGATGAGAGGCAGAAGCAGCAGGATTATTCCGATCGGCCCGCCCAACATCGCAAGACCGCGTCCTACGGCGCTCAGTCCTCTGCCGGCTATTGTGCCGGCCGTGCCTAGTGCGCTCAGCGCTCCGGCTTTCATTCTTGACGCGACTGTTGCTTTTTGTATTGGAACTATTGCGGCTGCGGAGGCGGTGCCGGTCGCTTTGATTCCGACGGCAGCTCTCTGTCCTGCCGTGCCGACGGCTTCCATTGCTGTCTTTTTCTGCGCGTCTACTATGAGCTGCTTCTTTAGCTCTGTGCGCGTTAGGCCAGAGCTCTTAGTTACATTGTCAAACGGTCTTTTTCCAGCTATGGCCCCAAATATCCCGAGCAGTGCTTGAACTTTTTTTATTACGAAAAGAATTGAGCCAGCGACTGCTTTGCCAAAGAACGTTACGGCAGTAATTATTAAACCTAGCGCCAGGGTAATTGCCTTAAATTTTCCAGTAAACTCTAAAATTTTTGCGCCTATCTCACTGCCAAAAATTTTATTTAGCAGCCCCAGCGCGTCTTTGAGGATGTTGAAAAACAGTTGAATCGCGCCGGACTCTGTGGTTAGCCGCACGAACTTGGCAAACTCTGTTAGGAAACCGGCAAATGCAGGTCCTGCTTTTAAGGCTTCTATGCCTGCCTTGGTGAACTCCTGAACTACCGGCTCGAGAGCTCTTAAGAATATGCCTAGGTTTGGGTCTGCGCCCAGCTTTAAGAAGCCCTTTAGAATTTCGTTTAGTAGCGAGCCTAGTGCGAGAAAGTTTGTTGCCGAGTCGTCAAAAAACTTTTTTAGGCCGGCTTGGTTTTCAGGTCCCTTTGCGTATTTTTCAAAGTCCTCTGCGGATTTTTTTAGCCCATTGAGCACCGTGTCGATTGCGTCTGAGGCCGGCTTGGCCAGCGCCTTTAGACCGCCAAATACGGCGCCAAATATGTCGCCAAATGTCGCTAGTCGGTCGCCTGCTTTGTTAAACGTCTCTGTTAGTTTGCCTGTCTCCCTGTTTATTTCGGCAGTTTCTTTCCATCCCCTGGTCAGGGTTTCTACCCACGTAAAGAAGCGACGTATGAGCGGGTCAGCTGCTATTAGCAGCTCGCTGAACAGTCCAATCAAATTTTCTAGTATCTTGCCAAACTTTTCTATGACAAACACGTTTGTGTCGGAGATTAGCTCAAAGTTTTTTAGCTGTCTTTGTGTAGCTAGGAAGTTTAGCAGACTCTCTCCGGCCCTGCCTAGAGCTCCGGCCGTGTCTCCTACTATCTTCTTGAAAGTTTCTTCGCCTGCAGTAACTAGATTTTTTAGCCCGCGTGTGAACGGAGTAAAAAACTCTGTGGCAGCTATTTCATTCAGCTCTTTGAACAGAGGCTTGAGTCCGACTATAAACTTGACAAACTCCTGTGCGGCTTTTGGCAGGTTAGCAAGTGCGTTTTGATATTCGTTAACTTGTTTATTTGAGTTTTTTACGGCGTCTGCTAGTCGCTCTTCTGCGTCTCGTACTGCATCCTGCGCGTCTTTAAGTTCCCACGCCTGGTCTCTGACCATGCGGGCAAGCATAAGTTCTTCGCGGAATATGTCTTGTTGTTTTTTCGCAAGTCTTTCTTTTACCGCGGCTTCTTCCTGTTTTGCATCTACAACTTCTTTGGTTCCTTCTACGCCGGCTAATTGTGCTTTTTCATTTTCAGCTTGCAGTTTTTTATTTGTGTCGGTGGCACGGCGAAATGCTAGCTCTGCCTCTTTGAACTGTAGTTCTGCTTCTCGACGCGCTCTACTGTTTGGTGGCAGGTCCTGCACTCTTGCGAGAGCTTCTCTTGCTTTTTCTAGGCTTATTCCAGCGCCCTCTTGCTTTAGTGCTGCGTCTTCTGCGCTGAATGCAAGTTCTTCGAGGGCACGTTTGCCGTCTATGTATGCCTGTGTTACTCTCTTTTGCGCTTCTGCCGCTTCTTTTTCTATTTCGATTAACTCTTCTTTTGACTCGGCCAGTCTCTCCTCTGCGTCCGTGAGAGACTCTGCTTGTCTGGTTTCTGTGCGCGCTAGAGCTTCTTTTGCTTTTTGTACACCTTGCTGTGCGTCTCGTATTGCTTTTTTGGCGTTGTCTGCCCCTTCTTTCGTAGGCTTAAGTCCCAGCTTGATTGCCTCGCCTACGCCCTTGAACGCCAGCTTAAGCGCGATGGCAGACTGAGCTATTGCAGTTAGCGCGCTTGGAATTAGTATAAGCGCGGGAAGAGTCTGACCGGCGGCAGTACTGAGCAGGAATAGTCCAGTAACTAACGCTCCAATCGAGCCCACTAGCAGTACGATTACTTGACCTAGTGAGTAGCCTATCCTAATTAGCCTATTAAATTTTGTTCTCGCTGCTTCTGCTTCTTTTGCAAACTTTGAACCAAAAAGTCCGCCGCCGCGTGTGCTGGAGCTTTGAAAGGCGCGGCCGAAGGCGGTACCGCTTTCGTCTCCAGCGTCAAAACCTACACTCCGCGCGCCGCTAAACGCGCGAGCAATGTCGTCTTCTACGCCTGTTGTGACTGCACGTACGACAACGTACGCATCGCCTACTATGGCCATTTATCTCACCTCCCCGTCGTCTTGGTAAGTTTACTAGTTTAGCGGTGGCTCCAGCGCTGCGCTGAGCGCGTCTTCCGTGAGAAGCGTTGGCCGTAGGTACGGCTTAGTTGCTTCTTTCTTGTCTGTCTTCTTAAGATCGTATTGAACTTCGTCTGGGATGTCAAAGTCCTTTAGACGATCTTTGCCCACGCGCCCAGACGCCTCGGTACTGCTGGTACCCTGCAAAGCGTAGTTGTACTTCTTTTCGTACAAATCTCTGTAGAGTAGCTGCCGCATCGTGCTCCGTGACTCCGCCTGTTCGGCTGACGAGTATGTAACGTCTGTCTCTAGTATAAAATGAATTACGTCCAGCATGTCTGACGTTTCCATTTCTGCTAGTCTTAATCCGCTCATTAGGGCTTTTCCGTTTACGTATGGCCAGAGGTCTATGCACCAGTCGAGGAGGCCTCTGGCCCCGGCATAGGGCGGTTTGAGTACTCCTCCACTAGCCACGCGACAATGTCGCCTAGCGTTTCCATTTTTACAATCGTGTCCGCACTGTCTATTAGCGCCTGGAAGCGGGTGTTGTCTTCTGCCTGTAGCACTCTTTCAAAGAAGTTGAAGACCATCTGTGCGGTCTCGGCTGGCTTGCTGTCGTCTGACTTTGAGATCAGCTCTAGCATAACTTTTCCCTGAATTGCTGGTTTGCAATTGAAGGTTTGTCCGTGTAGCTTGAATGACAACGGTGCGGCAGACTCTAGCCCGCCTGTTCCGAAGTCTCTGTACCTTGGTGTATTAGTCACTTTTTACCTTTCGTCTATTTCGATGGTTGTCTTTAGCTTGGCCTCTTGGCTTTGCCATACTGCAGAGCTATAGTATCAAACGTAAGTTACGGCTTAGGAAACGATTTGGCTTAGTTCCTGGGTGCATGACGGCGTGTGCGTAGAACACTTTTCCGCCCTTTGTGTACTTGAGTACACTTTTTCTATCCGGCCGTATTAAATGCGGTCTAGTGCCGCGGTGGTGGTCCCAGGCGTAGTCCAGCGGAGAGCCTACGCGTATGAACTGTCCCCGAGCGTCCCTGCGGTGCTGCAAGTGTATGGAAGCTCTAAGTGCTCCCGTCTCTACGCCTACCTGAGTCTTGGCTGCAGTTCTTATTAGCTCACCGCGACGTTTTAGGTACCTTCCAGTGTCGCCGGTTGGGTTGTTTAGCATCTTGTCCATTTCGGCTTTTCTGGCAACAAATACGGTTGGCATTTTTTACGGCACCGCCGCAGTGCAGCTTAGGGTTACGACTTGAAAGCCACCTTCTGGTTGCAGGGTGTCCACGGTTGCTATTACTCCCACGCCAAAACCGCCTTCTTCCCACTGGTCTAGCGCTGCTGCCGACTCTATTAAAATCCAGGCGTCGTACGCTGCCACCGTTGCTGCTTTGGTCAAGCTAGCGGTGCTCGGGGCAGCCCCGGTGTGTCCACCGCTCGGTACCGGACGTGCAACAGAAACGCTAAAAGTGGCTGTTCGCGGGGCCTCGCATTTTTGCGGCGTGGCCACCTGCGAGCCGGGCGCGCCTAAGTACATCTGGTTAAACGAAACCACCAGTTGTTCGCAATCCACCGGCGGCAGACCAATGGACCAGTACCTGCGTGTTGGAAGAGGCATGCCGTAGGCTGTGTACTGAGCGACAACGGTTTCTAGCACTCTCTCCAGGAATACCTTTAGGTGCTTCGCATCGTCTGAGACTTCTTCGTCAAAAGTAGGAGCTGCTCCGGGACTGTAGCTCATGGTGACTCTGTTTCTGGTTCACCAAGAAGCAAATTTGCTTGTCTGTCCGCTTCAATCTGCTCTGGAGTTCTACCGCTTCTCGGCGCCTGTCCTGCACGTATCGTGTGTAGCACACGCATCTGCTCTAACAGTGGCAGGTGGGCGTACTCGTCTGGTACGTCTCTGTGTACTTTTCTCACTGTTATTCCTTGTCTGCTTCTGGCTCAGGGTTAGGGTTAACAACGACTGGGGCGGCTTTTGCTTTTGGCTTCCGCTTCGTCTGCTGAGTCGGCTGGCCTGTTTTCATGTCTGCTGATCTGAAGTTTTTCATGCTTTTTTCCTTTCTTAGTTTTATAGAGTGTAGACCGGTTCGGTAGACTCGGCTAGCTGAACTGACAGGTTGCCGGAGATTAGGTTAATTACCTCGTCTACACTTGGATTGTTTGGCGTCGGACGTGATACGTACAAGTCCCAGGTACCAGGGTCGTGCAGACCTAAAATTGATTTTGCGTCCGCGTAGGGGACAGCAACTGTCACCCGTGAACCGACAGTGTCTAGCGTCGCGGCGTTCTCTACGACTCTCGTATACGTACCGGCCCAATTAGTTATGCGGACTTCTAGGTCCCAGCTGTTGTCGTCTAGCAGGAACAGTCCGCTCACGTCTTCCAGCTCTATGACTCGTGCGCCGACTTGGTTAGGCTTCGTAGCAATGTCAAACAAGCTCTGTGGCAGCACGAACGGTTTTGGGTTTACTCTGCGTGCTCTAGGCACGTCTGGTGAGAACACCCTGGCGCGCGCTCTAGCTCTGTCTGGGTTTACGGCGCGCAGGAACAAGTCTACCGCGTAGATACCTGAGCGCAGTTCGTCGATGAAATCTTGGTTGTCTAGTACAGTGTAGGTTACGCCTTGACGTGCGATTGACGTGACACGGTTTGGCAGCGCGCAGTCGTCTGTGCCTTCATACAGCTTAACCAGCTCTAGCGCCAGGGTTCTTGCGGCCATGCGGCCCGCTGTCGGTGGCGGAGCTCCATACGTGTAGGTTACTTCTACGTTGCATGGAAAAAAGTTTTTACCAAACGTAGCCTCGAGAGTCGAGTGCTCTACTAGTCTGTAGTTCATCGGGTCCACCAAGTCGCCCCTTAGGGTCCTTACGTTGTGTACCTCGATGACTCTTCGGCCGCGCAGACGGAGTCTGGACCTGGCTGAGTTTGCCTCAGAGGAGAACTCTGTACCGAATCTGTCTATGTCTCCTACTGGAATGTTGAATATGGTGCCTTCTAGCAAAGCAGGGGTAAACGTCTGAGCCGATGCCCCCAGCAAACGAATGTTGCTGGCGCACACGTATCTTTCGGTGACCGTAGTGATACCCGTAAATTTTCTACCGGACAAGGCCCACAGCATGTAGGACGCGGTTTTACACGCCTCGTAAGAGTGCGTAGAACTTGAGTACTCACCCAGTTCTTCCACGTTAGTCCATAAATTTGTTGCCATGTCTGTGTCCTTTGGTTAGCTTACTCTACCGATAAAAGAGGGCGACGTACCTGTGTCTACAATTTGACACAGTAGGTACGTCGCCCCGTTCTTGGCCCTGCTACAGGGTTGGGTCTTCGGTAGAAGAAACTATGTAGTCGGATGGCAGCTCTGGGTTGTAGCCCTCGTTGCCTGGGATGTTGTAAGCTGTCTGTGATCCGGAGTCGGTGAAGGCGGCGACTGCACGTCCTGCAGCTGCGACAACCGAGGTTCCACTATCTGCAGTGGACGGGATGTTGTCACCCGTCTTGCTGTAGGTAAAGGTTGTGTCGGACGGTGCGGCTGTGATGGTGTACGTACCGTCAATAGATGGGTCTAGGTTGCTTACTACCACGCGGTCGCCGGCTAGATAGTTGTGTGCGGCAGCCGTGGTTAGGGTAACTACGTTGTTTGTACGTGCCTTGTTGCTGATCGTAGCAGATAGCTGTGGGTGCCACTTGTGGAAGCCCTTGTATCCGGTAGGAGCCCAAGTCGTACGTGCGTAGGCGTATGGACGGTCAGACGCCACTGGGAACTCCCAGCGCTCGTCTAGGCCGGAACCGAATGTCTCGTTTCCAAGTCCGTAGCCTTCAAAAGTGTTTGCCAATAGGCCGTTCTCAATCACACGGTCGCCTGACTGACGTAGCTTGACGTATGGGAAGATCCAGTGGAAGTAAGGCAGTGTTAGCGCCTTCTTTCCGTCCTTGATTGCCAGCGACCAGACTTCTACGGCTACGCCGTTTGCCTGTGGGTCGTCGCCAACGTTAGGTGCTGCCCAACCTACGCTCTTTACGTTTGGTGATGCGTATGTGCCGAGGTTCTTGCGTAGTAACAAACCGCCGGAAAGTAGTTGTGAAAGTTCTGGGTCTGGCTCGCAGATCGCGATTTCCATAGTGACACGCTTTAATGTGTCTGGTGCCTGGTAGGCTACACATACAGTGCCATCCGCGGCCTTTTCAGTGATCTCGTCGCCTGCTTCGTACTCCGGCGTGAATGATGCACGGATGAAGGCTGATGTTGTGTATACGTCGTTTTCACCATTTAAGAGAGCACCGTTTGCGTCTAAGCGGGTTACCCGTATAGACACACCTTGGATGCTCGCTGCGTAGTCCTGGGTAGCCATTTAGCTGTCTCCTTGATTCTGGTTTTTTAACCTGGGGTTATCTTACGCCGTTATATCTACCCTGATAGTTTGGTAGACAGAGGTATCTACGTAGATACCGGCGGCACGGGTTGCCTTGATTCTCATGTCGTTAACACTGGCGGCAACGCCCTGGGCCAGCGATTCGTTTATTACTTCTGACTTGCCGAGATGAACCTCGACAGTTCCGGTAGCAAAAATCCACTTGTGGGTGGCGTCCGCAGCTGCCTGGGCATTCCCGATTGGACCGCCTCCGGAGTATCCGGAGCCTACCACTACGGGAGTTCCTAGACGTGTTCTAATTTGGTTTTCTGCTATTACTAGCCTGTTTCCCAGGATAGAAGCTACGTCACGTGTCATGTGGATTACTGCCTTTTCACCGCATGGAGAGCCGGCAATACCTTGTTCCAACTTAGCTAAGCAGATGTCTGCTCTTACGTTGGCAGCGTTAGAAATTACTGTGGCTCCACCAGTTTTAATTAGGTATGCTGTAGTGTTGGCTGCTGCACCGGTTCCGGTGTCGCCGCGAACTGCTACTCCTTCCCACAGTTCTTTCTCTAGTGCTTTCTGAGTGGCTGCCTCTAGCTGGCGTAAGACGCGGGCAAAACGGTCTTCTCCGAGTACACCGAACGTCGAAATGAAGTCCTCTGTCTCGATGAAAAACGGTACGACGCGCTGAAAACGTGTCGTGCCTGACTGGTTTGCTAGCGGATTGCCATCTACAGCCTCGTCATTTTTGTTGAGAATACGAATTGTTGGATTTGACTCATCTTCCTGGTCAAACCCGCGAATCCAGCGTTCTCCGTCTTCTGAGGTGCTGTGGTTGTACACCTTTGCGACACTCAGAAGCCCGTAGGGGTTCGGAATGAGCTCTGGAGCTTTTACTACTCCCGTGAACGGCATCTTTATGTTTCTCCTTTGTGCTTCCGAGTGTTCGCTTAAGTTACTACTTAACTAGCTAAGTTCTATCCTAGAGCTCAACTGTTGATGCTGCTACGCCGCCCAACGTGTCACGGAGAGCTGCTGCTGCACCGTTGACAGAGATGGTGGATGTAACTGCGAGGCTTTCGATACCGACCTTGGCGATACCCTCGAAGGTCTCAACGAACATCTTGTAGTCGTTGGTTCCGACGAGCGTGGAGTCGCGGATGATACCTAGGTCTAGTGTTCCGCCGTCTAGGAACAGGAATGTTCCCTCGGCAAACAGACGCCATGTGAAGGTGTCTGGGAATTCGACCATGCCACCTGCGCTCTGTGCACCAAAGACACCTGCGTCCGTCGTAAACGTAATGTTTACGTTGCGGCTTGCAAGGTAGCCTTCGATCTCAGAGTAGGTTGCACCTAGGTTGCCATCACCAGGCATGTTTAGTGCCAAGTCAGCGATTATCGCATCTCGTACCCATGCAGGAACGATTGCTGCGAGTGGTGCGTCTGCCTCTAGGCGGTGACGTGAACGGTAACCAGCAGCAGCGCGACCAATTTGTACTAGGAAGTCGCGTGCTACACCGATTACGTTGGTAGATGTAACTGCTACTGAGCCTGCGTCGATCTTGTCAAGTAGGTACTGCTCAGCAATACGTGAGTGCTGAATCAGACCTAGCTCGTTGTGTCGAGCTACAAGCTCTGGATATGCACGAGACATCAAGTTACCAAACTGCATTTGCATCGTGATTGCATCAGTTGCAACGGTGTTTTCACCGGCTGCAGTAACGGTCAAGCTAGCCTTTGTAGCGCCGGCTGGAGTGGTGTCTGTGGCGTTTGTCCAAGTTCCGACAGCGTTTGCTGCACCTGACAGAGTCGGTGGAGTGATGAAGCGGATACCGCCTCGATCTGCTTGGAACTTAGGAAGTGAGTCACGCACCGGACGGCCTGTTGTGCCAAAGCCAAAGATGTCGTAACGAACTTCGAATGGTGCGGCATGGCCACCGGAAGCGACGAGCGCTTCAGGTCCGGCTACTGCCTGTATCTTATTCCAGTTTGCTTCTGCATCCTGGGTTAGTTGACGGTCCTCTGGATATGAAGTTGCCAGAGATGCGACGATGTGCTGCTCTCCGTCGCCACCATTTACACGGCGTAGGCCGTGTAGGCGCTTGACGAAAGCGTCTGCTACATCTGTCATGTTTGTCATTGGTGCTCCCGCTGTATAGCCAGGAATGTCAGCGCCTGCCGTGATCGCCACGGGCGCGGCTTCTGTCGTCCTGTCTGTAGGGCGGCGGTCAGCTGGAGCTTGGACTTCCAAGCTTTCTGACTCGGTTACGGCGGCTGTCACTGTTGTTGCCTCCTGGGTTTCTACTGCGGTTTCTTCCACAGTCTCGTTGCTGGTTGCTGCGGCTTCGGCTTCTTTTGCCGGTTCTGCTACTGCTTCTGCAGTTGCAGCTGTCGCTAGCTCCGCGACCTCATTAGAGGCCTCGGACTTTTCTTTCTTTTCTTCTTCTTCTTTTGCCTCTTTAGCCTTTAGTTCTTCGGCTGAATCGGCTTTTACAGTATTCTCGTCAGCGGCTGCCTCTGTGGCTGCTGCTGCTTCGACTACTGGTTCAGCTGTTGCTGGTTGTTCTGGTTGTTCGGATGAAAGCTCCGCAGCCTTCTCCGTCTCAGTTGACGCCTCGGTCGTTGCTGCTTCTTCCTTCTTTTCCTCGGCTTTTTCTTCCTCGGCTGGCACTTCTGCTTCGCCTTCGGCTTTGGCCGGCTCTTCTTCAGGTTGATTTGCAGCTTGTTCCGTGTTGTCTGCGTTGCCACGCACTCTTGCGGCAGCTTCTGCTGCACGCGCTGCTAGCTCTGAAAGCTCTGCCTCGCGGCGAGCTACTTCTGAGCGAACAGTGTCGAGCATGTCGGCAAGCGACGTCATCGCGTCGACTGTCTGTGGAGATGGCTCTTCGCCTTCAACCGTTTCGAATTCGCTGACGATAGCACTCTGTAGCTCTGTGAGTTGTTCCTCAGTGAGCTCAGACAGCTTGTCTAGCATTTCTTTGATACGGTCCACTTACTGTCCCTCCTCCGGGCCAGTCACGACAGGCTAATTGTTAGCCGGTCTCGCTGATCAGTCGAGGTCGAGGGACTCTTAAAAAACCACATGGGCCAGAGGCACTCTACCTGATCTGTATATTACTTTGGGTTTATCAGGTCAATCTGTGAGATTTTGCGCACTCAGGTCAGTAACCTCAGTAACTTGCTCATCTCGGAAGAGACCTCGCTCTGTGTGAGCAAGTCTCCTCCTGACATGAAAGACTCAAGTCCGGCGATTGCCTCCTTGGCGTCTTCCCTGCCAATCTTGTCTACCACCCGGTCAATCATCTCTTTGACCAGGTCTCTCAGGGCTGGTGGCAGCTCTGAGTACTTTAACTTCATTGTCTCGTTGCCAAACGGTAGCGGCAGGTTGGCCAAGACCTCTCCGAGCTGTCTAGCGCCCTCGCGGACGTTCTCCAGCGCCTTGGAGTTTAGGGCACCTGTGTCGATACGTTCAACTACGTTGATTAGCTTTCCAGCGGCTTTGGCGGCCTCGTTGTAGTCTCCGGCTTGTGCCAGGCGGTCGGCCTCTTTAATTTCTTCTACCACTCCCTGGTTTCCACTTTCGCCTAGGTCAGCCTTCAGACGTGCCAGCACGTCTCTAAACTTTCCCATTTCGTCGCGTGGTTGAGTCTGCGGAGTGTACTTTCCACCCTCGTAGACCATCGGAGGCATGTTTTCAGCTGCGGCAGCAATACCGGCTGCTCGCACTCTCAAGTCCTCGGTCTCGGCGGCTAGCTCGACGGAGTTGCTCTTCCACTTCTCCGGAATCAAGTCAGGCCTGTCCAGCCCTCTGGCGCGGCGCATGATGTGTCTCTTTACCGCGGCTTTTCTGCTGTCTTTGGCCAGTCCGTATGACGAGATCGCGTTCTTCAGGTCCTGTACGTTCCTGATCGGGAACGAGCCGTCCGGCATCGCCTTTTTCTCGGCTGCTAGCTTCTTTCTGACTCTGCGTGAGATAAAGCCTAGCTCGTTCATGTTGTCGTCCCAGGCAGTCTCCTCGCCGTCCACTCGCAGGGCTAGCTCGGCTGCGCGGATTCGTAGTCGCTCGTTACGCTCGGCTCTGGCGGCAGCCATTCTCTCGGTTGCGGCAGCGCTCGCTGCTAGCAGTGGCTGTTTTTCTAACTGTTCCAACTTTTCAATTCTTTGTGCCAATTCGGTCACCGGATCGGACTTCAAACGCGCCAAAACTCCGGCGCCAGCGGCAACAAGTGCCATGACCTGACCAGAGGCAACTCGTGCTCTGGCGATTGGGAAGCCAGGCACGTTTACCTGGCACACGGCTACTAGCTCTAGCCCGCCCTTGATTGGTCGCCAGTCACCGGACGGTGCCGACGCGCGGAGAGCTCTGATCTGCTCAGGCGTGGTGCCTGGACGTACTGCACCGGCTACCCAGATACCAAAAGCGTCCTCTCCAGCGTGCACGTCTGCGACTGCGGAAGCGGTGTCGTCGTAGTGCTTGGCGGCCTCGGCGGCTGTAGCGCTCAGCGAGGCGTGTCCACCTGCCAGTGTCAACTGTCCGACGGCAACATCGTTATTGTCGTCTGTACGTACCACACCGGTGTGGAAGTATGCGTACTTGCTCTTGCTCTTCGGCGGCTTAGTGCCGTAGGACATGCCTATGTGGTCGACGTGCCAGGCTGCAATGTGGCCGAACACCTGTCCCTCGTCGGTTACTGTCAGCGGAGTTGGCTTAGACAAGTTTTGGTCAAAAAACCACGTTGCCGGTGGAACTACTGGTATCGAACCAGCGATTAAACCGCACGCGACTAACGCGGACGCCTCCATCGGGTCCATCTCTTCTGCGTACACTCCGTCTGGTATGCTCACTTGGCTCTCCTGCTCTGTCTCGGCTTGTTCGTCGAGGTAAATACGGCATTCTTGGAACGCCGGTTTTGACACTAACGTAACTGCCATAACTCTAGCTTTGTTGATCGTAATTTTACCCCCACCTAGGTCTTGGCTTGCTTCTTCTGAGTCGTCTTTTTCTTTCTTTTCTTCCTTCGCCTCAAACTGGTCTAGGTCTGCAGACACACCCCTGATAAAGCCGCTACGCACCAGTCTCTCTGCCTCTGCACCGTAGGGGCCAGTGTCAAACACACCCACCGCGTTACCTATTCCGTTTTCCACGCGCTCCATCTGGTCTATTCGACCTACCACTACAGAACCAGCGTGGCCTTCGCCAGTCTTTATCTGCCATAGGAGCGGAAGAGGCAGCTCTCGCATCTCAATCGCGCCCTGCTCAAAAATTCTTCCGTCTCCCGACTCGACACCTTCCGGTATTACTAGAGGAATCTTAAAAGAGCCCGGCTCTGTCGGCTGTATCTCGATCTTGCCGGTCGCTACCAGATTGGCGGTAAACTTTTGAACTGCTTCTTTATGTCTGGCAGCCAGCACGCTTCTAGCCATGTACGAGTCGCTGTCTATTAAAAAGTCGGCAGTAGAAAAGTACTTTCCGCCCCTCTTTCCGTGCATCTGACGGTGACGCTTGTCTCCAGTCCACATGCCGGTTGCCTCTTTGTGCCTCAGGGCGCAGTAGCCCTTGGCGCGAGGTCCTAGGTATTTTGACAGTTGTCTAAAGCACCTGGTCCAGTCACCAGGAGTGTTCCAACGAATTTTTGCGGCACCCCTGCCATACAGCCAGTAGCGTCTCAGTTGTTCGGCCTTGCCTCTGTTTCGGTCTAGTCCGCCTGCAGCCGCAACCGCCACTAAGTCGCCGGTGCTAGAGCTGTATATCGCGGTCAGACGACAGTCCACCGGCTCTACCCATGAGTACGCTGCCGCTGCCACTGCCTCTGCACCGTCTATCTGCTCCAGAACCTGGGTCAGCGACTGGTCGTCGAGCACGACGATAGGCGGGGGCGTAGGAGAGTTTAGGTCGGCAAGTACTCGCTCGTCCTTCTCCCACTTTCCTGGCTTACGTGTAAACGTGGTTGGTTTGGTGGAGTCAGAGGAGGCGGGAATAAGCGCCACTAGGTCCAGGACCGCCAGCGGGTCGTCTGGCGCGACGATCGCCATGTACACGGCGGCCATGTCTGAGGTTTCTGGCGTCAACTCTTTTGTGCTCATTTTTTGGCCTTAGGTACTACTGAGGGAGTGGCAATCGGAATCTGGTTTGGCTGGTAGTAGACGTTCGGTCCCTTTCCGATAGCGGCTCGTTGTTCGCCTGCTTTGTCGCGTTTAGCAGTTATCTTAGAGGCGTCTTCTTCCGGTTTATCGATCGTTCCCTCCCGGCCCTTAGTGATTATAGGGTTGTACCAACCCCTGTTTACGTATCTCTCTACTCCGTCTTTTCCCTTGTACTTCTGGTCTAGCCAGTCACGCAGCATCGGGTCATTGTAGGCGTTTGGCGCGGTTCTCACCGTTCCGAAAGTCACTGGCTTGGCTGGCGTCGCTGCTGGTGCCGTTGCTGCGTCTGCGTTTCCAGTCTTTAAGTTGCTGCCTTGGGCAGGCGTCGTACTTACGTTGGACGCTGCCTCCGGACTCACGCGCTGAGCTGCTGCCCAAGCGCTCCAGTCTCTCATCAGAAGCGAGACGTCGTTCTGTGTCAGCGCCGGTAACAGTCCTGGCAGCGATATTGCAGAACTGCCCTGCGGCACTCTAGGCTTGGCCAGTAGTCCAGTCGTGTCTAGCCTGCCTCCATCAAATCTTTCGGCCTGACTTTGCACCTCAGTCTTGTCGTCCACGCCCTGTGTAAACTGTGCTCCGACGGTAACTAGTTTGCCGTCAGACAGCTCCACGCTAACCTGACCGGTCTTGCTGTCTACGGACTTGACGGTGCCGACCGCGGACCTGTCGCCGCCTATGAATACTTTTGTACCGGCCGTCGCAAACTTTCCGGCCGCGTCTCTGACCTGTACTTTCGCGTTGTCTGAGCGCTCGTCGGACGTGTACACTCCGGGAGTGCTGTCTTTGCTCAGACCCTCTTCGCCCGCTGCGGTGACCGAGGCCCGGTCTATGAGCTCCCAGTCTATCTCGTCGGCAGCGTCGGCTACCAGCATAGCCTCCTCTGGGTCTAGCATGGACGGTCCGATACTTGAGTACGGATTTTGCTTTAGGAATGCAGAAACTTTCATGGCAGACATCGCGTCTATGGAGACGTGGATTCTGGGCGCCTTGTCGTACGGTTCGTCCAAAGATTTATCGTACGTATTGAAGTCGTGCGCAGTGTGCCCTAGGTCTTCCCATCCATCGCCGTCCCAAACAAAAACTTCTCCTTCTGGCTGTACTTTGTACAAACGGTCGATGCCGCCGTTCTCTAGATTTACGCGGACTACAAACTCTGGAGCTAGCTCTACGTTTATCGACTCAGCGTCAAAAAATTCTTTAACGTCTTGGGTGTTGTCGCCGTATAAATCGTATTCCGCCTCGAGCATGCCGGAGTATGCGTCAGCGCGAACACTTTTCTTCTTTTTATTTTCTCGTTCGACGATTGCTCTCGCCCAGCGCCAGGCAGGGTCTCCACCCCAAAGTGCCCAGGCAATACGACCTCTGCTAGGGTAGCCGTCTTCTCCTGGGCCCCAACCCTTGCCCTTCTTGTCTACCTCGTGACGTGGGAAGTACTTTGCAATGTGCCTAATCTTTCTGATGCCGATCTGTCCGCCGCGGGCCAGTGTTCTGGCGCTGTTCACGCCGACCGGAGTTCCACCGCGGTTGTGTTTTGCACGCCACTCTAGTCCTCGTTTTGCCTCTGCCTGTGCGGCCTTTGGCACAGTGTACATGCGGTCTCCGCTTGCAACTATACGAATGTCGAGGTCTGTCAGTGCGCCTAACGCGAGGTCTGTCATCGCCCTAGTCGGTTTGTCGTGCGGCTTCTGCCACTTTGCACTTGCCAGCAGGACACCGGTAGTTCCAGTACGTACAATCGTATTGGTCTCAGTGTCAAGCACGGCTGCACGACTTTCATCTACGAACAGATAAAGACTTCCGTACTGACCCGCTAGCCTCACTGGGACTCTCCCTTCCGACTATCGTCGGTAATCGGTCCGCCTGAAATCCACGCATCGCACGTGCGAGCAGACGCACACTTGAAGTCTAGCGCCTCGCAGTAGCCTAGGTCTGCGGCTTCGATCGTGTCCCAGCCAGCGGAGGCGGCTAGTCCACTCGCTATGCACTCTTTCATCTCTGAGGTCTGAATAAAGGCCGCGCAGTTGCCGCAGCGGCTTGTCTTTGCCTCTTCGATCGTGACCGACCACTTTTCAGCCTTCTTCTGCCAGAACTCTTCGTTTGGTTCCTCTGGGTTCATGGGACCGTATCCGATGTCGTCTATCGCATTCTGACGATTCTCTAGGTTTAGCGCCAAGTCCTGTGTCGCCGGCGGGCAGACAAACTCCCCGGCGGCTTTAATCGTTTTTTCTTTTGCTGGACGTTCTACGTCCTCGCGGGAGAGCGGCTTTCCACTTTTTTCTGCCTTGTCAAACGTCTCTATGAAGTCAGGAGAAACCTCTACGATAGTCATGCCGTCGAACTCTGTGTGCTCAGGCGGAACCCTGAACCAGGCCGAATTATTACGGCTAAACATTCCGGCGTCAGAGGTGTAAACTAGTTCCTGCACGTCTTGCGCGCTCTCGTCGAGTAGGGCGATTAGTGACTCTCCGTCTCCCGGGTCCCCTGGACTAAACGCCATAATAGTCTCCCTCATGTACATACCTTCTAGGGCTTCGGCTGGAACTGGTACTCGAAGAGTCGATGCCCAAGACCCGTCTGAGTCTTGAAACGCCCTAACAGTGTACGCCTTGCCGTAGCTATTGAACGTTATTGTGCCACTACTTCTGTCTACTGTTACGTCGTTTTTGCTCCCTAGAGGATACTCTAGCACCTCAGATAGAGTAAACAGCGCCATTACTGGACCGTCCTCGTCGTGGTCAAACCAGGCAACCTCCGACACGGCGAAGGTCTCTCTCGGCTTGTCTAGAGTTTCAACTACGGCAGGGCCTAAGTATCCAGTTTTGTAGTCTTCCGGTATGGTAAGTTTTCTCTGCTCGGTCATGGTTGCCTCTGTCTCTTTACTTCTTCACCGGTATAAGGTCGTCCCACGATGAGGCGCCGTACTTCTCTGGCGGTACTCCATTGTCGAGTAGCATTTTAACTAGACGTTCACGCACCGCCGGGGACACACTTATGATGGCCAGGTCTGCCCACGATATTCCGTTCTTAAACATCAGTTCGTAGGTGCCTGATCCTGAAGTGGGCTTGGCTGGTTTTATCTCACCGATCGGGTCGGTCTCCTTCATGCGCTTTCCGTACTGGTCCTTGAAGTTGGCCCAGAAGTCCAGCCGTGAGTACAGCTTCAGCGGGTCAAAGTGAAAGTACGCGTGACTGTCTGCTGCTACAGAGTAGGGCTTCATGGTTGCCTTAGGCTTCGTGAATAGGTAGTCTGCTCCCCCTGTTCTTATGTCTGCGTCGCTTGAGTCGCCCTGGCCACCAATTCCCTCTGTCCAGCGGACTGACGTGGCTTTTAGGCCGTCTTCCAGCATGAGCAGGTTGAACATCTCCTGGGCCGCTGAGTCTGCATTGTTTGCACCCTTGATTCCAAAAGAGTGAGTTATGGCGCCAGTCTCTGTTTTTTTAACCATGTACTCTGCTATTGCATTGCTCGTTCTGTACGACAGTCTGTCGTTTAGGTCGTAGGCCGGAGTGTCTAGGTTTAGCCACATCTGTTCATAAGGCAGTCCCAGCAGCTTCTCTATCGCCTTGAGCTTCGCCTTGCGGGCAGCTCCAACTACGTTTTTTGCCGGATCAATTTCTTTGCCAAAGATGCTAATTAGACGGTTTTCAGCCAGAACTCTTACGTCCTCTTTGGTTGCCGGTCTAGGGGCACGCACTCCGCCTAGCTTCATGCCTCTTGCGATTGCGTTGGCGGTGGAGGTTGCGTCCTGCTGCTCTGGCACTAGTACCTCTACCCTATTGTGAAAAGCAAGTCCTTCTCGACTAGTATTCAGACTGCTCACCGGCTTTGAGTCTCTATTTGCTCTGTATACTCTGATAACTGCACCGGTAATTTTGTCCGTTATTACGTATGTAGTTGTTTCATTGTAGGAAGAAGAGTACTCCACGTCCATCTGGCTACCAGACTTTACTATTGCCATGCTACCGTCTGCGTTTCTTCGCATCTTGGGCATTCTTATGCCTTGGTTTATGAGTAGATCGTACTCGTCTGTGTTCGGCACTTTTTTGAGGAGCTCAGCTACTAGATCGTCTCCAGCCCAAGACGTGAGTTTGAAGCTGGCGCGTGTGTAGGTCTTGTCGCCGTCTACTATAGTCATCATGTGCACGTCTAGGTCTTCAACGTCTCCTGCGTCTACTGCAGCAGACCGACCGCGTGCTCCGGCGGCTGGGCTGCTCTGCACGTGCGCAACTGCGTCTACTAGAGACTTGACGCCTGCACCCGTGAGCTCGCTCTGCGACCAGTCTACGCTAGCTAAGTCTGGGTCGTCTAGCTCTGGTACGTTTACTCCGGGACCCGCCTCTGTCAGTTTTGTCTGGTCAAACAGCCTGCCACCCGTTACTTTGTCGACGGAGCGGACTTTTTTACTTCCGTCTAAGAACTGTACCTGTACGTAGTTCTCGTAGCCCTTTGCACCTGGAAAACCGTAGATCACACCCTCGTCGCCATTTGCGTCGGTCACGGTTACGCCTTTGTACAACCAGTTATTAAATCTGTCTTTCTTAAACTTTTGATTTGCGCCCGGCGGCGGTGCAAACTGGTCCTTAATCGGGGCAAGATCGTCTTTCTCAAAAGCTAAGCCCAGCCAGGTAGCGTGCGGACTGTCTGCCTGTACATGCTGAAAGTGTGGATTATCCTTGTAGTATTCGTTGGTCTCTGACGCCACCGTAATTTTTCCGTCGCTCGTAATTATTCCTGGTTTTGGTTGATCTTTTACACCAACTATAAAAACACCACTGTACTGAGAGTAAGCTACGTAGTCTATCTGCGACTTTTCTTTAGTGGTCTCTAGTGCGTTGTAGCGAGTAAACTCTTCTATGTAATTTTTTGCAGCGAGTGCGCCGTATTTAAGCGCAGAGTTTGTGTCAAATGGACCAAAGTCAATCTCGTTGTTGGCTACTGTTTTCTTGGTGGCGTCTGCCCACTCGTCTGGAGTGTACGACTTTAACGGAGACTCAGACTGGCTGGACGAAGACGGCGGCGGTGGTGGATTAGGTACGGTCGGCTGCGGTGTGTTTATTTCGGTGCCGCTCTTTGGTGAACGAGTGCTCTTTATTACTGTCTTTCCACTGTACTCTACGTACTGTTGATTTCCGTTAGTGTGCTGTAGAAACATGCGAAACTTGTGCGTCTTCTTTCCTTTGTTGTAGGCAGCACCGTGCGACGACACGCGCGCCCAGCCGGAGCCGTACGGAATGTAGTCTCCAACTTTAAGATTTTCTACCTTGGTGTCTTTCTTTTCGTACAACTCTGGGTTGTCTAAGTCCTTCTTGTCTAGAGCCAGCGCTGGATTGCCAACCGGCGTCTTCGTGGTAGAACTCTTCGGCTCGGCTGCGCCGCTCTTTTCTTTCTTCTTTGCTTCGAGCAGGTTCTTGACTAGCTCCACCGCCTTGGCGTTGTTTCCGCCGATGTGCCAGTCGTACTTCTTGTCCGGGTCAAGCGAGTCCGGTGTTTTCCAGTCGTACAGCCTGGCGAATATAGCTGCACCGTCCGGGCTCTCAAAACGCATTGACCACTCTTGCTGTACTTTGTCGCCAGAGCCGTACTCGTACGGCTTGCCTAGAAGCTCGGTCAACTCTTTTGGAGTGTACTCCACGGTCTCGTTGAGAAAATAGCTACCAGACACAAACGTAGTCGTGTCGTTTATGTTTGTAACCTTGTACGAGTCTGTCGTGCCTAGCTGTGGCTCCGGCGGTGCGGTGTACTTTTGTTCGGCCGAAAGTTCTGCGGGCTTTGGCTTGACCGGGTCTGCAGACGCGCTTGCGCTTGACTCTATTAGGTGCGTAGAAAAGTTTTTCTTCTTTCCGCCGTCTCCTAGGTCTTCTGCAACTAGGTTTTTAGTTCCTGTTTTTGGGTTGTCCCAGCTGTTGAGCGGACGCACGGTGCGTTCCTTGCCGTTGTACACAAACTTCAACAGCTTTTTGTCTTTGATGGCCTTGCTTATCTGGTCGTGCAGTGCCTCTAGTGTTTCAGAAGTTTTCAGTACTACTGCGTCGTCAGCTGCTGTCGGCGCTGGCTCAGGGGATAAAGGGACGGCAGGCTCACTGCTCGGTGCTGGCGTTGTCGGTGCCGGTGTGTCTGGTTCACCGCCTCCAGGTCCCCCCTCCGGGAAACCTCCGTCGTCTACGATTTGCAGCGTCTTTGTCGTTTTCAGCTGCTTGTCTTTTTTGCCGTCAAACTTTACCCAGGCGTAGTCGGGGAACACGACACCTTTCTTTTTGTACACGTCTAACTTAGAGACTACGCCGACTTCGCCAGTCTTTGTAGACTTTACCTTCATGCCGGCCGCGATCGGTGTCTTGCCGTCAGCGGAGAGGCTCTTACCGACCGGACTACTGCCTTCGGCCGGAGTTTCGACTGCAAGTTTTTCTGGCTTGGGTGCGGACGCGTCTGCCTTGGCGTTTCTGTAGACGTCGCCGAAGAAGTTTTCTGGCTTCTCGTAGTAGCCAGCGGGCGCTTGTGTGTACGGACCTAGGTCAGCCTGTCTTAGCTCATTCCAGGTTTCGGTAAACTCGTCCATCTTGTCTAGCGGCACGCGTACTTGTATGTCGTAGGTGTTGTCTTGTGCCGTTCCTTCTGCAACGATGTACGGCACGCCGCGCTCTGCCAGGTCTACTGGTCCCTCGTCGCCGCCAAACCTAGGCATGTCGCCGCCTATGTCGTTCAGCGTTACCTCTACAAAGTTACCGTCGTCTGACAGCTTAGGCGGGTTGGCGTCGTCAAACCACTGCGTGTCTCCGGCTTTCTTTGCGTACTTACTTGTGTCCACCTCTTCGGCCGTGATAACTGGTGACTTTACTACGTCTATCTTGTCTTTCTTGGCTACGTCGCCTGCTATGCGTAGATTTTCTGCGATGCTCTTAAACTCGCCGCCTTTGCCGTGCTTTTCTTGCATGTAGTCTGCAACTTTTTCTACTTCGTCCTGTATCTCTGCAATGTCGCCTGGATTGTCGACTGGCTTTTTTTGTTGTACTGTCTTCTCTAGCTCGTCTAGTTTTTCTTTAAGGTCCAGGTCTTCTACCGGCAGGTCGGTCTGCTCCCTGTACATTTTAATTGCATCCAGTGTCTCGTCTGCAAAGTCTTCTGCTATGACGTACGCGTCACCTGGTGTAAGCTCGTCTTCGTCAGCTGGTGCGGGTGCGTCTTTCAGGTTTTTGACCGTGACGGTGGTGTCTTTGTCAGTGAGTCCAGCGCGCTCGAGGATGTCCATTCTGCGCATCTCTAGCTTGTCTGCGACGGTCTTCTGCAGCACCGGCTCGTCTGGAAACGCGGCTGCCACGAGGCTGTCGATGTCTGCTCTGGTTATGTCCAGCAGCTTGGAGGCGCTGGCCTTTAGTTCTGGTTCGGTCATGTCTCCAAAGATTTTTGCGGCCTGCGGGTTCATGTCCGGGTCGCGAAGCGTCTCCCACTCGTCGGCCTTGTCGCCGAACAGCTCGCCCTTTGGCTTTCCCATGGCGCGCATCAGCAGCGCACCGCCGGTGTCTACGCGGTTTGGCTTGCCGTCTACTGAGACTACGTTGTCCATGGCAAGACCGGCGACGTCCCAGTTGGCGAGCCAGGCGTCGACAGCAAAGCCGTTCTGCAGTGCCTTTTTGTAGCTAGGCTCGTCGATCTTCTTGGCCATGTCTGGCTTTGCGTCCGGCAGTATAGGCGAGACGGTGACCATGTTACCCGCCTCGTCCACGCCGAAGAACGTGTCGGCGCCGTCTACGTCTGCGCGGCGGTAGAGTGCCGAGGCCAGCACCTCGTTGCCGGCGTGCAGTGGACTCTTCGGTGTCTTTACGTAGTACTTGCTGCCGTCTGGAGCTTCGTACGTGCCGCCCTCGTTGGAGCCGAGCTGGTTGCCGACTTTCTTCCACCCTGTGATGTCGAAAGAGCTACCTACGCTGGTGCCGATTGCGCCAGTTGGGTTCTTAGACTTGCTGAGCGCTGGCTTGTTCTGTCGCGCTACGTCTTCTTCCGACGGTGGAGCTACCTCGTCTCCGGTGCCAGCCAGGTCGCGGAAAAACAGATTTGTGTTGACGCCCTGTATCTGCAGCGCGTCGCGAATGGCCTGACCGCTGACTAGGATGTCGGTGCCACCGTCGAGCGGATACTCGAGTATCGCGTATCCGGCGCTCTCTTCTTCTAGGTCTGGCTCGACTGCAATTCTTAGTGAGTCTATCAGCGTTTCAGTGTCCCAGTTGTCCGCGATGTACAGCGGACTGTCCGTGAATCCCTCTGGAAAGCCGGCTGCGACTTCGTTGCCGTCTGCCCCGTTGTACTCCGAGGCGTAGGCGTCGGTGTCTGGTAGGTTGTAGCCTTCCGGCAGGTCTATGCTTTCGTTCGGTATCAAGTAAGGCAGGTAGTTGCCATCCTCGTTGATGCTAATGTTTTCGGCGGGCGTCAGCTTACGCAGTCGCACGATTCTTCGTCCGTCCTTGTCTACGACACTCTCGACCGCGTACTGACCCCAGACCAGCTCTCGTTCTTCTCCTATCGGTGTGCTGGTGCCATTGCCCTCGTCGATCACGACTACAAACGTGCCGTCTCCACTCTTGCCCTCTAGCACATCGTCAATGTCTCCAGTAGCTTTTTTCCACGAGTCAGGTGGGAACGAGACCACGTTGCCCTCCTCGGACAGCGCGTCTGCAAAGCCCTGGTCATCTGAGAGGTCGTACGACTTCCAGACTTTCGTGGCGTTAGTGCCGGAATTTACTGCGGACATTTTTAGCAGCGCCTGCGCGGTTGCGTACTTAGCGTCGCTCGAGTTGAATAGCTCCGGCTCCGCCTCTATTGCGGCTATCGCCTCTTCCAACTCTCCTGGGTTGCCGTAGGCGTCGATCACTCCTTCGGTGAAGTCGTTGGCTTCGTCCTCGTCCATGCCGAGGGTGTCTTGCGCGTACTGGCGCAGCGCTGGGTTTACTCTCTTTTGTCCGTTGTCCGGACCCTCCATCATCCACGAGCCCCACACTGCGCGGAACGGATCGTCGGCACTGCCAAACTTGTCCTGGTCGAAGTGCTTCTCCAGCTGTGTGATGTAGTCCTTGTCTCCGGGGTCAGCTCCAATAAAGTCGTTGTAGACTGCTTCGGTTGCCTCGTCTACTTCACCAGCAGCTATTTTTTCGTTGTACTGCTTCTTGTAGGCGTTCATAGCTGTAGAAAGTTCAAACGTCTTAGCCTGCTCCTCGTTTGTCTCGTCTATTTGCAGCTTGTCGTTGCCCTCGCTCAAAATCTTGACGGAGTCCATCTCGTCCAGGTCTGCCTGCGTAGGAAATACGTCTGCCAGGTCTGGAGACTCTTGGCCGACGGTCTCCTCACCCTTGCGGGAGTCTAGCAGCGCCTTTACATTTTTGTTTTCACCCAGCTTTGCGTCATACAGCTGTGCCACGTAGAGCTCTGCGTCTACGCCCTGTTCCTCGAGCGCCTTGTACAGCGCCTCAGCCGGCACGTACTCCGAGCCAGCGTTGAACTCGAGCATGCCGAAGCCAGAGGCAGGAGCAGTGTCCTTGTCCATGGTCTTGACGCCAGAGTCGGCGGCCTGCTTCTTTTTACTCTTTGGCTTTGGTCCAGGTTTTTTAGGCGCGTCTTCGTCCATCATCTCGTCGGGGTCAAAGTCGTCTATATCAGAGTCAAAGTCCTCGTCTGCGTATGCGTCAAACTCACTCTGCTTGTTTATGAGCGCCTTGGCCAGACTCTCGCGTAGCTCCGCCTCTGCGTAGCGGTTGCCGATCTCTACCGGGTCGTCAGTGTAGTCCGAGCTTTCCTGTCCCTCTGCTGGTCCCTCCGGAGAAAACGTTTCTAAGTTCATCTTGTAGGCGGTGCTCGGTACGCTGTACGAGAACGGTTTGGACTCTGTCGGCACTGTCTTCTTCTGCTGCTGCGGTGCTGCAGGCTTCTCAACGTCTTCTGGGCCGTCTAGTCGTGGCTTGCCAGCGACCATCTCGTCTATCTCGGTCGAGCTCCACAGGTTTCCGTTCTGTAGTCTCTCTGAGAGTTTTACTACTGATTTTTCGTCAGGACTCTGCTTGTCTGCCCAGGCTGCGTCAGCTGCTCTCTGTCTGATGTCATCTACCTTTGCGTCTTTAGCTAGCGCCTCGACTATGTCTGCTCGTCTGGCGCTCTCTGCCTTTACCGCGTCGATAGTTTTTTGTTCTGCACCGATCTCTTCTAGGGTCTTGACTAGCTTGGCTCTCTTTTCAGCTGCGCTTTGTTTTAGTGCCTCGATAAACTCTGGTCTGTCTTTGAAGGTTTTGAACTCTAGGCCATCGGACTGTCCAAACACGTACGGTGCACGGAGCGAGCCGTCTTCATTCTGTTCGAGTCGGGCCACTACTATGTCGCCGCCGTCGCTAAGCTCGAGTGCGTTGTTCTTTACAAACTCCGTGTCGTTGACGTCGTACTTTTTCGGAGTAGGGTCTGCGTCAAACAACTCTCCTTGGCCTGGGTCCAACGGGTTTAGTTCCTTGCCCATGCCGCTGTCTTTGTACATTCCTGGTATGCTGACTACTTCGCTTGGTGGACGAACGTTCTTCTCGTCCGGCGTCACTGCTGACCAGCCTGGCTCGAGCGGATTGCCCTGGTTGTCTATGCGGTCTGCGGCCTGTTTTTTGAGCATGGCCATGCGCTCTGCTACGTGCTCGGCGTGCAGTGCCTTGGCCTGCTCGTTGAACTTATCTACTTTTACCTGCCAGGCGTCCCACGTGTCGCTCTTTAGTCTGGCCTTTACCTCGCGCTCTTCTACGCTCTTGTCGAGTCTAGGCTCGTCGGTCTTAATGATTTTCTGTGTGTCTGCCCAGTTTTGTGCAACGCCGATCGGAACTAACTTTGGTTTACCGTTTGAGTCTTGGTCCATTCGGGTTGCGATGTAGTACGGCTTTTGCTTGTCCCAGGCGCCGTTCTCGCCGTCGCCGATTAGCTCACGTACCTCACGCTTGTCAGGCTCTAGACTTTCCTGTGACTCGTTGTGTTTGCGTATTTCTGCGATGGTGTCTTTCAAACTTTGGTCTGGCTTGTCTACCTTTGTCACCGCGTACTCGTCGTCTGTGCTCATGTACGTCGTGCGACCCTGCAGAGTGTCCTTGTAAACTCTGAAGCCGGCTGGTGCCTCTACTAGTTTGATGTCTGCTTCAGTCAAAACTTTGTCTTTTGAGCTGTAGCGTGCTTCGCCCTTTTTATCTACGTCTACGCTTGGCTTGAGTACGGCCTTTACGCCGGAGGTGGCTTGGGCCGGTACTCTGTAAATCTTTCCGTCTGGTGTTTGTACGTCAAACGTGTCTGTGTCTACGTCTGCCGCCACAGTGCGTCCAGTTACCCAGCTGACCAAACCGTCTGCTGCCTTTAGCAGCCACCTAAGTCCGCCACCCATCTCGGCAAACTGTCCCTCTGAGTCGCGGCGTTGTAGCATTGCACGAGCTCTGCGGGCGGCTGACGAGTTACCGTCTTTTAGAGCTGCAACTATTGTCTGTGCTTCTACACTTAGTACGTCGTTTGGTACAAATCGACCAATTACCGACTGAAGCTGTGCTACGGCGTGAACTTGCGCAGGAGTTCCAACAGGAGCGCCAAACGCAGACGCTACGACTGTGCGAAGGTCGTCTTCCAGCCTTGGGTCCGTGGACAGCCATCGACCACGAGCCTGGCGCAGCGCCGAGGCAGTCATCGAGTGGGTGCGGCTGCACAGCGGGTGTGACAGTGGCAGCAGGTCTGTATTCTCTGCAAAAGTCGCCGTCTTGTTGCTTGGGTTCTGGCTCATGGAGATAAAGGTGCCTAAGTCGCGCAGCGCCTGGTACTCTCTGATAGAGAAGGACAGTCCTCGCGTGCGGTCCAGCGACCTGCGTACTACTGTCATGGCCGCGCGTTTCGTGACGCGACGTTCTGGCAGCACCTTTGGATTCTCGTTGGCTAAGTACGCCAACACGCTGTTGTACAGCAGCTGCGCCTGCTTTTGTACGGTGAGTCGCTGTGGTCTCTTGGCCGTGGCCGCTTTTTTGTCGATGGCGTTTACGAGCTTGTTTAGTATGTCGCTGCTCACTGTGCCACCTCCTGTCTCGGCAGTAGGTCTAGGTCCTTGGAGGCGGTGCTCAGCTCAGCCAGTGCCAGTGCACGCTCGAACGGAGACTCTCCGTCTCGTACGGCGCGTAGCCAGGCCGCTCTGATGGCCGGCTCGGCTTGGTAGCCTAGTCCAGAAAACTCTGTCAGGGCGAGGACTGCTTGCTCTGGGTTCTCGTACTCACTCGGCTCTAGCAGCACGACAGAAAGTTCATCGGTCCACGCTACTTCGGCCGAAGCAAGTATCGAGTTGCTTTTCTTGGTCGAACGCGGGTGCTTTGCAGGAAGCAAGTCGTTGTCAGTGGTGTAGTTCGCGTTCTTTGGCCTGCCGCTCCTCAGCAGTTTTAGAAAAGCGTTGACCCTAGCTGCGGCCCACTGGTCGCGCGTCATGCCTGGACGGTGACTGCCGGAGAATGCTCCTGCGCCGCGTCTGTACACTGCCTTGAGCATAGCGCTTGACGCCTTGCGTCCCTCCGGTGCCTTCTCGTTGTGCTTGCGTACTTTCTCGGCGAGCATGGCTTCAGTCCGCTTTGAAAACTTAATTGACTTTGACTTTTTTGCGGTGGCAGACTTTGGCTTGTTTTTACTGGAGCCACGTACGCGCTCGCTGCGCTTTGCCTTCGGATGACGCTTGCCGACGGCCAGTTTCTCGATGTTCGAGGCTTCGTCTGGCACGCAGTTAGGAACTAGCTTTCCGTTTTTTCTTTTCATTCCGACTTGTTTGTAGCCCTTCCAACACGGCTTGGCGGCGCTCACGATGCTCTCTTCTTCGTACGACACGTCTAGGCCTTTGGCTCAGTTGGCAGTTCACCTGGGTCGGGTGCCTGTGCTGGCTCCCGTTCCGCCGGTGGTGCTACGTCTGTTGTCGGCTCCTCTGTCGTTTCTGTCGCTTCTGGTTGTGTTGCTCCTCGTGCAAGGTCCATGACTCGTTGTACGTCTGCAGGCAAATCTTCGGTGGCGTTACCACGAACTCTGGCCATGGTGTCCGGTGTAAACACTGTAAGCATGGCTTCTGTAAGCTCTGGAGTAATCTGACCCTTCTCTACTAGTATGCGAAGCGCTACCTCTGTCTCCGACGGTGCGTCGGCGCTTGAAAAGCCGTGAGCGCTGCGCCAAGCGTCTCCAGAAATAATGTGTCGGTCGTAGCCTAGATCTGCGTCTGATGCGCGGTCGTTGCGCGTGGACACGGCGCTCGGGTCATACCAAATAGTTAGCTTGTCTACCTCTGACGGAGTGTACCCATTGCTGATTAGGTACGGTCTGAAGTACACTACGGTGAGCGCGTCTACAATCAGCAGCATCAGCGGCTCGATGTGGGCTTTGTACATAGACTCGTCGATCTGCAGCGCGTTTGAGTACTTGATGTTTGCCATGCCGGTGACTACGTCCTTAGGAATGTCAATACCCTGCAAGATACGCTCCAGCACTCTGTCGGCACGCTGAGCCAGCTCAGGGTCAAACGAGCGCTCAAACTTGAACTGCTTGATCTTGTCGCCGAGCTCTGCAGGTCCGCGAATGATGAGCGGAACGACTGCGCTGGCGGAGTCCTCGTCGCGGATTGGCGTGGTCATCGCGTCGATGAGCTGGTCCTCGAACTCGTCTTCTGCTTCCTGCGTGACTGCTCCCGGGTTGAGCAAGTCGTCGTCAATTACGTCCGGGTCACCGCTGGCGGCGACGGACAAACCGTCTGGTAGGTACAGTGCTCCAGCGTTTAGGCGCGAACGAGCTGTGGCACGAAATGTTCTGTTTAGCAGTAGCAGCTCAGCGCAGAGATCGAGCATGCCGCGTAGGCTGGAGTCTGCCTCGTCGGAGAAGCGAGGGTGTGCTCTCCAAATGCGTCCGACAAACGCGTTGCCAGGTAGCTCATAGCCGCCTCGTCTCGAGCCGGCCTGTCCACCGCCCATCTGCTCACGACGGCTGATGAGTGAGAATGATCTGTTCTTGTTGGTGACGGCGACCACCTCGTCGGTGCTTTTAATGTCCCAAGACTCTGGAATACCGGAACCAGGTCTAGCCGGTACCTGTACTAAATAGCACTCGCCACAAACACTGAGATTCAGCGCTGCGTCTCGCAGTAAACCAGGTTGACCACCGTACGCGGAGTCCAGGCGGGTGATTGCGCGCTCCGCCGCCATTGCTAGGTTTTTGTCTACACTTTGTACGTCTCTCACTGACTTAGGCGCCTCTGACGGATCGTCGATTATTGCGGGATAGAGACGAATACGCGAGATTACTGAGGCCACTAGATTGAAGGCGTACTTGATCTCGCCGATGGCGTCGTAGTACTCCCACGCTTCTCTCTGCCAAGCAGAGCTGGCGGAGTTGCGGCGAAGTCTAAATTGTTCGTACTCGTCGCGGCTGTTCATCTTTACCTGCACCGCAGCCGCGGTCATTACACGCGGTGAGTTAAAGGGCCCTGCCGTTGCCGGAGAAAGAAATATAGACGACAGTCCTCTTGAACTGGGAATGACTGTGTTAGAAATAGTTTTGTCAGCCGCGGAAGATGCACGCAAAGAAACGGCCGATGTCGTAGGTTCGTCAGAGCTTGGAGTACGTCTGAATATGCTCAAGTTTTTCTCCTGCACGGTCGTTTGGGCACGGAGTATGACGTCTGTCCCGGAGAACAATTTTCATACGCGGTGATGCGGCAATCATACACGCAAAATGGGCAGTGCTACTACAGTTTTTGAACCTCGTGCAGCGTCCTCGCCAGGTCGGCTATGTCCTCGAGTGAGAGCACCACGGCCACTTCTGGCCCGGCCATCTCCTCTATCTGGTCCAGCAGGGGAGAGAGCTCCTCCCGGCTGAGACCGCTCCTTTGGCAGAGGTATCTCTGCATTTCTTCCAGCACCCTGGCCAGGTTGTTCTGCACGTCGTCTATGGACATCTGTATCAGCTCCAGCCTGAGCTTCATGTCCTCTACACTGTCCTGCTTGTCATACTTCCAGGCATCATCGTGGTGCATATTCAGCCTCGTTTCCCCCGGATGTTTGGCTTCCAGATGGTATTATTTTAGTATGACGTGTATAGTCGCAGTTACGGCAGCAGGCCGAGTTATTATGGCGGCCGAGCGAGGCAACAGCGACGACTCGCTTATAGTATCGTCTTTAGATTCAAAGATCGTTACCCGCGGTGAGTTTCTTTTTGGCTACTCGGGCAGCACAGGGGTCGGGCAAGCGTTTCAATACGGATTTACGATACCACCGATAAAGAACAGAAAAAACATCACTGCGCACATGGTAAGCGTGGTCGTACCTGCTATGCGCGAGTTCTACAGAGAAAACAGCCTCAGCTGGACCGGGGACCCGAAGGAGGACGACGGGTGCACTCTGCTCTTTGGTGTGTCCGGAAGAATATACGAGTGTGACCTTTCTGACTTCCAGATGGTTGAGTACAAGGAGCTGGCCATCGGCTCTGGCGGCAACTACGCCCTGGGCTCACTCTACTCCACTAAGCACATAAAAGACCCAAAAATCCGTCTGCGGCTAGCGGTAGAGGCCGCCATCGAGTACAGTCCCTCCTGCCGAGGACCGATAGACTACTTCTACGAAAACCCGTCCAAGGTCCGCAGGAAAAAAAGTACGAAGACTAAAACTGGTAAAAATAAAAAATCAAAAGGTCAGGCGTCTAAATCTAAGTCTTCTTGATTCTTCAGTACGTTCCAGGTAGTCAGGGCAAAGACCACTCCGCCGGCCATCAGTACCAGCAGAACTAGTAGCAGCTTCTTCAGTCTCATGTTATCTGGTGGACGTGACGTTCTGGTAGGGGTTCCAAGCTCTGAGGCGACTGCCGCAGCCACAGTTGTCGTCGCGCTGCCAGGCCAGCGACTTACCGCTGAGAGTCCTGATGTGGTGCACTCCGTTGCTTTTATTGGCCGGCGCAATCCTGTGCTTGTACTCCTCCTTGAAGATTAGCTCTGGACCCTGCAGAGAGTCCACTGCGATGGCGACTGTCGTGTCTGTGACGAACACGCGGGCACGGGATACCCGGTACACCCCTTGCGGGAGAGCGTTGTCATTCAGCTCAAGAGTGCCTAGGGCTTTTGTGTAGGTGTTGTCAGCCAAGACGCAGTTAGCGGGAAAGGTGTCGCTTAGAATACGCATTTGTGTTATTCGTCCCTGTCATTTTTGTGTAAACTCGTAGTGTGCCCACCCTAGCACACTTTTAGCCACCTCGAGTGGTAAAACTATGGTCTGCTCCACGGGGGCGCTGTTGAGAATGTCGATGGCCTCTTCTGAGGAGCCTGCTAGCAGACAGTCCGCGTAGGCTGGGTCCGCGAGAAGTACGTCGAGCGGTCGTGCCAGGGGAACCTGTGAAGCAGCGCTGGTGACCGTCGACATAGTTCGTGCACGCGGGTGCTTGGCGTTCGGCTTGTTTATCCAGACGGTGACTACGTAGTTCTTGCTCAAGTTGGTATCTCCACTCTTCTCACCACGGCCCGGTACGAGACGCCCATGGCCTTGGCCACCTCACGCAGAGGAACGCCGCGACTGTACAGGTCTCTCACTATCTCGGTCAGCTCCTGGTTTGCTCTTGCGTACGGAGAGTCCGGTCTTGTTTTAGAGCGGTAGCGTCTAGCTAGGACAGACAGCTGAGCAAGTGTTTCTAATAGTTCCGGTGGAACCCCTGGTGAAATCGGTCTGCGCTTTATGGGTATAGAAGCAGTACGAACCGGGGACGGTGAGGCGGGCATCGGAACCAGGACGGCAACCTCTAGTCCCTGATCTCCCCGGGTTATCCAAGAACGAATTGTCGTACGCGCCTTGCTTGGATTAAAAGCATCTGCAATGCTAGACAATGACCAGCCCGCTCTGTACAGCACGTTGACGCGCTGGTGCAGTTCCTTGTCCTGCAGAGTAGACAGGTATTCCTGTTCTGCAGTCGGCAGAGTCGCCTTTCTCGCTGGCGGTCTAGTTCTATTTAGCATGTTTAGTATCGTACACCTCCTAGATACTTCTGTGCGGCTCAGAGTGTGCGGTGTATTTGTACGATTAAGCTAAAAAAGTGAAGGTTAAGTAAAAATGACTTTGCCGCGAGAGAAGGCAGTCCTTACTGTTTTTCGAGCTCCGAAACGTCTCGGCCCCCTGATGCCCTTCAAGCTTGCTCGTTCTTTTTGTTTCGGATTCGTGGAACTGCAACCGAGTAGCTGAGCCTAGTGCTTAGTGCCTAGGCTAGGGGGGCGGGGGTATGGCCGGGCTAGTGCTCTTGACTGTGGAGTTGCGTGCTAGGCTGGCTTCGTCTGGGGACAAGACTAGTGGGCAAGCTTGTTCCCTCTGTCTCTGGGGTTGTAGCTTGGGATGTGGCTACGAGCTATGAGCGCTGGGCCTTGAGCTGGTTCGAGCTGGCTCGAGCTTGGACATGAAGAAAGCCTGGTCCTAGCTTTCCTCGGGAGAAAGTCTAGGCCAGGCTGTCAACTGGTTTTACGACTGGCTGTGGCTGGCTGGCTTAGCCTACGATTCGTACGCCTGGCTCGTTGGCGAATAGCTTGTCGAGCGTGGCTTTGTCGAGGATGCCGGTGCAGTCCATGCCTTTGTCGGTCTGGAACTTACACACTGCGCTGTAGGTTCCCCCTGAGTAGTGGCCGTCCTGGTCTGCGCTCACGTCTGTGTACCCGGCGTGGAAGAGCTGGTACTGTACGCGTCGGACCGAGGCCGAGTTCTTGCTCACGCCTGGGTACGTCAGCGCGGCTAGCAACACGTCTACCGCATCTGCGTCGACGGCGCGCTCGGGCTGTGGCGCAGCTGGCGGCTCGACCGCAAGCTGGACCGGCTCTGGCTCTGGCTCTGGCTCTGGCTCTGGCGCAGCTGGTGGTTCCTCCACGGCTGCGACTTCTACTTCTACTTCTACGACCTGGGCTGGCTCCGCAGCTGGCTCCGCAGCTGGCTCCTCGGGGATTAGCTGAGGCTCCTCGGGCGCTGGCCCTTCGCCCTTGCCTGTGTGGCTGCGCTTCGCTGGGCGCTGGAACTTTGTTCCGTCCTGCACTAGGCCGTCACCGTCGGTGTCGACCGCATTCGGGTTGTACCATTCTTGGTTAGTCATGTGTGTATCCTACACCTTCTTTTTGTCGACGATGCACTGCTCGCTTGCACTCGGAAACACGGCCGACCACTCAGCCGCACGCTTGCCACCGTACGTGGACCAGGCGGACCAGTTGGTTCCAGCCTTGCTCATGTAGTACGTGATGGCGGCGTTGGTCACCGGGTCGAGCAGGTCCCTCGGGTGGTCGAGGCCGAACTTCTTGACCCGCTCGATGCCGAGGTCGCCTATCATGTTTATCTGAAAAACTCCCATGGAGTTGTCGCCGCTAAGCGCGTTCTTGTTCCAGGCCAGCGGTCTGCCGTTCGACTCGGCCTTGGCGATGGTCCAGGCTGTCTTCAGGCTCTTGCCCTGGAAACCCACGGCCTCCAGCAGCTGCCGCAGCTGTACGTCAGTCAGCGGCTCTTTTCTGTCTTTGAATTGGGCCAGGCGCTCTGCGTCTGCCTTCGGTGCCAGCTTGTGCAGCACGTCGCGGACGTAGTCGGCCGGCATCAGCAGCCGCACGGGGTCTTGCTCGGGCTGCTCTACTGTCTTGCTCTCTGCCCTGAGCACCGTGACGCTCGGGTTCCAGACGGCCAGACACAGCGCTATCTGTACCAGCAGTATCACTGCCGGCCTTGGCTTCTTGTTCAGGATGTTTCGCAAGTTTCCTCCAATGTAGGGGTGGGCAGACGGACGCAGCGTAGTGCTTGGGGTTCTGCGGCTCATGGGACGCCGATTGCGACGTCGCCTCTGCTTATGCCGACTTGTAGTTGGCTATGCTGACTGGTCTCCGACCAAGTTCAACAGGTTTGGATGGGACAGGTACTTCATTTGTTCTCCTAGTCTTTTCCTCTGCTTTAGTTTAGCACGTTGTGAGCTGTAGGAAGGTAAGAAACGCCGGCGTCCTCGTCAAATTCGAGCAATCGTGCCTCCGCATCCTCTACCTGGTGCATTACCGACCACACGTCGTGGAGGGCGTTCTGGTACTCTACCGGCAGCGTGCTGACGCACCTGCCCTTGAAGTTTGTGTAGGTGATGTCGCGAGCGGCATGTGCCACCCAGCGTGCAAATACACTTTGGTCTGTGTGCAGTCTGTACGGGTAGTCCGCATTCGGCGTGTTGAGAATGTCTACCTCGATTTCTTGCATGGCGAAGATGGCCACCTGCAGCGGCTCAAGCGCTGCTCGGTCACGAGCGCGCACGACCAGCTGGCCGGGGTTCTTCGAGTCTGACACCGCAGACACGAAACCTGTTTCGGTGAATATCCACATAGTTTATACGTCCTTTCGTCTTGTTTCGTCGCGTTTAAGCGGCTGGGGGAAAGTACTTCACGCACTCAGGACCGAGCAGTCGATTTCGACTTTTCTGGTCGGTGAGTTGCGCACCGCATCTGGCGCAGCACTTGTGGCGCTCGCCGAAGAGTCGGGCGTACTTGTACGGGTCGTGGACGACTAGGTTCACGAGTGCCTGCTGCTGTGCTGGCGTCAGCTTGGACCGGTTGAAGCGTCCAGGCGCACCATGCAGTCGACGCATGTACGTGGTTCCCATGTACACTCGCACCTCGAAGAAGACCAGGTCGTTCTGCGCCGGGTCGTTCAACACGTGTGCGACTGCCTCACTGGGCACCGCATACTTAGAAACAGGTATGCGAGAAAGTGCCTCTCTTGTGCCCAGCCAGGCGGCCTTTGGGACCGGTTTATCCGCCGGTCTAGGGCCAGGGCCGAACAGGGTGAGCTGCTCTGCTACTGTCGTCATTTTGTCCTCCGTACAGGGAGCAGGCCTTCTACTCCCAGTACTATTATACCATACCAGCGCTGGAAAGTAAAGCTCAGTCCTTGGATAACTCGAGCTGCCTGGCCGGGTATCTCTTCTTCATGGAGCGCTGCAGGCGCTTGACCACCCAGCAGTTCAGCTTGAGCATCAGGTTGAAATAGAGGCGCCTCATGTCAGACTCGCTCTCTGATGGAGAGCACGGCGGCTGCGATGGCGGCCAGGCCGGAGGCCAGCACCGCACGGTCGTTGCCCAGCACGGCGGCGACGAGCGAAGCTGCGCCGAGGACCACAGCCAAGACCGCAGACCAAACTACGTCTCGGAACTTAAGCCCGTTAATCATTGCAGTGGAGATTTTCTTGTGCGGCCCTTGAGGCGCTCGGATGGGTCTCGCAGCTCCACGCCCGAGAGTTGCACTGCCTTGCGAGCTGTGCGGTAGGTGACGCTGAGTTCTTTCGCGATGGCTTCCACCGCGAGGCCTTGCGTGTAGAGCTGTCCTGCCTTGGTTGATAGGTCGACTGCTGTTGCCATGAGTTGTCAGTTCCTGTTCTGTGTAGTTTGTCTTTTACGCCCTCGGAGGGCCGGTTGGTGTATAGGATGCACTGTTTTCGTCGGAAAGTAAAGCCTGACTCCCGGTGTTTCTTACTGATTTCGCGACTTCCTGGCCCAGCCTGCCATGTCGAGGTACAGGCTGAGACGCAGGAAGGCTGCTGCGGGGAGACGAAGCAACTAAGTCGACCCGCAGCTTACCGGCTCACTGACCGGTAAATCTATGAGTTCGCGAAGAGTTTTCGTGTCCGTCTGCCCATGGGCGCACGGTCGCGTTCCTCTTTTGGCACTCTGTCCGCAATCGTGACGAGGGCCTGGTTGAAGGACTCTACGTCCTGCAGACTCTCCCACTCCTCGGCGCGCACGTCGAGCATGAACTCTACCGGCGTCGGGTCTTGGTTTGGCTCTAGGTTCTCCCACTTTTTTGCGAGTACGTTGATGCGGTGATGGACTATGTCCCTATTAGTAAGCCCCTCGTGATTGAGCAGCACGAGTTTGGCTACGTGAAAACCGTCTGGGTCCAGGCGCATTGCGCCTAGGTCTACCGCAGAAGGGTATCTGTTGAAGCCCAGCTCCTCTGCCTGCTTGCACAGACGCTGAAGGTCGGGCGTGTTCATTACTCTTATGTCTTCTTTTATGGTTTCTCCGTTCCGACGGGGAACACTGATTCCAGTAGCTCGTCTGTTGTCATAACTTGGCATGGGGTCACGCCCTGTCTCCAGTCACAGATTAGGTGCCTGTCTCCAATCGCGTGGTTAATCCCGATGGCCACAAGCAGCATCGCCAGACCCAGCACTACCCAACCGCGTGTGGTCACGCGCCAGGTGGTCTCAGGCTTGGTCTCTGCCTCGCGTATCGGGGACTGATACACTTTCGTCATCGTTGCTCCGTCTCTTTGTCATTTGGCCGGACTGTCCGGCGCTAGGATTATTATACCGCATCTCCCTGCCCAAGTACAGCAGCCTTGTCTTGTATAGCAGCCTCGTCTAGGCTGGCGACTCTTTTACGGACCCTCTCGTACAGCTCCGCGGGTATGAAGCCACTGGCCATACCGGTGAGCCAGAAGTTCTTCATGTACGCTACCAGCTCTCGTATCTCCGCACTGTCCTTGAGCGTGCACTCGTTCTCGCACGCGTCTAGGCCGTGGAATGCTCGGTGGATTAGCCTACCCAGCTCGGTGTCTGCTCTTTGCTCTCTTATCAAGTCCAGGATGTGGACAGCCCAGCGGTCGACCATCTCGTCGTCGGTCACGACCATCTCGTCGTCGGTCATTTGTCCAGCAGCTCGCGCAGGGTCTTTGGTTCCCAGTTGCGGTCTCGCTCGATGCTAGGCACCTCGACCGCGCCGAAGCTGGTGGTCAGGCTCTCCAGCTCCTTGAGGGAGAAGTATCCCAGCTCTCGCTCCAGTCCATCGACCAGTCCGAAGAACAGGTCCTCTCCGTCGAACTCGGACGCGTACCAAGTCCAGCTTGAGTACGGCGTGAAAAACTTGACCAGCGCCTTGGCGTCTAGGCCCTTGTCCTCTTGTGAGTACAGCTTGGGCAGCTTGGCCCGCAGCTCCTTGGTGAGCAGCATCATGTGTCGTTCCTCCTTGTTAGGTACAGTCCACCAGGTGTCGGAGTTGTTTGCCGGGGCTCCTAGGATTTCGACCCCTCAGTTTGGCCACCGAACTCCTGGTGAACTGTATAGATGTATTATAGCGCAGGAGGGTGACAATGTACACCCTAGCCGGCAGGTGTTTCTAAAAAGGTTGGTGTGCGCTAGTCCGATGCTTCGTATAGGCAGCCCGAAGCTGCCCCATCGCTCACTGCAGGGACGAGACTAGTTCGACAACACGTCACGCACACCTTGTCTCGTTTGCGCAGGTTTCTAAGGCTTACCCGGGAATACTAGCCTTCGGCAGTCAAGCTGCTTGCCCCTGCGGGCTCCTGAGATGTCTTCCCGGAGTTCTTTTTGGTTTTGTTCTCGTACTCGTCTCTGGTCGGGTGCTTCTTGTGCAGCTGCACGAAGCTCTCGTCCGCACAGCCGAGCTTGCAGCTGCAGACGTAGAGACGCTCGTAGTAGCGGATGGACGGCTTGCACTTGTCGTGCTCGCCCATCATGCACCAGCCACAGAGGGTACCGGCACTCCGCACGATGTAGTCGATTGGAGTGTTGTACGGGTCTTCTATCTTTGCCACGCTGGCGCTTTGGCCATTTCTTCTACGTCTTTCTTAATCATCGCGTATGCGTTTCCGCACCGGTAGCAGTACGTCTCGGTGGGAATGCCGCCGAGAATAAAGGCGTCTACTCCCGAGAAGACCAGTTCGGTGTTGTGGCAGTTAAAGGTTTTGCACTGCTTCACGATAAGACCTCGCTCTTGCGTTGCAGTTCGGCGTATGCACGCTCTAGTTGAATGTGCTCTCTCATCAGCGTTCCGTACGCGCGGATGCTGATTATGATTACAGTGCACGCTCCAAGGAGCGCAATAATGATTGCAAGAATGTCAGTTGTCAACAGCGTCATCTTTTGTTATCTCCTTTTTGCTTTGCGAAGAAAGTAAACGAATCCACCGAGTGGACTTGCCAGGACGTACGCTACCACGAAACCGGTGAAGCCGTCTAGTATGAAACCGACGACCAAGATTGCGATTGCAAACAGTTTCGCGAACCGTGCCCAGGTCAACATGGACCAGAACATTCCGAAAAGCATGGTGAACTCTTCGCGGTCTTCTTCGACGGTGTGGAAGGACTTGCGCTTTGAGCGCATGGCCTTCTTGCCGACGGTTAGAATCGCCGAGTCGTGCATTGCTCCGTATAGCATTTTGTCCTCGTTCCTCGAACCGCTTTGGTTCGATAGATGTATTATACCGTAATGGACCGACAAAGTACACCCTGAAAGGAAGAAACCCCCGGGAGATGAAACCGGGGGTTCTTCGGGGAGACCTGCTTACTTGGCTTGGAGGACCGTGTAAGGTGTCTCGGTTAGGCAGGCAGTGTATGCCTCTGGGAATGATACTTGCAGGGTCTCGCGGTCAATGCCGCTGCGATTGCGCTTGAGAATGCGTACTCGTTCTACGCCGTTGATGGTTCCAGTCTCCGCGTCGCCTAGGAGCTCTCTGATTTGACCCTCGACCTCTAGCTTTTGAGCTTCTAGAGCCTTCAGGGCGGCTTTGGTGCTGTTGAAGCTAACGATTAGCTTCTCTGCTTCTTTACCGAGCTCGACCGAGTCGGTAGTTGTGGAGACCACTACTTTGGTCTCTATCTTGGTGCTGGCCATTCGACCACTTCCCTTCGTCTTTCGTCTTTGTCCAACCGGTTGGTTGAATAGATGTATTATACTATAGTGGAGCGACAAAGTAAAGCATCTGAGCCGCCTTCGGGAGTCGAACCCGAGGCCTTCGCTTTACGAGAGCGACGCTCTACCGACTGAGCTAAGGCGGCAGGCTCAGTCCATTTCGCGGTCATCCGCGCCGGTCTCGCCGGGGAACAGGAGCTCCCGCAACCGCTCTTCGTACCTCGAAGCGGTCCAGTCTCCTGACAGGTCTTCGTTGTTGGACAGGTCCTCCAGCGAGAACACCGCACAGTAGCCGGGCTCTTCGAAAAGAACCGCGAGCTTGGTGTCGCTCTCGGCGGGGTCGTCGAAAATTGCGACAGTGTAAGGCATTCCGCCTCGGCCATTCCTGTGCGAAGCAGAGGCCACAATCTCGATTTTCGAGGTCATGGCCCTACTCTACCGCACGATTTAGCCTACCTGGGTAAGCTCTCCGCAGCCGGTACACCAGTACCAGTCTCCGAGTACTGAGTCCTCGTCGAACTCGTGCTGCCACTCGAACTTGTCGTGGTCGCAGTTTTCTGGGTTTTTCGACCCGTCTCCCCGCACGACTTCAGAGTCGTCCACACGAACTAACCCGTCTGGTTCCATTCTAAATCTGACTATTCCGTCTACCACAGGTCTTCCGCCTCCATTCGGTAGATGTGTCCTGGACCATTTCCCTCTGGGTCTTGACTCGGTACCATCACGGTACCGTCATCTAGGGTGAACACCACCGGCACACTTCCGCCGCCTTGGTACCAACCCATGTTTTCTACTTCTTCTTCGGTCATCTCCCGCACAGACTTTATGGTACGACCAACCAGTGGTCCCCACTCGTCTTGCACGTAGTCTTTACGTACTGCCATACGAGTCCTTCCGTCGTTTCGCGAATAGGTTTCGCGTTAGACCTATTATACCGCAAGGTGGGGTCAAAGTGTACGCCCTAGGAGAGTCCGCGCTACTCACGGGTAATGTTACCGGTGGGTAGCGAGCTTTTCTAAGTCGGGGATTTACCCAGGGGTACCGCAAAAAACTTTTCTGAGAATCTGCTCCCCTAGGGTGTACAAACGTCAGTGCTAAATGGTATAATACAGTTATTGAATCAAACAGACGGGTTTGGTTCTCTTAACGAGATGGAGATGGATTAGATGAATACTAATCTGAAGGAGCTTCAGTCCTTCTCACTTGAGACCGCATTCAAGGCGGGCGAAGAGTGGACAAGCGCTGAGACTGATGTTCTTGCCAAAGCAAGAGCAGAAGGCATAAACTACTTTGCAATAGCAAAGATGTTAAACCGCACTGTTTACTCAGTGACGACTCAAGCAAGAGTGGTGGGAATTGCAAAACCACACTCAAATGCTCGCAAGAGCAAGAAAGTCCCAGTGCCTGCTTGTGTAAACTGCAACTTAGTGCACTCTTACAAGGAGTGCGACTAAACTAAATGCCAGAAGGGCATTGACTAAATGTCAGTGCCCTAAGGTATAATAGAACTACAACTGAATACAGAAACCAACCAACGACAAAGAGATGGAGAAACAAATGAGCGCTAAATGGTGCTTGATGAACACCAGCGATGGAAGTCGCGGTGAGAGCGGCAAGAAGAAGGTCTACGAGGTAATCCTCGAAGGCAAAAAGGTTCGCATGATTTGGGGCATGGCAGAGAAAGATTCTCGCCAGTCAAAGACCATGGAGTTTGCTACTGAACTCGCTGCTAAGTGGTTTGCTCAAGACAAGGTTCGTGAAAAGATTCAAGAACGCGGATACGAGTTGGTCTACTCAGTCTAAAACAAAAAACACAAACCCTCTGCTGGAAGGCGGAGGGTTTTTTTTACGCTCGCGCGCTTTTGGCGGCAAAAGCATTTCGCGATTATCCGCGCAAACTCTTTGGCATTTCGCGATTATCCGCGCGGACTACATGTTTATTTACAGAATGAGCAGTAGTTATTAACCCGTATGTCTGAAACAGGGATGCTAAATAGTCTAGCGCAATGGAAGCATCTGACCGTTGCTAATCTATTTCTAGACCTAACAAGAGTTTTTAATTTGGTTAAATTCACAGCGCTAGTTCTTGACTTCAGCGCGGTAGTACTGGATTCCTTCTGCTTCCTGCGTCAGGTCTTTGACCCAAGGCAGACGGTGTCTCGGCGCGTCAAGCATCGAGCTGGCGAACTCCACGGCCGCACGCTTCGCGGCGCCGAGAGTCGAGCAGGCGGCACGGCGGTACGTGTCTGTGTCTGCGTCCTTCACTTCTACCAGCCACGCCGACTGTGGCGCCTTGTTTTTCAGCATTGTTGCGACTATCATTTGCGTCCTTTCACTCTGTTTTTCTTCAAGACTTTTCTGAGCGCCCGGCTCTTTCCGGTTGTCTTCTTGTAGCCGTACCGTACCATACGATGTGACACGGCCGCGTTAGTGACTCCCAGCAACCTTGCCAGCGTGGCAAGCTTCACCTTCTCTACCCGCACTGAGTAGTTCAGCAGGCGCACGAACTCGTCCGCCTCCGCACGGTTTTTTGGGCTGTGCCCGCGTACGGCCGCGGCGTTCGGGAGCAGCTCCAGCAGTCGCCGTTTCGTTTGCTCGCTGGGCTGTGGCGTTTTTCTCTCGTACCTGCCGGCAGACCTCTCCGCGTAGACCGGCGGAAGTGGCAGCGGGTAGTGTGTAAGCACGTAGTCGAGCCAGGCGTCTTTCGGCTTGGTTAGAGTTATCTGCCGCACTCTTTCGCGGGTCAAGTCCATCGCGCCGGCGACCGCGCTGAGTGTCCAGCCCAGTTTTACGAGCTTCCAGGCGTATGCGCTCCGCATGTGGTTGCCGCCGAGGTACATGTGCGACCCGGGCCGGAGCGAGTTCTTTAATTCTTTTTTGAACACCGCGTGGACCTCAGGCGGCAGGGCCTGGTGTGCCTTCTTGATTTGTCCCCACTTGCCGTACGGGACTGTGTCTACCACTTCTTGCATGTAAGCCTTTCGTTTTGCCGGTTGGTAATCGTATGGACAGTTTTAAGCCGTATCCAGGGCTCTCCCAGCGCTACTAGCCCGAGATGGGATAGGGCGAGCGCTAGAAACCTATTTATTCTGAAACAGAATGGGAAACTGCCGTTCGAACAAGTCCTCCTCGGAGAGGCAGCCGCCTTCTTCGTGCGCTTTTTGCGTGAACTCTTCGCCGGTGATTGCCCTGTACACTACCTTTGCCTGCTCGAAGCCGGCTTCGCCGCCGTCGGAACTCAGCAGGATTGCATCCGCGAAGTGTCGCTTTGCCAGCAGGAGTGCCGTCGTGACGACTACGTCGTAGTCGTACTGATTTGTTTTGCAGAAGTCAAAGCCAGAGTCCTTGGGTTGGATTACCAGCGACTCGCACGGACCGGTTATGACGACCTCGTGTTGATTCGCGAGTATCCCGCACTTGATGTTGACGCCAGCGGACTTGGTCCGCGACACTTCTACCTTCAACTTTTTTATGTCCGTCACGAACTTGCTGAAACTCTGTGGGTCCAGCGGTTTCTTGACGTTCCAGTAGTGGGTGTATCCCATCTTTGTCCTTTCGTCTTTTTGCGGACTGTCCGCATAAACTATTATACCGCAAGGGGGTGACGTTTGTCAACCCCCTGCAGTTTAATGTTATAGATACTGGATGTGTTCTCCAGTGGTTGGGTCGAACGTCAGTTCGACCACGAAGTCGAGGACCTCGACTGGGACTTCGTCCCGGTCTATCTCCTCTTCGTCTCCCTCTAACCAGAAGTTGACGTTTGTGTCTTCGACTCCCTCGTCGTCAGACAGTAGTTGAATCACGTAGGTTTTACCCTCGAACTCAACCGTGAAGTTTTGGTACCAACGACAAGGTGTCGGTGTTTCCATCTTCTTTAGGTTTACCATGGTTCTCCCATCTCCAGTCTACTTCTTGTTCGACTGAATAAATGTATTATACCGTGCAGGACTGACGTTTTGTACACCCTCAGTTGGCGTGTTGTCTTGCGTCCTCGAGCATCATCACCATCAGTTTCTTGAGTGGTTTTGGGATTTCCTCGTACGGGATTTCGAGTACGGAGTCTTCGTCTCCGAACGTCATCATGTAGCAGATTTGGTCGACTATGTCCTCGCTGGAGTATTCCAGTTTTACCGGCACTAGGTCTCTGCCCGCGAGCAGCAGCGCCTTTGCCGCTTGGGAGATTTGCGTTGCCTCGTTCTTTCTCATCGCCTACTCCTCCTCGTTCAGTACGTACAGCAGGGTTCCCATGTCGAACCCGAGACCAGTCCGCACTATGATTTCTTCGCCGTCTAACACCACGGTTGCACCGGGCATGTTCTCGCTCACGAAGTCCTTCAGGTCTTGCAGTGTGTCCATCTCTTGCCGTCCTTTTCGTCGTTGGGTTTAAGGTTCAACACGGAGCGGCGTATTGTTTCGGACCCTGCGCAGTAGCAGTCTTTCGTTTGACCAGCGCCTGTCCTCCGTGTTGAATAACTGTATTATACCGTGTTGCACCGACAAAGTAAACTAGACAGACTTGTCGCCCTCTAGTAGAGTGATGAAGTCGGAGTGCATCTCTTCTATCGGAGTGCCGAACTCCCAGATTGTCTTCTCAAACTTGTCCGGTGCCTCGTAGATGACGCCGTCGCGGATGTCCAGCTCACGGTCTGTTGCCACGTCTGCTGGAATGTCGGATGCCCGCATTACGTAGATGACACTGTCGGGATTGAACTCCCACCAGTCGCCGTTCTCGTTTGCCAGGTACAGAGGTTTGGTCGCCATCAGACTTTCGCCTTTTTCTCGTTGTCGACGCCCTCTGACAAGTAGGTGAAGAGTTCGTCCGGGCTTGGGAAGTATTCGTCTGACTCTGCGCGTTCGCAGGCGTATTTCCACGCCGCATCTGGGATGTCGTCGTTCCAGTACTCGAAGTGTTCTTTCAAGTAATACTGAAAGCAGACGTACTGGGTCTTGTCCTCAATCTCGTTGAGATTGTCGATTAGGTCTTGGACCGTCCTTGCCATCGTCTTTTCGTCCTTTTCCGGTCAGACTGTCTGACCATCTGGTTGTATTATACCATAATGGAGCGACGAAGTAAACTACTCCAGGCCAGTCTGTCCAGAGTCGGTTGACACCGACACCGAGTCGACCGTGGCCGTGCCGACCGGACAGTTCACCGAGACTCCGGCCATGGTCGCCTTTTCCACGGCTTGTGCCATGTCGTCAGCTTCGATAGACAGGTCTGCCCAGATGTTTACTCGTACTGTGAATGTTTCACTCATGATGCTCCTCTGTTTTGGACTATCTCTTGCCCGTATCCTACGCCTAGTTTGCCGTTGCCCAGCGACGCGAAGTGCGTTTCGCAGAAGTAGCCCCAGGCACCCGTGAAGCTCGCCGCGTCGTACCTGGCCTCGCGTACGCAGAAGTCACACCGTGGAGCAGGGTCTATGACCACCTGCCGTCTCGCGCCGACCCAGACTGGACCTGGCAGACTCTTCGGCCGCTTACTCTTGCCGCTCATCAGACCTTCTCCAGGATGCCAACCGGTGCCACTACCGGTGCCGAGTACACGGCACCAGACGAGTCTCTCCGTGCAAACCGGCCGACTGGGTCATCGAGAGTCACCACTACTTTGGTTCTCCGCTTCGACTTGACCGTGCCGGTCTGGCCAATCATGTACTTCGTGCCGCAGTCCGAGTTGAACTTGACCCGGTCGCCGACCGACAGGTCGGTTATGGCCAGCTTCTTGGATGGGGCACTGGCGAACGTCCGCGAGGGCGTGAGGCCGCTCGACGCCGTCTTCGGTAGTTTTCCGAGGTCTTGAAGCCGCATGTTGACCGCGGTCGAGAGCTGGTCTATGTCCACGTCGAAGGCGCCGGCATGAATCATGTCGGTTATCTGTAGTACGTCGGGTGTCGTTTGGTTCATGGCTATATTATATCATGTTTGACCGACGAAGTAAAGTCCTTCGCGCCGGCTTTCCGCAGGTCCGCCGAGATGTGCCGGAGCCAGTGGCCGTACGACCACAGTCCCATGAGGAGGCTGCTTCGCTCCAGCCCAGTTGGCCGGTAGTCCGACACGAATGTCGACGACACGTACTCGTGCCGTCGTGTCTTGCCCGCGCGACGCCCGAGAGAAGTGTACGAGTGTCGCGCGGAGTTTGTCCCGCCGGCCTTACGCCGCGGAATTCTTGACACCAATCTTTGCCAGCAATTTACTCGCCGCCATGCCAATCTGCTTTGAGACGTACTCCACCTCAGAGGTTTCATCAGTCTTGATGACTACGCCGTCTGCAATTTCGGCGTATGTGCGCGAGGAACTGTGATGTGTAAACGGTACCCAGAGTACGGCGACGCCGGCACTCTTGCAGGCGTTCATCCACTTGGCGGTGTGTTGGCGCTCTTCTGGAGTGTACTCACCGTCGCTTACGACGACGAGCATGCGTGCACCTGAGCCGTGCAGAAGGTTGAGTGCGCCATCGAGTGCCTTGAATGCTTTGTCGAACTTCTCAGTTCCGTCGTGCGCGGTGTAGACGTTTACTTCGTACTCTCTTGCGAGTGGTTTGCTCGTGTAGAACACGTCGTTGCCATAGTACACCTGGGCATAGCGACCCTGCACGCGGTGTGCAGCCTCGCTCATTACCCACGCAGTGGTTGCCATTGGCTGCATCGCTGAGTCCATAGAGCCAGAGATGTCTACCATTACACCTACTGAAAGCGTTGGGTCATCTGTGTGCTTGCGTGTGGTCTTGCGCCAAGGAGTGACTGGCGTACGTACACCTACAGACTTTTGAGCAGCACCCTGCACTACTGTGCGAGTGTGTAGACGTCCTGGAGGCAACTGCGAAGCGGAGACAGTGATGTCGCGCTCGCGGTACTTTGCCTTTTCTAGGGCGTTGCCAATTAGAACTGCTGCTGCTCGTTCCTGTGGAGTCGGTGGACGATGTGTTGCTAGGCGTGAAGATGTCTCTGAGGCACCAGGACCACTTGACTTGCCAAATACCTTGTTGTAAGTATCTTTGTGGTCTTGCTGCTCGGCTGAGGCTCGGTAGCGTTCAGCGACTGCCTGACGACGTGCTTCTTCGTCCTGGGCGTCGTGAATGTCACCAGTGACACCTACTGCTACGCAGTCGGCTGCTTCTGCCAATGCTTCAGTCAGTGCTTCAATTAAACCTTTGCTAGGTGCGTCGTTCAAGGTCTCGCCGTGCTCTTGTGCTGCGTCTTTTAGAATGTCTAGCCACTCGTCTACGAGAGGATACAACGCAGTGATGTCTTTGTCGTCTGTGTGTGCGCGAGTCTTGTTTAGAATTTCGCGAAGGCGAGAAACTCGGTCGTCGCCGAGCCAGTCACTGCATACGTCGAAGACAGCCTGTACGTCACGTTGGTCGAGAATACCTGCGTCGACTCTAGAGTGTACGAGAGCGACAAGCATACCTGCACTTCTAGTTGTAGAGTTCTTTGTGAACTGTTCGGCTGCGTCGTCAATCGCAATTTCGAGCGCACTTGCACGGAGGAAGTTAACGTACTCGGGCGCGATTGTAAGGGCGCGAGACTCGACTCTGGACTCTTCGAACAGGACGAGTGTCTGGTGCTGGGATTCATTAAGGTCATCTGCTGCTTTCGCTAGGTCCCACAGGGAGTATCGTGCGTGCATTGCCTCGTGGAAGATACAGCCTGTGGCTTTTGGCCACTCGTACTGAGTGCTCTTGTCGAGCAGTGAGCCAATATCTCCTGGCTTGACATAGGGGGTGAATGCCATTGGAATGCTTACTTCAACCTCTGCAGTAGCAGGGGTGAAGAATGCGGCGGTCTGTCCGCCGGCGCCGGGGCCAACGAAGGCAACGATGTCCGAGCGGTTGGACCAGGTGTTTACCAGTTCAGAAATCTCTCGACTGAGAGGCAGCCACTCGGGAGGAGTGCTAGCTTTCCGACCAAGCACACCGGGTGTGTAGTCTACGTGGTTCATGTCTTGTGTCCTCTTCTCTTAGGGTTTAGACTCTTGAATGTATTATATCGTGTTTGGGTCTAGAAGTAAAGTTAGGGGGTGGAGAGGGAGGTGACCCAGTACCTCCCCCTCCTCCAGCAACGAAGAGTTAAATCTTCGCTGGTCGGCACTCCTCACCGTAGACTCGACCTAACACGTCCGCAACGACGGCGCGGTCGTGCTCGGGAGCACTTGCGATGAGGTTCGCTAGTGCGAACTTTGTGCCGAACTTTGTTGAGATGTCACGGAAGGCGAGGAGTTCTCGCATCTGAGGTGCCCATGACACTTCACTTGATTGTTGTTTGCGTGCAAGATTTTGCGCCGCATTAACTAGTTGTACCGGTGTACCCAGTTTACGTGCAAGCGTCCAGTCTGTGGTCATCTCTGACTGCAGACGAAAGCGAGACACGAGCGCTTCAGAGAGACGAACTCCCGGAGCGTTTGGGTTTGTCGCAGCGACGACGAAGAAGTTTTCCTTCACCTTTATTGCGCCGCGGTCTGGGTTTGCGGTTATCAGCAACTCGGTACGACCGTCCATGATTCCGTAAACACCGGCCATGACCTTAGGGTCAATCAGACCTACTTCGTCGATGAAGAAGACTGAGTCGTTTTCGAGTGCACGAACGAGTGGTCCATCAACCCATCTGAATGAGTCTTTGTCTTGTACGTAGCCACCAATGAAGTCAGAAAGTTCTGTGTCACCGGTACCAAGTACGGTTTCAATACCACCTGGTTCGCTGGAGAATGCTGCTTCTAGCAGAGCGGTTTTGCCGCAGCCAGGAGCACCATAGAGCAGAGTGTGAAGTTTACTTGCACGAGCTTCACGAAGTACCATTACGTCGTCGTGCTCACCCCACTTGCGTGTGTAGTAGTCCTCACCATTAGGGCGAGTGTACTTTGTTGCTCCAGCAAGAGAGTCTACTTCGTTTTCCATTGCACTCTCTTTCTTTGAAGCAATAACAGTGTTGGCACGTATAACTACTCTACCAGAGTCTGAGACTAGAGAGTCGAGTATACTTTTGCCAGCAGGATACGCTTGTTGTACTACTGTCAACCCAAGCAGAGAAGCCACAGTGTCTGAGGTTCCTACTCCTGCCTTGAGTGACACCAAACTTGTGGCGCATACGCCAAGTTTGTCTTCGTACCTGGAAGTCCAGGGATTAGATGATGTTGTAGTCACGTCGGCTCCTTACGCTGCAGGTACCGCGTCGGCAGGGAATCCGGCTTTTAGGCGGCACTGCTGCATACGGTACATAAGTTTGTAGGGAGTCTTACCTTTTGCGATGTCATCTAGGTCTACTTGAGAGACCTCCATCACGAGTGGCTTTTGACGCAGTGTCCAGTGTTGAATGACTATTGCGTCAAATAGCGGATTTGCGTAGTCAAGACGCATATATGCCTTTTGACCCCAGGTGGTTTCGTCGAGTTCTACAACTTCACCACTGAGTGCGTCTGCTACTATCTTTTCGTTTGTAGCAGTGACCTTCCACTGCTTTTTGCCTTCGCCAGGTTTCATACGTCGGCGGTACAGGTGCGTCTGAACGAGCACACCTTCGCTGTTGTAGCCATCAGGTGTTATCAGCACCTGCTGGACTGCAAAGCCAGTGTCGTACGGCTTCTCGTACTCTAGGTAGAGAGCCAGACCCTGGACATGAGCTTTTTTGTCCATTTTGTCCTTTCGTCGTTTTCCACGGCTGGGTTAGCCGCAGTAGTCTTATTATATCGTATTAGGCTGACGTTGTAAAGCCAACGTCCTCTGCTATTCCCTTGAGCACTATCTTGTCCACGATCTCCTCGTGAATCAGTCTGGCGTCGGCGTCGTGTAGGCTGTTGAACTCTACCTCGTACGCGACCTTGCGCTCAATCTCAGTGGCAATGCGCTTGCGCCAGTACCACTCTGTCTCTTTGTACTTGCTGCTCATAGATACTCCAAATTCTGTCGTCGTCGGATTTTAGGGTGAAGTCCGGGGGCGGACGTCCTAGTCTGGAACCCCCGGGACTTCACTGCTTGCAACCTTAGGCCTTGAGGGTCTTAAGGTATGAGTAAGGATTTGGCTTTGTGACTTTTGCGACAATCTCTGGCGCAACTAGCTCACTAAGCAACTTGCGGTCAATGTTGCTTGAATCGACGTGTTGGACAACTACTCGAGTGACGCCATTGACGCTTGCTGCGTCTGCATCACCAATTCGCGCTTTGAGCGCTTTTGTCACTTCGTCTTTTTCGGCTTCGTAAATTGAAAGCTGCTTGCGAGCGTTTTCTAGTCGCTCGACCAGCGCAGCACCTGCACCGTCAAGTTCAACAGTTGAGACAGTACGAGACACGGTCGTGCTCGTGGTCACAATGGTTGGCTTATCCACTTTTTCTCCTCTCCGTGTTCCGGGGTCAAACTCTCTTTTGTTTTGACCTTATGAATGTATTATACCGTAGGGCAGCGACAAACCTTAAATGGGCTCTCCTACGTCTGGTCCCTTGTACTCTGGGTGCATACTCCAGAATGTCTCCATATCCCAGTTTGTGTCTGTTCCACAGGAGGGGCAGTAGTCTGGCCATACGTCGTCTGGGTCAGACGTGTCTAGTTGCACGGTCTGTGGACCGCACGTGCCAAACTTGGACCCGATCTCGTTGAGGAGGTTTGGGCGAAACATAATTGCAAATCTCTCTAGGGGGGTTAGGCCCGACCACGGAGTGGCCGGACCCTTACACCAGATAGTCGCCTGGGTCATCGTTAATCGGCAATCTCTGCGTCGGGAAACCACTTCAGCATAGTTTGAAGTAAATGGTTGTAGTCGCCCGCAGTCATCTCTGCAGTGAACGCTGAGACTTCGTCTCCGCGTCCCGTACGCTCCAACTCACGGCGGCCAGCGCCGATAATTGCAAAAGCGTTTCCATCAGTTAGCATAATTGGCATTGCTTGTCCTTTCGTCGTTGTGTGTAGTCGGAACGAGATTCTTAGTTTTCCACCGCGGTGGTCTTCATCTCTATTCGGCGCCCTAAGGGTTTCCGCCGACTACTGAACTATTATACCACAGGGCAGTGACGTTTCTATAACTCCTCAAGCACTGAGACGCCGAAGTCAAGTTGAATTCCGCGGTTGCGCTCTTCTGCGTCTGGCAGGTCTGAGATGTTCATCTCTTCGTCTTGGCACTTCTCAAGAAGTTCTTCAGCGTGAGCAAAGTTCTCAGCGGTGAACCACACCTGGTTCATTGAGACTTCGTCAAACCTAAATGAGTACCTTGGCACAATCACTCCTTTCTAGTTGAGTAATTGTATTATACCATAGGGGAGCGACGTTATGGAACTCTGGTGCCCGGTGCGTCGCAAAGAGTACGGCGAACGTGTTTCCAGCAAAGACGCTTCAGTCCGTCCGCACCGGTGACCACGCCGAGGAACTGCGCGTTGGCAGGCATGTTCATCCAAGCCGGTGGTTCTACCCAGTTCGGTGAGCTGGCCGTGATTGGAGTTTTCTTCGGCGGAGGAGTGCAGGTCTTGCAGGTGGCCGCGGAAACCGGGTGCATCGGGCCGAATATGGCCAGGACTGCGAGGACCGCGATGGATCGGGCTTTCACAGCATGCCCGCCTTAATCAGGATTTCCGTGGACGTGCCGAACGTGGCGACCCACTCCTGTGCTCTTTCTCTTGCAGCCTGTAGGTTGTCTACCGCTGTATCTTCAAACGTGTATAGGTGCTTTACCGGGACGCCGCTCTCGAGCTTCCATACTTCAAACTTCGTCGAGCCGTCCCAGCATACGAAGAGATGACGGTTCCGCGTCACGACCTCGCCGTGGTTGGTTTTCTGTGGCATTTCTTTCCTTTCGTCGTTTTGTCCTTGGCTCTATTATACCGTGTCGGGGTGACGAGATTTGAACTCGCGACCTCCTGGTCCCGAACCAGGCGCGCTACCAAGCTGCGCCACACCCCGCCGGTGCCTAGCCTAGGAGGGACCTCAGCTTGTCCTTGAGTGACGCCAGCTCGGAACGTAGTTCCACGGTGGCCTCCTCGATGAGCTGTGTGACCAGCTGTCCGATCTGCTCGACCCTGGGGTCCAGGCCCGATGCGCCTACGACAGGCCGGTTTCTGTCCGTCTCGCCTTCGGCTGCCGCCGTGACCATGTTGTTAAACAGCTTGCCGACCGTGCGCGGTGGAACGTGGTCGCCGTGTGCGTACAGCTGGGCGAACCGACCAGCCGGACCGCCGTTGCGCAGGATGCGCTCTTCCTCGGTCTCGGTCCTGCTGGACATCGAGCCGGCTTCGATGAGTGCGCTCAGGGCGAGCCGCACCGACCAGTCGCTGGCCTGTACGCTCTCGGTCCGCAGCGAGAAGAGAACCTCTTCCGCGGTCAGCGGTTGACTGGACTCGAGCATTATTACCTCGATGTAGTCCGCGGTTGTCTTTGCCGTGCCGCGCTTTGACTTGGCCTTAGCCTGGGCTGCCTTCGCGATTTCGAGCATCCTGGCCGCCGCGTCGGGCCGCATCAGGTCTCCGATAGATGTGTTCGAGCTGCCGCTGGAGAACGAGGTGGGCACGTCGACGGTGTCGCGGTTGGTGAAGTGCGGTACCGGGGCCGGCTTGGTCGTGTTCCACTTTTGAGCGACAAACCAGACTGGCGTCGCGTGGCGCTGCTCGAGCGCAGGATTGTAGACGCACGCCGCGTTGCTGGTCATGCGCAAGTATCTGTAGATGGGTGCTATAAAGGCGTCCAGCTCGGCGCGGCGTAGCTCGCCGGCGTACTGGGGCCAAATTTTCGTGCAGACTCCGCGCATCACCAGTTCGCCCTCGAACCCGGACACGCCGTCATTGGTGGTCAGTTCCCACTTGTTTACCTGTGCGAAGCGGTGAACCCATTCGTATAGCTCCTTCGCCTGGCTTGCCACCTCGGCGTCGGTCCGTGCCTCATTGCTTGTTTTTGTTGTCATTTGTCCTTTTTTCGTTTTTGGTATCCCGGGCCCGAGTGGAGCCGGGGTGTGTATTATGTCGTGTATAACTCCATAACGGTGCCTTTTATTCCCCGAAGGGCAGCTCTGGCTGGAGAGGCTCGGCCTGGGGCTTGGACTCGACCCGTGGCTTGGAATTGAAGTACCAGGAAGTCATCGGCTGTATGTGGTTTGGGTACTGAATCCACCAGCAGAATACGAAGGCCCAGGCCAGGCCGGCGAGGAGGCCGGTGGCTATGTAGTTGAACGGGGAGACTATCAGGAGCACCGCGCCGACGGCCAGGTACCCGAGGCACCAGTTGTTTTTCCGCAGGGCGAGCGGCCAGGCGATGGCGAACGGCCAGAACAGGACTGCGAAGACGCCGACCAGCAGGCCCATCCCGAGGGCGGTCTCCTCCTCGACCGTGTACTGCACGTCGACGGCACCGGCCGCCTTCCGCGCGGAAGAGGCGATGTCGTACAGCAGCAGGCCGGTTATTAGTCCCATACCTTCATTATACCGCATAGGGGAGAAAATGGACAGGGGCCCGCCGCCGGTTTCCTATGCCCGGCGAACAGGCCCCTGCTTCTGGTTTGGTTTGTTAGGCCAAGTTTTTCTTCGTAAGCATGCGTGTCTTCGGGTTACGAATCTTTTCGCCTGCCTGTATGATGTAGGACTTGGCTGTTGGGTAGGAGACCCCTAAGCGAAGTGCCACTGTCTCGACCGACATGTTATCTGCATAAAGCTTCCCCGCCTTACGCACACGTGTCGCGATTTGTGCTTCCGTCATTGCGTCCCTCCTTCTTGGGAAGAATGTGGTCGTCGGCACCTTGCCGACATGCCCTACAATAGCACGCCGCACTGTAAATGTAAAGGTGTAATAGAGTGATGCTTATCACTAAACTCGTTTCTAAAAAAGCCATCTTCGCGTACTCGCGTGACAGACGTCCCCAGGGATGTTTAGATTAGATCTAAGGCTTAGGCTTTTGGTTTGGTTTTTCCAAGGCACGCCGCCATAACTACGGGCCCGTGGTTCCCCACGCCGCCGTAATTACGAGCCCGTGGCTCAGTCCGACAGCTCTTCGATGGCCGGCCGGTGCTCGAGGGCACGCTGCAGCATTGGCTGAAAGGCCAGCATCCAGTCCGGCACGACGCCGTCCTCGGAAATCGCACCCGCCCTGGACAGCGAGATGTGCCGTGCCGCCTCTCGGAGGTGGCGCCAGGCCTGGTGGTGGTGATAGTGGTGCTTGGAGTAGGCCGCCGTGGTTGCGGTCAGTCTGTTTCCCGGTTTCGGTGCTTCGGACGCCGCCTGTAGGCTTTCTTGCTGGGCGTCGAGCCGCTGGCCGACGAGCGTCGGAGTTCCTGCAGCCGTCTCAGGCGTTCCGGCAGGTACCGTGCCGCCCGGTAAATGTTGTTGTGTCTCATTCATATATTATACTGTATTTCTCTCCGTGTGTAAAGCGAGCAGCTCAGCGTATAGCCGGGCCGCCTCGTTGGCGCGCGCCGTCTGGCGCACGTGGTCTTCGCGGGTCCGGCAGAGCTCGATGTCCGCCTTCATGTCCTCCGCCAGCTCCTTCAGCTGCTGCAGGTGCTCCGCGCTCATTCCGGGCCCTCCTTCTCGGGGACCGGCTCCGTCGGCTCGGCCTCCAGGATGTTCTGCTGCGCCAGCGCTGCGGCGCGCTGCTCCGCGGCCAGGGCGAGCCGCTGTAGTCGCTCGGCCACCACGATGTGGGGAGGCCGCTGGTCGTGGACGGTCAGGTTGGAGTCTATCTCCATGCCGCCCCTCACTCCGGCGCGGTCGAGTATCTCCGTGCTGGCCTTCAGCCGCACCGGCTCGCTCGCCGCCCCTTCCATGAGCTCCTCCAGCACGTCGACCGCGTAGGTCGCCGCCTGGACCAGCTTCTTGCGGGCCCGCTCGACGTCCTCGCCGGACCGTCGGCCCTGCCCGAGGTGCGGCCGGCACAGGCCGTCGTCCTTCGGGCGCCCGCTGCTCCACAGCATGCACCGCACGCCGTCCGCCTTGACGGAGCGGCAGCGGGCCGGCAGGGAGGCCGGCCGGGCCTTCCCGGCGGTCGGGTTGTTCTGCTCGGCGAGCCAGGCCCGCGTCGCGCCGACCACCCACGGCGGGGCGAGCCGCATGGCGTGGTCGTCGACGATCAGGTCGACGCCGGTGACGTAGTCGGAGTTGTGGTTGGCGGGGTCGACCAGGAGGGGCCGCTTCTCCGCCAGCGACAGGAGCCGCCGCTCGCGGGCGGACTCGGGGGACCGGGCCGCGATCAGGCCGGTCGGCTTGCCCGTGCCGTCGTAGACGGGGTCCCAGTTCAGCTTGCCGCGGCGCAGGGCGGCGCGGTTCTCGAAGGTGTCCTCGCAGACGCCGCGCTCGACCTCGAGCAGCCCGAGCTCGGAGAGGTCGGGGCGCAGGTCGGCGGGGGACTCGACGCGGGGCTGGAGGTCGGCGGGGTCTACCTCCACGACCGCCGGCGTGAGGCCGAAGTCGTCGGTGGTGGTCAAGGGCGGGTCCGCCTCCTAGCGCCGTCCGGCCCGGAGGAGCGCCACCAGGCGCGGGGCGGGGCGGGGCGGGAACAGGGCGGAGAAAGTCAGGGAGAGGGCGGCGGACAGGGCGCCGACCCGCAGCGCCTGGCCCGGGGACGCGACAAGGACCGACGCGGCGTCCGAGAGGACGACGGCGGCGGTGGTTGAGGCGGCCGAGGCGGCGGCGCGGCGGGTGGCGGTCACTGCGTTACTTCTTTTTCTGCTTGGCCTTGGCGGCGGCGTCGAGCTTTTTGCCGGCCTCCTTGGCAACGGCCTCGCCTACCTTTCCGAAGGCGGGGTCCTTCTTGTTGAGCCAGCGGAGGGCGGTCGGGATTACCGAGGCCCACAGCGCGTTGGCGACCAGGAGCCACTCTCCCTGTCCGAAGGCGAGCGGGGAGGCGACGCCGGACGTCTGGGTGACGATCATGACGGCGGCCACCAGCTGGCCGAGGAGGTTGCGGGCGTATGACTCTAGGGCTGCTTTGTTCATGCAGTTCCTCTTCTGTTCTGTGGGTCTTGGTTGTTTCTCCCACGTATGACATGCTGCCGCGAAAAGTTATTTGGGTGTGTGGCGAGAGACGACCGCTTTCATAAACAGATTTTTGAAAAATTATCAGAGTTCTATAATACAAGTAGCCCGTCGCGCTTGTTGGTTGCGCGAAGGGCGACTACCGTTGGGGAGCAGAAAAACTGTACAAAGTGCTCCTAAATATGTGAAAGTTAACTACAACTATTCTGAGGTCAGTGAGGCGTTCCAGCAGGGACTGCAGTAATAACCTTTCTTCTCGTCGTTCCAGAGGTGGCTTAATCTGAGCCGAACACGAGCTCTACAGATGACGCACCTGAGAAGTGGCTTGGGCTCTTTCTTACCGCTCACACTTCGCCGGAGTCGTTGGTTGGTCGCCAGGTGGTTGTCGGGTTGACCCCGTTGATGATGTCAATCGCATGTCTCAGTCCGAGGCTGTAAAGGGACTTATCTGTATCTCCCATCATAGACTCCCACTCCATGACTATGGACTGCATGACGGCGCTCACCTGGGCTAGGTGGTCTTCGACCTCTTTCTGAACAACCCCCACGTAGGGGTTTATACCGCTGTTGTTTGTGAACACCCGCAGGTCCGGCGATAGTGCCTTGACGATTCGCTCGGACAGCTCTTCAGGCAGGCGGAACTCCGTGCTCGGTATTGGTCTCATTTTGTTTCCTCTCTGCAGTCTTTGCATAGCAGGGCGTCGAACCCAGTTGCTCGACTTACCTGTATTCCATTCCCGGTCACTGGGACCGGAACTACTCCCCCGTTGGCACCGCCGCAGCGGTCACACATGAGGTCCTCCAGCCACTTGGCACTACCGCCGGCGGCTTCCAACGCGGCCAGACCGCGGGTAAGAGCGTGGAGGGCACCACCGCCCTCGGTACGGCGCAGGAAGAACCGGAGGTCGGACACCTCCACGATCGGTCTCAGCTTCTTGCAGGGGCACTCCATGCGTGTCGGCTTGCAGTACACGATTCCGTTGGCATTGGTAATTCTGGCCACCGGATGTCCGCAGATGTTGATTCTGTGGTCTCGCTTGCTTTTCGCCGGTCTGGCGTTTAGCTCGTCGTCGACCTGTAGTACGTCCTCGGGGACGAGTCCTAGCTTGTCAAATAGCGACTTCGCTGGTTCCAGACCTCTTTTTGTTTTTCTAGCCATGAGCTCCTCTAGTCCGATTCGGGGGTCTCGAACAGACCTTTGTTGACGTCTATGTCCCGGTAAGGGCAGGTAGTGTGCGCCAGTCGACATTTAGACGTTTTGTACGGACCACAGAGCGGACAGTCTTTCACGGTCTGGTCCTCGGCTACGCTGGTAAATTCAGTCATAGGCCAGCACTCCTCCTTCGTCGCCGTTGCCCGGCGTTGGCGCGGTTGCCATCGAACCGCAGTTGGCGCACTGAATGTCCAGGAAGTATGCAGACATTCCTCCCTCGTCAAACTTCGCGTAGACTATCCAGAGGTCGCTCCCGCAGATGCAGACAGAGCAGGGATTGTTTTCGTCCCGCAGGTCTATCGCGTGGTCCAGAGACTTCGGTTTTATCTCAGTAACAGGCTTAGCAGGCACGTCGTCCCAGTCGGTCATGAGTCCGTCCCTTCGAGTTTACAGCCACACAATAGCGCTTAAAACCCCGAAAGTGTGACTATTGCACCGGTGTTTCTCAACTTATTTTCAACTTAACTTTAACTTATGTACTTAGCTTTTAACTATTAACTATAATCAACTATTATTTGGGTAACCCCTATGTGTATGTGCATACGCGTATACTATAAATAGTCAACTTAAGTTAATAGTTAACTACTTTATAGCTGTCGCTACCGTACTTTGTTATTTTGTTTTTATTGTTTTTTGGCAGTATATTTCAGTTGTTGATCCCGTGCAGGGAGGCAAAAATCTCGGCGCAGGTGGGGCATACTTTGTACTTTTTCGGGTCGCGAGACGGCACCCAAACTTTTCCACACAGGGCTCTTACCGGCTCACCGGTTACGTACGCACGGACCGAGTCGCTTTTCTCTACGTAGTGCGCGAACCTGTCGTGGTCACCGCTGTTCGTGCTGGTTCTCGGGGCGGTCTCCGTCTCCGTGCTACTGCTCATAGGTCACGGGCTCCAGCCATGGTTTCGGGAAGTACTTGGTTTTGAAGTAGTGCTCGGGTCTGCCGTATCTCTCGGCCAGGCAGGCGGTGCAGCAGTTGTGGTCTCCCCAGTCTGTCGTCACCGTCTCTGGCTTGACTCTGGTCGGGTGCCAGGGCGCACCGCAGTAGCTCAGGACTGTCTCTCCCACCGCGTAGGCTTCTACGGCCTGCTGGCGGTCTCCGCGCGGGATGTGCGGTACGTGGAGTCTCGTGTACGACTCTCTCAGTTCCTGGTCGCGCTTGGCTTTCTGCATTGCGCGTATTTTTACCGCAACCTGCTCACTGACCTCGAACACCTCGTGCGGCAGCACCGTTCCGTCCGGCGCGTTCGGAGTCTGCACGAAGTAGTCCTGCTCCTCTGGCATCCCGTGAAATTCTGGCATTTTACGACTTCTTTTCCAGCAGGCAGGTGTAGTCCTCCAGCAGCGCTATCCCGTGTTTTGTCAGAGGTCCGACTAGCTCGGTTCCGTGGTGCATGCAGAAGGTGAGCTCTAGCCCGTTTAGCATGACTGCCCTGAAGTAGGCTTGTGCTCCGCACCTGTCGCAGCGGTCTGTCCAGGTCAGCGCGGGTCTTGGCTGCACTGGGGTCTGCGTAATCATGCCTGTATCTTACACCGGCGTTATGCGCCCCACCCTCTTGTGTTCGGCCAGCCAGGGTACTTTTGACTGTGCACGGCCGCGTACTTTCCGTTCTCCCACTCTATGCCGTGGACCGTTGGTTGCAGCCGCTCGTCGAGGGTCTGCCACGGGTTTAGTATCGCGGCGAAGGTCGAGAGGTTGCTGCTGGTTGCCAGGCGCACGTCGGCTTTGGCCAGCATGTAGGCGTCTAGTATCGCCTCGTAGCCGTGGTGAGCCGGGGACTCGCAGTGTCCAAACATTGGCTGTCCGTGTGCGTTTGTGCCCCGGCACACCTGGTTGCAGAACAGCGCGTCTCCGTACTTGGTCTTGAACTCCTGCATCTCGTAGTCGTTGTCGGTGGACAGGTAGACGCTGTAGCCGTCGGCCACGTAGTCGTCCAGCGCGTCGAACACGGCTGACCTGTCCGGTATCGGCCCGTGTCCCCAGTCGGTGGTTCTGCGGTGCGTCCCGACGAACACGTAGTCCTGCATGAGGTTTCTCGTGGCTGTCTCTAGCTTGTGCTCCACCTCTGGTCTGAACCTGAATATCTTCTGCCAGATTTCTTCGTTGGCCTGCTTTACAAACTTGTCCTTCGACTTCTCGTTTCGGTGCACCGAGAGCGGACCCCAGGTGCACTTGCTGACCTTCTCCTCGTCGTAGAAGCCAGCTATCTTGCCTCCGAGCAGCCTCTCTTCTCCGGGCACCAGTGGCTTGTCGAACAGCGGCGTGAAGTAGTACTCGAACACGTTGTTGCCCGTGTTGGCGTGGTAGTAGCAGCAGTCGCTGCCCCACTCGACCGCCAGCTCCGTGTCGTATTGACCGGTCAACTGTTTCGAGCGAATCAGCTGGTTGAACACTTCCAGCGTTTCTGCAAACAGCCCCATCGGGTTCTTCGGGTCGTGGCCAGTTACCAGTACCTTCCGCATTTAGATGTTTTTTACTTTGGCCCAGGCGCGCTCGTGTGCGAAGTACAGAACCGATTCCCAGACTTGCTGCGATATTCCAATTGCTAGTGCTATCGCTATCTTTCTCGTGAAGGCGTACGCTATGGCTATGGTCACCGTCACGTCTATGAGGTTCCAGGTTATGGTCTTGGCCAGGCTTCTGATTACGCGCTCGTTCTTGTCCTTGAGAACTATTTTTACCTGCGCGGGAATCGGTACGTGGTTTTCTATGTCTCTCATAGCACGTCCAGTCTGATTAGTATGACTACTTGAATTACAAGCACTATGGCCGTTCCGACAGTTCTAAACAGTCCCATCTTGTGGTTGTGCTCGTCGCACCATCTCTCTAGTTTGTCTCTCTGTTCCACTGTTTGTCTCCTATGTCGTGCGGGCTTTCCTGCTCCTCGACCTGGACTCGAACCGGGACTGGATGCTCCAGAGGCACCTGTGCTGCCATTACACAATCGAGGAACCTAACTATACTCTGCCGCGGAGCAGATTGGAGCGAGGCTAGACGGTGTTTCGTGCGACTATAGTTTGACTCTGTGGCGTAGAGTTGTCTACTATGAGTTACAAGATGTATTTGTCAGGACCGATGACCGGACTGCCGAAGTTCAACTACCCCGCTTTTGCCGAGGCAGCTACTGTACTCCGCGAGCGCGGGATAACCGTCGTCAGCCCGCACGAGGCGCTCGGTGGCCACGGCGACCGGTCTCGCGAGGAGTACATGCGCCAGGACCTCAAGGAGATGCTGGAGTGCCACGCGGTCTGTCTGCTCGACGGTTACGAGTTGTCTCCAGGAGCACTTTTAGAAGTGGAGGTCGCGCGTCAGTGCGGCATGGTCGTGTTGAATTATGAAGACGTACTTTGGATAACTGGCTTCGACCACAAGATTTATCGTCCAGCTTGGCCGACGACCGGCGTAGTTTACAACAACAAGCTAGACTTAAAGAGCGCTAGGATAGTACGCAACTAGCAAGGAGCACGCGTGGCTTTTCACCTTATGTTCAGCGTAGGCGAGATAGAAATCAACTTTGACTCAGATATAGACCCTACCCCCGACGTGGTGGACATGATTATGCGTCAGATGAAGCAGCAGGCGTTGAACGCCCACGTGACCTACTCCGTCGTCATGGGCGAGATGGAGACTTTTGACCAGTCCGAGGTAGACAGGATGCTGAATGCGAGCGACTCTCCAAAGGTCCCCGAGGTGCCAAAGATAGAGGACATGTTAGACGATCAGTAGGTCGTGACTTGCGCAACACCCTATAATCAATCGAACGCCGACCGTGGGGGCCGAGAGCTCTGTTCCTACTGTCTATTTTAATCATCAACAAGAAAAAGGAATACTGACATAATGCTATTAAAATCTAAGAAATTGTCGCTCGCCATCGCGCTTGCGTTGGTCAGCGCAGTGTCGCTGCCCACGGCAGCAAAAGCAAATGCCGGTACTGTAACTCTGACTGTAGCAGGTACTGCTGCAACTGGAGGCACTGTTGTCACCACACCTGTTGCACTACCAGTCCCCGCAGACAATAGTATCGACGCTGCGGATGCGCTTAAGATCGCAGTAACCGGTGTTGAAACCGGCACTGTAGTTTCAGCCGTGGCTGTAAACGCAACTATTGTTTCAGCACTTGCAACTACTGCAGCAGCGGTAACCGCTTCTTCTGGAACTGCCAGCTTGTCCATCGCGACCGGAACAGGAACCGCAGCTGACTTCTACGTCTACACGAAGAGTACGGCTGTCGGCTCAGTGTCCATCACTCGCGCTGGCACAACCACCGTCTACTACGTTCAAGGTACTGCCGGTGCACTAAACTCAATCACTCTAAAAGTCCCTGCTTCGGCAGCAGCCGGTACCTCTCAGGTTATCAAGGTAGCTGGATACGACGTGTTCGGCAACCTAAAGGGCGGAGCTGCAATCAGCACGCTTGTTTCTGCGAACAATGCGGCTACGTCTACCACCCTGACCACCGACACCGCCACGGCGACCCTAGGCACTAAGGAGCAGACAATCACAATGCCTGCTGCTGGAACCGTGACCGTCGTTGCGACCGCTACAGTAGCGGCTGCGGTGACCGGGCTGGCAGCACCAGTCAGTGCAGTAGTCGGCACGATCGCTGTCCGTGACATGGGAGCAGAGCTTGCAGCCAAGGACAAGACAATCGCCGACTTGAATGCAGCACTAGCAGCCGAGAAGGCTGCGCTAGCAGCTGAGAAGACTGCGCTAGCAGCCGAGAAGGCAGGACGTGCGGCCGACAAGGTAGCAGCCGATTCCGCTACGGCCACGGCTAAGGCTTCTTCAGACAAGGCAATCGCCGACCTGAAGGCACAGTTCAACAACCTAGCCAAGAAGTGGAACAAGAAGTTCCCTAAGCTGAAGGTAAAGCTGCTTAGCTAGTAACGGCAGTAAACACGGCGGTTTTTCCGGTCTCTACCGGGAAGACCGCCGTTCTGCTTTTATCGGCGCCCGGTGTTTTGTTGTCGTTTTTTGGCCGGGGTGCGCTAGTGTAGCCTCACTACCTAATTTGACAAGGAGACGACAGTGGACAGCTTGATTCCAGTCCTCGTTGCGCTGTTGGCCGTGACGGCCACCGTCGTAGTGCTCGACGACAGAAAGAAAAAGAAAGAACGAGAAGAAGTGCTCAGGATCCAGACGGCGCACCTGATTGCAGCGGCAAAAAAGACCAAAAGACAAAGTAAATGACAGAGATACCACCGGTACCCGACGTAAATATCTCGGTGCTCAGCGTAGCCAGCACAATCATGTCTGCGCAAGGCTTTGGCACTCCGGACGACACCGACAACGAAGCCGACTGGAACCTGGCGAACGAGGAGTCTCAGGTCCGTCTCATGTGCGACATGGTCACCGATGTCCTAATTGCAATAGAAAAGTTGCAAGAAAACTACGGTCCCACGCTCAAGTCAGACTTGTTTACCTACGCAGACTCGCTGCTTCCCGGTGGAGAGTAGAGTGAATTCAATGCAAATGCTGTTAATATCTGAGCTGTCCTCTGACTGGTGCGAGTGGGTGCTAGAGATGGAACTAGGAGAATCATGAGCGCAACCTGGTCTTGGATACTGCTTACCACCTTCCTGGTGTCTTTGTTCAGCGTGAGCTCGCTGCCCCGTCGTGCCTGGATTACCATGACTGTGCACCAGACACTGTGGGCGCTGTACGGCTACCAGACGCGCCAGTGGGGGTTTCTCGTTATGGCCGTAGTGAATAGTCTCATGTATCTGGCAGTCTTTAGCAAAATACAAAAATCGGGTGGAGACACCAAAGTCTTTCCACTCAACTAGAAGTTATTGCCGTAGGCTAGTAAAACGTCCCCACACGTTGACAGTAAGCTAGAAGCACCAGTTGCAACTACGGCAATAACCTTCCCTACCGTGCTACAGTCTGCTTATGGAGCAAAACTGCGTCGGGATAGACTGGACAAGAGAGTTTCAAAATCGTGTAGAGATTGAGTCTGCACTGCGACAAAAAATTGCAGCAGACGTACGCACCTACGCGGAAGTCGCTGGGCTTCGAAAGATGGACACGCAGTACCTAGCAGCTCTGTTGGTCGCAGAGCAGGTTGTGCTTCTTGGTCTAGGTAAAGACGGTGTGCCGGTCGGCGGGCCTCTTTCGTGACTATTGTTAAACCAAAAACAACTATAACCACCACCGTCACCGTTCACGGCGAGACCCCTCCGCTTTTGTTTGGCGACAAGTTTGTACGAACGTACGCCTGGAACGGTGAACGTTGGATGGAAGAGCAGTCTGTAAAACCGCTAAACTGGACGCAGAACGACGAATGCCCGCTATACGGAAGCGAAGAGAGCGCGTACTCTGCCGGGTTTGAGGACGGACAACTGCAAGAGCGTCTACAGATACTACAAGAGATGGCGGAGATCATCTCTAGTCACGACGAAGAGGGGTTTCAAGAAGCCGTAAACGTCGTGTGGGAGCGTATGTCGGAAGAAGACAAAGAAGACACCTGGCCGGTGTAATCAAATTATTTTTAGTCAGGTTAATACCCTGATAGAGTATACCCATGCGTAGTTTAGCTAACGAATGTATTATGCTAAAAGCTATCGCAAAAGTTTAACTAACTAACCCGTAAAAGTAGGAGCATGTGCTATGACTTTGTTTTCTTTTCGTTTAGCTGACGACTTTGTAGCTGCTTACACAGAAAAAAAGTCACCGTTTGGTTACGAGGATGCGGCAGGAAACTCTGTCGGAGAGATTACTTTTCTTCGTACGTACTCTAGGCTAAAAGAAGACGGCACCAAAGAAACCTGGATTGACGTTTGTGAGCGTGTCATAAATGGCATGTATTCAATTCAGAAAGACCACTGCAAGAGTCAGCGACTTCCATGGAACGACACAAAGGCTCAGTCCTCGGCAAAAGAAGCGTTTGACCGTCTGTTTAACCTCAAGTGGACACCGCCCGGCCGCGGACTTTGGGTGATGGGAACCTCGCTGGTAAACGAACACCGTAACTCGGCCGCACTGCAGAACTGTGCCTTTGTGTCTACCACGGAGATGACCAAGAACAACCCAGGTAAACCGTTCGGGTTTCTCATGGAAGCAAGCATGCTCGGCGTGGGCGTCGGCTTTGACAACAAGGGAGCAGACAAGTCCTTCACCATCTACAGTCCTGAAGAACCAACGCTGCACCAGGTACAAGACAGCAGAGAGGGTTGGGTAGAGTCGGTGGTGCTGCTCATCAACTCGTACCTAAAGCAGAACCAACCCAAGTACGAGTTTGACTACAGCTTAGTTCGTCCCGCCGGTACTCCGATCAAAACTTTTGGCGGAACTGCCGCGGGTCACGCCTCGCTCAAGAAGCTGCACGAGTACATCGACAAGATGTTTGCAGGTCGAGCCGGAGAGTTTCTGACGCGTAAAGACATAGCAGACATCGGCAATTTAATCGGTGTGTGCGTGGTCTCCGGAAACGTGAGACGCTCCGCAGAACTGCTGATCGGCAGCATCGAGGACCAGGAGTTCTTAGACCTCAAGAATGCTGAAGTGTTCCCCGAGCGCAACTCGTACGACTCGAGCAAGCCCGGCTGGGCATGGATGTCGAACAACTCCGTCGAGGTGTCGGTCGGCGCGAACCTAGACAAGATAGTCTCGGGCATCGCGCTTAACGGAGAACCAGGCGTACTTTGGATGGACGTGTCGAGAAAGTACGGTCGTTTAGTCGACCCGGAGAACAACAAAGACTGGCGTATTGCCGGCTACAACCCGTGTGCTGAGCAGAGCCTCGAGTCCTACGAGTGCTGCACCCTGGTCGAGACATACTTAAACCGCCACAGCTCGCTAGACGACTACAAGCGCACCCTCAAGTTTGCGTATCTATACGCCAAGACAGTGACGCTGCTTCCTACCCACTGGGAAGAGACAAACGCCATCATGCAACGCAACCGTCGCATCGGTACCTCGATGTCCGGCGTGGCCAACTTTGCCGACATAAACGGTCAGCCCGTGCTTCGTGAGTGGATGGACAGCGGGTACCAGGTCATCCAAGAGTACGACAACTCCTACTCAGAGTGGCTCGGCGTGCGCGAGTCAATCAAGACTACAACTATTAAACCGTCCGGCACAGTTTCAATTCTCGCAGGTGAATCACCTGGAGTGCACTGGACACCAGGCGGTACATTCTTTATGCGTGCAATTCGTTTCGCCAACTCAGACCCGATGTTGCCGTTGTTCGTGATGGCAAACTACAGAGTCGAGCCAGCCGCAGAGTCTCCGGAGTCAACCTCAGTGGTGTTCTTCCCGGTAAAGTCTCTAGCCCGCAGAGCCGAGAAAGACGTAACTATCTTTGAAAAGATGGCTCTGGCCGCTACGGCACAGCGCTACTGGTCCGACAACTCTGTGTCCGTCACGATCTCCTTCAACCCGGAGACAGAGGCAAAACACGTCGGCACGGTGCTGCACATGTACGACGGTCAGCTAAAGACCGTTAGTTTTCTTCCGTCAGGAAACACGGTGTACCCTCAAATGCCGTACACGCAGATTTCACAGGAGGAGTACGAGGAAGCAAGCAAGAAGCTCTTCCCAATTGACTTTGCCGGCGTTTACGCCGGAATGGCATCCGACGCAATCGGAGAAGCCTACTGCACGACAGACGCGTGTGAAATCAAACTAATAAAGGAGAGTGCATGATAAAGACCACAGTATACACAATGCCAAACTGCGTACAATGCAACGCAACTAAGAAGTACCTAGACAGGTACAAGGTAGAGTTTGACACTGTAGACATCAGCACTAACCCAGAAGCCTTTGAGTTTGTTAACTCGTTAAACTACAAGAACGCACCAGTCGTAGTGCACGGCAGTGCACACTGGTCCGGCTTTAGGCCAGATAAGATCGCGTTGCTGGCGACGCAGCTAGCAAGTCCAGCGTGCGCGTAGGCGAAGAACCACAACTACTAAAACGCATGAACCGAATGGTGGGTGCGCCCGGTCATACTTTACCCCTGCAACAAAACTACGAGTGGCAGCTACACGCGGCCTGCAAGGGCATGGACACCGAACTGTTTTACCACCCAGACGCAGAGCGCGGGCACGCCAAGAGAAAGAGGATAGTAAACGCTAAGAAAATCTGCGCCTCCTGCCCCGTGCTGAACGTCTGCGCAGAGTTTGCTCTGAGCAACGTAGAGGTGTACGGTATCTGGGGCGGTATGACCGAAAGAGAACGTCAGAGAATTACGGGCAGGGCAATCAGACTTTAGCCGTACCGTTGCAGCCGCAGCCGCTTTGGCAGCAGATGTCTTCTACAAATATGTTTGTCGCCATAGACCTGCAGTCAACTACGATCGGCACGCTGGGCTCTGGCGATAGCGGTTTGAGAGTCCAGTTGCGAATCTTGACCGCCAAGTCTGGGTAGCCGAGGTGGTCTGCCTCCGCGGCAATCTCGTTGCACAGTTCCTGCATGCGTATTTGTATAGTTCTTTCCATCTTTATTTTCTTTCCCAAGCAGGCAGCTCGAGCGAGGCCCAGAAGCACAAAAAGTCCACGTTTATCGAGAAGGCGTCTATGCTGAAGCCGAGTCCAAACCGTTTGCTCATGCCGAAGTAAAACCAAAAGTCCTTGTAGCGGTACTCCCTACTGTGCGTCTTTATCATCTTCCTTGTAGCTCCCTTCCTTTTCTAGTACAAAACCCACTTCTCTGTCGTACATGCGGTAGTCCATCGAGACTACGTCAAATTGGTTTTTGATGGTCTGCAGCACTAGGTCGATGTCGAGTGCACCGCAGGTGTACAGGTCAAACTGCAGCACCGCGGGTTCTTTCTCGTCCCAGATGTGAAAAGCGATGTGGCTGGTCTCGATCATCACTATCGCCGTTACTCCCCTGTTGCCAGGCGCGTTTACGTACGAGGCAAACGGACCCTGAATAATCTTCATGTCGATGGCCTCGACTAGCGTCTGCAGAAACGCTATGGCCTCGTTCTCTGACTGCAGCGGGCTGTCGATCAGCGCGTTGACCAGCAGGTGCTTGTGTTGCAACATTAGTCTTTACCTGACTTTCTTTTGAACATGCGTCTTGCCGCCCTAGAGCTGCCTTGTATCACCTGACGTGCTTGCCCGTTCTGTCGAACTGCTCCTTGTTGGCGAGACATTTTTCTACCGAGTGCGTCTAGGTAACGCAGTTTTAGTTGCAGCTGCTCGTCCTCCTGCTGCTCGACAATTTGCTTTAGACCAGGCAGTGCTGCAAAGTTTTCTGACGGCGGCTCGGTGGTGTCCGGCGTCTCCTCTGGCTCGTCTTGTTTTTCTCCGAGCTCTTCTAGCTCCTCGCCTAGGTTGCCCATCAGTCTAGGTACAGTTCTTCTAGCAGCGCTTGTTTACTCTGCGCACCTACCATAGTTTTTACCGGCTTTCCGTTTACGAACAGCATCGTTGTGGGCACCGACGCCACGTTGTACCTTACCGCTAAAATTGGCTCCTCGTCAACGTTTACTTTGTACACGTCTAAGCTCTCGTGCTGCTCAGTGGCTATTTGATCTAGCACGGGACCCATCGTCAGGCACGGCGAGCACCACGGCGCCCAGAAGTCGACCAACACGGCTTTGTCCATGTTTGCTAGCACTAGCACCTTGAACAGCTCCGCGGTTAGGTCGAGTGCGACTATGTTTGCGTTTTTAGTTCCCATATTTTGTCCAGATGTAAATGCAGACTACCAGCGCGATTGTGCTGGACACCGCGATGAAGACTGCCTCGGTTGCGCTTATCATATTGACACCCATCCTCTGGCTATTTCCTCGGGTTTTTAATTCTGACGAGACGCCGACGGTCTTTCGCGCCTCTCGGTTCGCCGGTAATCCAGATGTATTTCTTCCAGGCTTTTCCGTTTTTACGGTGGTCGTTGCTGCCGACCGGCTGTGATTTTTTAACTACCATGTGACTAACATAGCACCTAAGCGGTCCGGCGACTGTGCAACGCGCCAAAACTCCCCACCTCTCTTCTCTCCCCCCCTCCGCCGCCGCTCCCTCTACTGCCTGACTGGCCGTCCGGCCGGCGGCGCTTTTCATTATGTCACGAGCGGACCTGCAGGTCTCCCCAGCTCCGGTGCACGTAGCCCACCCCCGGCGCCACGCGGTGGTGCTCCGGCATCTCTCGCCGCAGCAGCTCGCCCCACAGGGGCAGGTCGCCCCAGCGGTTCTCCAGAATCTTGTTGCTGCGTCGCAGCTCGTCGACGATCCTCCGCACGACTGGCACCTCGCGCAGTCCCGCCAGGTCCAGTCCTAGCACCTGCGACGACGGTCCGGCGTAGTCTCCGCAGTAGCACTGCGAGCGCTGCGGCTCGTGGCAGCCGCACGGCCACACCGTCCGCTGCGTCTCGACGTGCTTGTTGAACCAGTCCGCCAGTCCTTCGGTGACCCAGCCGGTGTCCTTCTGCCACGCCGCGTACGTCACCAGCGTCTGTCCGTCCATCGGCGCGACCAGCGCACTGACCAGGTCGGTCTGCGCTATGCAGTCGTCGTCCACGCGTACCAGCCTGTCGTAGTCCTGTACGTACTTCCAGAACTCGCAGAACCAGAACTCGCACATGCGTCGGTACCCCCAGCTGAACGCGCCGGCGTGTCGCAGCTGTATCCCGGCCACCGGTCTGAACGGCTCGATCGGCACGAACGTGCACTCCGGCGCGTAGCGCATCATCTCGCTCGGCACGGTGTTCTGTTCGTAGAAGACCAGGCTGTCTACCTTCGACATGTCGCAGTGGTGCTGCAGCATCTTGTTTCGCTCGAGCAGGTTCTTGTAGTTGCTCAGCTCGGCTCCGCCGCGTATCAGTGTCGCTACGGCGACTCGGCGTGTGCTCATCTGCAAATCGTACGGCGGCGACGGAACAGCCACCTCCCTTTCTCTCTTTCTCTCCCCTCCTCTTCGCCCCGTCGCACTCCTCCTTTACCGGACTAGCCGCCCGACCTCCCCCACTTTTCATTACACCTTTTTCTCGCACCCCCTCGCCCACCGCCGCCGCCTCCGCACCCGGACTGGCCGCGCGGACGGACGCACTTTTTATTACGCCGACGCGCTAGTGTTGTCACATGGACGACGCCGACAAGTACCCCGAGGAGAGCGTGGCGCCCGCCGTCGCGCGGCTGACGGACCCGGCCTGGGCCGCCCGGCGCCAGGACCCGCGCCGCCTGCACGTCTACCCGGAGCTGCCGTCCGCGCCGAGCCACGTGCGAGTCGCCGCGTCGTGGACGCGCATAGAGCGGCTCGCCACCTGCACCAACGAGCGAAACCGCGGCGCCATGAACGCGCTGGTCTCGAGGACCTCGGCCATGCACGACGACGTGCTTCACTTCTCCCGCGCGTACGAGCCACCCGAGCCGCTGATACTGCTGCTGCTCCCGCTCGTCGAGACCAAGCCGCGCTACTTCGTAGAGGTCGGCGCCGGTCCCGGCGGCAGCAGCGCGACCTTCTTCCTGGAGAAGCAGTGGAAGTGGCCAGGCATGCTGATCGAGCCGTCGATCCCGTGCTATCGAGAGCTAGTGAAGCAGGACAGAGACGTGCACCTAGACGCGAGCGTGCTCTGGAGCGAGAGCGGGCTAGAGAAGCGTTTCATGTACAAGGAAGACGACGCGCTGGTCACACACAGCCCCAGGGTGATGGAGGACAACGAATCGTTGCCAGAAGGCTGGCTAGAGCGCACCACTAAGACGCTCACTCTAACCGACGCCCTGATAAACGCAGAGCAGCTGCACAGCAAGTGGCTGGACAAGATCGGATACATGAACATAAACACGGTCGGCTCAGAGCTGCAGGTGTTGCAAGGCATGAACTTCTCGGCTTACGACGTGCCAATAGTCACTGTGGCGCACCACAAAAACGAGACAAGCAGGGCCTCCGTCTTTGCTCACATGACAGATGTAGGCTACACACGTCTGCTCAAGGACGCCTGGTCCACGAGAGAAGACTGGTACATAAAAAATACGCTGCCCACACTAAAGTTTTTTGCAGGCTACCTAGGATAAAATACTCTCATGAAAAACATCTTAGTTCTCGGCGCCGGAGGTCTGATCGGAGGCCACCTGTGCAAGCGACTCATGCAGGACAGCGGCTGCCACGTGACCGGCGTGGACTTCAAAGAGCACCCGTACTTTGGAACTGACTTCGTAGACCGGTGGTACACCGGCGACCTGCGCGACAAAAACTTTGTCTGGCATGTGTTTGACAGACCCTACGACGAGGTGTACCAGCTTGCAGCCGACATGGGCGGCGCCGGCTACATATTCACGGGCGAGAACGACGCAGCCGTAATGTCAAACTCTATGACCATAAACCTAAACGTATTAGACGTAGCTCATGCAGTAGGCGTACCAGGAGTGTTTTTCTCGTCCAGCGCCTGCGTCTACCCAGAGCACGCGCAGCTCTCGGTCGAAGGCCTAAGTCTTGTAGAGAGCAGCGCCTATCCGGCAGCGCCCGACAGCGAGTACGGCTGGGAAAAGCTGTTTGCCGAAAGGCTGTACCTGGCGTACAACAAGAACTACGGAATGAAAAACAGTATTGGTCGGTACCACAACGTATTCGGCACGCATTGTGCCTACAACAACGGCAGAGAAAAAGCACCGGCGGCTATAGCGAGAAAAGTCGCACAGGCGTCCACGTCAGTACAACCAGGCAGCACCATAAAAATATGGGGAGACGGCCAACAGACCAGGTCTTTTCTTTGGATAGACGACGCGATAAACGCCACCATATTGCTGCACCGAGACGAGTACTTTCGCGGTCCGGTGAACATCGGCTCAGAACGTATGGTTACAATAGACGAGTTAGTACGTATAACCATGAAGGCAGCAAACAAAACGCTAGACATAGCGCACGTACCGGGTCCAATAGGAGTAGCGGCAAGAACCTCTGACAACACTCTGATAAAGCAAATGCTGCGTTGGGAACCAATGGTGCCATTGGAAGTAGGAATGTCACTGCTGTACAAATGGGTAGAAGGGCAAGTGTGGGCATTCAGTGAATAACAGACCAATAATGTCGTACAAGCTGCACAACCCGACAGGCATGGCCAACCACATGATGAGCCTAGAAATAGGTCTAGGTCTGCAGTATTTGTATGGCTACAAGCAGGCTATTTTTTACCACTGTACATCGTCTAACCCACACCCTTGGAACCAGCAGCACATTAGTTCGCTCATAGACCCAAACGCGCCAGTGCCAAGCATTTTAGACCTAGTAGAGCTGCCGTCTTTTGCGAAAGAAAACACCTACCTAGTTTTACCTGGCAATTTTCCAATTTCCTACGACTTAAATGTTTTTGATACCTACAAGTTTACCAGGTACGGTCAAGAATTTCGTGGGATGCCGTTAAGCTACTACGTAGACGTAGTCGAAGGAAACGAGTCGAGCGCGGCTGACTTTGCTGACGGTCGGGCTAGGTTTTCTCTTGACCCGACTAAAGACGTAGACTTTAAGGCCACAAACCTCAGTTTCTACAGTCGTACCTTTAGAAATAGAACTCCGGAGTTTGACACCATGCTGTCACAGATTCGCTGGCGCAGCGAGTTCGTGGAGCTTGCCGACAGAATTGCAGCGTTCATAGGTCCCTTTAACGGAGTGCACCTCAGACTGACCGACCATACACACAACTACAAGACCGAGAGCACCGCCTACATAAACGCCCTAAACTCTCTGGACGAGTACGGCAGTCGCACGCTGGTCGTATGCACAGACGAGCCACAGAACCCCATGGTACGGTCTTTCAGGTCTGACGGCGCCCTGCTGGGAGAAACGGCCGGAACTGCCGGCAGAAAAAACATACTGCTTGCCGACCTAATAACTAGAGAGTTTGCCAGCGACTACAGAAGTTTGTCCAACACCGAGGCAACCGTGTTTGGCTTGATTTGTATGCTGGTGATGGGTCATTCGCTGGACTTCGTCGGCACCCCTGGAAGCACTTACACGGGGCTTATCCACCGGGCCATAAACCAGCGCGGTCCCTGCGAATTTAAGTTGTTCGAGCAAACTTTTGCAGCAGCACCAGGCGGACCGTACTCGTGGCAGAGCCACCGACTTCCGGACAAAGAAAAAGAGTGTAATGCCTGGTGGCGTGAGTGGCCTGAAAGCCGACTACAAACGACCGTACAATAGGGGGTATGCCCACCATGCCAAAATTTTTAGTCAGACTAGCTGTAGTCCTAGCTTTCTTGTTTACCACGTCCGGCTGCGGCTTTGACGGTAGCTACCGCTATCCCTGCCAAGCTCCGGAAAATTGGAAGGCCGCAGAGTGCAACCCGCCGGTTTGTGAAGCCGCTGGCACCTGCACCCGCGATATACTCCCGGGGATACTAGACGGTACGATAGACAAGTAACAGACGAGAGGACCTAATGGCAAAACAACGTTTAACCCCTGCTGACCTAGACGCGAGGCTAAAGTTTATACTTGGTATCACTCTGGGCTCAATTCTATTTTTAACTTCCGTAGGAATTCTCTACGGTCTTTTATTTGTGACACAGCCCATCGGAGCACAGTCAGAGAACGACAAAATGTTTTTTAACGTACTAGGCAGTGTTGCCACGTTCATCACCGGAACTCTCGCAGGACTCTTGATCGGTAACTCAGGCATGAAAGACGTAATGGCCGCCCAGCTTCAGAACAAAGAGATGGACGCCAAGAACACACAAGCCGACAAGAAGCTCGAAGCAGAGATAGACGCAACTCGTGCCCGCTTAGAGGCAAAGCCAGACGGCGCAGTGCCACAGGAACAGCCAGTCGATACGGATTGGGATAAGTAACAGTGAACCACGGCCACGGTGGTCATGACCACCCGATTATGACGAGCGCGTCGCCATTCACCGAGATGGAGCTCATGTGGTTCCTGATGATTGTCATGTTTGGTTGGAACCTATACATGGCTTGGCAGCACAACAAACTAAGCAAAAAAGTAGATTGTGATTGTAAGGAGGACTAGTGGCAGAACAAGGTACAGCAGAACGCCTCGCTGAGGTCGCTCTCGCGGAGGTGGGCTACATCGAGGGTCCCAAGGACAACGAGACTAAGTACGGCAAGTTCACCAAGGCTGACTTTCAGCCCTGGTGTGGGTCCTTTGTCAATTGGTGTGGAAACGAAGCCGGAGTAAAAATCCCAAACACGGTTTACACGCCCGGAGGAGCCGCGGCTTTCAAGAAAGCCGGTGCCTGGATAGACGTAGACGTTGCCGACCCCGAGGTGGGCGATATTGCTTATTTTGACTTTCCTTCAGACGGTGTCGACCGAATTAGCCACGTCGGTATCGTAGTCGAGGACAACGAGGACGGAACTGTCTGGTGTGTCGAGGGCAACACTACTGGCGAAGGAAAGAAGGGCAGCCAACGCAACGGCGGCGAGTGCTGCAAGAAGCTACGTGCCTTCAAGAAGAACAAAAAAGGCGTTTTAATCTCGATTGTGGGCTTTGGTAGGCCAAAGTACGGCTCGGCAGGCAAAGGCGCCTCTAAGGCCGCCGAGACGCCAAAAACAGCCGCTACAGCGCCAGCCAAAGGACCTTCAGCCGAGGTCAAGGCTGCGATTGACCTACTAACTAAGAAAGGGTACAAGGTAACTAAGTAATGAAGGAAAAGATCATGTACTTTGGTGCCAAAAGCTCGAAGGACGACTAGTTTTATTATAGCTTTTCTGTTTTATTCTGCAAACACTAAAGTCTAAGTGTATGCAATAATAGGCAAGTGCAGGCAACTCTAAACGCGTCGAAAGTCTAAATAAGTCAACATGATTGCTTATTTATACGCCAGAGTCTCTACAAAAATGCAAGTAGATGACGGCATTTCTCTGGACGCTCAAGAACGACAGCTCAGAGCTGCGGCAGATGCGGCGGGCTTTACCACCAGCATTCTGCTGCGAGAAGAGGGTCGTTCTGGTAAAAGTATTCAGGGTAGACCAGTGCTGCGGAATGCCCTGGACAAACTAGACGCCGGAGAAGCGCAGGCAATGTTTGTTACCAGGCTAGACCGCCTAGCGCGCTCAACAAGAGATTTTTTAAGCATAGTAGACAGATCGCAGAAGCACTCGTGGCGGCTTGCCTTGCTAGACTTAGGGCTAGACACTGCCACGCACCAAGGAAGATTCGTGGTTACTATAATGGCTGCAATGGCTGAAATGGAACGAGGAATGATTTCTGCCAGGCAAAGAGACGTGCACCAAGACAGGCGAGACGCGGGCAAAGTTTGGGGTGTAGACCTTGGCCCAAAGCCAGTCGTAGAAGAAGAGATAAGACAGCTAATACTGACTCAAAGAACAAAAGGCATTTCTTTTAACAAAATTGCAGAAACTCTAAACGCACAAAAAGCGCCCACGGCTAATGGAGGCGCTCGTTGGTACTCCGCAACAGTTAAGCACGTATACGACAATATAGTAAGACATAGTAATCTACCGGCTAAAGAAAAGTAGAACAGCTTAAAATACTAGTGTAAAACACAGCCTACAGTGTGGGGACACTAGCAAGGATGCGTCTATAAATGGCCGGCTTCAAGCGCGGGCTTGCAGTTACAACAATTTCAAAATTGACTAAGCTGCTTAGCTCTGCTTCTCAAGCAATAAGTATTACACCTTTTTTCCGTAGAAAAGTGGTCATATATCTATTGTCTATCCCATTGGTCTCCTTCATCTATGGCATACTTACTTCATCGTTAGCTATAGCTAGCGACTCCTCGTCCAGTGCGTCGTCAGGAGGTGGTTCACAGGCTTCTTCAAGTAGCTCAACGCAAGGGCAAATTACTGAAGCGGCTACCGTAGCAGCAGCAGCGGGATCTGAAGTAACAGCTTTGCAAACAAAAGTAACTCAGATTACGGAGGTAGTAACATCAACATCTCAACCATCTACTCCAGCGCCGGCGTCAGTTTCTGATGCGCAGACTTCAGTAACAGCAGCTGCCAGTGCTACGCAGACAGCAAGTGCACAAGTTCAGGTCGCGCAAACGGCGGCTGCAACATCGCAAGCTGCCGATCAAGCTCTGGCCCAAGCAACCGCCACAGTTGCGACCCAAACTACAGCAGTAGCAACAGCTCAAGCAGCAGCAACAACGGCAACAACGGCGGTAACAACTCAAACAGCAGTAGTAGCCTCGGCTCAAGAAACAGCAACATCAACCGCAGCTACAGCAGCTGCAGCAAACACAACTACTACAACTACAGAAACTTTTACAAATAACACGACCAGCGTTGTAACAGTTACTACTGGCGGAACCACAGTTACTTCTTCTACTGGGTCAGCAGGCGTGTCTATCGGTGGAAATTGGAATACGCCTCAAACAAGCGGTCCTGGTCTCGTAATTCAGTATCCAGCCAACGATGTGGTTATCAATGTAAACCCGTCAAATACTGGAACTGTTACTCAAGTTTCTATGGGCGTCTACGCCAAAAATGGCGACACAGATATGATTGCTACAAACGCAAATGGAACTACCACCACCGAGGTTATCAACAACAATGTGACTGCAACCAGTGCTCAAACTAATAACCATACTTCTACAGAAACTGTAACCGGGTCAAACATTCAAACGATCACCATTAAAAAAGATGTTGATTACTATATTGTTGACAACATTGCTGTAACCAAAACAAACTCAGATCCGCAGGCTACTGCAGCAGCTGAAGCAGCGGCCACCAATCTTGCTACTCAACAAGCTACACTAGCTACTCTTCAGACGGCTCAGACTGCAGCAACTACGACTCTTACAACAGCCCAGACTGCTCTTTCAACCGCTCAGTCAAACGCAGCTACAGCTCAAAGCACAGCAACTGCAGCAACCACCGCGACGACTTCTGCAATTACAACAGCACAAACTGCAATAACTAATGCCCATGAAAAAATAGACACGGCAGAGATAAAAGTTGCACAAGCTCAAATAGAAGTTTCTGCCGCAGCAGTTACTACTATTACAAACACTCTTCAAACAGTTGCTGCAACAGCTAATACTCTTACGCCATCAAACGACGCCACTGCAGCAGCAAACACAGTAAGTACAGCAACCACAAAAGTTGCTGAAGCTCAAGCTACGGTGATCCAAGCGCAGACAAGCATGAGCACGGCTCAGTCTTTAGCTTCTACGGCTCCTACGGTTGCAGCAGCTCAAGCAGCGGTTGAAGATAAGACTCAAGTTTTGGCTACAGCTACAACAGCCGTTAACACTCAACAAACAGTAGTTACCCAAGCAACTGCAGCTCAAGCTACCGCTCAAGCAGCGGTTGACTCAGCCACTCAACCAGGTCTAAAAGTAGAAGTCTTCAATGTTCAAGGACAAAACAACGCTCCAACTCTTCCAGCTGGTGCAACTCCAATTCACACCACCACCGATACAAATGGAATTAACGAACAGTGGAGCGGAGGAAATGTTGCTGGCTCTAATAATTCAGAGGATGTAATTGTCAAGTACACAGGTAGCTGGACTCCACAATATACTGGAACACAGTATCTACATACTCCAGCAGATGACGGAGTCAAGTTGTATCTAAATGGAGAGCTTGTAATCAATGACTGGTATGACAAAGCCGGCGGCGGTTCTACCGCAGATGTAGCAACTACAGCTGGCGTCAGTAAGACATTTGAAATGTGGTACTACGAAAATGGCGGTGGGGCTCACGTTGCTTTAGTGCGTTATACAGGAAGCGGGTGGGAAGTAGTTCCTGGAACTGAATTTACAACTTCTACAGCTACAGCTCAGCAGCTTCAGACATTGACTACGGCTACTCAAAACGTAGCAACTCAAACTCAAACTCTACAAACTCTTACTGCTACTAAAACTTCAGCTGAAACAAATCTGACAAATGCTCAGACAAATTTGACAATAGCTCAGACAGCAGTCACTGCAATGGACAATGCTATTGCTTCAGCTCAGACAGCAATCACCAAAACAGTTCAGGCCGTACAGGCAGTTCAAACCGCTGACATAGCCGTGTCAACAACTCAAGACTCCCAGCAAGCAGCAGCCGCAGCGGCCGCGGCCCAGGCATCACAGGCAGCAGCGGCACAAGCAGCACAGCAAGCAGCAGCAGATGCAGCCGCTGCAGCGCAGGCTGCCGCGGCACAAGCAGCAGCACAACAAGCAGCGGCAGCCACAGCGGCAGCGGCACAAGCAGCACAACAGGCAGCACAAGAAGCGGCACAACAGGCAGCACAGGCTGCAGCACAGGCGGCAGCAACTGAAGCGGCAAAAATTGCAGCAGCAAAACAAGCAGCAGATGAAGCAAGAATTGCGGCAGAAGCAGCGGCGGCAGCAGCAGCACAGCAAAAAACAATAGCAGAACAACAAGCACAAAAAGCAGCAACAGAAAAAGCAGCGGCAGAAGCAGCGGCGGCGCAAGCGGCAGCACAGGCAGCAGCACAAGCGGCAGCGGCGGCACAAGCACAAGCGGCGGCAGACGCAGCGGCAGCAAAAGCAGCAGAAGACGCCAAGGCCGCCGAGGAAGCCAAGGCGGCCGAGGAAGCCAAAGCAGAGGCAGAGGCCAAGGCCAAGGCCGAAGCCGAAGCAGAGGCCAAGGCGGCCGAGGAAGCCAAAGCAGAGGCAGAGGCC
>Ga0172372_10000114_pt1 | contig 117143 bp, 121 predicted proteins | sample LakKiv5m_2_FD_114544 | JGI IMG/M metagenome (GOLD analysis project Ga0172372, IMG submission 114544) | Freshwater microbial communities from Kabuno Bay, South-Kivu, Congo - kab_092012_9.5m | ecosystem: Environmental > Aquatic > Freshwater > Lake | place: Democratic Republic of the Congo...
CTCATCATAATAAAACTCAAGAGCTGGAACAAAGCGAAGTCCGAGCTCGTGCCCCACTTCTCTTCTTAAAACACCCTCGGCCCTCTCTAGCGCTTCCTCAACTTCCTGAACACGCTCTGGACCACCAGATACACTCCAGTAAACCTTGATCAAGCGAAGATCTGAGGTGGTTTTTGCTCCCGTAATTGTTATTAGAGAAAGTCTCGGATCTGACAATCGAAGAATAGCCATAGCCACACTAGAACGGGCCTGCTCAGCTACTCGGTACTGTCTTCTTGGATTAGCCATACAATTATATACAATTATTAAGTAAGCAGAGCTGGTCTATGCCAGAACGTCTGCTACTTCCTTAACCTCAAATGCTTCTACAATATCACCGACTTTAATGTCGTTGAATTTCTCAATTCCCACGCCACACTCGTAGCCGGAGGCAACTTCACGCGCATCATCCTTGAATCGCTTCAAGCTCGACAATTTACCTTCGTAAATCATCTTATTATCGCGGAGTAATCTTACCCCTGCGCCACGACGAACTAATCCATCGTTAACGAAGCAACCAGCAATAGTGCCGATCTTAGGAACAACGAAGGTATTTCTAACTTCAAGTCGTCCAAGATAATTCTCCTGCCTGATCTTAGGCAGCAGACCAGTCATCGCACCCTTGATGTCTTCGATTAGATTATAGATGACGTTGTAGTGCCTAATTTCAACAGAGGCAGCTTCAGCATCCCTAACTACTCGCGGTTCTGCTCTGACGCCAAACCCCACGATAACGGCTCTGGAAGCTTGAGCTAACTTAACATCGCTCTCACTTATTCCTCCGACTGCGGAGTGGACTACACTGACTTTAACTTTCTCGTATACCAACTTCTCTACAGCTGCCTTCACGGCCTCAACGCTACCGTGGACATCACCCTTAATGATGATGTTGAGCTCAGGCACCACCTTCTCACTAACCCTCTTGGCAAATGCCTCAAAGCTTACTGGGCCACCTGTGGTAAGAAGAGCTTCTTTCTTTGCCTTCTTCTCAGCTCTTACTGCAGCGATCTCTCTGGCAGCAGAATCTGATTCAACAACGTGGAAGTCATCACCAGCCTCTGGAATACCACTGAATCCGGTAATTTCGGTTGGGGTTGATGGACCGGCAGACTCAATCGGACTACCTGAGTAATCCATCATGGAGCGAACACGTCCAAACTCAGATCCGCAAACGAATGCATCTCCGACTTTTAGAGTTCCATTTTGAATGAGAACTGTGGCTACGGTACCGCGACCCTTATCTTGACGAGACTCGATAATAGCACCGATGGCTTTAGCTTCAGGATTGGATTTAAGCTCCAATACCTCTGCCTGAAGCATAATACCCTCGAGTAACTTATCTAATCCCTGCTTCTTCAAAGCTGAGACTGGGAAGTACATCGTATCGCCACCCCACTCTTCAGGCGCTAATTGATGCTCGGACAACTGCTGTTTAATGCGGTCTAGATTTGCCCCTGGCTTATCAATCTTGTTAACAGCCACAATAATCGGCACATTGGCGGCTTTAGCATGGCTCAAAGCTTCTAAGGTCTGAGGCATTACTCCGTCGTCTGCTGCAACCACCAGGATTACAAGATCTGTCACCTTGGCACCACGAGCTCTCATCGAGGTAAAAGCCTCATGACCAGGAGTATCTAAAAATGTGACTACATCTTTGGATGGCAATGTAACTTGATATGCACCAATGTGCTGAGTGATACCACCGTGCTCTTTTGCAGCCACCGATGTCTGCCTGATAGCATCAAGTAGTGAAGTCTTACCGTGGTCAACGTGACCCATAACAGTCACAACTGGAGCCCGCTTGAACGAACCCTTATCGTGCTCTTTTACAATCGCAGTATTCAGGAACTCGCTTTCATCAAATGCGACACTCTGCACTTCGTGACCGAATTCGCCCGCGATAATTGTCGCAGTTTCTACGTCGATAGGCTGGTTAATTGTAGCCATCTGACCGAGGTCGAATAATTTTTTAATCACCTCACCAGACTTTAAGCTCATGGCCTTTGCCAATTCGCCAACTGTGATTACCTCGTCAACTTTTATCACCCTCTTTAACGGCTTGGCTGACTTAGTATCTATAGATTGCGCTGCTTCAGCTGCTTGCTCTTCTTTGGTCTTCTTTTTTGGCCCTCTGCGAACGACACGTCCGTCGTAATCAACAAGGTCAACACGAGTAAACTCTTTCTTTCTTGTGCGCTTATCTCGCTCAGATCGACGAGAATCAACTTCTTTTTTTGGTCCTTCATCGTCAGATATTGCGACGGCCACATTGGCAGGAGCAGCTCTTCCACTCGGAGCTGGTCTCTCTCTGGTGTCTTTCACAACCTTCTTGTGAGGCAGTTCTATTCGACCTAAAATTTTAGGACCAACGCCTGGGGCCTTTGGTGGTACAGCTTTGGCTGGAGCAGCTTGAGCAGCAACGACCGGCTCGGCTTTGGCTCGGACTTCAACTACAGGCTCCTCTACTGCTTCCTCTTGAGGAACCGGAGCAACAACTTCAATCTCTTCTACTGGAGCTCTTTCTACAATTATCTCTGGAGCAACAGGAGCGACCTCTACAGCTTCAGCCTCGATAACTGGTGTCTCTACCGACACGGCTACTTCTTCAATAGCTGGAGCAGCTGGCGCATCTTCTCCGCCTTTTCTTCTTCTGATGATATTTCCTGCCCTTCTAACGGTAACGGCAGTTCCGTCGGCTTCTCTCTTGACGACTTCCTTCACCCCGGGAGCGCCCTGGCTTCCTAATGTAGTTCTAATGATCGCTCTGCGAACTTTATCAGCATCAGCATCATCGAGGGAATTGGAGTGAGAGGCACTCTCAGATATGCCCAACTGCTGCACCAAAGTGATGACAGCCTTATTATCTACACCCAGTTCTTTTGCTAATTCGTATAATCGGATTTTACCCATACTCTTATAATCTTACCTTTCTATTCTTTCCCTCTTTTAAACCTTTTTTGCCGCTTTCAAATCCTTGAAATTCCGGCACGTCTTGGAGCAAAAACTCTCGCGCTTCCTTTATGTGCACCAGGGTTAATTCTACCCCAGCAACCTTAAAAGCACGATTCCAGGGACCCATCTCACCGAGTTTAGTCAAACACTCAACCCGACGATGACAGTATCCACCTCGCCCCGGCATAACTTGATTCCGATCCCAAACAACTTTGGTCCCGTCCCAAACAAACCGGAGTAGCTCCCTCTTATGGGAGCCTTTCCGACAAAAGAGGCAGGTCCTTTGAACAGATGCCTCTTTCATCAAATCTCACTAAAGAACTCGATCAATCGGACGGCCCTTTAGGAACACATCCGTTGCTTCCCTAACCTGCTCTGCCTCTACCAGGGTCAATCCAGATAGCGCAGTCAGATCATCAGGCTCAGCAATAGCTATCTTTTGGATAGTATTGAACCCAGCCTTCTGAAGCTTATCTAGCACAGAGATATCCAATCCAAGCTTCTGAAGGTCATTTAAGCCCTTACCAGTCTCCTCGATTAACTCTCCACGCTCTCTTAGAACTTCAACATGAGCCTTCGCGTTCTTAATAATTTCAGAAGCAGCCTCTCCTGAGAGCCCTTCAACTTCCATCAGCTCTTCAACAGTCAACTCAGCAATCTCCTGAGCACTGCGATATCCAGCTTGGAACAGAAGCTCTGCATGGTTGATAGCAACATTCGGAATAGCTTCTAAAGCCTGACGAGCTCTCTTTGACTCTTCCTCAGCTACAGAAACGCTACGTACATCAATCTTCCAACCAGTTAACTTGGAGGCCAACTTAACGTTCTGACCACGACGACCGATTGCTAATGATAGCTGATCGTCTGCCACGATAACTTCCATGCTGGCTTCTTCTTCATCCACCAATACTCTGTTGACTTCAGCAGGGGCCATCGCACGGGCAACAAATGACGGAGGATCTTGGCTCCAAACGATGATATCAATTCTCTCTCCACGAAGCTCCCCAACAACTGCTTGAACACGAGAACCCTTGATACCAACGCAAGCGCCCACTGGATCAACACCTGGATCGTTGGAGTAAACTGCAATCTTAGCACGCTCACCTGGTTCACGGGCTGCAGCACGAATCTCTACGATATTCTCGTTGATTTCAGGAACCTCAAGCTCGAAGAGCTTCTTCAAGAAATCTGGATGACTTCTTGTTAAAATAATCTGAGGACCACGCGCAGTTGGATCTACGTCCAAAATCATGGCGCGCACTCTATCGCCTCTTCGATACTTCTCTTTTAATATCTGTTCACGACGCGGCATGATTGCATCAGTACGCCCGAGGTTAACAATCAAATTGCCTCTCTCGTAACGTTGAACAATCCCGTTGATAAGCTCGCCCTTACGATCTTTGTATTCACCAAAGATGACGTCTCTCTCGGCATCACGAACTTTCTGAATGATAACTTGCTTTGCAGTCTGGGCAGCGATACGTCCCAATACGGAGGTATCTAATTTGCGACCCAACTCATCACCTACTTGGGCGTCTTGATCATAATCAAGACGAGCTTCCGCAAGGGATATCTGGGTAGCAGAATCCTCTACTTTATCTACTACAGTTTTAAACTCTATTACCTCGATCGTTCCGGTATCAGCATTAAACTGAGTTTCCAGGTTAAGGTTATGGCCATAATGCTTGCGAGCAGCACTTAACATGGCTGATTCAACTGCCTCTACTAATACTTGGCGGTCGATACCTTTATCTTTACCGATCTGGCTCAAAATAGAACTAAGGTCGAATGACATACTCGTCCATCCGTTTAATTAATTGTCAAAAACAAAATCCACTCGAGCATCTCGAATGGCGTTGAGTGGAATATCGAGGGACTTCCCCTCGCGATCTTCCTTTAGCTTTATGGCATCATCAGAGCATTCAAGGAGCATTCCATACACAGCCTTGCCGGGTTCTCCAGCTAACTGCATATTAACGCGAACGTGCTCCCCTAAAGCACCTTTAAAGTGCTCAGGGCGACGTAACTTCCGATTAATTCCTGGAGATGACACCTCTAAAGTGTAAGCTTCATCGATATCCTCATCCACGTCCAACTGAAGGCCTAACCTTCGGCTGACCCGAGCACAAGCATCCAGGGTTACTCCGGTTCCTTTGTGGTCATCCCCGGTAACATAAACTCTTAGGCTACCTCTCCGCCCCACAGGCAGCTCAAGGTCAAAAAGATTGTACCCCTCGTCTATGACGGTGGATTCAATCATCTCCCACATTTGGGAATAACTTTTCATACCCTAATGAATCTGTTACCAAAAACTAAACGGCTCCGATTGACCGGTTACCACCGCCATACAAACCACAAGGCAAAAACTCAGCGCATGCCTAGTCGAAGGGACGACAGGCACAAACCAAAGTTCCGACTTGTCAGGATTTGACAGGTAGCGGGAAACCGGACCTTCTTTACAGCCCTAAAATTGCTGCAAAGACTCGACACCACGAGGCATTTTATAACATAACCAGTTATTTTCAGCAAATATAAGGAAAGGCTAAATATTCACTATTATCATGTTCTTAGGAATTATTTTGCCGATATACAGGGTTTAATAGAAAGAAGACGCGATAGCGATGCAACACACAGTAGGCTTATGAAATCACCAGTCCTAGACCCTAAATCTTCAATTCTCACAACCCAAACGGGGGCAGAAGCTAACCTAGATACTGCCGAGCTAACTCGGGGCGAGATAGTCAGGTCTCGTCAAGAGTTACTCTTATCCCTTTGCAAAGCCCTGCCAGAGCGGCTGCTATACGATCAGGAATTACCCAAGACCGAGAACGGGGCATTATTAAATCCAGCTGCTAGAATTTATTCTCTCCTACTACCTGAGGAGGCAAAAAAATTTATAAGACAAGATCACGAGATCGCAGAGGGGGGAGCTTTAGATTCAATCTCTTCGAGCCTTTGTATTTTAGATTATGTCAGGACCAAAAAATTTACGGATGGCATAAAAGCCCAAGTAAAGGAACTAGAGAGATTAAGACCTGAGGGAGAAATTCAGGTCGTTGATGCTGGTTGTGGGGCCCTGCCTATTTTATCTATGGTGGCGGCCCTATCCCTGATAAAATAACCGTAGAGCTGGGGATCGGAACATCACAAGTGGCAAGCGAGCAAGAAACAGAGCGTCTTAATGTCCCAGGAGTAAGCGATCTCCGAAGATTTCCGCAGATAACCTTCGACCCTAAAATTGTGTGGCAACCAGGAACACCTCCAGATGATATAGAGATGAAATTCTCGTTACCTTTCGATGAAATAAAAACAGGAGAGAAGGAGGTGGTCTTCTTTAGAACTAGGATGCGGATCTCACCGCCGACCCAGTCTTCTCCTGAGATAGAATTAGCCCCGGATGAATCTTACATTACTGAGAGTTTATGTATTTTTACTCTTAGAGATTGTGCTCTTCGTGCAGCCGAAGAATTCGCAAAGCCAGTAGAAGGGATTAACTATACAATAAGCTACCCTCCGGGCAGCGGCGATATCTCGGTAAAGCGCGATTTGTATTGAGTGGCACCGAGAGAAATTTAGGCTCTACTTCCCCCACTCCTGATGGAACTTGCCCGGCTTATCCGTGCGTTCAAAAGTATGTGCACCAAAAAGATCTCTCTGAGCCTGGACTAGATTCATCGGCAAAGACGATGAGGATACAGTGTCAAGATAATACAGCGCTGAAGAGAACCCAGGCATAGGGATTCCTGAATGAGCTGCCAGCGAGACAATCTTTCTTAGGGCTGGCACCCCTTCTCGAATTTCGGCCTGAATATTCTTATCCGCCAGAATCGAAGCGTGATTATCTTTATCCTTTAAAACTGACTCTAAAAGACCAAGTAATTTGGCTCTAATTATACAGCCGCCCTTCCAAATCGAAGCCAATGAAGAGAGAGTAACTCCCCAATTCCAGGTTTCAGAGGCTCTATTAATCAAAGACAATCCTTGGGCATAGGCTACAACTTTGGCAGCATAGAGTGAATTATGCACATCCTCGATAGAAATATTGAGTGCGCTAGCCGCTGGCTTAAATCCGTTAGCGAGCTTCTTTCGCAGAGCCAGCTCGCCACTCATTATGCGGGCATCGACAGAGGCAGTAATTGTGGGTACCGCTGCTCCCAACTCCAGTGCTGCCTCAATAGTCCAACGGCCTGTTCCTTTCTGCTCTGCCTTATCTAAAATCCTATCAACCAGGTATCCGCCATCAGCTTCCTTCTCTTTAAATATTCTAGAGGTAATCTCGATTAAGAAAGAACTTAGTGGGCCTTTATTCCACTCGGCGAATATTTGCGATAACTCGGCTGGTTTTTTACCCATTAGGGTGCGCATTACATTGTAAGATTCTGCTATCAACTCCATGTCAGCGTACTCAATGCCGTTATGGACCATCTTTACAAAGTGACCAGACCCCTCTGTGCCGATATAAGTGTGACATGGGGAGGAAACTTTAGCTGCAACGGCATCAAAAATCGGCGCCATCAAACTCCACGCAGTCTTATCGCCGCCGGGCATGAGACTCGGACCATAAAGAGCCCCCTCTTCTCCACCAGAAATTCCAACTCCTAAGAAGTGAACTCCCTTCTGGGCGGATCTCTCAGATCTTCGTTTTGTATCCTTAAAATGTGAGTTTCCTAGATCCGCTACCACATCGCCTGGTTCAAGGTGGACCAAGAGATCCTCAAGAACTGCATCAACAGCCGCACCCGCTGTCACCAACACCACTACCGCTCTCGGACGGGGCAACTTCTTAACTAAATCGATTATGTCCCCAGCGGCTTCAATATTTTTCCCCTCTGGGGTGCTCTGCAATTTTGAAATCTTCTCAGGGTCTCTATTGAAAGCTATAATTTTAAAGCCGTTTCGGCTCATATTTCGAGCGAAATTTGCTCCCATCACCCCAAGACCAATAATCCCTACTGAACTTATCTTCATGCTACCTCTGCCAGATATATACCTTCAGGGCCGACCGATATGGTCAAAAGCACTGGTATATCCATTCTTTCCGAAAATATGTGATCTATTCCCAGCACTAAGGAGTCTCGGCCCGTCATTAACGCCACTTGAACCGTATCTATCAACTTGCCTTCCTCCTCCATAGTGAGAGTTTTGGAGAAGGCAATTATTTCATCGCCGCTCTGCAAAGGTAAGGATGACACCTCAACATTAACTAGAGAATTTAGTCCTACATAATTGGGAGAGGTTGCAGCATCTCTATGTGTCTCTATGAAGAATGGCACAACTTCGCCATTTCTAATGATATAAACTGACCCAGAATCTGTTTTGCCAATCGCAATTATGCCCCGCTGAACAACGACTGCCATGAGGGATGCGCCCATCCTGCCACCCGCTGCTAATTGGTGACCAAACTCATAAACATTTCTGTTAGATTCTTTAAAAGCATATTCTAAGCTGGCAACAACTTTTGCCTCTATATCCTGTGCCGATGGCTTAACCAGGGCATCGGTTATAGTTGAGGCAAAGTGGTCCAGAGCTAGTTTTGAAGCAATGTTACCGCTGACCGTTTCTCTGGCAGGAGAAGAGAATATTCCAACCACACAGCCAGGCTCTTTGATCGGATTAAATAAAGTGTAATGCTCCCCCTTGGCCAATAGACCAGAGCCCTCTTTGATAGAGCAATCTATCTTGGTGAGTGAGAACATCCATTCCTCAACAAAGTAACCGTTTGATTACTTATTTTGTTACTGTGCCCACTGGTATGTTGATACCCTTAATGGCATCCACACCCATATCGTGCAACGCTCCAGGGAAGACTCCCAGCAGAATCGCAAAGAGAGCACAAACTACCATCAGAGCGTAAGCTGGGGCCTTTACATTAAGGTTGCTGACTTCGCCTTTGGTGAAGTACATCGCCACCAACACTCTCAGGTAGTAGTAGCACGAAATAGCAGAGTTGATTACACCTATTATCACTAACCCGGTGTAATTAGCCTCTACAGCAGCACTAAACACATAAAATTTACCTATGAAGCCTGCAAAGCCTGGGGGTAGCCCTGCAAGAGAAAACATAAAGATAGTCATTAAAACACCAACCATAGGGTAACGGAGTCCGAGACCATTAAAGCGCTCGATAGAATCTCCCTCCTCTCCCTCTTTAGCTGTATCAGCAACTGCCATCACTACAGCAAAAGCCCCGAAGGTCATGATCATATAAGCAACTAGATAATACAGAATAGCAGCTCCACCATTAATTCCAGGAGCCAACATCGCCACCGCCATATATCCGGCATGCGAAATACTTGAATAGGCTAACATTCTCTTAAGGCTCTTCTGGCGCAACGCTATTAGGTTACCTACCGTCATAGTTAGTGCTGCCAAGATCCAGAGTAGATCCGCCCATTGTGCAAACACAGTTGGTTCACCAAACATCACCCACAGCCCCCTCAATGCAACCAATACTGCTGCTGATTTTATGACACACGCCATGAAGGCTGTGATAACGGTTGGAGCACCTTGGTAAACATCAGGAACCCAGAAGTGGAACGGGGCGAGTCCTATCTTAAATGCAAATCCGACCAAAACTAACCCAAGGGCCAATAACAAAATCACCCCAGAAGAAGCTCCGTCTGTAACCACCCAGTTAGCAACATCTGGAATCATTAAGCTGCCACTCAAGCCATAAAGAAGAGCTATGCCGTATAAAAATATTGCAGAGAACATTGAGCCCATGAGGAAGTATTTGAGACCAGCCTCACTAGATCGACTGCTCCAGAGGTTAAACGCACTAAGGGTGTAAAGCGCGATGGACATAATCTCAAGCCCTACAAATAATAGGATGAGCTCACGCGCGGAAACCAAAACAAGAGCGCCAACAATACTCATCAACACAAGTGAATAAAACTCACTTTTTGAGGAGAGTTTTTGACTTTCAATAGATTTATATCCAAGAACAAATGCGGCTAAAGAGCCACCCGTGATCATTAGGTTGGCGATCCAAGAAAAAGAGTCCCCATAGACGAATCCACCAAAGGCAGTCTGTCCCACAGTATAGGCATCTCTAAAAAATATCGGTGCTAGAAAAGAAGCCACCAATGAACCAGCTGTAATTCCATTTCTTAGAGAGTCGCTCTTGAGCGTTACCTCTACCAACAAAAGGAGTAGCGCTCCCAGGGTAAGGATTAGAATCGGTGCTGTTAACTGAAAATCCAATGCGGTTACCATATATTCTCCGAACTTACTTACCTTCTAAGGCTAAACTTCTTGCCAGCACAATCTCTTTGTCAGAATCAACTGATGTAACTGCTACTCTCTTACTCTCTACTTGAGAGATGTAAGATTTAAGAGTTGGCTCATAGAGTTTGATAATAGGCTGTGGATAAATTCCCATCACAAACACAGCGACCAAAAGAGGCACCAGCGTCATGAGCTCATGAGATTTTACGTCCTCAAGCTCTCCGTTCTTCTTCTCATCCAGCTCTCCAAAACATGTCTTCATATAAAGGGTGAGCATGTATACCGCTCCTAGAATAACACCTAGAACAGCGATACCCGTCAGAACTGGGAACACTCTGAAGCTACCATTCAGAATCAAAAATTCTCCGACAAAGCCGTTTGTAAGTGGCAGAGCAATTGAGCTCAAAGTAAAAACTAAGAATAAAAATGAAAATACTGGCACCTTAGAGGCTAATCCACCGTACTCAGAGATAGCTCTGGTGTGTCGTCTATCATAAAGAACGCCGACCAATAGGAAGAGCGCCCCAGTAGATACCCCGTGATTAAGCATCTGATAAATAGAACCAGTGGCAGAGATAGTGTTCAGCGCCACAAATCCTAAGACACAATAACCAAGGTGCGAGACTGAGGAATACGCCACCAACTTCTTGATGTCGCCCTGCGCCCAAGCCACAAGCGCGCCGTAAATAATTCCGATCACGGCAAGTGTTGCCAGATATGGGGCAAATACATGTGCGCCATTTGGGAACAACGGGAATGCGATTCTATAAAATCCATAAAGACCCATCTTTAGGAGCACACCTGCCAACACTACAGAGCCCCCTGTTGGGGCCTCTACGTGGGCATCGGGCAACCAGGTGTGGAACGGAAACAGCGGAACTTTTATCCCAAAGGCTACTGCGCATGCAGCAAACAACCATAGCTCCTCAGATAAAGTCAGCTTGGTATTCATCAGATCCGCAATAGCAAAGGTCACCGCTCCTGCTTGATCTGCATGCTGCCAAACAACATAGAGCAGACCGACCAATAATAAGACGCTGCCTGCTACGGTATAAAGAACGAACTTAATCGTGGCGTAGATTCTTCTCTGACCACCCCAGATTCCGATTAGGAAGTACATCGGGAAGAGCATCAACTCCCAGAATATGTAGAAAACCAAGGCATCAGTAGCGCACAAAGTGCCGATCATGGCGCTCTCGAGGATCAACATGTTGGCCAAGTATCCCCTGATTTTGTCGTGAACCGACTTGGATGCGATCATAACAAGAGGCATCAGAAATGTAGTTAGGAGAACCAGCACGAGGCTCACTCCATCAACCGCCATGCCGTACTTGATACCGAACTGAGGCAGCCAATCTACACTCTCTACTGACTGAAGCGCTGGATTAGTTGAGTCAAAGGAGCATAATATAAGAAGGCTTAGCCCCAGAGTAATCAGACTCCACAGTGTAGCAACAACTCTAAATAAGGACTCATCTTTACCCTTTGGAAGAAGATAAAGACACAGCGCACCCAAAAGAGGAGCAAAAGTTACCGCCGTTAAGAGATAACCATTAAAAATTTCCGAAATTCCCTGCATCATGAGTTATCTCCTAAAGCGCCAGATAAAGAGCCATTAAAGCTACCATTCCCAGGAACATTAGAACCATATAGGTCCTGATCTGTCCCGTTTGGAATGAACGAACTACCTCGCCACTGACATCGACTACAGCGGCAGTTCCGTTTACAGTTCCATCAACAATACCCTGATCAACTTTGATCCAAAGCAAACGCGCCAAACCTTCTAGAGGTCTAACAATTAACGCGCCAAAGATCTCATCTAGGTAATATTTATTGGTTAGCAAGTTGCCGATCGGCGCCAGGGCTTTGTAAATCTTGCCAGGTATCTCTCTCAACTTGGTGTAAAGAACCAAAGCTGCAAGCACACCGGCGATAGCAGTCCAGCTATGAGACAGCGCCTCCCCTATTGACTCCTTATGGAAGTACGGACCTTTAGGCAAAACTCCCTCTAAATAATGAGCCAGATCTCCTCCGTAATATCCTGCAACGGTTGCTAGTCCTGCTAAGATTACCAACGGCGCGGTCATAAGAATCGGAGACTCATGCGGATGCTCGTGACCACGATACTCACCAAAGAATGTCATGGCTAAAGAACGTGTCATGTAAAAAGCAGTCACAACAGCTGTGATAGAGGCCAGCACTACTGCTATCTCTAAAACCCCTACTAAATAGGGATTGGTGTTACTTCCCAGAGCTGCCACGATGGCATGCTTTGACCAGTATCCAGAGAAAGGAGCGATACCCGCGATGGCTAAGGTAGACAATAAATAAGTCACAAAGGTTATCGGCATCAATTTGGCCAATCCACCCATGTGCCTCATATCTTGCTCATGATGACAACCGTGGATAACAGAGCCGGCACCTAGGAATAAGCACGCCTTAAAGAAAGCATGAGTAACGACGTGGAATATAGCCACCCAGTAAGCTCCTGAACCTGCCGCCATGAACATAAACCCGAGTTGACTTACAGTTGAGTACGCCAACACCTTCTTAATATCATTCTGTGTTAAGGCAGTTGTTCCAGCTATAAATGCCGTCAGCACCGATATGACTATTACGATGGCCATAGCATATGGAGCATGTTCAAAGATAAAATTAGCTCGAGCCATCATGTAAACTCCAGCAGTCACCATGGTGGCAGCATGGATAAGCGCCGATACTGGTGTCGGACCAGCCATGGCATCGGGTAGCCAAACATAAAGCGGAATCTGAGCAGACTTACCAGCTGCGCCCACAAAAAGGCATATGCCTATAATTGTTAGCACTGGAATATAGCTCTGCATGTTATCGATCGCTCCAATCTTCTGAGCGAGTTCCACGAAATCAATGGTTCCAAACCACTGAGAGACCATAAAGATAGCCAAGAGGAATCCGGCATCACCGATGCGGTTCACAACAAAGGCCTTCCGACCAGCCGCAGCGTAGGCAAGGTTCTTAAACCAGAAGCCAATCAGGAGATAAGAGCATAGCCCCACCCCCTCCCAACCGATAAAGAGCACTAAAAGATTTCCCCCCAAGACTAAAATCAACATCGAGAAGAGGAAGAGGTTAAGATAAGAAAAGAACCGGTGCTTAGATTCATCTTCGTGCATGTATGCAACTGAATAAAGATGTATCAAGCTGCCTACCCCAGTGATAACAAGACACATCACCGCAGTTAGCGCATCGAATCTAAGCATGAAATCTACAGAGAGATCTCCCACTGAGAACCAATTAAATAAATTGTACTCAAAGGTTGCGCCGTGTCCCAATTTACCAAATAAACTGAGAACAACACCGAAGCTTGCTATGCTCGCCAAAGATGCTATCCAGCCAGAAAGGTTTCTAGCCTTCAAACCCACAAGAAAAGCCGCTAAAGAGCCCACCAGGGGCAGAAGCGGTACGAGGGCCAAATTGGTATCTACTGACATCATAATCTAAGCTCACTTGAATCAGGCGTTTCAACAGAAAGCGTGGAACGGAAAACTGAGATAATTATGGCCAAACCGACCGCGGCTTCGGCAGCGGCTACAACCATGACAAAAAATACTCCGATCTGACCACTTAACTCCCCGTGCATCTTCGAAAACGCAACGAAAGTTAAGTTTACAGCATTAAGCATCAACTCAATACACATGAACACAACGATAGTATTCCTTCGGGACATGACGCCGAAGCATCCGATCGCAAATAGCGCGGCCGCCAGGGCCAAATAATTACTAATTGCCATTGTTTTTAATCCTCCTTGCTAACACCACAGCTCCGACAATCGCCACCATTATTAAGACTGAGGCAATTTCGAACGAGAAGAGATACTTTGTATAAAGCTCCACCCCAACATCTTTCACAGAGCCCTGGATTGCGGTTGGTTTAGCTGTAAAAGCTCTTTGAATCGGACCAAATATAATAGCCAAAAATCCAGCTACACTCAGCCCTGCTAGCACAGTGATAGTCTTAGAGGAAGGTCGCTCCTGACCCTCTAAGCTCAGTAACATGATAACGAATAACACCAACACCATAATGGCGCCGGCATAAACTATCACCTGCGACACTGCCAAGAAGTGAGCGTCCAGAAATCCGAATAACACCGCCACGCAGAATAAATTCAAAACCAGGCAGAGTGCTGAATAAAGAGGCTTCTGCATCAAGACCACGCCCAAAGCGGATCCCAAAGCCAATCCTGCAACTATATACCAGAGAAGTCCTTCCATATTTTTTACGCTAAAAGTTTTAGCGCTCCTGTGAAGACGAGGTTAACCAAAGCGATCGGAAGGAGATACTTCCATCCAAGTCGCATCAACTGATCGTATCTGAATCTTGGCAAAGTCCAGCGGATAACTATCTGCAGAACGCAGAAGAATCCGATCTTCGCCATTAATACTACGTGCCCTATAAGCGCTCCCACCCAAGTTTCTGGATATTCAACAAACGGAAGGTCCCATCCTCCGAAGAACATGATGACCACCAAGGCTGAGAGCAATCCGATTTCGGCAAATTCGCCTAACCAGAATAGAAGGAACTTCATACCTGAGTATTCTGTAAAGTAACCGGCCACAAGCTCGGACTCACTCTCAGGAAGGTCGAAGGGAGCCCGCTTGGTTTCTGCCATACCAGCGACAAAGAATAGCACGAATGCGATCGGCTGAGTGAAGATACCCCAAGCAGGAAGGAATCCAAGAATGGTCCCTTCTTGTGCTTCGATCATAGCGTACAGATCAAAGGTTCCGTATAGAACCACCATCGCAACTATTGAAAGTCCAAGAGCTAACTCATAGGAGATCATCTGAGCAGCACTTCTTAATCCTCCCAGTAAGGAGAATTTATTGTTTCCGCACCATCCTGCGATAGTCACCCCGTAAACGGCGAGAGAAGCCATCGCAAATATAAATAGAATTCCAGCATCTATCTCTGCCACCTGGGAACGAATCCTGTATCCTGCAATCTCAAAGTCCGGTGCAAATGGAATCACGGCGAACGCCATAAAAACTGGGAAAACCGCCATGAACGGGGCTAGCGAGTGAATGAAATTTGAAGTTCCCTTCGGAACAAAGTCCTCTTTGAAGAGCGCCTTTACGGCGTCACACAACAAAGTGTTGATGACACCTAAAATTCCTAGGACCTTTACTCCACCAACTACTGGCTTTAGGAGTAATGAGTCAGTGTGCAGGAAGGCACCTGCTCTGTTGGCTCCGATACGGTCCTGAATCAGGGCGCTACCTTTCCTCTCTATCCACACACATAAAGCTCCCAATCCTTGAGCGATGTGGAATATGACCACAACTTTTATAATCAGGATTATCCATTCCATAACTATCCCCTATCTTTCCCGTATCTTTCCTCTATTTTATCCGGCACCTACTGCAGCCCCGGGCTCCGAGGCTCTCGCCATTGAAGGATCCGTCAAAGAAACCCCACCATTTTTTAAATCAGCTATCTTGATGTGGCTCAAACGGGAATCACTCTTTAGGTACCTAAGAGTGAGCTCTCTATCATTCATGCAGTTGACTAACTCCTGACCTAGCTTCTTGGAGGCCGCATTGATTATTCTCCAGGCTGACATGACATTCTCAGCAGGAGGATTTAGGAGTCGCTCTAGATATTGCAGACGCATCTCACGATTCACCATGAGACCAGCCTTCTCTAAGCAGGTTCGCTCTGGAATTACCACCTGAGTTGCCAGCGCCAGAGCAGATGTTGCATCAGCCAAAATCCCGATAGAAGTTGCCGCTTTTGAAATTGCTGCTGTAATATCTGGTGTCCTATCCTCAGTTAGAATAGCGCGATCCCCTACCAAGAGAACTCTTTCAACGGAGCCCGACTTGAGCATCTCAAGAGCCTTCTTGTAATCAACCTCTAGGTTCTCACCGGCTAAGCCAAAGAGCTGAGCCCCTCTAAAATTCGCGGCATAATCTGGGCTCACTAAAATCTGTTCTACCTCAGAGAGCTTTCTCTCCCTGTAAGCCACTACTGCTTTAAACTTCTGGACATCATGATCCAGGAACTTCTTGAGCAGCCAGTATTCTTCAAGTGCTAAATCAGGAGATACAAAAACCAGCGTCTCCTGACCTTTGAGAGATTTAAATGCCTCAAGGGCTTTATCTAGGTCGACTTTATTCTTTTTGATAGTCGGAGATGTTAGTCGCTCATTAGGTTGGAATCTTCCAAACCCGTAACGACCCTCATCGCACATCCATTCTTTATTCACAGCCCCATTGTATCGGGCCTTTACCTGGACAACCTGATTATCTCTGACAGCGACCTTAACGTTACATCCAGTTGAACACCCGGTGCAGATCGAATCGAATTGATTGGTGTACCAAATTCGGCTGTTGAATCTCCAGTTGCGATGAGTCAATGCACCTACAGGACACAGATCAACAACAGTTCCCGAGAGCGCGTTATTCAACTCTTTGCCTTGATTGATGGCGATTACAGATCTATCTCCACGATTTAACATTCCAAGCTCATGTGTCTTGGTCACTTCATCGCAGAATCTGATACAACGAGTGCACATGATGCATCTCTCGCCATCCAGAATCACATTAGGTCCCAAAACTTCCGCCTTTACCTTATGCTCTTTGTTCTCAACAAAGCGGCTAGGCTTTGCATTATACTCGTAATGGAAATCCTGGAGTTTGCAGTGTCCAGACTGATCGCAAACGGTGCAATCAAGCGGATGGTTAATTAATATAAACTCAAGAGTAGCAGCCTGGGCATCGGCTACGGCTGGAGAAGAGTGATGGGTCTTCACCTCTAAGCCTGGAGTCACCACAGTGTTGCAAGCAATCTCAAGTTTTGGCTTGCCGTTTAGCTCGCACTGACACATCCGGCAGTTTCCAGCTATCGAGAGATCCTTATGATAGCAATAATGCGGGATATCCACGCCGTGCATCTTTGCTGCGTCTATTAGGTTGGTGCCGGCTGGGACCTTCACTTTCTTTCCATCAAGGGTGAACTCTATGAGATTCCCTTGAGCTTTATCTTGGCCATTTGTTACTGACATGGTTTCTATTCCCTAAAACTATTCAATTTAGTGTCCAGCTTGATGACGGTATTCTTCTGGTTTGCGACCGCTTAAGATTGCTTCTTTTATCTTGTCGGTGAATTCCTGTGGGAATTTCTTGATGCAACTCAAAGCTGGAGTAATCAAAGCCTCTCCGAAGGTACAGATGGTGTGACCACCGATCTGTTTGCAGATGCTTTCTATTAACTTAAGATCCTGCTCTCGACCATAACCATCCTTAATACGGTTCAGAATCTTTTCGATCCAGTGACCGCCCTCACGACAAGGAGTGCACTGACCACAAGATTCATGACTATAGAAATGGGCGAGATTCACCGCCACCTCTACCATGTCAACGGTATCATCCAACACCATAAAACCACCCGAACCAAGCAGCGAACCCGCCTTCTGAAGAGATTCATAGTCCAGGGTCACGCCTTCAAGCTCGTCAGCTCTTAACACAGGCACGGAGGATCCCCCGGGGATGACGGCCTTCAACTTCCGTCCACCGGCAATTCCACCACACTCTTCTTCAATAAACTTAAGGAGTGGATATCCTAGATCGATCTCATAAACACCAGGCTTATTAATATTACCTGATGCGCTGATTAACTTAGTGCCCGTAGATTTCTCAGTGCCGATCGCCTTATAAGCAGCTCCGCCATTTTCCATAATCCAAGGCAACGCTGCCAAAGTCTCAGTATTATTTACCACAGTTGGGCAGCCATAAACTCCCACCACAGCAGGGAAAGGAGGCTTCAATCTTGGTTGACCTTTCTTTCCTTCGAGGGATTCGATTAGACCAGTTTCTTCACCACAGATGTAAGCGCCTGCTCCTCTGTGAATAACCATGTGATGAGAAAATCCGGTACCAAATATGTTATCGCCGAGATACCCCTTGGCATAAGCCTCTTTGATAGCCTCGTTCAGTCTTACATAGGGGTAACTGTACTCGCCTCTAATGTAGACACATGACCAATTACTCTGCAGAGCCCAGGCCGAGATAAGCATCCCCTCGATACAAAGGTGAGGATCCCTCTCCAGTAACACCCTATCTTTGAATGTGCCTGGCTCGCTCTCGTCAGCATTTTGAAGGAGGTACACGGGCTTGCCTGAATTCCTCGGCACGAATCCCCACTTTGTTCCCGTTGGGAATCCCGCTCCACCACGACCTCTTAATCCTGATGTCTTCACCTCATCAATAACTTTGAGAGGATCCATGCCCAAAACCTTTTTAATGGTCTTGTAGCCACCACGACTTTCGTAACCAGCTATGGTGTGCTGATCTTTATGATGAACATTCGCCAGAAGAATCTTTTTGTGATTACCCACAACCCTACTCCGTAAAAATCTAAATGACCTGAGAACGAGGCTCTTTAGGTAGCCCCTCACCCAATGAATCCTTAACGGTAGAGAACCTGAGATCAGGCTTATCTGCCGCGACTTTCTTCATAAGCTCATCGATTTTCTCGATAGTCAGATTCTCAAAATACACATCATTCAACTGACACATTGGAGCAGTTCCGCACGAACCTAGGCACTCCACCTCTTCGTAGCTCCACATTCCATCCGCAGTAACCTCATTAGTCTCAGTACCTAATCTGTCTGCAATATGATCAGTTATTTTTTTTGCACCTCTCAGCGCACAAGAGAGAGTTCTGCAGACCTGAAAGTGATATTTACCGACAGGTTTTTTGTAAAACATCGTGTAAAATGTCGCCACTTCCATCACATGGACTGGAGACAATCCGACCTTCTCGGCCACCCAATTCACAGATTCGGATGTCACATATCCCATCTCTTCTTGCGCGATATAAAGAGCGGGCATCACGGCTGACTTTTTATCAGGATACTTGGGAAGTATCTCTGCTATTCTCTTCTCTGCTTTCTCTGACAACTTCATATTATTCCTCTAAATTCGAGATTACCTATCGCACTCACCACCGATCATGTTGATCATGCCGAAGATCGGAACCACGTCCGCCACGGTATGACCAACTAACATCTTCTTCATGATCCCCATGTGAATGTAGCTTGGGGCCCGAACATGGACCTTGTAAGGACGACCTGTGCCATCAGCCACTACATAGTAGCCAAGCTCGCCGTTACCACCTTCCACAATCTGATAAATCTCTCCAGCTGGAACCTGCACGCCCTTAATCACAAGTTCAAAGTGATTGATCATGCCATCGATGCTCTTGTACACCTCCTCCTTTGGCTCCAAGACCACATGAGGATCGCGGATACTTACAGGACCATCTGGTAGCTGCGACATCGCCTGTTCACAGATTTTAAGAGACTGCTCTATTTCAAGCATCCGCACATAAAATCTGTCGTAATTATCTCCCTTGGTTCCCATCGGAACTTCGAATTTAAAATCCTCATAAGAGGAATAAGGAAAGTCACGACGAACATCGTAATTTACGCCGCTGGCACGTCCAATTGGACCAGACAATCCATAACTAACAGCATCGGCTCTGGACACAACTGCAACATCGCACATTCTATCCATAAAGATACGATTTCTTGAAAGCAGCCTGTCGCAACTATCAAGTTGTTTGCGAACGCCATCAAATGCTTCCTTCATCTTCACAAAGAAGTCAGGAGGCAGATCATGCTTTACGCCACCCACCCTAGTATAAGATATGGTAAGACGAGCACCTGTAACTGACTCAATCAGATCCCATAAATACTCACGAGCCTGCACCATGTACAAGAACGCGGTAAAAGCACCGAGCTCCATGGCGCTAGCACCCAAGCAGGTTAAGTGATCACACACCCGGGAGATTTCTGACATTACAACCCTGATGTATTCGCAACGCTTTGGAACTTTTATGCTCAATAGATTTTCAACTGCGAGCGCCCAACCGACGTTGTTTATCAACGGAGAAACATAGTTCAAGCGATCGGTGTAAGGGATTACCTGGTTATAATCCACCGTTTCGCACATCTTCTCAAAACCACGATGAAGATATCCGACCTCAACGTCAGCATTTAAGATCTTCTCTCCCGATAGCTCAGCAGAGATTCTCGCTGTGCCATGGGTTGCAGGATGCGCCGGCCCTAAATTCACCACCATCGTCTCTGTGTGGAGATCATCATTCAAAGCATGCGGACGAACCCTGGTGGTTACGCCACCAATACCTAAATCTTCATTTAAAAGGGAAGGTTTTTGTACCATAACTTAAGCTCTCGCCTCCTCTTTTCTCTTGCGGATCTGTATCAAGGCCGGACGACTCATGTCGGTGGCGGTGTTTCTAACTTCAGGATGAATGAGCGGAACTCTTGGCTGCTTGCCCTGAACTGGATAATCTTTACGAAGAGGATGTCCTACAAACTCAGGATACATAAGCATTCTTCGCTGATCGGGATTTCCTCTAAAATTAATCCCATACATATCCCAGCATTCACATTCCAGATAATCGGCCGCTGCCCAGAGGTCGGTCAAAGTATCAATGGTTGGGTCTTCCTCAGGCACTGCCACCTTAACTCTCAGCCGATACCAATTATTCAGGCTTAGCAGATGATAGACCACCTCAAAGCGATCGCTCTTATTATCAAGCCAATCTATTGCAGTGATGCTAGATAGGACATCAAAATGGAGCTCCGAATCGTCACGTAAAAATTTAAAGACTTCACGGACATCGTTCCTATTTAATACCAGCACCAGTGCCCCCAACTCCTTGGTGAGACTCACTATGCGGTTCCCTAGTTTGCGATGGAGCAACTCCTCGCATCTTTGAATACGACTATCTGACACGGGTTAACCTCGGTTTTTATAAGCTGCCGAGACTTTAAATGAATTTAAGGGAAGTTGGGAGATGGCATATCAAAATACCGCCAACTTTACAGAAACACTGTTTCATATCTTGTCATTAATACGTATACCATCGTAATCACTACCTTTTCTTGCATTTTGTAGATTTTGACGACCAAATATTTGTAATTACAGAGATATCAGATATACAACGAACCACTTTTTTTACTCGAACTCCACCCATGCCAGCAGAACCACGCGATCTCGAATTAATCGCAAAAGAAGAAGAGTGCCTTCAGCGCACCTACGAGTCCCTCTTAGTTCAACACAAAGAGAGCGCCTCCAAACTCGGCTCTGAAGCTATCCGAGCAAGGGAGCTTACCTCTGAACTTGTCAATGCTCGTCGTGCCGAAGATAAGATTCAGCTGGCTTCAGACGAAGCCGTGTCGCACCGCCTCCGAGATATGCGGGATGAAGACAAAGACGCTATTAAAAATCTTATTGAGAGACCTTATTTCGGAAGGATCGTTCTAGAAGAAACGGTGAATGGCAAGGCAAAAAATCTAGAATATAAAATCGGATACCATGCAAACACAGAGTGTCGAATCATAGACTGGAGAAAGGCGCCTTTATCTAAGCTTTATTATGAATACAAAGAGGGCGATGCCTTTTGTGAAGAGATTCAAGGGCAAGAGAGGGAGGGGCGTGTAGCTTTACGACACACCGTAAATGTGGTGCGTGACGATCTACAATCCTTAACCAATGGTCGAGGCTCATTCAGGAAAAATGGAAAATCATGGGAGATGGTTAGTGGACCTGAAATACGACGAAGCGCCACTCGCCCAAATGAACTACCAAACGTATTATCACTTATAACTGCGGAGCAATTCAGAGCCATTACCGAGGAGGCAACTACAGCAGTTATCATTCAGGGTATCGCTGGCTCGGGCAAAACTACGGTCGCCCTGCATAGATTGGCCTGGCTACTTCACTCAGACAACAGCCCCTTAAAGCCCTCGGAATGTCAGGTTTTAGTTAAAACTCAAACGTTCCATCGCTACATCTCAAGTGCATTGCCAACTATCGGAGTGACTGGGGTACCGATTAATAGCTTTGCAGACTGGGCTATTAAGTTAATCAGTAATTGGCGGAATACAATCGGAATTGCGCCGCTCAAATTTAACCCCGCAGCCATTCCCTCTTCATTAACGCGGGTAAAGTTATCCCCCGCCCTTCTGCAAGTGCTAGATCAAACCATCGCCCAATTGGATAAAGCGGTCATGTCTGAAATTGAAAGATCGACGCCGTGGGCAGAACTGCCAGCCGGAGCTCGTCAATTAAAAGACAACCTCTATAGTAGTGGCGCAAAGTCTCTCAGCATTCTTCTTGCTTTGAAGAATTCATTCACTGAGGCGACGACAAAGATACCAGCCAATCATCCCCGAGCAGCACAGCTTCATGCCACAATAAAAATATTCGGCGACCTCCTCCATAAATTTGGAAGAGTAGAGGAGATAATTCTTAGATCCTTAAGAGAACCAGAAGCGATTTTGGAAGCCGATAGAACTAAACTATTGGATAAGTCCCTGATCAAAACCTGCGAAGAAGCTCTAATTAAATCTATCTCTGCAGGAGAGCTTGCCTCAGGCGACGAGGCTCTGGCTCTGCATATTCTATTATCGCTAGTGGGTGGACCCATAAACGAAAAAGGAAAGGGCTTTAGATATGGCCACATCGTGCTGGATGAAGCCCAGGACTTTGCCTCGGTTCATTACTCAGCAATCATGGCCTCTGTTAATGGACCCAAAGACCTCACTCTAATTGGTGATGTCGCGCAGCGGTTAGATGATGGCGGGCACTTCCCTGGCTGGGATGAGCTTAGAAAGTATTGGGAAGTAACAGCCGAGGAATCAAGATTTGTTACCTTATCAGTAGCGCATAGATCGACTTTACCTATTATGAGATTAGCTGATCATGCCCTGGGAGAAGCTCGCACCACCGAGGGTCGAACTGGTAAGGCTCCACGATATTTAAAATTCAAACGTAACTCACAGGCGATGACCAGGATGATTGAGTGGCTGATGGAGGTTCGCAAGAGATTTCCAACCACACTCACCGCGGTTCTTACTGGCTCGCGAGACCAGGCCAAGCTTGCCCATTCTCTTCTTGAGCCCTCCTTTGGAAATGAAATTCGTCTCGGTGATTCTGAGAACCTAACCTTCGATGCTGGCATCGCAGTGCTTGATACAAAGTCAGCCAAAGGGCTAGAGTTTTTTGCAGTCCTGCTTTGGAATCCCACCGAGTCAGAGTTTGAGGACACCGACCTTGGACGCCGCCTTCTTTATACCGCAATCACCCGCGCCGAAGAGCATTTAATGATAGTCACCTGGGATCGCCCCACCCCACTCCTGCCCCGAGTTGATTCCAACTTGGTGAGGGGGGAGGATTATACGGTGGAAGGGGAGGATCAAAATCCATAATCATTTGGGCCAAAAATATTATAGAATCAGCGAGCGCCAGCACCCCTTGCAATTGCTTTTTAACCTGACCTCGGCTAACGATAGGTTCCATGAACATCTCCGAATTTATTAGGAACGGAAAATTACAGCTATTTCTTGCGCTGTTGGTGTTGGTCTCAGCATACATCTTTCTCTATCTTCATATCTCAAGTGTCTCTGTCATCTTCGATGGTGACGAGTTTAATCATGCTGCACCTGCCCTCGATTTTTTAATCTATCTTAAGGAAGGGAATTGGACCGGATTAATCGATCGCATTAGTCGAGAAGCTTTTTACCCTCCTCTCTTCCCGATTCTCCTTAGCCCCATATATTACATCTTCGGTGTCTCAGATGTTGTCGCTAGAAACTTCTCTTTGGTCCTATATTTTTTTGCAATAATAGTCACAGCTCTGGCTGCTTACAAAATTTCTCTTTTTGAACTCAAAGATTCTAGAGCCGGCAATCTCGCAGCAAGCACTGTAATTTTCCTAGGCATCACAGCGTGGTATCCAGTCCTAAACTCCGCCCTGTGCATGGTCGAGTCTCTCGGAGTCCTCCTAATGGCGTCATTGATACTTCTTATTTTCTCTGGTCAACGCCGATATGATTCTACTGCGTCAGCTTTAATTATTGCTTTTATAGGCATCTTACTTTTTTTCACTAAATACACCTTTTTGATACTTCTGCTGCCGGGTCTATTTCTGGCAATACTAAGCTGCGCAAGAGACAAAAAATCGCTCAAGTCTGCTATAAAATTCATATCGGTCGTCTGCTTTGCAGCATTCTTGGCTGCATTTAGCTGGTATCTATTCGCCGATCGCACTCAAATAAATTATTTCTTATTTGATTACCCTTTGAGGGGATACACATTCGGATTAAAACCCTTACTATTCTATCCCAAAGTTATTCTAGGCAAAGGGTTCTATCATTCAATCATTGGAGTTCTATTCATTATCCTAATTGGATTAAGCCTTCGAGGCTCTTGGAACAAGGTCTGGTTTAGGGCAAGTATCCTAATAATAGTCTGTAGCATTCAAGGCTTTGCGATGATTTTTGAGAGGCAACTAAGACATATACTCCCTATCATTCCATGTCTCTGGCTACTTTGTAGCTACGCGCTAGCCAACTTTTGTTACGGGGAAGATAACCTCAGGAGCAATTTAGAGAGATTTTTCAATCGTCTATCCAATCCGAAACCGCGCTCAGCACGATTTGATATAAGAGGGGTTATGCTAATCCCATTATTTTTACTCGTAGTAGGATTGGGCTTGACCAACAAAAAAGGCATTAGAAATGCTATGATCGTGTTCATGGAGTATCATCCCATAGTAAACGCAGCGATTACAAATATTACAGCAAAGATAAGGCCTTGTTGCCAGTATACAACTGGGGGCGATCAATTTGGCGAATGGTTTTATTACTTAGATTGGCATGCCGCCAAGCAGTCAATGATAACTATCAAAGAGGCTAGCAAAAAGCGAATAACCCATGACAACTCTCAGAGTCATAAAAATAATTAATAGTTTGTAATTTATGTTTTATAGTTTGCTAAATAGATCGGCTGTACTAATCCCCTTACTGGTGTTATTCACCCAACTTAGTTCATTATTATTATTACCTAAACTGAAGCCCGTTCAGTTTGCACTGGCCCATCTAGAAGAAAAACTAAAGCTCTCTTCAAACGAGTTTCAGTGGAACAGATATAAAACAAGAATCGGTTTAATCAGAGGGCTTCATCACAAACAGATAATTGTAACACTCCCCTTCTACAACTCAGAGAAGAACGAATGCCTGATCTACAATGTGCAATTAAAACAAATTGACCAAGCTAGCTACGAAGTCGAGGGGATAAAAAACAAGGATTCCTGAAGTCAACGTGACTCAGACCAAATAAAAATCAGCATCTTCAATGCTTATTGATTTATCACTCGGTTGGCCATGGACGAAAAAGGTTACGAGATACAAGTTGCTCAAGAACCAAATTGGGGCGCTCTACCGCGACTATTTTTTTTAGTTGCGACGGGGATGGGGTTCCATAAATAACCACTAGCCTTTGAGCATGTTCTCTCAAATAAGGAACCAGCAAATCGCCAAATGAATCGATAAATAATAATATCTTTAATTTTTTTTGTGGGCATTCATAGGCTACTGGCGCTAAGCTGTAGTCACCCCGGGGCAAATAATCCTCGATCGGCAATTTTTGGGAACTGCACGCTTTGTAGCTAGTCGGCCGAAAATATGACTCCTCTTCTAAATACTGACCGAGTGCCATCATTCGTGATAGATCTAAATTTCCTCTTTTAGAAACTTTCAAATCAAAATACGATCTGGGCAATGGTTTGAAGTCTTCAAACTTGGGCTCCAGGTACTCAAGTATATGTTGATATCCAAAATAAGCACCCAAGTAATTCCAGTGAGAATCGGTTTTGAAATAAATTCTATCCTCGTTTTTCTTTGCTAACAAAACAGGTTGAAGATTGAGTACAAGTCCGGGATTACGATCGTTAAGATACTTCTCTACTGCCTTTAATCTTACTTGATAATCCTTTTTTTTGAATCGTGTTGGAAGAAATTCAGAATAAATAGCAGCCTTATCAGGAACGGCTACAAAAAGATATTCAATCCCATTTTGTTTTAAAAACTCTTGTTTCCTCGACAAAGCTTTATACATTAATTCAATTTCTAGGGGATTTAATTTTCGCGGATATCGAACTTCTCCTCCATAAAAAAGAAAGTCATCCTGCCCCAACCGGACCGCGCTACTAGGTGATTGATTAAAAACAAAATACTTTACTAGATTGTGTAACTTAATAAGTTTGCTTCGGAACAGGAGATGATCATTGAAGTATGAATCAAGGGCTATGGTTATATTGACTAAATTGCGCAGCCCCTCATCAAAGCGGGGCCACGCAGCAAGTGTCCGTTGTTCTGTAGTGGAAAAGACCTCCCTCTTACCCAAGATATAATATGATGCTGGTAGCAATAAGATAATCATGAAAAGGGCGCTTACTAATTTATCAACTGCTCTTTTAAAACTCAGCATCGACTAAAACCTAAAATAAATAAATGGATTGTGAGTTCGAGCAGCCAAGCAGGCTATGGCCGCAATAAAAATGACCGCGGAATACGCTACTCTAAAGAGTGGCAAAAGCACCCTAGATATCCTAGCTGAACACAGCCGTCCCAGATATTGCTCCGCCTTGCCCAAGATAGGGGTGCATCCAACTAAGCCCAGAGCAAAGATTAGACACGCCTCTCTGCTAAAATATGCATGGGTAGACTGAAGATCAAATCCGTTGATGCCTAACCCTAACATCACTCGAAAGTAATCCAGGGCAATCTCAGGAGTGTCTACTCGGAATAAAACCCAGCCTGCTAATACTACCAAACCAACATAAAGGTGACGTAGCGGACGCCAAAGTCGCTGAATAATATTACCTAAACCCAATCGCTCAAGGATTAAAAAGCTTCCATGAAGAAGACCCCATAATACAAAATTCCAGGAGGCTCCATGCCATAATCCGCAGAGAGCAAAGACAACTAGGAGATTTGCGTATACCCGCCACTGCCCACAGCGATTGCCACCAAGAGGTATATATAAATAATCTCGAAACCAAGTCGAAAGAGAGATGTGCCATCTACGCCAGAAGTCCTGCATAGATTGCGCTATGTAAGGAAAGTTGAAATTCTCTAAAAATCTAAAACCGAAAAGCCTACCAAGCCCTATAGCCATATCGGAATAGCCAGAAAAATCAAAATAAATTTGGAGGGCATAGCAACTAACCCCGAACCAAGCCAATTGGGTCGATAGATCGTTACTGGGCAGAGCAAAAATATCATCTGCCGTTTCCCCCATAATATTTGCAATTACAACCTTCTTCCCAAGCCCTAAAATAAAGCGTCTGATCCCATAAGCAAATTCAGACACGCTCGTCGCTCTTTTGCGGATTTGGTTAGCAAAATCGATCCAGCGTACGATAGGACCCGCTATAAGCTGGGGAAATAGGCAGATATATAAAGCTAAGTCATAAAGACTCCGGGCGACTGGCGCCTGACCGCGATAAACATCAATCACATAAGACAAGGCCTGAAAAGTAAAAAATGATATGCCTATGGGAAGCGTAATGTCAGTATTGGGCAATTCTGGAATCCCCCAAGAGACAACAATTGAATTTATGTTGGTGATGAAAAAATCTAAATATTTGAAGTAGCCCAGTAGAATTAAATTAAATGCGATCGCCAGATTTAAATAAAGTCGGGCTATTGGAAGACCTCTGTGCTTATCTACGAATACTCCAAAGATGTAATTGCCTAAGACCGATACAAGAATGACAAAACCGTAACGCAACTCACCATAGAGATAAAAAAATAGGCTACCGCTGAGTAGCACCGAGTTCCGCCAACTTTTGGGGGAGAGATAATAAATCAGCAGGAGAGACGGAAGAAATACAAATAGAAAGGTAACTGAAGAAAACACCATATTTGGATTGCCTCTATTGGTCAGAACTACACCTTTTTAACAGAAAGTAGTAGCTCTAACCTTAAATCGGCCTTGATCGCTTCGGCGGTTTATCATCTCAGCTAGAGAGGAGCAAATCCCCTTGACTATTCTAACCAATCAAAAATCTATAATCCAAGGTGCGCCAACCTGCATTTGAGCATAAAAACCCGTCTTAAATTTGATTTGACGCCAAATAGAATATAGATGAATCCGCCCACCTATTTTTTGGCAATTATTCTTATTTAATAATGCTCAAGTAACGTTTTTTTTTACCGACACAAGACTAGTCGTTTAATTGCAAGTTTAAAGGAGAGTTGTATGAAGAAAGTATACACGGCTTTCTCTTCGATTTTGCTTTCCAATTATTATCTAATTGGCCTAGCCCTAGCCCAATCGACACCAATCCTGGTCACCCAAGGACTAAATGGACAGCCATCGAATGGCTGGAGCTGGGCACAGGCAATTTCTGGCGATGGGAACTCGGTTTGCTTGAGGTCCAATGCAACTAATCTTTCAACCAATGATACTAACGGACGATATGACACATTCTGGTGGAAAAATAATGTGCTAGTAAATTTATCTGATACTCCGACTGGAGTTCAGGGTGATAGAGATGTTGGATATGGGGGATGCGCCCTCTCTTATAATGGCAGGTTCATAGTTTTCGCCACTTCCGCAACTAATACAGATCCGGGCCTGACAAGTGCAGGAGGGGTGATCTACGTGGATACTCTCTCAGGGAACAGAATCTCGTTTTCTGCTCCTCAGTCAGCAGGTTCATCAGAGACGCACGCAGTTCATGGTATTTCTGATGATGGCAAAAAAGTCTTATTCAGTGGGCCCTCAATCTATTCAACTAATGAGTGGGGCCACAGTTCATGGGAAACAGAGCTTTACTTGTGGAATAAAGAATCTAATATCTCAACTCTAATAACAAGAACCACTGCCGGCAATCCTGCCCACTTTCCTTTGGCCCACCCCCGTTATGCGTCCATGAGCTCTCGCGGTAGGTATATCTATTTTGCGTCCTCCGCTCCTGATATTACTTTCCCCCATCTGGATCAGCCCGCCCCGTATTCGTCTCCTAATTGGTACTCTGTCGATATGAGCTCCGGCGCTGTAACCAGATTTAATAGCGAATCAACGGGACTCTTAAGCCCTAATGGTTCCAAAATATACAAGCAGCAGAACGAGGTTGGAATTTTTAGCCGGCCGCTGGGCGATCCAAACTTCACTCTGTTACATGGTTATTCTAATGAGACTTCCCAACTTTTCTCCCTCTCAGAGACAGGTAAATATGCAGTAATAGATCTGGACTACGATGCTGGTATCGTTAACACCGAGACAGGAGATGCGATTCCACTCCCTGGATACTCAGGGTCTGCATACCTCTCTAGAAATGGCTCTAAGGTTGTTTATGATAGTTTTTCTAGCGGAGTATACCCTGATCTGCGATTTGACGTCTATCATAAATCCACCGAGCTAAGCCCCGATGAACCTTAAGAAAAGATGATCAAGCAATAAGTGTTAATAAAGATATAAAATAGAGGTAAAGTTTATATAGTGCGCCCACAGATTATTCGACCGATGAGTACGGGAATGACTTACATAGGCTAGTGTTAGTCCTGTGGGACAAATAAAACAAACTCTTCGACTCTATTAAGTAAAATAGCCGCAGGAGGTTCAGCGGGAACAGCAAACCATAAAGCTTTCATGAGCGGTAATGGCAGACACATTTATTTTGCATCCACGGCCGTAGACATCAAAGCATCCTCATTTGGACAATGAGCCCGCCTACCACCTACCCTATTGGTACTCCCTGGATATGAAAATAGGATTAGCCACTAGCTTTAAAACGCACGGCTAAATCGTTCCAGATGGCTCAAAAATTTATAGCTTTTATAACAAAGGTATTAGAAGCAGATTCCGTACCGATCCTAAGTTCACAGCTAAATACAAGGTGCCATCTCTATCTGACCCAGCAATTATTATTTCCTCGGTATCCCATCTTGGTAGGTATATTGCAGTGAATCTGGATGATAGTTGTCGAATCTATGATACTTTCTCAAAAACTTTTAGCCAAAATTATGGCATAGCCTGTTCATTATCTCGAGATGGAGCAGCCGTAGTGTTTGATCATTACACCGTGGGAACTTATCCAAATACGACATTTGATATTTATCTGCGCTAAACCCCACCCCCCGCTGCACCTTGATTCCCCGACAACTAAAGGAGTTTAATTTACTTGCTAGAGGCAGCGGTTTTAATTAACTTTTTTCCATGAAAAACATCCTACCAATCCTAAGTCGCAGCTCTCTTTTTGCACTCTTAATCTCTAGCCTGACAGGTCCAGCCATGGCAGCTCCTACGCCATGTGGCCCCGGAGATACTGGCAACTACATCACCTGGACCAAGAGCTCGTTCCGCACCGGTCGGGGTACAATCTTAGCCGCAGATGGCTTTGTATCCTCCTTTCCAGACTTTAATTGGAAGATTCAAGGTGAGCCTAATGAGGTTGATGTAGAGACAGACGAACCATTTGGAGGCAACAACTCCATGGTTGATATCTATGTTTCGGCGGATGACGCCAATAACCTAAAGGTGCGCATCGAGGGGAACTATGCCTCCCCTGGCAAACAGATCTCACACAGCGCTGTGGTTGTCATAAATTTCTATACTCCAACTCTGGCTTCAGGCTGGGCATTTGCGCTAGTTGATATCGATGTGGACCAAGTAAGAATCACCGCTAGGAATGCAACTAATCAGAAGGTCCCAACTGAGACTTTAAAAAATTGGTTTGTCCAGAGATTCGATGCTAACCCCCAAGTCGATGGCAAAAATTTACCTAAATGGGACCCGACTAATATCGCCCTTATCGGATCATCTAGCGCATTCTCTACCTGGCAGACCAAAGTTGAAGGTGGATTAAAAGATACCGAAGCTGGAGCTGCTTGGTTCCAACCCGATACATCTCTATCAAAACTCACATTTTATTATCAGTCCCTTCAAAACGAGGCCCGCCATCATTCCATATCTTGATGGCTGCATGTAGCCAGGACGTTGCACCTTCCCCCACCCCCACTCCGTCTGCCGATGATGATGGAGATGGCATTACTAACGATGATGAAGGCACCGAGACACTATGCCGAGTGGGCACTTGCACTAGAATCAAAACGCAGAAAGATAAATCAACTCTGCAAAGCCTGGCATATGAGATCTATAAGGATGCAAAACGGGCCAAGGTCACAGCTGGGGTGTCATGCAACATTCAGCACACTCCAAATCCATCAGACAATCGCCCCACCACGGATGATTACCTCAGCGTCCTTCAATCGGCGATTAATAAACTGCCCAAAAGGATAAGCAGGTGTGAATAGATTGTTTAGGATGAATAGTGCCCACAGATAAGTGGAGCGGGCGAAGAGATTTGAACTCTCGACCTCTTCCTTGGCAAGGAAGCGCTCTAGCCAGCTGAGCTACGCCCGCATAGTAATAACCAAACGGTGATTAACTAATTGAAGAAATAGGAGTTTAAAGATTTAATTGCTCCGTGTCAACGGCACCCCGTTGCCCTATAAAGTATGGTAATTTATAAAGGTTGGGACAATATAAAAGGAGTGCAACATGAGTAATTCTTGGGATGAAATGAAGCGTGCTAAAGAAGACCTATTCTTTGAAAAGCAGAACTTAGAGGCCCTCAAAAAGATTCAAGAGGCTAGAGAGAACCAGCCAAGAAAGAGCCCAATAACTGGGGAACCGATGGAACAGGTTGCCTTCCACGGCGTAATTATTGACCGCTGCAAAACAAGTGGCGGGATCTGGCTTGATGCGGGTGAGTTAGAAAAGATTATGGCCTCGGCAAATCAGGAGACCAAAGAAAGCAAGGGCGATTGGCTCTCTGGTCTGTTCGGCACATTATCCTCAAAAAAATAGCGATACTTAACCCAAGGGCTCTTTGCTTAGAAAATGAATTTCTTAAAAGTATTTTCTAATCTATTCAAAGAGCAGGTCTCGCTGTGGCGAGAGGAGCGAGAGAAGGCACCCCATATTCTTTCTTCTCGCCGCGTCCGCAGAATGAAATCCAGATTTATCCCTCCCAAAGAAGTGGATCTTCAACAGATCTGGGGCGAACTTTTAAGAGAATACTTTCCTGACAGAGAATCAGATCTTAGCAGTTACAAAATAGGTTGGAGCGCCCGAAGGCAGAAGCGCACCTTAGCGTCGTGCAATATAAGGAAACGCCGAGTAAATGTTGCCCGCGAGATGTCCCTAACTCAGTCCTTGGAGTTTTTAAAACCACTCTTGTATCATGAAATGTGCCACGCGGTTCTGGGAGATAAGGTCGGACGCTCAGGTACCAAAAGGCTCTGGCATGGTCCGGAATTTAGAACTCTTGAATCGAGACATCCCGAGATAAAAAAATTAGATCTGTGGATTCGAAGTGGCGGCTGGAGCCGCGCAGTCAGGTCGTTCAGATCCTTTGAATATCACGCTGGCAGAAGACTGGAAGCTCAACGCAAGATGATAGAGAATCCATCCTTATGAGGCTTACTCGAAGAGAGTTTCTGACTGGCGGTCTGGGGGTATCTCTCACAGTGCCAATTGCCCAAGGTTACACCGGGCCAACAGAAGATCTTCCTCTAATAACAGAGGTGGAGATGCCTTTTGAAGCCTTACCACGAGATTTTGCTGGATACCGAATCGCTTTTTTTGGTGATACCCACCTGGGGCAATACTTATCCACAGAATATCTAAGAAGCGTTGTTAATCAGGTTAACTCTCTCAAGCCGGATCTGATAATCTTAGGAGGCGACTACATCTGGCGCGAGAAATCCCTGTTCGCAAAAACAATAGTCTCTCTCGCCCGCTCCGAATATCACAACCTCCACGGGCAAGCTCTGGTAGATAAAATATTGAGCGACACAGCCTCTATCTTTGCGAATCTAAAAGCTCCGGATGGAGTGTTTGGGGTCATCGGGAATCACGATCACTGGGAGGCAGGAAAAGGCATCAAAAAACTCTTCAGCGAACACCGCTGTGCTAACATCCTGATTAATGAGGAATCCAGGATAAAAAGAGGAAACTCTAAAATTAGAATTTTAGGCGTGGATGATTATTGGACTGGCATCCCTAAATCTCCGGCACATTGGCGAAAGGAGTTAGAATTTGACTTCAAAGTACTGATCTCCCATAACCCTGATTTTGTCTCAGAGCAGCTCAGACTTAATTCAGCAAATTTTAACCTAGCTCTGTGTGCCCATACCCATGGCGGTCAGGTGAAGCTGCCGCTAGTCGGAGCCATGATAAAGAATGTTTATGACGCAAGATTCCTGGAAGGTCGAATCCCAATTGAGCCTGCCAAAAAGGAGGTGTTTGTGACCCGTGGGATTGGAATGGTAGAGCTCCCAATAAGGCTCAACTGCCCCCCAGAGATAGCCTTAATCACATTAAATTCAGTATAATTAGTGAGTTACATCAAAACCCCGCTTTTAGGGCTCTCTTAATAATATTGAGCCGCCGTATCTTTACTTTTCTAATAAAATCACGATAATACACCACATCTGAACGGTCTATCATTCGGCAGGCACCACTTTTTTAGAGCGGTTGCCAACTTTGTGCAGATAGTTCTGGTATAATTAATTTTTATTAAAAGAAATCGTCTTGGAGAATAGAAAGGCTGTGAATACTGAGAGCGTTGGTTCCACTGAGAGTGGCGTTGAAATTTCTGAAACCGATAACCGTGGTCGTGCTGTTAAAGCAAAGATGGCTCCTTCAAGCGATGGTTTCTTCCGCAACAACCCAGATGCTGTAAGCGAAAAGCAAAAGATTTTCCATGAGATCACAGTTGATCACAACGTTGAGAAGGCGATGCGCGTTCTCAAGAGAAAGCTAATTCGCGAAGGTCTCTTCAAGGAACTCAAAATGCGTAAGTATTACGAGAAGCCTTGCGAGAAGAAGAAGAGAAAGAGCAAGGAATCCGTCAAGAGAGCTAGAAAAGAAGAAGCCCGCGCCAAGAAGTTCATGAGCGGACTGGTTTAATCTTTCAGCCTGAATCTGCTGACAGATTATCTAACAAAGACCGACCCAAGGCTGAATAGTGTTATAAAGCCAGGTCGGTTTTTTATTGCCCTAAATTGAAAATCTTTCCGTAGGCTCAGATGTGTTCTAGAATCCGGAAAGATTCCAGAGAAGATCGTGAAGATACTAAGCCGATATATAGTCCTAGAGATCCTGAGATTCACAGGACTTTGTCTAGGCGTATTCCTTGGAATCCTAGTTACAGCTCGGATACTCAAGCTCACCTCCCTAGTAGTTAACAAGGGAATCAACGCGGTCGACATTATTTTAGTGTTTGTTTCCATCATCCCATCCTTCCTAGAGATAGCGATCCCGATGTCAGTACTGCTAGGCACCATGCTGGCCTTCGCACGACTATCACTGGATTCTGAAATCGTGGTGATTCGAGCAAGTGGTATAAATTTATCTGGACTACTTCGACCGGTATTTTTTATCGGAGTTGGGTTTACAATATTAAGCTTCCTCACCGCCGTATACCTTCGTCCTCTGGGCAACACAGAGTTAGCCAAATCACTATTTAAATTAGCTAGCCAGGCCACAACTGCAAATCTAACTGAAGGTGTTTTTAATGAGCTTGGCACAATCACAATTTATGCCCAAAAGATCGATCGCTCCGAGGGCACCCTTGAGCATGTGTTGATAGATGACCGGAGAGACTCTGGCAATCGGATGATAATTACCGCCAAAAACGGAAGTCTTTACTCAGATGAAGCCCAACGAATGCTTAATCTGGAGCTAACTGAAGGGGCAATTCACACCAACGAGGCGAATGCCGCCTATACAATTACTGATTTTGAAAGCAACACCATAAGAATTGACCCACAAGAATTGGCCAACAAACAAGCAGCCCAAGGCAAGAAAGCTCGCGAGATGTTTTTGCATGAGCTACACGAGGCTCGGAACAGCCTTGTTAATAACACCCCTGAAGCTACTGAGTTGACCGAAACCTTGCCTGTTTATGAGATTGAGTTATCAAGAAAGTTAGCGATGCCTTTTGCGGCTCTAATTCTAGCCCTTCTGGCCATGCCTCTAGGCATACACCCCCCACGCTCTCAGAACTCCTGGGGCCAGTCATTAAGCTTCATGATAGGTATGATAATATTTGTTCTGTACTATGCCCTGCTCTCGATTGGGATGAGCCTGGCAAAAGATGGCTCTCTCTCGGCCACCATTAGTCTATGGATTCCCAACATAATATTCGGAATAATTACTTTGATAGCTGTCAAACAGATGGGTTCCGAGCGATGGCATTCTGTGATTCATGCCCTAAGCGATCTAATTGGTAATTTTGCAAGACGGCTAGGAATAGTTAGGTAATACATGCTGATTATACATAGATATATTCTTAAGCAGTTTGTCCGAAACATCCTAATATGTTTGGCGACAGCAGTATTGTTATTCACGGTCATAGATTTCTTTGATCGCATTGATATTATCGCCTCAGAAGATGCCACGATCGGTACCACTATTCTTTATTTCTTATTAAAGGTACCGACTCACATTCATTTAATGTTACCGGTATCAACTCTAGTAGCTACGCTTCTAACAGTCGGGTTGCTCGCCAGAAGCTCAGAAATTATCGCTATAAGAGCAGCCGGGGTGCCACTGATTAACCTAGCTCAACCTCTTCTACTATCGGGTCTTGCCATTAGTTTTATCTCTCTCGGTTTTAGTGAAATCGTAGTTCCCTACTGTGCTAGAAAGTCACACGAACTCTACAATATAGAGATCAGAAAGAAGCATCTTAAAGGCGGATACAGCCAAGGCAACTTCTGGTGGCGAAGCGGTGATACCTTTTACACGATAGCAGGATTTGATTCGCGAACGAACAAACTGCTAGGGGTGACCTCTATTGAGATGGACGAGTCATTCGACATCGACCATAGAATTGATGCCAGAGAAGCTCGTTGGCTCGATTCAAATCTTGGCTGGAGTATGTCTGATGTAAGAGAGCTCTACTTTGACAAGAATCAGGTAGTGAACAAGCAGGAATTTAAGGCCCTCCCACTTCCGATCTCTCAGGAGCCTGACTTTTTCTACGATCGGGAACTTGATGTTGAGGGTATGGGATACTTTGCGCTTAAAAAATATATTAAAAAGATTAAGCGGGATGGTATCCCTATTAATTCATATCTGGCAGACCTTAGGGCCAAGCTCTCCTTCCCTTTTGTTAACTTTATCTGTGTACTAGTGGCGCTACCCTTTGCCCTTAAGAGCACCCGTCAAGGCGGAATGGCGGTGCCGTTCTTGGCTGGGGTCGCAATTGGCCTCTCCTACTTCTTCATTCACTCACTGGCAATCGCTCTTGGGCGCGCAGAACTACTGACTCCATCAATAGCTGCTTGGACCGCGAATATCCTTCTTGGATTCGTGGGGCTAATTTTGAACTGGGGCGCCGAAGCTCCGTAATCCACCACAGGTTCTGAATGTACCAATAAAAAAGGGCGGTTGAAACCGCCCTTCTCTGAACCCGATCTCTCTGGACCGGCTCTGCCCAATTCCAAGATTAACGCTTGGAGAACTGAGTGCTTCTACGAGCCTTATGACGACCGTACTTCTTACGCTCAACTTCACGAGCATCACGGGTCAAAAGACCAGCCTTCTTAAGAGGAGGTCTTAGAGTAGCATCATACTTCTCAATAGCTCTAGAAATTCCGTGACGGATAGCGCCAGCTTGACCTGAATCACCACCACCATTAACAGTCACATCTATATCAAACTTTTCTTTTGCAGAAATTACTTCGATTGGCTGAGAAACAATCATTCTAAGAATTGCTCTGCCGAAGTATTCTTCAATCGGCTTATTGTTAACGGTAATATTTCCACGTCCTTCCTTTAGATGAACGCGAGCTATAGAGCTCTTTCTCTTACCTACTGCTACAAAAGTTGGGTTCTTGGCCATGTATACTCTTCTTTTTAATTACTAAATGGATTTATTCAATTGTGATTGTCTCAGGGTTCTGAGCTTTATGAGGATGCTCAGCGCCCACGTAGATCTTCAACTTACTGCAGATATCTCTGCCCAAAGCACCAGCAGGAATCATTCCTTCCACTGCTTCCTTGATCAATCTTGTTGGATGCTCTTTCAGCATATCGCCAGCAGCCTTCTCCTTGATTCCGCCCATGTACTGGGTGTGCCAGATATACTTCTTGGTCTCTAGCTTATTGCCGGTCAAACGAACCTTCTCTGCATTCGTTACGACAACGAAATCTCCACCATCAGCATGTGGTGTGTAAGTTGGCTTGTGCTTACCACGTAGCAGGTGAGCAACTTGAGAAGCCAATCTGCCCAAAGTTTTATCGGTAGCATCAACGTGAACCCAACGACGGGATTTGTTGGCTTCTTCCTTGGTTTGGAAACTAGTTTTCACAACGTCCTCTATTCTTTCAAAAAGCCCAACGCCAAAATGCGCCGGCTATTAAGTAAATCTTTACTCAGCTTAAGACCGCGGCCTAGCAAACTGAGCGGCGAAATCTAACACAATCACTAAATAGGTCAATAGCTTAGGGCTTAAAATTGCAGCATACCAGACAGACCCACATCCTGATATCCCTGCGGATATCAGGCACTTAGGCCGCCAACGCAGCAACTTCGTGTCTTAAAGCCCCCATAATGCCGGCAGACTCCATACCGCTGCTTAACCCCTTAAGAGCAGCAGAAGCCAACTGACCATAACTCTCAAGCTGGGACCCCAGGGACTCAAGCTTGCTTGCCCCAATCACTAGCTCTCTTAGATTCATTACGAATCCCTCCCAACGAGCGCCATTAGATGATGATGAGATCAAAGTAGCGAGTTGACTCTTTAGAGCTATCTGCTGAGCCATGAGATCAATCATCTCATACGCTCCACCATCCACCAACTTTTGAGATTTTCTAAAAGCGATCTCTTTGTTGATTACTCCTCCGACTAATCCCAGCGCTAAAAGAGACGATGATACAAGGGTTTTATTAGTTTTGATCTGAGATACCTCTGCGCCACTTAAAGCAGCAAGCTTAGAGCCGAGGGCACTATCTCCCCAGGAGGCGGTAACGTCGGATTCCATTTTTGCCACAACGGTAAAAACAAATTCGGTGTTTTGCATCTCAAAAATCCAAAAAATAAGTGATCTTCCCAGATGTCCAAGACCTGACTTATTCAGATCCCGACCGAGAGAAGTACCATTTTACTTAACACCAGAACTGAATCAACTATCTCAGGAAGGCCTAAATTCAGACTAAAAAGTCCGGGTCTGACGATTCCTTTTGGCAGACACAACCTCAAGGGTCGTCTCTTTAAAGAGTGGTAGAGGCTTTAAATAAGGCTCGAACTTAACCATCGTTGTAGAAACACTGCCCACAAACACTGAGCTAACTATCTTTAATACCTCACGAGCTTTATCCGTAGATAGATATATCTTGGCTTCTCTTAACTTTTTATCAGCCCCTGGATCGGTCAGATTCTCTACCCTTGGAACAATCTCCCAGGCCTCTCTCTCTCGACCAGCTATCTCTAACTTTTTAAGAGCCTTTGCGGTCAACGATATTAAATACCTACTTTTGCCGTTGAATGTATCAAACTGCTTGGTTTCTCCAACCTTCCAATCTATTCCGCGGGCAAGAAAAGAGGCCGATATTGGATCCAAGGTGAAATTTTTGGGATTAAACGTAATATCCTCAGTCTCCTCCCCTTGTCGGTATCTTACGGCTCGAATGTTGCCACTATCCGTAAAATTTATCCGTGTGACTTTGTGACGAGAATTCTCCCGGTGGTCAATCTCAGTTCTAATTGGGGTGAGATCAGTGGCCGATATAACTCCCTCGGCGCGGTATCTAAGACGATAAAAGAGGTCTATCCCTGAATAGGTCTTGGCCTTTGTGGTGACCTTAAAAACATCCTCATCCCTTTGAACCTTGACCTTAACATCGGCGGCAGGAATACCTTCCCACGCTACTTTGTATACATACTCACCTAAGGGGGGTTCAAAAGCTTCAAATTTTGGGGAATAGGCCGGGGTAAATATCTTTACATCCTCGGCTTTTAACTCCTCCGCTTGGGAGCTAGAGGCGCCTAGGATAGAGGCCATCAAGCTTAAAACTACTGCCAGATTCTTTATTTTCACTACTCTACTTCTCTCTAAGATTGAGTTTTGTGCCGCGGTATTTTACTACTTTTGGCACTTTTAACGCAAAACAGAGCCTAATTATTGAGAATCTCTAGTAAAAGTGTCATCCTCAGTTTCTGCCAAACGAGCGTTGAGCACAAGCTATGAAAAGCAACCGTGATTCTAATGAGTTAACAAAAAATAGCTTCTCCAAGCACGCGCCCAAGGTATGGACTCTACTCTCTGAGGCCCTGTCCAAAGAGCCTGAGTCTGCTGCCACTGGGGTAAACATCTCAAACCTTTTTGAGGCACTAGCAACCGCAGGCCTTCTTGAACACCCCGGGATAAAAAGAGAGGTCGGGGTCTCTTTTAATCCTCGCCCCGCCCGGCACCTAGAAATTATCCTTAGAGAGTTCGCCAATTCGAACTCAGAGATCTGGCTAGCAACTTTGATGGCTATATGGCTGGAGCCGAATCAACCGACTCCCCAACCAAACTTACCGCTCCAGTCTGCGCAGGATCGGGCCCAAAAAATATTAAAATTCGAGTCACAGCCAACCTCACAGGGCATGGATGCGGCAAGTTCAATTATACTTTTAACTCGGACGCTAGATAACCTCCGACACGCACACATGTCAGACCCTACTGTATTATCTCTTGATCAAACCCTTCTAATTGCGGATGCTCTTTTGGTGGAATGTAAAAACTCCCCTGCCCTGAGCAGACTATATATTCTGGTGCAGACAGCGGCAGACAGGATTAAAAACCGAGTGCGGAGATGAATAAACTTTTCAGTTGGCCTTTCTCAATAATCTCGGCGATAGCTTTTGTCTCAAGCCTTTTGGTAGGGCACATTTTATTCTTGCTCGTTATGCCTTTCGGCGAGTATTTACGGTGGAAAATGGCCTATTTTATGAGCCATTTTATTACCTCTTCACTCAGATTTTCTGGCACAAGATATCTAGTTGAGGGGGAAGAAAATCTGCAGCAGCTCTCAGGGAATATAATCATAGTTTCAAATCATCAGAGCATGATGGACATTCCTTTTATAGGATTTGTCTTTCAAAAATTTAATCCGAGGTTTATCGCCAAGCGGGAGCTCGGCCGATGGATCCCCTACATCTCTCTCCGCCTTAGGAACGGGGCTGGAATTCTCATCGACAGAGGGAATGCCTCTCAAGCGATAAAAGCCATAGAGTCTCAAGCTCCTAAAATCGCAGCAGCAGGTGGCGCCATCTGCATATTCCCTGAGGGCACTAGGGCCAGAGATGGGCAGATGAAGCGATTCAAACCATCAGGGCTAAGGGTTCTTATGAAGGTACTAGAGAACCCCGTGGTGGTTCCTATCTCTATCTCTAATTCTTGGAGGCTACTGATGTTTAAAATGTGCCCAATTCCATTCGGGACCAAGCTAAAATTGGTCATCCATACCCCCATTCATACCCAGGGTCAGAGCGCTGAGGCGGTCATAGAAAAGGCTGAGTCCCTCATTCGAGAATCAGTTCAATAAACTCACGATAATTTTATTAATAGTTCTACTGAATTTTATAGCAACTTCGGCACCTTCAACTCTTTACTACCGCGTAGGTACGGGATAATCTTTGAGGGTCAAGCTAGTAAGTCCTGATGAAAAACTTTAGCACCAATCCACTAGAAATACCGAGAAGCCTCTGGAGCAATAGATCCCTACTGTGGTCTCTGACAGAAAGAGAGGTGCTGGGAAGATACAAAGGCTCAACTCTAGGGGCGGTCTGGTCACTGCTAACGCCGTTGCTTTTAATCACTGTTTATACATTTGTATTCGGAATCATATTCCGTCGCACCTGGGGAGCCTCATATGATTCTACAGCAGACTTTGTGATGATTCTTTTTGCGGGACTAATAATTTTCAACATATTCGCTGAATGCTTTAGCAAGTCCCCCTCTCTAATAACAAGCCGCGTAAATTATGTTAAAAAGATAATCTTTCCTCTTTAGATATAACCAGCCGTATCGCTCGGAGCAGCCTTGTTCCAATTTCTAGTTAGCGGGGCTCTATGGTGGGTGCCTTATTTAATATTTTTTGGATTACCACCATCAACAGTCTGGATGGCTCCTCTAATTTTAATTCCGTTATCTCTATTTACCTTAGGTGCGTCATGGCTCTTTGCCTCGCTAGGAGTCTACCTAAAAGATCTCAAGCAATTAGTGGGTTTACTAATAACAATAAATCTCTTTTTATCAGCCGTTTTTTATCCGATTGCTGCCATTCCAGAAAAGTATAGACCGATAGTGGAATTAAGCCCAATCACCTTTGCGATTGAAGGATTCCGCCAGACAGTATTTTTTGGAGCGTCTCTTAACTGGGGTGGTTATTTAATCCAGCTAGCGCTAGGGCTGAGCGTAGCTATCTTGGGCTTTGCTTGGTTTCAGAAGACAAGAAAGGGGTTTGCAGATGTTATCTAATATCGGCATCAAGGTAAAAAACCTCTCCAAGTGTTACCATATCTATGAGGAGCCGCATCACCGCCTCCTTCAGATGTTGACCAGAGGAAAGAAAACATATTTCAAAGAATTTTGGGCTCTAAAAAATGTCTCTTTTGAGGTGGCTCGAGGCGAGACCGTTGGTATCGTAGGCAGAAACGGCAGCGGCAAATCCACCCTCCTTCAGATGATCTGCGGCACTCTGAACCAAACCAGTGGTCAGATTGCAGTGCACGGTCGGATTGCGGCATTACTCGAGCTTGGCTCCGGTTTTAATCATGAATTTACGGGCCGCGAGAATGTTTATCTTTATGCGTCCGTACAAAGATACCTTCCCCAATTCAAATCAGAATCCTACGTTAAAAAAATGAGAGCTGGAGACCTAAACAATCGGGATATTCAACAAATAAAGCAAAGTGGAGCTTACTTTCTTGTATCTCCCAGCATTGCAGATAGGTACCTGCTCCATGACGGCAAAAATTTTACACCTGAGAGACTAAAAGAGCTTGATATATTCAAGAATTACTATCGGACTCAGATGTCCGGAACCTTGGTTAAAAAGTTCGATGAGGGGATTGGGGTGACATTAGAGCTATACCAAGAGACTCCCTAAGATCATATTACAAAGCCCAATTGCATCTTTTAATGATAGAAAGTTAGCCCCTTTGACTTCTAGTAAGGTATTAGCTAGATTTCCATGGTTATCCGTAAGCCCGAGTGGCGGAATGGCAGACGCGGTGGATTCAAAATCCACTACTGGCAACAGTGTGGGGGTTCAAGTCCCTCCTCGGGCACCACAAATTCTAACTGTTTGTTCCCTCAACCTAAGTTTCCCTTTGTTCCAAATTCAGAGTTAGTTTAACTTTGTAGCGCCCATGGCAACAGAGAACCCCCAAAATATTCTAGATAAATTAATCGTTATAATTATCACAGCCCTTCTTGTCGCAGGCTCATTCCTACTACAGTCCCACTTAGAGCTAGGATTATCAGACGAAGGATACCTCTGGTATGGCGCACAGCGAACCCTTCTGGGTGAAGTGCCTATCAGAGATTTTATGTCATACGACCCGGGCAGATATTATTGGTCCGCGTTCTTTATGAGTTTTTGGGGCGACAACGGAATTATTGCGCTGCGGTTTGGGATAGCCTGCTTCCAGTTTATTGGACTTTCTACTGCCCTCTTTCTATTGGCACCCAAGACAAGACTCTCTGTTCCAAAGGTTGCCTGGCTCGCCATAGCGGGATTAGTAATTTTATTATGGATGAATCCGCGCCATAAAATCTTTGATTGCTCGCTGAGCATTATCCTAGTTGCAAGCTTGGCGGGGATGCTAAGGAATCTCAATCATCGCTCCTGCTTGCTGGGAGGCATAATACTTGGGCTGGTTGCATTCTTCGGTCGGAATCACGGTGTCTACGGATTGATTGGTACTATTTTATTATTTGTATGGACGGCATTTGATTCACAAATAGAAATAAAGCGTCTATTAAGATTTGCAGCTATTTGGCTTGGCGGAATTATTATCGGTTACTCTCCGATGTTATTCTTGATTATTTTTACTCCGGATTTTCTAAGCTCATTTATTGACAGCATCAAGTTTTTATTCGAATTTGGAGCAACTAATCTACCGCTACCCGTTCCTTGGCCTTGGAAGGCGAGCTTCGATGTTGCTGGGGTAGCAGGCATTTTAGTGGGAGTATCTTTTGTATTACTCGAAATTGTCTGTTAGAAGAAACTTTTTATCCTCTGCTATTCTTCTGCTTATTACTTTTCAAACTTTCATGTATTTTCAACCTCTCGCTCTCTGCTCCGGTTCAAGATGCCAAGAAATTAATATTTTAGGAGATTCAATCAAAGTGCCAATACAAACAATAGCAGTAATTAATCTGCTAACTGAATTGGAGCTCAAATATGGCGAACCAACTCAACCGTTCCTGGTAGCACCTTTTTGGCCGGGTGCTTATGCTATATTTAACAAGAAATCCCCGATTTATGGAATTTACCCGTCATATACAAGATCGGCAAAAATTCAACTTCAAGAGATAAATAGACTTTCATCTGCGCAGATATCTTTCAGTATTATCAGTAACTATGCGCTAGACGGCAAAGACTCACTCCGATTTAAAAATACTCATCAAGTTCTATATAGATATATCAGTGATAATTTTAAGAGAATCGAGATGCAACACTCAGAAGGAAGAGAAATATACATCTCTACCAAACCGAGTAATTAGATAATCATCAAGATTATTCGACTATAGCCCCTTCTGAATTTAGGCCGACTAGTTCGACATTCTTACAGCATGAATCGCATGATAATCGCCAAGGTTACTCAGCACTGGAAGTTTCATCAGTAACTGCCCAATATGATAAACCGACTCCGTTAGCCATTTAGGCATCGGGAAATATGCCAATAATAATCTTGCAGGCCAAAAGTGAAGCGGCTTTACAAACTTAATATCAAATCCGGACTCTCTAACTATAGATACAAACTCTTTGACGTTCATATCTAATACACGATGTAAAAAGCCAGCATGAATTGGCTCTAAAAGTAAAAGTTCACCTCTATCTTTAAGAGCGGCATGAAGATTAGCCATTACTTTTCTTAAATCTCGTGAATCTTTGCATGCTATAGCTATCGAGCCCCAGCAAAAAATCGCATCAAATTTATTCTTATCGGCGAGGTCTAACATCGAGGCACAGTAATATTCAGGATTATTACCAGATGACATTTGACGAGCGATATCTAATGCCCCGTTTGAAAAGTCCACACCAGTAACTCTGGCTCCACGACTTACAAACCATCTAGACAAACGACCAGTTCCGCAGCCTAGATCAAGAATATTTTTGGAGCTAACATCAGGGATCGCCGATAAAATAATATCTATTTGCTCTTTGTGTTAAAAAGCATTGAGATGGTTGTTGGGCCACATCGAAACAGCATCGCCAGCTAGCTCAGAAGCTTTGGAGTCCCAATAATTAGCAGTAGAATATATCTGCTTTCTATTTTTTCGCTGCCATATCATTCGCTGCATCTTTTCAACTAGCATAGAGTTCCTCATCTAATTTTTTTATTACTTCTACGACTCTCAAAACTTCTCTTGGTGAAAGCTTAAAATAAAAAGGTAAATTTAGCACTCTATCGGCTATTAGCTGGGATTCAGTAAATGATTTTGGCGAACCGATAAAAGAGAAACTAAATGCAAAATCAACACCTTTTTCGCATCCTTTTTCATAAAAGGATAGCTTATCTTTAGGAACCAGTATTGGAAATCTTATGGGAATCCAATCATGGTCGCGGATCTGCGGGGGCAATTTTATATTCCTGCACTCACTCAATCCTGCTAATAAATCCTGATACATAAGGCGTCTTTTAGAATAAATTAAATCTAAACCGCCTAACTGTTTTAAAACTATCCATGCCTGCCAATTGGTTACTCGATCAGAGTAAAAGGGCGTCTTGTTTCTATTCAACTCGGGACGGTCTTCTGTAAACTTTTGCCGCCTTGAAAAATGAAAATAATGAAATATTCTGTAAAAATATTTATTTGAAATAAAATTCAAGATACAGCCAAATACTAAATATTTACACTGTCTAGCTAAGGGCATCTCAGACGTTTCATTTTGATATACCTCTGAGCATCTTTTGAATAAGTCCGGATCTTTCACTAGCAAAAATCCGGCTTTGAGCGGTGCATTTATAAGTTTAGTTGAGTCAAAACTAAAAAAAGAAGCATCACCAAAAGTACCTGCTAATTTTTGATCAATTTTTGAGCCAAACGCGGCCGCTACATCCTCAATAACTAAAGCGCCTACCCTTTTGCTATATTCCACTAACTTTAATATATCTGAACAGAATCCATATTGATGGGTGGCAAGAACTATCCAATCTGGATCGAGATTCTTCGGTAATTGCTCGTAGTCTATATTAAACGTATCAGCGCTACATTCTGCAAAATGTACAGTCTTACCCGCCAAAATAGCTGATTCTACAACTGCTTTACATGTATAAGCCGGCACCAAGATATTTTTGTGCGGTAAAGCTTTTAGCAGAATAAAGAGCGCGGCTCGGCCTGATCCGGTTAGTAATATCTGTCCGTTATTGAAAATTTCCCCTAATCGATTTGTTAGATTAAAGGTTGCGGTGGTACTGAAACAACTAACAAAAAAGCTTTTATTAGATCCAAGATAGTATAATTAACTCTGGTTCTGGGTATCATCGATCTAGGTTCTTTGTAAAAACAATCTTCCTTTGCATCTTGTGTAACCAAAATGCATCGCACCTATTATTAGCCACCACAGACTCGCTATACGTAAGACCACCGCGATCGCTTCGGCCTCAATTGAACCTAATCCCATCTTTAGCAGCAGCTTGGCCTCCACAAGTTCGGCGATTCCGAGCCCAGTTGGAATCATACTTGCGATGACAGTCAAAGTAGTCACTGCCATCAAAGATAACGTATTTAAGAAATCAAGTTCTGAGCCAATAGACCTAATAGCAAACATCCAACACAAAGCCACTACGAGCCAGGTTAGAACTGTTAAAATAATAACCCTGCCTAGGCTCCTACCAATAAACAAATCCTGCAGGCTCCGCCTCAAAATGCTTTTCAATTTTGGGATAAACCGCATCGCCAAAAATATCATGATTACCAGAGTGGTTAACATCCCCAATGCTGGGATTAGATAACTCACATAATCATCAAATATCATTAGTAAACCAGCAGAAGCCAAAATAGACACCACAAGGAGGTCCAGAAATCGCTCTAGTAAAAAAAGCTTTATTCCTGTTGAGTAACTAACCCCACTTCCTTTTTTTAAAAGATCTATTTTGAGAACTTCACCAAGCTGAGCTGGCGTTATCAGAGAAAAGCTTAGGAATACTGAGAGTGGGCAATAAAGGTCAGTAAATTTCACATTCGCCCCAACGCCTCTAATCAAAACTAGCCAACGCAAAGCTCTTAATATTAAAAATACTATATACCCCAGACCGCTACCAACTATTAACCAAAGAGAGAATGGCTCGATGGGATAGATACCATCAGATGTTAGAGAGCTTAGAATCAGAGGGCTTATTGAGGCGTCCTATTATTCCTGAGGACTGCCAACATAATGCGCATATGTACTATGTGCTGCTGAGCCCAGGAGTAGATAGGCAGGAAGTACTAAAAGAAATGAAGTTTAATGAGGTGGGAGCAGTATTTCACTATGTTCCACTTCACTCTTCACCGGCTGGATTAAAATTTGGTCGCGCTCACGGTGATATGAAAAACACCAATGAATTATCGGAGCGTTTAATTAGACTGCCACTTTGGGTTGGGATGACAGAGGCTCAACAGGATAAGGTCTTTAAAGCCATTCATACCGGAATCCATAAACAGGGATATGCCTTGGCCATTTGATAAAAGTCCTCTCAAACAAAAACGCCGCACCCATTTCTGAGCGCGGCGTTTTTAAATAGTTAGCTTAACGCTTAAGTCTTAGCTCTACTCACTGTAGCCGAACAGATCGGTTCTGGCGGCAGTTTCGATATCTTCAGTAAATACAACTAACGAAGTGGTCTTCTCTAGACCGTCCATGGTTGTGCAAGAGCCTCTTTGATATTTGCTCTTAGTTTGACCATTCTTTTTGATAGAAAACTTACCTTTGACTCTATATTCGTGAATATCTTGAGCGGCCGAATCTCTAAGCTCTAGATCGCAAGTAGAGATAACCTCTGCTGTACCATCCGCATTTAGATCGCCAGCAAATTCTGCTTTCAAGATTAAACCTTCGGCGGTTTCTGGAGTTAACCCTATGCTCGGTGCATTAGGAAGCTTGACATTCAATTCGTGGGTTTGTTCTACCCTACGAATTTCATTCTTTGTTTTAGCCTCGTGAACTATCTTGACCTTTCCAGTTGCACTTGCCAGGTCTTGCGCTGCTGCTATCAAGGTCAGAGGGGTCTTAAGTCTAAATTTGACCTTATTTGAATTCGAATTATTATTCCCTCCGCCGCCGTTGCCGGAGCCGCCACTAGAGCTGCTTGAACTAGAACCATCGTCATCCCCATGGCTCGCGAATGCGGTTGAAGAGATGAAAGCTGTGGCTAGCAACATCATTAATATATTTACTTTCAAAATCGACTTCATATACACCTCGTAAAGCTAAGCTAAAATCTCAGGATAGTTAGTAAGCAAAATTGGTACCAGGTATCCTTACGAAATATCTATACATAGTGATAAAAACTTAATCTCGTAATATTAACCACTTACACGGATCCTCCGGTGCCTTTTCAAATTAGGTGTGTAAACAGGGTTTTTTATTCATCGCAAATAATCGTCGTTCTACATCCCTGGTCGAAGGTAAGGTTTATGGGTATCCTCTGACACATGAAATCCACAATTATCCTACCCTTCCTTCTTGCTGGCTGCTCATTTTTAGGTGGCTCCGACTCTAATGATAACGCCTCCTCAGGGGCCCTTAGTGCATCAGTCTATCTCTCTAAGTCCTCGCTTATCAAAGCTCCTCAATTTGAACATCATGTCTTAAAAGACAGTAAAATTTTTAGTGAATGCGGAACCTCTCTTAACGGCAAGAATAAATATGCCGATCAAAGAGTATTAACGGTTGAGGACAAGAAATTATCAAAACTAGAAAAGCTGGCCACAGATCTTAACACCTCCGCCGGCTCGGGAGACATTAGAAAGCTCTCTGACAAAGCTGGTTTTTTTGACCAAGGGAAAGCAGTTATAACAATCACCACTGAGGGCAAAACCACAGAGATTGCAACTTCCATAAACACAATCGCAAATCCTCAAACTCCGAGAGAGAGAAAGGCAGCTGCGTTTATCTCCAAAATGAGAAGAGCTGGAGCCACTAATTGTGGGCACATCTCCTTTTTCGGAGTTTCTTAATATCGATTAAATCTTAACGATCTCTTAAATGAATATAGAGATCAGATAAGGTTTGCCCCGCTGTTAAATTTCTTAGGCCGTAAGTAGACGATGCTGGCGTGGATTCAAAAGCTTGATACTGATAAATACGCTGAATATCTGGAATCTGCTCCCGCAAATACGGATACATCCGCTCAGCGTACTCTAACTGACTATTAATTCCTTGGGCCCCAGTCTCCGTCACCCAGATGAGACGACTCAATCCGTTTAAGAAATCCTTCACACCACCGCTTCTTTCGAAATTCTCAAACTGATTACCGTAAATATGTACTCCATAAATATCAGCACAATCCTCAGCGCCGTTATCTCTCATGATTTCATTGTAGTTAATATTAGCTGGATAATTCTGATTAATAGCAGTGGTTGCGCCACTGATCACCAGCTTAGTTGGAGCGAGGTCTTCAATTGTTGAGTAGGCATGACAAAGCATCTCTACATAATTAACAGGACTATCCCTCAAATCTAGGAATACATTATCTGGCTCATTCCTCTCATTCTGTTCATTCCAGATTTCAAAGGCGACGATGTGAGCTCTATTCTTGTAACGGTTAACAACCTTTCTGACCCATCTATCAACAAATGTTTTTCTTGGATTATTGTCACTGGTCCAATTTAAATCATCACTCATCCAGCTCGGCACCCCCGTTAGAATCACCAAGACTTCTAGGCCAGCGCCTGCGGTGGCATTAACTATGTCATCATAGAAAGAAAAGTTTACAGGCTCATTCGGGAATGGTTGGACATCATCATTCCAGGCAAAAAGAACCCGCACCCTTCTGAGTTTGATTGTGTTCCTGATTTCATTGGCTTGGGATGGCAGCGACCCGAAGCGACCATCATTAAAGAATGCGTTCGCTCCCATTATAGAGGTATCAATCTCCTTGCGATCGGGCTCATCAATTACAACATCGAGCACATTCTCAACGGAGCTGCCACAACCGGTCATTATGATGATAATCAACAAATAAAATATTTTCGGCATATAACGACCCCTTTGCAAACGAGAGAGCCTTGGGTAAACTCTTTTTAGCATTATCGTGGGGAAGAGTGAGAGAATCAATAATTAATAAGCACAAAATTTTGTTTAATGGCTTAGTTTTTTTGCCTCTCATCATTGTTTTGTTTTTCTTCGCAGGGTGTATCTCAACCAGAACAGACAATGCTTTTCTACTAAGCCTTAAAAATAGAGGTGCTGTACCTCTAAGCTCTAGCAACCCATTTTTGGCAGGAAATATTCTTTTATCAAAAGAGATGAATCGTAGTCCCGACCTATATGGATTTGTTCAAAGTAGAGGAACACCTCAAGCCCTCGAGGTCTCTAAAAAGTGGAGCGGCCCTGCGACTCTTCAACTATACTATCTAGATAAAAATGAGTACTACACGGCCGAGGAGTCTGGCTCGACCTGGATTGTGAATGGTCCACAAAAAATTCCTCTGCAAGGAGTAGCTCTTCTAAAAAGCCTGACTGAGTTTGGGCAGAAGAACGCCGCCTTGGAATTAAACCCTCCTAAAGTTCAGCCAACACCAACGGTAACAATTCCACCGATGGCAAAGCCGCCGGTGCAAGAACCTCTTGCACCTGTTCTAGCAGAGACAACACCAGAGTATCCTGAGAGGTCCATGACCGTTCCCACCCAGGTGCCGGATTCAACAGTAGATCCGGTGGTGACCAGAATTAAAACCATCTCCAAGGGTTTAAACGAGAAGGCCGAGCTCTCTCCCAGGGGGGACATAGTGCACCACGTTGCCTATCCTGGCGAAACTTTATCAATAATTTCAAGGTGGTATACACTAGACGTTAGGAATACCGGCCGCATTGCCAGGATTAACGCCCTCAATAACCCCTCTCAGTTAGACCTTGGGGACACCATTATCATCCCGTCATACTTAGTAAAAAACAATAAATACCTCTCTGAGGACGTTTTAAAAGAGATATTTCAAGAAATTTCTGCCACCAAGTACTAACTCATCCTCATCTTATTAAGGCGATTGGCTTAAGTGCCGACTAACCATCGTATTAGGCCTTAATCACGGATCTGACAAATGAGACCAAGTACAATTTTCGATCAAGCAGGAGCTTTGTCCCGCGTTTGCGGAGACAAAGAGCTACTTTGCCAGCTATTCGAGATGCTCCAGGATCAGGCCGAAATAACCATTAGCGAGATTCACTCCTCTTTGGGAGCTGCTGATTTAGAAACAACTCACAGAAAGGCTCATCATCTAAAAGGCGCCTTGGCAAACTTAGGGGCATGCTCTGCACAGAATGTGGCGAGAGATTTAGAATTAGCTGCCAGATCTGGCGACAAACTAAAAGCTGAAACACTAATTCACATACTCGAGGGCGAGATAGAAAGCTTCTATCTCTCATTCAGATCTTTTCAAGATAGTGAAAAATAAAATGGGAAGGACTATGGAAAAGGTAATAATCGCTGAAGACGATCCAATTTCAAGAATCATCATCGCAAAAGCGGTTGAGTCGCTTGGCTACATGGCCATACAGACCTCTAATGGCGCATCCGCGTTAGAACTAGTGGAAAGTAATCCTGAGGTCTCTCTAGTAATAACTGACATCTCTCTGCCTCAACTAGACGGAAGAGATTTGATTAAGTTAATGAGAGCCAAGCCTGAAACAAGCACCCTGCCCGTTATGATTATTTCAGGAGCAGTAGCGTATAGCGAAATTCGCGAGGTCATGGAACTAGGGGCCTCTCGCTTTATGCCAAAGCCTATCGATATAAAAGAGGTAAAACGTCTTGTGCCGCTTCTAATATCCGGGGATGGCCTAGAGTCAAAGCCGAGATAAATATTACTTTGTAAGCTCTCGGTACCAGTAATTATAAAGATCTGTCAGGGTCTCTTTAAGACCCAGCTGAGGGCTCCATCCCAGCTCATTTTTAGCTTTTGAGATATCAGCATACAGCACTGGTACCTCTGCTGGTCGAACTCGTGACTGATCAATTTCGATACTAACATCAACCTTGGCTATCTCTACTAGTAAGTGCAGGATTCTGGAGATCGGCGTCGGAACTCCACTTCCTAAATTATAAAGTCCCTGCCCCTTATCTGCTGCCAAACGATAAGCCCGGACGATGTCTCTTACATCACTAAAATCACGCTCAGGGGTTAAATTACCAACCTTCAAAACAGCTGGGATCATGCCTAGCTTAATCTGAGCCAGTTGCTTGGCAAAATTTGAACAGACAAAATTTTCATTCTGACCAGGCCCAGTGTGATTGAACGGCCTCATCGTTACAATTTTTATCTTACTGCCAGTTTCGTATCTCAGCGGAATTAATTCAGACATTAATTTGGAAAGGCTGTAACTATTGGCCGGTCGAGGCTCCAAGGTCTCTCTTACCGGGATATCTTTAGGTGCTACCCGACCGTAAACCTCACCTGAGGAAATAGCCACCACTCGGATCTCTTTATCTTGTAAATGAGCCGCTCTTAGAACGTTAAACGTGCCTCCCACATTAACATTCAGCGCTGTGGAGAAGTCATTCTCTGCAGCAGGGGCAAAAGCTATGCCTGCTAGGTGATAGATCACATCTGGAGACGCAGAGGAGACTAAATCCACCATTTGGCGGTAATCAACAACATCCCCTTCCAATATCTTTAAGTTATGAGAGGTCTTAGTGCCAGGTGCCACCGCTGCAACAACATCATCTCCACACGAGAGGAGATGCTGTATCAGGTGGTGCCCGACAAATCCGGAGGCTCCGGTTACTAAGGCTCTCATCTTTTTTAAGTGATGTTTAAGTTGTGCTCTTTCTGGAGCAGCTTCATATCAGAATCAACCATCATCTGAATCATCTGTTGGAATGAAACTGTGGGCTTCCATCCGAGTTCTTTCTTGGCTTTAGAGCAATCTCCAATTAGGAGATCTACCTCTGCAGGTCGTAAAAATGCCTTATCAATCTTTACGTACTTGTTCCAATCGAGCCCGACATGACCAAAGGCTACTTCAACTAGCTCTTGCACAGAGTGCGTCTCACCAGTTGAGATAACATAATCATCTGGCTTTGGTTGCTGCAGCATCAGCCACATCGCCTTTACATAATCACCAGCAAATCCCCAATCTCTCTTGGCATCAAGGTTACCCAAACGCAATTCTTTTGCTAAACCCAGCTTTATCCGGGCAACTGCATCTGTAACTTTTCTTGTTACGAACTCCAGACCACGCCGTGGTGATTCATGGTTAAATAAAATTCCGGAGACAGCAAACATGTTGTAACTTTCGCGGTAGTTCACAGTAATGTAGTGACCGTATGCCTTAGCCACTCCGTATGGGCTTCTTGGATAAAAAGGAGTCTCCTCATTTTGAGGGGTCTCTCTTACTTTGCCGTACATCTCAGAGCTAGAAGCCTGGTAAAAGCGGATGTTCTTATCAACCAGTCTTATAGCTTCAAGCATTCTGGTTACACCCACCGCTGTGAACTCAGCTGTCAAAACTGGCTGAGCCCAACTTGTTGGCACAAAGCTCTGTGCTGCCAAGTTGTAAACTTCGTGGGGCTTGATTGATTGCAGAAGAGTAATCAAAGATAGCTGATCCAAAAGATCTCCCTGAACTAACTCGATCTTACCGATCAAATGGGAGATCCGGTCAAACTTCTCTACTGAGGAGCGACGCACCATTCCGTAAACCTTATATCCCTGATCCAGGAGGTGTTCTGCCAAATAAGATCCATCCTGACCGGTAATTCCTGTTATAAGAGCTACTTTCCGTGACATTTTTTATTCCGTAAAAGTAAAAACAAATCTTTTAGACTAACTTACTTCGTCCAGTGGAAACCAAGTGAGTAACAACCTCCTTTACGTCCTGAACCCTGTTTCTAGGGCAGACCAGTAAGGCATCTTTGCTATCTATAACCACCAGATCCGAACAGCCTAATATAGCTATCAGTCGATTGTTAGAATACACAACGCAGTTTTTAGAATCCAGGGCGAGGGACTCCCCACTTAATAAATTTCCCTCATTATCTGTTTTAAAATGCTCCGCCCAGGCATCCCAAGACCCAACATCATTCCACCCCAGCCCGCCGGCCTCTACGACCATACAGTTCTTGGCATGCTCCAAGAGCCCAAAATCTATTGAAATACCCTCAATCTGGCCAAAAACCTCAGCGATTACAGCTGCCTCATGCTTTGTGCCAAGTGCTGCCTTTATCTTTTCTAATCCGCTCCAGAGCTGCGGCAGATGCTCCTTGATTCCCGCCAAAACGACCTCAGGTCGCCACAGAAATATCCCGCTATTCCAGTAATAATCCCCATCTTCAAGATACTGCCTGGCTCTGGCTAGATTAGGCTTTTCAAAGAACCTGGTTACTGAAAATGCCCCTTTTGAGGTCGATTTGCCTCTCCTTATGTATCCATACCCTGTGTTGGGTGAGGTAGGCGCTATCCCTATGGTCACTAATGAATCTGATGATGCAGCAATATCAGCCGCCTGAGAGATACGCTCCCGAAAGAGATCCCCATTTTGAATATGATGATCCGCTGGGAACACAGCCATAACTGAATTAGGTCTATTCTTCTGAAGCCAGATTGCCCCGAGTCCGATTGATGCCGCAGTATTACGAGCCTGCGGTTCAGCCAGAATGTGCACTCCTGGAATATGCTCCTCAACCAGAGCCTGATGTTTAACGTTCGAGATGACCAGCATATCCTGACGAGCGGCTAGCGGCTCAAGCCTCTTAACAGTTGCCTGGATTAAGCTGTCACCAGAACCAGTTATAGATAAAAACTGCTTCGGTTTGTCACTTCTGCTCACCGGCCAGAATCTGGTTCCTGAACCACCGGCTAAAATTACTGGGCATACCTTTGTCTGAGCCACACATTTACTCCACGTTAAAGCCTAGTTCTTTAAGATGACACTTGATGCCATCTTTCCATGGCTGAGGCTCCCTGCCCAGGGTCTTTGATATAAGCCCTGTATCAAGCACAGAATATCGAGGTCGTTTTGCTGGACGGGCACACTCAGCTGTTGTTTGAGGCAATATGTTCACCTCGAATTCTTCATCTAGATTTTTGTTAGCGGTCTCTAAAATATATTTTGCCACCTCAAACCAAGTGGCAGTTCCGGCTCCAACAGCATGCATAACACCACCACAATCGAGTCGGACCAGGTCTAAAATCGCCTCGGCTAACCAGCCTGTCCAGGTTGGAGAGCCCCACTGATCATTTACAACTTTTATTTCAGGCTTCTCTCTAAAAAGCCTTAGCATGGTCTGCACAAAGTTGCTGCCGCGGCTACCGTGCAACCAGGCAGTTCGGAGTATTAAAGCCCTATCCCCTAACATATCTAGAGCTAAGTTCTCACCCTCGAGTTTGGATTTTCCGTAAACATTAATCGGATTTGTTGGATCTGTTTCTTTTAGAGCTTTCTCAGAGGTGCCATCAAACACATAATCAGTGGATATGTGTGCTAACCTTGCTCCGACCTCTTTGGCAGCCTCACTCATTATGCCCACAGCATCTCGATTAACTGCAAAGCATTCAGCCGGCTGGGTCTCAGCAAGATCGACATTGGTATAGGCAGCGGCATTGACGATGACTTCAGGCTTTATTTTTTTTATTAAGCCAAAAACTTGGGACCTATCCCTAATGTCCAGCTCATTTTGCACTGACGCAAAGAAGTCAAAATTTAACGCTTCTGCTCTAATTCTAAGATCGTTACCGAGTTGGCCACTACTACCGAACAGTAAGAGCTTCATACCTTATAGCCTACCGGCGTAGTTAGTCTCATAGAACTTAACATACTCGCCTGACTTTACTTCTTGCCACCAGGCTCGCTGATTAACATACCATTCAATTGTTTGAGCTAATCCATTAGCAAAAGGAACCTGCGGCTTCCACCCCAGCTCCTTTTCTATCTTGGAGGTATCAACAGCATATCTGCGGTCGTGAGCCAGTCTGTCCTCTACCTTTTTGATTAAGGTCTCAGGCTTATTAAGATGTTTTAAAATTGCCTTTGTAACTGCAACATTCGGCAATTCGCCCTCGGGACCACTTCCGATATTGTAAACCTCCCCTCTTCTGCCCCTTTCTGCCACGGCTAATATGCCTCGACTATGATCGTCAACATGGAGCCAACTGCGCACGTTCATGCCATCACCATAGAGAGGCAAATTCTTGCCCTCCAAGGCATTCGTTACGAATAAGGGTATTAACTTCTCTGGGAACTGATAGGGTCCGTAATTATTAGTGCAACGGGTTACCACCAAATCCATACCATGAGTTTTTGCGGCAGCCAGAGCCATGAGATCTCCGGCCGCTTTTGAGGCAGCATAAGGACTAGTTGGATCTAAAGGAGTAGTCTCAGTAAAAGCCCCGGTTGGTCCCAAGGAGCCGTAAACTTCATCGGTAGATATCTGTATAAATCTCTTTACCTTGTTGGCCCTTGCCGCATCTACTAACACCTGAGTGCCTAAAACATTTGTGCGCACAAAAGCGCCGGCACTGTGAATAGATCTATCAACGTGACTCTCGGCAGCAAAGTTAAAAACTAGATCGAACTTTTCGGTCGCAAAAAGCGCCTCAATACTCTTTTGATCAGAGATGTCCATCTTCTTAAAAGAGATCTCTCCTCTATCTAGAAGACCAGAGATATTCTTCAGGTTGCCCGCGTAGGTCAGAAGGTCTAATACCACAATCTTCCAATCTGGCTTGGCTTGCCTAACAAAGTGGACGAAGTTGGAGCCGATGAATCCAGCTCCTCCCGTAACAACTACTTTCATTTTACCTCTTTCAGTTGCGACTAAATATTATTGGCGCCGGTCTCGGCCACTAAGTTGCTGGCTCTGTGCAGAGACTGGAAGGTTCCAGCATCAGTCCACCATCCATCGAGCATCTCGTAAGACAAATCACCGAGCTTGATAAACTTATTGTTTACATCAGTGATCTCAAGCTCGCCTCGAGCCGAGGGCTCAAGCCCATCGATAAATTTAAAAACTCGATGGTCATACATATAGATGCCAGTAACGGCTAGATTGCTAACTGGATTTTTCGGCTTTTCGATAATGTTGATAACCTTATCATTATTGACCTCTGCCACCCCGAATCTATGTGGATCTTCCACCTCCTTGAGGAGGATCATGGCGCCCTTCTCTCCACCAGCTTTAAATTTGTCTACGGCTCTCTTGATATTCTTTTCAATTATGTTGTCGCCCAAAACAACACATACTGCTTCATCTTTTGCGAAGTACTCACAGAGAGAGAGTGCATCGGCGATACCACCCTCACCCTCTTGATAGGTGTAGTTTATGTGCTTGAGTCCAAAATCCTTGCCGTTACCCAAAAGCTTTAAAAAATCCCCGGCAAACTGACCGCCGGTTACTATCATAATGTCATCGATTCCAGCATTCAAAAGCGTCTGAATCGGGTAATAGATCATCGGCTTATCATAAACTGGTAGTAAGTGTTTATTAGTAACATTAGTGCAGGGTCTAAGCCGGGATCCCAATCCACCGGCGAGTATTATTCCTTTCATAGCTACATCTCCAAAAAAAAATTATCCTCCAATATCCCCCAGCCCCTTAAGAGTAAGCAGAAGGGTGTAGGCCTGATCATCTGGATTAATTCTATCCATATAACCGACATCAACCTTCCAGCAGTCACATGAGCTAACGAATCTTAGAGCCGTTCTGCTTTCAACAAATTCTCCCGCTAGGTCATCATATCGGCCATAAAAGCCCAGCTTAACCCTATCGGTTAAGGCTACTTCAACGTTGCCATCAACCTGACTGATGGAATTATCTATGTAAGAGAATCGGGCTCTCAGGTGATCTCCCCTGTCATCCTCTACCTTCATAGCCAAGGACCAAGAGGAGAAATCCTTATCTTCATGATCGAAGTTGGAATTGAAACCAAATCCGAAGTAATTGCTCGGATAGAATGACATATCAGTGGCGATATCAGACAACTCTCTTTCATCTGGTCCGTCTAGCTCACTATCGTAACTTTGCCTTATCCCAAAAAATGCCAACTCCCTGCGCTCACCTCTAATCCTTCTGATAGATTGAGAGGGCTCAAAGAATGTCTCTGTAAAAACTGGATTAGTGATGTCCCCAGTCTGTGGTCCAAATCCAAACGGATCTGAGTCAGGCATAAGTTCATCTATGCTTCGATTAACACCGCTCTGCCCGGCAAATCGACCAATCAGACGGGAATTAATACCGTAATAAATCATATTGCTCTGTCTGATCCGATCATCTGGGGTAAAGAGCGGCAGATCCTCTTGATTCTCACTCGGAACAAAATCGTACCGAATGAAAGGCTCGATTGTATGCTTAACTCGTTGCAGCGAATTGCGGTCTTTATCGCCGGAGCCAGTCGCACGACCCAACCATGAATCAGGTCCAGCCTCATACACTTTTTCGAGAACGGTCTGGAGGTTTATGAATGAATTAAAAAGCGATCTATCCGAACTGTCATCTAAATCTTGCTGGGTGGTCGGATCCAAGGTTTCATCCAGCATGTAATTAGTTTGACGGAACCCTAAATTAAAATCTCCTGAGAAATATCCGCCATAATAAAAAGGGACTTTTAATTTTGGATTAATTTCAAAACGAGAGCCATCATAACCGGTATCTCTGTCATAATTAACAGCACTGACCCCACCCGAAGTTACTAGCTTTAATCCATACGGATTAGACCCGAAGATACGCCAGGTCCTGTACCCATCAATCGTAGCGGCCGGTAGTCTTTGAAACACCTGGTCATCATCTGAAACAAAGGACTGGTTGAACTCTGTTCCTATTTCACCAGTCAGATAATCTCCGATTGGCGCCATTAACGAGGCTCTTGAAGTCAGGTATCTGTCTTGTGGCAGACCCAGCAACGGATCATTAATCTCTCTAAGATACAGATCGTCACTGACATAACGACCATCAATATTTAAAGACACTGGTAGCTCACCTGGACGAGCTCTCCAGCGCTGCCGATAGAATCCACCCCAACGATTCTCATCAAAGGTTGGATCAAAAAGATCTTCCGTCTGAGTGCCTCTTAGGTCCCCATCCCTTCTGCTTTCATCAGAGAATGTAATCTTAGTATCAATATTACTTCTAGTGGATAAATGTCTGGTGTAGCGCGCAGACATACCGTATCGGGTCTCAGTCTCAGCAAATGGAGTCAGAGTAAGATCGGTGGTTTCATTGAGATTTATAAAGATTGGCTGAGAGTACTCAAAGCCATTCTGGTTCGAGTAGCCCACTTGCGGAAGCAAAAGACCCGAAGACCGCTGAGTCTTTACCGGGAAGAACATGTAAGGTGCATAGAATATCGGCACATCATTACATTCAAAGAAGAATGGTCTCGCCTTTGCGTATCCCTCCACTTCAACATCAATCTTAGGACTGGAAACGCTCCACGGCTTGGAGCCATCAGCACACTGACAAGTAGTTAATTCAGCACCGGTTAATCGATAGTCTGCATCAGATAACTTCTCGATTTTATCTCCTGTCATGACATAGCCATCAGGATCTAAAACTATCTTGGCATCTGTGAAGCTCCCCTGGCCTGATTCTAGATTGAACTTGCCTGACTCAGCGCTAACCTCTCCTGCCAAAGAAGAAATCAACAAACCGCCTTCTATCTCACCCTCTTTGGTAACGGTGTTAAATCTTCCCTTCTCTCCCTGAACCTGATTTCCAGAATAACTTATGATTACACCACCTTTGCCTATAAACTCATTCTTATCCTGGAGATACTCAACATCAGGGGCGTTGAAGTAAGTGCTATTATCATCGACCGAGGGAATCCTGGTTAGGATCATCTTCTGGGTCTCTTTGAGCCTACGAATATAATCCTTGTAGTCTTCTCGAAACAAAATTTGATTATCTGGAGGCGCCACCTGCGAATAGGCAGGTAATACTAACCCCATAAAGGTGATGACTAAAGCGACCAACTGGCGATATGACATGAGTTTTATCAGGCTCCAAACCCTAAGTTGCGAAGTATCTGGGCAATCTCCTCGCGTAGCTGCCCTCGGGCTACTATACGATCAATCATGCCGTGTTCAAGGAGGAACTCTGACCTCTGGAACCCTTCAGGCAACTTCTGCTTTATGGTTTGTTCGATAACTCTTGGGCCGGCAAACCCTACAAGGGCCTTAGGCTCAGCTATAATGATATCCCCCAACATGGCGAAGCTAGCAGCAACGCCCCCCGTGGTAGGATCGGTAAGAATTGAAATATATGGCAGTCTAGCCTGACCTAGGCGCGCCAACGCTGCGCTAACCTTAGCCATCTGCATGAGCGAGAATATGCCCTCTTGCATTCTGGCTCCACCAGAAGCGGAAACTATTATAACTGGCAACTTCTCCTTTATGCCGGCCTCTATCATTCGTGTGAGCTTTTCACCCACAACTGAGCCCATGCTACCGCCCATGTAACTGAAATCAAAAACGCCCAACATTAGGGGTATATTTAGAATTCTAGCCCTGCCGGTCCTAACGGCTTCAATCGATCCTGAGCTCTTCTCTGAGGCCTTTATTCGGTCCTTATACTTTTTACTGTCCTTAAAATTTAACGGGTCCGTGGAGCGGAGGTTTGAATCGAATTCAACAAAGGAGTGCCTATCTACCATCAAAGGAATTCTCTGACTGGCTACAAGCCTGAAGTGATAATTACACTTGGTGCATACTCCGAAGCTTCTTCTTAGCTCCTTGGTGTATATAATCTCGTCGCAGTCCGGACATTTTGTCCAAACATCACCAGCCATCTGAAGCTTATCGCTCAGGGCAGCCTCAGGCTTTGGAGCCTTCTCACGTCTAAACCACGGCATGCAAATTCCTCTCTATTAAGAGCCCTTTCTAGGTGCTAAACAGGCTCTAGTTGTAGTATAAAGGCGGGCTAAAGACAAGCGCCTGAAACTAAAGGAGATTTATGGCACAACTCTCGGCCATTTTACCGTACATAGAGTCACTAATTAACTCACAAAAATTCAAGGATGCCAGCTTAAACGGAGTTCAGGTCGGAGGATGGGATCGACCCATTAAGACGGTAGCATACGCGGTGGACTCTGGGCTCTCCATAATCGAGGCTGCTGTAGCCAAACAGGCCGACCTTCTGATTGTTCATCACGGCTTGTTCTGGGATAAACCACAAGCAATCACTGGCCCGCTCAGAGAGAAGATTGAACTCCTCATAAAAAATAAATGTACCCTCTTTGCATCCCATCTTCCCTTAGATGCAAGTCCTGAGGTTGGAAACGGTTTTGAGCTTGGTAAATTTCTCGGACTAGAGGAGCTCTCCCCGTGGGGCGAGTATAATGGAATGATCATCGGAGCTCGCGGCTCCAACAGATCGCAATCGATCGAAACCTTAGTTGAAAAATTAACTCAACTGCCCGGAGCAATAAAACCATTACTTCTGAATTTTGGGCCAGAAAAAATTAAGTCAGTTGGTCTGGTGACTGGCTCTGGTTCTTTTGCTATAAGCCAAGCAGCGCGAGATGGGTTAGATCTTCTAGTTTCGGGAGAGCCGAAGCAAGAAGCCTACCATTTGGCCAAAGAATTCAAACTGAATATTATTTACGGCGGACATTACGCAACCGAGACCGTTGGAGTTGCAGCGTTAGCAAAAAAGGTAGCCGAGAGATTTAGTTGTAAGGTAGAATTCTTGGACGAACCGACTGGAATCTAAAAATTATGAAATATCTGAAAGATATAAGCTTAAGTGGCAAAAGAGTTTTAGTAAGAGTGGACTTTAACGTCCCCCTAGATGAATCAAAAAAAATCACTGATGACAACCGCATAAAGCAAGCTGTTCCGACCATAAAGCACATAATCGAAGGTGGTGGCAAAGCTATTTTGATGAGCCATTTGGGCAGCCCAGAGGGAGTGAAAGATTCAGCTCTGTCTCTGGCACCATGCGCTGAGAAGCTCTCTTCTCTTTTAGGGGTACCAGTAGAGCTGGCTCCAGACACAGTTGGACCTGCAGTAGAAAGCAAAGTTACCAGCATGAAAAACGGTCAGGTGCTGCTCTTAGAAAACTTAAGGTTTCATCCCGGCGAAGAGAAAAACGATCCAGAATACTCTGCGCTACTGGCAAGACTCGGTGATGTTTACGTCAATGATGCTTTTGCAACAGCCCACAGGGCGCATGCATCGATGGTTGGGGTGGCAAAGCTATTCAAAGAAAAGTGCGCCGGACTTTTGATGCAGAAAGAGCTGGAGTTCATAGACAAAGCTCTAAAAAACCCAAGGCGTCCTCTGTGTGTAGTTTTGGGTGGCGCAAAGACTTCAACAAAATTAGCGGCACTTATAAATATTGCTGATAAAGCTGATAAGGTGATTATCGGTGGTGCCATGGCCAACACCTTTTTGGCAGCGCAAGGTCTGCAACTAGGTAAGTCCTTAGTTGAAAGAGAGCTATTCCCCCAAGTGATAAAATTAATGGCCACTCTAGCCCGCAGAGATTGCAAATTATATCTTCCGGTGGACTTTATGGTGGGCCCGTCCCTTGCCACTAAAGGAGTAGCTCGTGCGGTGCCAGCCCAAGAGATGCCAGCGGACATGATGGCATTAGATATCGGACCGGCTACCTCCTTACTATTTAAAGAAGCTATTCAATCAGCCGAAACGGTCGTGTGGAATGGACCTATGGGCGCATTCGAACACGAGGAATACGCCAATGGAACAAACAGCCTGATAGAAGCTATCGGGGGGTCACACGGACTAACTTTGGTTGGTGGTGGTGACACGGATGCCGCCATTCACACAATGGAGGCGGCCCACAAGTTTGGTTATATATCCACCGGTGGAGGAGCCTTCCTCAATATGCTTGAAGGCAAACAGCTCCCAGCTTTACAGGAGCTGGCATAATTCTTTCTAAGAATTATCTGGATTTTGTAATCCGACGGTTTCATTCCTATCGAAATTTTTCGGAGACGGCGGCTTTATTATCCGAATTTTTGCCAATTTTCCGCAGGAACCTGGACTCAAAATACAAACTTCCCTTATTTTGCTCCTGATTTGTTCAGCGCCAGACAGAATGTCCGATACTTTTACAAGCGAGGCAAAAACATGAAGCGCGAATTGGCTTCTAGTTTATAAATAGCGAGGTTCTGTAGGGCAGATTATGAAAGACTTAAATCAAGCTGGCATCGAGATCGCAAAAGAACTGACCAAATCACGAGATGAAAAGGTCAAAAGGATTAGGCAGAGGATAAACACGGGATCATATAAGGTGCAAAGTTTAAGGGTAGCTCAAGCGATTGTTACAAATAACCCCGGTAATGGTGACAAAAAATAGTATATTCTTCAGAACCTCAAGGTCAGCTTAGAATCCGATAATGAAGAAAACAAAGAAGGTTGGAGGGCTTACTTTCTTAGCGTCGATACCGGCTCTCTTAATTCTAGATATTTTGATCGTGCGGAATCTTATTCCCCTTATTATAGAAAATCCCCCGTTTCTTCTTTGGTGGATTCTGGGAGGCTCCCTGCTAGGAGTTATTTTTGCTCCGCTATTTTCCGAAGGAAGACCGTATGTATTCATCCATGAGGTCAAACATGCAATTGTTTCCTCTCTGGCGGGGAATAAATGGAAGAAGATGACGGTGAATGCAGACTCCGGATCCTTTGAGTACTCGTACTACAAACACACAGCTCACCTAAATGCATTCATCTCCTTGGCACCTTACTGGTTCCCAATAATTTCAATCCCGCTCTGGTTATTGACTCTTACAAATAAAAACCCAGAAGCTCTAAGACTGGCTATGGGCTTCGCCCTTGGTCTGGATCTTTATATGGGAATTAAAGACATCGGTCCCCACCAGACGGATCTCTCAACAATTCGCGGTGGAGTAAAAATCGCCAAGTCATACATATGGCTTATGATAACTCTCGTAATTTCGCTTACTATTCTGGGAGGATCATTAGGCTTGGCTGGCTTTAAAGCTCTCGGTATAGGCATTTTAAGAGATCTGGTGTTTTGTGCACGCAACCTAGGTTTTATTTAAGATAAGTTACAAATTAGTTCAAGCATTCTCCCTTTACTTCCGATCTGTTAGCAATAGGAGCATAGGTCGCAGGGGCGATCACAAAAAAGAGAAAAATGAGAGCAGAATTAATTCCACCATTCCTGATGGCCACTAAAAATGTCCTAGAAACCATGGCTTTGATCAAGGTAAACCCTGGAAAACCGACTATCAAAAAGAACAAAACAACCTGGGGAGTAGTGTCAGGTGTGATCGGAATGGCCAGCCAACGAGTCAAGGGAAGCATGATTGTGAGCTTTGAGGCCCAAACTATTATCGGGATCACAAATAAAATGCTCAGTGAGACATTTAAAGATATCAATGGTCAGGTGGTAGACTGCGCTGGAGAGTTAACCAATATGATCTGTGGTGGCGCGAAACAAAGACTTGCTGAGATGGGATACACCTTCGACATGGCAACTCCAGTTACAATATTCGGAGAAAATGTTGAGATTCACCAACTTGTTGAGGGCCCGACAATATTGATTCCGTTTGAGTCCGAGGTCGGACAATTTGTCATAGAGGCCTGCTTGATAGAGAAAAAGGATACTAATTCTTAAACGGGACTTCAGGACTACTGTACCAAACTTGCTCCAAACATAATCCCCAAGGAGGTGCCGTCATGCCCGCAATTTGCCTATTCTGTGCTGCGATAATCTCTTTCATGGAGTTATTTTTGGCCTCTCCTCGCCCAATATCAACCAAAGTGCCAACAATGTTACGAACCATATGCTTCAGGAATCCACTGCCAGTTATGGTGAACAATATATAAGGCTGATTAAAATCTAATCGACTCTCAAAAATTGTCTTAACTGTATCAGGCGCGCCACACTTAGCCCCCTGGAAACTCTTAAAATCATGAGTGCCCACCAACTGAGCTGCGGCACTCTTCATGATCTCTAAGTTTAGCTCTTTGTTAACCAACCAGACTCTTCCCTTATCTAAAACTGGAGGCACATCATGATTGTAAATTGTATACCTATACGTCTTTGCAACCGCATCCCTTAAGGAATGAAAGGAGTCCTCTACCACCTCTGCGCTGTGAACCGCCACCTCACTTTTAAGTATGCTACTGATGGATCTTCGAAGCACTGTAAGATCGGGAGTCTGCTGACATCTGAAATTAACCACTTGGCGACGCGCGTGCACACCCTCATCAGTTCGACCACTAGCTTGAACGTGTGCAATATCCTCTCTTAATATAATCTCAAGAGCCCTATGCAGTTCAGACTGTATAGTCCTTAGCCCTGGCTGTTGCTGCCACCCATGAAACTGCGCCCCGTTGTATTCAATAATTAATTTTATATTAGGCACGCCGAACTCTTCTCTTACGACTTCTGAGGTAACCCTAAAACATGCTCTGCGATCTGAATAGCATTTAAGGCTGCGCCCTTTCTTAAATTATCAGATACGATCCACAAATCTAGACCGTACTTGACCGAGTCATCTCTTCTGACACGACCCACCTGCACAGTATCGCCACCAGCGGCCTGAATCTGCATCGGATAGAGATCATGCGCTGGGAATATTTCAAGCCCGGGTGCTTTTTCTGCCAACTCCAAGAACCGCTCTGGGAGAAGTTCTTTTTTGAGCTCTACATTTACACTCTCTGCATGGCTATGAAAGACCGGGACACGCACCGTGGTAGCGGTGATTCTGAGCTTTGGCAAATTAAGAATCTTTCTTGATTCGTTAACTATCTTCATTTCTTCTTTTGAATATCCACTCTCAAGGAGCACGTCGATCTGAGGAATACAATTGAAAGCTATCTGAGCGGGGAATTGGCTCTGAGGCATCTCAGACTGATTAAATATGGCCAAGCTCTGCTCCCAAAGCTCATCAAGAGCTTTTCTCCCAGCACCAGAAACCGATTGATAGGTTGATACCACCACTCTCTCAAGACCAGCAGCCTTTTCTAGTATGTCTAAAACCATACACAGCTGAATGGTTGAGCAATTAGGATTAGCTATTATTTTTGGCTTGTCTTTCAAAAGGTGGCCATTAATCTCGGGAACGACCAGAGGAACATCGCTCTCCAAACGGAAGCGCGAGGAATTGTCGATCACAATAGCTCCAGCCTCTACTGCCTGAGGTACGAATTCTTCTGAGACTGAATTATCAGATGCAAATAAAGCTAGATCTACACCCTCAAAAGAATCAGTAGATAGAGTCTTTACCTCTACCTCGTCACCTAAGACCTCAATAAGCTCACCAGCCGAATTATCAGAGGCGAAAGCCCGAAGCTCTGCCATTGGGAAGCTTCTTTGGCCAAGAATATCAATCATCTCTCGACCCACTAAACCGGTAGCCCCTACAACTGCAATCACGGGGGTTTTCTTCATAAATCTCCTAAAATTATTGAGGCTCAAAATCTCTAGCGCCCCTAACTATATGACGACATTAAAGTACAACTAACAGGGGCATTGCAAGTTATAGGGTCCGGCATGAATACCGAAGAAAGTATCAAATTCAAAACATTCAGCGGCACGATGGTTCCAAACATGGAATGGACTCATCTTATGGATTTCGTTTGCGAACACAGCAGAACCACGCGAGTGGTAGAGTCAGCCGCACTCAATATGTCAATGGTTGCCAGACATGCCCTAGGGCTAAAGGCACTTGGTGGAAGTGTGGGTGGAATAATTACTGATTCCGTAGCCGGATGGATTACCACAGCAACTTTGAGAACTTTAGCAAACAACGGCGCAAACGTAACTGCATTTACTCTCTCTGATGTAGTATCTGTGAATTTAAAATCAGAAGTAGAATTCCTAAAACAATCGGATGGAAAAGTTATAGAACTGAAATCAGCAGATCAGCTTGAAGGATTTCACAGCATGCTATTAGGAATATTAGACAGTGGTCTACAAACACGAAGAGCGCATAGGCTAATCTGGGATCACCTCAATGAAAGCTGCACGCCTGTGCTCAGTGTTCTTCCGCCGTTGTCAGAGATTGGAGAATCAGAGCCGCTGGTTTATGCCTCTGCCACTCTATTTTTAGGGTTACCTCAGGATATATCCAAGGATCTCAAAGATACCTTGGGACGTTCCTATCTTTGTGATATCTCCTTAAGTAGGCATGATACCGACGCAGGCTGTCCGGTGGGCTTATTTTCGGAGCAGCCTGTGATCCAAATATATCAGGTTGATGGAACTTGTTGAGCCACAAATGAGATCCCTTAAAGAAAAGCTTGCTGCTCTCCACGAAGGAACCCTTCTGGCTTCTGACAATCTGCACGAGTGTCTCAAAGTAGCTGATTCCAAGAATCCTGAGATTAATGCCCTAGTTTATCTAAACTCCGAAGAAGCAAAAGAAAGAGCAAAACTATTGGACTCCTTGTCTGCAACTAACAGGAGAGCCCTTCACGGAGCGGTGTTTTCAGTAAAAGACAACTTCCCGGTTGCAGGACTCCCCTGCTCAGAGGGCTCCACTCAAACATTAGTCAAGGTATCCAGAACCACAGACCCGCTGGTATCGAAAATCTTAAGCGAGGGCGCCATCCTAATTGGCAAAGGCAACATGCCTGAGTATGGCAAAAGTAATTTTACAGATAATAATCTTTACGGTCGGACTCTAAACCCTTGGAATAAAAGTCACACTCCTGGTGGTTCCACTGGAGGAGATGCGGTTGCGGTTGCTACAGGGATGTCTGATTTTGCCCTGGGGGGCGATAGCGGAGGTTCTCTTAGAGTTCCCGCAAGCCTGTGTGGCTTGTACAGCATTTTGCCCTCTAGAGATCTGATCAAAAAAACCGATAGCCCCTTTATTCTGAACACATTTTTAAAAAAAATGGGCTCAACTGGCCCATTGGCTCGCACTCTTGCGGATCTAGAAGTCGTTTTTGATCTTCTTGCGAGAAGTTCCCCGAGCGACCAGTCACCTGGCACACCAGGCCCAAGGACATTCTCTGTTTTGAGGGAGGTTGCTGGGGTTGGATGCGCTAATGAGATCGAGCGTGACCTTGATAAAGTGACTTCAGAGTTTAGAAATAAAGGCTGGAGAGAGATTCCGATACCTCAAGCGCTATTTGATGCTACGGTGCCAGTATTCTTTATCCTTGGGGGCCAAGCGGGCACGTTGCAGGAGGACCTAGTACGCGAGCATAAGAATATAAAGATAGATCCCTCGCTAGAAACCAAGACCATTCAAAGCTTGCGCAATGACATTAAAACTCTGATGCCAACACTAACAGCTGAATCACTTCTACTAACCTTATATCAGTGGGAAGAGCTTCAGAATCAGGCTGATTCATTCTTAAAAAAAGTAGATATAATCCTTGCTCCAGTATCTGCATCTCTGGCCTTACCATTCGGAGCCAACGAAGCCTCAGTGCGCGGAGCTTCCGTGCCAAGTCATCATCTCTTTCACTTTGCTCGGGCAGCCAACGTTTTAAATATTCCAGCACTTGCCTTCCCGACCTCAGTCAGCAGCCAAGGACTACCAATTGGCTTACAGCTAATGACCCGGAGCGGTCACGACAAATTTATGTTTAGAGTTTTAGAAGAACTAGGGCGAAGCAGCGCCCTGCAATAAAATAAGTAGATCAAAGCTCTAGTGCTGAGCTACCTGCGGCATACTATAGAGAGTCCATCTGTATCCTGAGCTCTCATTGCCTTCTGAAATTATAATAGTCCAGCCGGGCTGCGGAGGAGATTGTCCACCGTCGCTCAATAGACGCAGAGTACGCTGGTCTGCAGTACGCACCACATCTATTCCCTCTCTTCTGTCATCCCAAGATAACGGACGCTGATGCCCCGCGTATCTTGAACTTATTATAGATTCAACCTGAACGCTTTTTGGAAGCTCTACTGATTCTTGGTGGGACACAACTAATCCTAATACATCAAAACTAACTAGGCTTTACGACCTCAACAGTCTGCATGCTAAAGAACGGTGATGGGCCGTACTTTACGTCCCGTATCATCTCGGCAACTTCCTTAGAATCTACCATAGCCCAAGTAATCGGAGGTGCATTTCTATCGTGAGAATCGACTATCTTCGTAGGCACCAGGAAGAGCTCACCCATGATAGCATCTGAGTGGGGCAACAATGCCACGATAGGTACACTTATCTTCTGAGCGTCGGCTATTCTTTTTGCAACGGATCTTAGATCGTCAATAGGGCGACCAATAATCCAGTTCTTCTCATTAGCATCTCTGCAGGCAAGAACCTTTTGGCCTCGCCCAACAGCTCTCTCTAGTTCAGACAACCAATCTATTCCGTGCACAGAACGACCTCAGGAATTAAAATAAAAATTTAAGCCGCAGAGCCTTCAACTCGATCAATTCTTTCTTTGAGCTCTTTACCGACTTTAAAGAAAGGAAGCTTCTTCGGAGGAACCGATATCGCCTCTCCAGTCTTTGGATTCCTACCTTGGTAGGCCTCGTAAGGCTTTACCACGAAGGATCCGAAACCACGAATCTCAATTCTGCCACCATGTGCCATGGTCTCTCTCATCTTGTTAATCACAAGAGTAACTATCTCTTCTGACTGATGAAGACTAACCCCGGACTTCAAAGATAATTGTTCAATTAATTCGGACTTGTTCACAGTTACCTCAACCTCTGGTTGTTAATAAGTTAGGAGGAATCCTAATTCCATCCCACATGTATAACGATGCCAAAACACAACACAAAGTTACAAAAATATAATAGGACAACAATAGGAATCTGAAAAGTAAAACCGTCGCAAATTTAGGGGATTATCGTAATAGCACCTGAATAGAACAGGCTTTGGTCTCTAAAAACTAAGTAATCAGACTAACTCTGTAGATTCATTGAATATCTGGTACCCCCGGCGCGATTTGAACGCACGACCCCCGCTTTAGGAAAGCGGTGCTCTATCCAGCTGAGCTACGAGGGCCCCAATCCAGAGTCTTCTAGATTGGTAGAGAAGTCAAGCATGAAGGAGCAAGCCTCCCCCTCTAAAGGCTATCTTCTAAAAAATCTCATAGGGTCAACAGCTATAGGGGCGGCTCTGGATCGCACTATCCGAGTCTCAAAGTGAAGATGCGGCCCCGTTACTCTTCCTGTTTTACCCACAAACCCAATTAACTGACCCCCCTGAACAGAGTCACCCTTCTTTACCAGGTTCTCGTTATTGTGCGCGTAGAAAGTTACCAATCCACTACCTTTGATGGCTATCAAGTTCCCGAAACTTTTAAATCCACCCCCGGAATACTCAACTGTTCCGGAATGTGCTGCATAAATCGGGGTGCCCACTGGTGCAGCCAGATCTAATCCATCATGCCATCGACCCCGTCGGCGACCAAATTTAGAGGATGGTTTGGCCCCAGGCACCGGCCAGTACATCCGTCCTTTATATTGTTGAGCTTGCCCGAGAGAATAGTTGGGATCCGCAATTCTCCCCGATCCAACTCCGATCTTTTTGACAGCAGCAGCCTCCTCAGATCCGTATCCCCCGCCAAAGATCCAGGAGCACCCCCATAAGAACAGAGGGCAACAAATTAGACCGATCCTCAAAAACAACGAACAAAAAGAATTCATACTCTTTTTATCGCACAGAGCTTAGAGGCTAAAAATCCCCGATCTATGATTAAAAACTCTCCCAGTTGAGCGATTTCGATTTGGCGTGTACCCTTACTCAATCAAGGTTACAAATGCACGCAGGCGTACTTCAAGATATAACACTCATCCTTATTGCAGCCTTAGCTGTAACACTCCTGTTTCATCGGTTAAAGATACCTGAGATTATCGGCTTTCTTATTACCGGGGCTCTGATAGGACCTGCCGGCTTTGCTCTAGTAAAAGAAGGCGCGGCGCTGCCTGTGATAGCAGAGGTCGGTGTTATCTTTCTACTATTCACCATCGGATTAGAATTCTCACTGAAAGAATTTTTTAGGATCAGAAAACTAGTCGCCTTGGGAGGCGGCTTACAGGTGGCACTGACGGTGGCAATATCGGTAGCGATCGCCTCATTTCTAGGGTTTCCATTTAGCGAAGCCTTACTCTTTGGGTTTATTCTCTCGATGAGTAGCACAGTTATTGTGTTATCGTCTCTGGAATCTAAACGGCTTACTAATTCTCCTGCGGGGGCTTTGGCTCTGTCTGTCTTGCTGTTCCAAGATATAGCCGTTGTTCCGATGGCCTTAATCATTCCTCTTCTTGGGGCCCATCAGTCAGAGCTCCTGGGTCAGATAATTAGTTTAGCAACAAATTTTATACTTCTCGGGCTGGTAGTATTTATACTTCACAAATTTGTAATTAATCACCTGATGACCTTAATTGCCAAAGCTCGTAGCCAAGAGATCTTTACAATCGGGGTTTTTGCGATATGCATGGGTGGGGCATTCCTGACAGGAGCTGCGGGAATGTCGATGCCGTTAGGAGCTTTCATTGCTGGCTTAATTCTATCGGAGTCTGAATTTGGTTATCAGGCTGCAAACACAGTTCATTCGTTCCGTAACCTCTTCTCGTCTTTCTTCTTCGTATCAGTGGGGATGCTGCTAGATCCTAACATAGTGCTCTCTGACCCATTAGTAATTGGGGTCCTCTGCTTGGTCATTCTGGCAATTAAATGGACAACTGGAATTGCGGCTATCAGATTACTAGGATTCCCTGCCCGCACAGCCATAGTGGTGGGACTTCTTTTGGGTCAAATCGGTGAGTTTGCATTTATATTAGCCGACCTTGGTGTTAAGAATGGAATCTTAAGCAGCTACGGATACCAAGTATTTCTAGCAGCCTCAATAATCACAATGATTATGAGTCCAGGATTTATAGGTGCCGCGCCGGCCTTGGCTTACAGAATCACAAGAAAATCTGCCGAAGAACATGGAATCAAAGATGGTTCATTTATAAAGTCTGAAGCTGAATCAGAGCTCTCAGATCACGTAATCATAGTGGGATTTGGAATAAACGGGAAACATTTGGCTTTCGCTGCCAAGTCTCACAAAATTCCTTACATTATAATTGAAACGAATCCAGAGACTGTAACCCAAGAGAAAAATGCCGGTGAGCCCATCATGTTTGGCGATGCATCCTTCCCTCACGTACTAGAAAAAGCTGGAATTGAAAGGGCCAGAATTCTCTGTGTGCTAATCGGAGATCCATTCTCGACCAGGAAGATCGTTGATTCCGCCAGAAGGATCAATGCTGGGATTCACATCATTGTTAGATCCCGTCAAGTACAGGATGTCGACAAACTGATTAGCCTTGGTGCCCAAGAGGTAGTGCCTGAAGAATTTGAAACATCCTTAGAGATATTCTCCAGAGTCCTCAGAAATTACTTAGTTCCTGAAACCACCATCGAGGATATGACTGAGGACCTGCGACAACAGCAGTACATCAAGATGACTGATCCAGGTCAAAAAACCTCTGTGGATTCTTCAGCTGTCACCATACCCCAGTTAACGGTAGAGACAGTACAGGTCGGACAGAACTTCAAGGATCGTGGCAAGACTCTGCAGGAGCTCGACATCAGAAATCGATTTGGAATCACAATTGTTGGGTTACAAAGGGGCGGCTCAACGATTGAGAACCCATCTGCTCAAGAGAGGATTCAAGCTGGCGACTATTTGTTCGTTGTCGGAAAGAGAAGAAATGTGCAGAGATTTGCGCGGGGCATAGCTGATTAACCCCTTTATTACCCGGCCCAGCCCTCTAGTTCATATTTGTTAAGGGCATCCCCTTTCTCATAGAGGTGGATCTTTTCTGACCCAGCGGCACCAAATCCACCGACTAATCTCCCACCTAATCTTAGCTGAGAGAGTACCTCTGGTGATGGAGCCTCGGATGGAAAGGTCATAATAATTCCATCGAATGGAGCCATCTCGCTCCATCCCTTTCGGCCATCGCCGGCCTTAAAGAGAATCTTAGAGAATCCTGACGCATCGAGCTTTTTTCTAGTCTGCTGGGCAAATAGACCTTCTTTCTCTATACAAAAAACCTCTGCCCCCATGGTCAGCATCAGGGCGGCGCCATAACCAGAGCCAGTGCCGATATCTAGGATGCGCATACCCTTCTTTACACCTAGAAGACCAATTAGTCGGATCAGTGTTGAAGGTCTTAGACTGTCCTGTTTAAATCCGATCGGAAAGCTCTCGTCCTCATTGGCTCTCTCAGCATAGGTCGTCACAAGATATTTTTGGCGATCTACTACCGTTAGAGCTTTCATGAGCTCTAACTCTGTTGCCTCATCGATTATGCCGGCTCGAGCCACTATCTCTTGAGCGAATTGACTTGGGATGAATGATTCTGCTGTTGAACTACTTCTATGCATGACCTAAAATCTCTCTTAAAAGAGCCAACAAAGCAACGGTAAATATGGACGCGATTTATAAGGTCAAACTTACCTCAAATGCAGCGCCCCTTTTGATACGGTTCATTATGAATAAAAAACTTTTCGCTTTAATAATTTCTTTAATCCTCTTGGCCCCATGGCCTGGCTCCGCAATAAACAGGGAAGATAAAACTTTCTCTATAGTAACTGTAAACATAAATGGCGTACCTGACATCCTGAGATTACCAACTCCGGTAGCAGACCAGGAAATCACTGTAAAGACAGAGCATCTGCGGTGGGAGGAGAGTTTTTATTTTATGATCGAGCCTCGCGAACAGGTAGTGAGCGATCTAAAAGTAGAGCAGAAACAGATCAACTGCCTATCGCATCCCGAAATGAATTTGGATCTCCTAAAAAAATGGCCCAGAAGGGAATCATCGTGGCGAGAGATGAACTTTGTGGGAACCAACAGATATAAAGGTGCTGAATTTGATAATAACGATCTCAGCAATCCCTCTCTTGAGAGCCTCGAGGCTTTTATCATGGCACAAAACACAAAAGGCAAAGTGGAGAGCCTAGCGATCGCAAAAGAGATAGCCCGAGCACCTGAAAGTCATTCTTATCACTGCGAGACCCTTATAAAAGTGACTGGGTCAGGGATTAAGAAAGACTCGTCAATAGCTACATTTAGAATTAGCATCGATTAATATAAGATTCGATCGATTTTATTTCGGAGAAATGGTCGGGCTGAGAGGATTTGAACCTCAACGGAGGGTGGCCAATGCTACGCTGGCTCGCATTGGCCCAGTACTCGGCCTCCGACATTTAAATCCTCCGGATTTAACACGTCGGCCGCCTGTCGGTCGTCGGTTCAAATAATTAATATAAGATTCGATCGATTTTATTTCGGAGAAATGGTCGGGCTGAGAGGATTTGAACCTCCGACCTCACCCACCCCAAGGGTGCGCGCTACCAGTCTGTGCCACAGCCCGACAACCACGCATATTAGGTAAACCTGAGAGAAAGATCAAAGGCTTGCTAAATATCGGGCGGTAAACATAAATCCCATCTTAAACCGCTCCAAAGACAACGCCTCGTTGGGGGCATGCCAGTTATCTTCAGCCTTTCCAAACGCCACTAAAATAGGGGTCGCCCCAGATATCTCCTGCAGTTTGGTCAATACGGGGATACTCCCCCCTTCCCACCGATAAGCTATATCTTTGTTAGAGATCTCCTTAAGTGATTCCTTTACCTTGGCGAGCCACGGAGATTTAGGATCCAGCCTTAATGCAACTCCTCCATGCCCCTCACCTTCAAATGTAACCTTCATATTCACGGGCAACTTGGCTCTAATATAGTCCTGTAACACCTTGCGCATCCGCTCAGGACACTGTCCAGTTCCCAACCTAGTGGTCAACTTAAGAATGCCCTCTCTGGGAATTATTGTCTTTCCACCTGGACCGCCATATCCACCATGAAATCCATTCACCTCTAGAGTTGGACGAAATCCTACTCTCTCAGCAGCAGTGTAGCCCGCCTCCCCACCAGTGGGCAGAGTCCCCATCGTCTTCAGATATTCTTCATCAGGGGTCTTTCCTGTCTGACACAACTCAGCTTCCATAGCTGTGTGCCTGACAAGGTCATCATAAAATCCTGGCACAGCGACCTTGCCAGACTCATCATGAAAGGATCCCACCAATCGCGCTAGTTCGGTCAGTGGATTTTTGATAGCACCACCAAAAAGCCCCGAATGCACATCACTTGGGTAGGCCTCCACATGCACTCCTAGAGACATAAGCCCCCTCAGTCCCATAGTAATAGTTGGCGCCTCCCAAGGGACCATACTGCTATCACTCACATATAAGACATCGGCTTTGACGAGATCTCTTATGTCATTAAGTTTAGTATCTAATCCGTGACTACCTGACTCTTCTTCCCCTTCAATTAACACCTTGAGGTTACACTTTAGAGATTTACTCGTAATCGCTGCCTCTATCGCAGATAATACAAAGGTAACCTGCCCCTTATTATCTGAGGCGCCTCTTGCAAACATCTTTCCGTCTCTGATGGTGGGTTCGAATGGCTTGCTCTGCCAATTCTCTAAAGGATCTGGTGGCTGCACGTCATAGTGACCATAAAAGAGAACCGTTGGTCGATTGGGCTCCCCTTTCCACTCAGCATAAACCATGGGCTTGGTCTCAGTCGGGATTAATTTTGCTTCAAGCCCCATGTCTGCCAACTCTCCTTTCAACCACTCAGCGCACTTGGTACACTCCTCGGCATAACTCTCGTCTGCGCTAATGCTGGGGAATCTCAGCAGCCTGCTCCATCGATCAATTATTTTAGATTGATTTGAATCAAACCAAGATTGAAAGGTCTTGAGATTTGACATATTTACCCTCTCTTTTTTGATATATTTAACACTTTCGCTATTAGAATATTACTGTTAGGTTCCTTGTGTTACTGTTTTCTAGCACATTAGTCTGGAGCTAAAAAATGAAAATTGGTCAGTTAGTCGTTGTATCTGTGTTGGTAGTGTCTAGTCTTACTCTCAGTGGTTGCTCTTCTAAAAAGAACAAGAGCCCGCTCGATCCAGGGTATCTCTCTGAAGCAGATCTAAATTCACAACTTGAAGGACGTTATGCCGATGGCTCAATCCCTATGGCAGAAGGAGAAGGTCCGTTCAGAAATGTTAACTTTGCATACAACTCAGCAGAACTTGATGATGTTGGTCGCCAAAACGTTGAATATAATCTTGAGATACTAAAAGCCAATCCAACTGTTAGCATAATATTGGAAGGTCACTGCGATGAGCGTGGAACAGCCGAATATAACTTAGCATTGGGTGAAGAACGCGCCAGAACTGTAAGCCGGGTGCTTCAGTCTTATGGTTTTGCCGGTGACAAGATTAAAACCATCAGCTACGGCGAGGAAGTGCCTCTAGCTCAAGGAAGCAGCGAGGATGCCTGGTCTCAAAACCGTAGGGTTCACTTCTCCCCTCACAGATAATATCCTGAGGGTACTGCATCTCTTAAAAGGGCCCTTAAGGGCCCTTTTTTTATGCTTATTAATCACTAACATACCCATTTGATTGCTCTGGCAGGGCTCGGTATAATCCCGCCCTGAACCATCGTTGTCCCAGTAGGAATAGAAATGTCGAAGTTAATAGACGCGCTCTCCTTGCCTGAAGATATCAAGAAACTCTCGATTGAGGATCTTAAGAAGGTCGCTGCCGAGCTAAGACAAGAGCTTATCGACACGGTGTCTTCATCGGGCGGACACTTTGCATCAAGTCTCGGGACGGTTGAGCTTTCAGTGGCTCTTCATCACGTATTTGAAACTCCGAAAGACAAACTAGTCTGGGACGTTGGGCATCAAGGTTACATCCATAAGATGCTAACTGGTCGTCGCTCTGAAATGAACACAATTCGCAAGAAGGATGGGCTCTCTGGTTTCTTGCGCCGAGAAGAAAGCGAGCATGACTCCTTTGGTGCCGGACATGCTGGCACAAGTATCTCTGCAGCTCTCGGCATGGCTGAGGCTCTCTATCATTCAGACCCCGATAGAACAGCCGTTGCCATCATAGGAGATGGCTCCATCACCGCCGGCATGGCGCTAGAGGCACTCAATCACACCGGTGCCTTGAATAGAAAATTAATAGTTGTACTGAATGACAACGACATGTCCATCTCTCCAAACGTTGGGGCTCTTAGTTGGTTATTCTCAAAAACAGTGACTGCCAAACTTCCCACCAAAGCAAGACAAACTTTCAAAGACCTACATGAAAAGGGATATGTTCCAGAGATAGTCTACAAGGCTGTGGATAGAGCTGAAGAAGCAACTGTCAATTTCTTTGGTGGCGATGCTGCTGCGCTCTTTGAATCATTTGGCTTTAGGTATATCGGTCCAGTCGATGGTCACTCCCTAGAAGATCTAATAACAGCTCTCCAAAATGCCAAAAATCAGAATGGTCCTGTTCTAGTTCACGCCCGAACTGCCAAGGGGAAAGGATTTGAACCTGCCGAGGAGGATCCGCTAAAGTGGCACGGCGTTGTGCCTTTCGATCCAAAATCCGCCACCTTCTTGGCAAGCTCCGGACAGAAGAAGATGCCAACTTTCTCTGAAGCCTTCGGTAACTTTATGATTGAGATGTCAAACCTCAATCCTAAAGTTGTGGGAATTACCGCTGCCATGCCAACTGGAACTGGCCTTCATATTTACCAAAAAGCCCATCCAGATAAATTTTATGATGTCGCAATCTGCGAGCAACACGCTGTAACGTTTGCGGCTGGCATGGCTTGCGAAGGGTATAAGCCTGTTTGTGCTATCTATTCCACCTTCTTACAGCGCGCTTTTGATCAAGTCGTACACGATGTTTGTATTCAAAACCTGCCGGTAGTATTTGCCATGGATCGAGGGGGTGTGGTTGGAGACGATGGCCACACTCATCAAGGTGTTTTTGATATATCTTACCTCAGATGCCTTCCGAATATGGTTATTATGGCCCCGAAGGATGAGAATGAGCTGAGAAACATGTTGTACACTGGCATCAACCATGAGGGTCCAATCGCCTTAAGATATCCGCGAGGCTCCGTGCTTGGGGTAGCCTTAGATAAAGAACCGCGCTCCCTGGAGATAGGCAAAGCTGAGATAGCAAGAGACGGCCATGACGCCCTCATTATTACTCTAGGGCCACTGGCAAACACCGCTTATGAACTTGCAGAGAGATTATCAAAGGAACAAGGAATTGAGGTTGCAGTTATAAATGCTCGCTTTGCAAAGCCTCTAGATACCGTACTTTTGAGCAGAGTTCTGCCAAGATTTAATTCCATCTGTACCTGGGAAGATCATGCTCTCGCAGGCGGATTCGGGTCAGCTGTGGTTGAGTTCGCTAATGATGCCCAACTGAACCTGAAGAGACCGATCAAGCGGTTCGGCGTAGGTGATGTTTTTGTGCCTCATGCAAGTCAGAAGCAACAGCATCAGCTCATGGGGTATGACAGCTCTGCAGTCGAAGAATGGCTACTGGCTAACATAAGTCAAAGAATAGCCGTTAATTTATAAACATCCCCTGAACTATTCTGGTCTCAAAATCCTGAATGGTTAGGATAAGTTAGCTGGATTGAAAGTAACATCTAGGAAAAAGAACCATTTTGGCTACATCCACCTCAAAAAAACTTATAACTATTACTGAGAGTAATTAGTAGGTTTCAGTAATAATTCTTGTTTTATTTTTATAAAGGTTTTTATGAAGAAATTAGGTTTAGTTCTTGGTTTTGCCTGCTTGGTAATCAGCGCGAACTGTTTCGCACAGACAGCAACTATAATAGAATTCCAAGCTGGACAGGATGGAAAGCCGTATAAGGGGAAAGATGCTAAGAACACGATCCCCAACGGAAAGGCTATTTTTAATGATACCCTCAATAACTTTTATAACGCATTGGCAGAGTATTGTAAGGGGCTAGGCAGTGATGCAACCCAGCAGGCTGAAGGTAAATCGTGTTTTACAAAAATGCCCGTTAAAGACAGGGGTGTATCTATAAATGGAAAAACCTCAGAAGCTTTGTGCAAAGTGTCTCCTGATGATTGTGTATGCATACCGATCCCCAAATTGCCAACTCCACCCTCTGGTGGTGGTGGTGGTGGTAGCCCTGGCGCTCCTTCCGGATCCGCTGTTAATCAGGACTTATCATCACTAGAGGGGTTATTCTAAACTCATCGCGACTCCGGGCAGTTAAAAAGCTCGGAGTCGCTCTTACCAGAAATCCGACTAGGTCTGCTCAATAGTAAATATCCACTCTTCTCTGATAGATTAAAGCGTTTACAGATCTGGCGCCCTACTGATTTGTAAACTCTCTCTGCCGGATATAGCGGCACATTAAGTTCGTCCATAGAGAGTCTGATAAAAGAAATTATTAGGCCTCCCTCTTTGTCTCGCTTTAAAAAAGTCGGTGGCAGTTTTCCTTTCTCGCTCTCAGAGACTTTTAAAATCGCAGATGGAACATTATTAGAGTATAGGCTGTGGGAGAGATAATCGTCCCAGAGCCCAAAGAAATTTAAAGTCGGCATCGCTAGAAAGAAAAATAAAATCGCTGAATATAAAAACTTAGAGCCAATTAAATTTTCTTTAGAGAATAGTTTGAGAGGGGACTTAAACAGAATCCACACCATAGCTACCATCACGACATTCCAAGGCCAAACTGAGGAATTCCAATTATGCCCAAGGGGTCCAAGGCAAATAAGAATAAAAGCATGCATGCCGGTGAAGCCCAAAACAGCCCAGGCTTTTGTGCGATCATGAAGAAGCATCAAAGCAAAACTGACCTCTAAAAGAGGCACTAAAAAAGCAGTAAAGTGAAAAGCATCTAAGAAACTCTCTGGCAGCCACTGGGTTATTGGTGAGACAAACCACGGAAACACCTTTACCAAAAATGTGTAATTGAACTTCTGAATTCCAGCCCAAAAGTAAATTGAAAAAATAATCAGTTTTAGTGATGCTAAGGCTGTCTGCTGGAATTTCTCATCTTTATTCAGAGCAAATACTACTATCCCAATCATTACCAAAAATTGGATGAAGTAAGGCATCCATCTCGCCTGATCAAAAAGCATTAGAGAGAGCTGCGAAACTAATAGCGCGGTAAAATAAATTTTATTTCCTGGTTTAAAAAAAAGAAGAATTAGAGAGAGCACCGTCAAAGAGATGAGCGCTAGATTTAATTCCCAGCAGAGGGGGTATAAATTAAATACCGGCACGGTAGGCAGAGCCCGTTCATCAATCCATAGAACTGGGGTGAGTAAAATTGTCACCAAAAATGTGGCAGTTAATAGCTTGACGAGGGCTCCAAACTGCTTCTCTCTCAATTTATTTTCATTACCAATCATATCTGCCGCTGTCTTAATTTTACTCACCCATACAGTTTTACTACAATTTACAATCACGCAACCTACTAATTTTACACGATTATTGTCCGGCACGATTCATGTAATACCTCTATCTGTAGTCAAACTGGGAGGTTTTATGGAACATCAAGGTTTATTTTCTAGGGCCTTACTCGATATAGAAATTCAGCTCGATGACCTTATAACAAAGGCTGGCGGTCTTGAAGGAGTGAGATTACTGGATAAGCTCTCGGCGCTACCTGAGTCATCTCGAAGAGAGATGATTTCACATTTTATCAGAATATTAGCTGAAAACGAGACTGGGAACTTTGAACCGCCGGTTGTAAGACGCGTGGTTGGCAGACTCGGTGTTATAAACGGCGGCAGACGGGTCGGCTAACTCCTTAAGGTCAGAGCCCGATGTTATCAATTAACCTGACGCCCCCGATATTGGCTGCAACTAAAAATCGAGATTTGTCAGTAACAGTAGCTGTTTCTTTGAGGTTTACTTCATCCACGATATCTAGATATTCCAGATCAATTTTGGGGTCTTTTAAAACACTCAATCCGATCTGCTGTATCTTAGCTGCGCTCGATTCGCCCGCTTTAAAGGCATCAACCATCGATCTCAACGCTTGATTCAATTTGGGAGCCAGTTCTCTCGCACTCGATGTCAGTCGGGCATTACGCGAGCTCATGGCTAATCCGTCAGCCTCTCTTTTTGTCTTGCCTCTGACAATTTCGATATTCATTCTTAGGTCTCTCACCATGGTTTCGATGACTCTAACCTGCTGGAAATCCTTCTCTCCAAAGATGGCGACATTGGGCTCAACTAAATTAAATAAAATTGAGACAATGGTAGTCACCCCTTTAAAGTGTCCTGGGCGCTTTCCACCCTCCAGCGGTTGTACAATCTCAGAGAGTTCAACCCAGCTCTCAAATCCTGGCGGATAGATCTCTTCCTTAGTAGGCGTAAATACTAGATCCACTCCAGCGGACCTTAACATGGCAAAGTCTCTATCCAAATCTATAGGATATTTTTCAAAATCTTTGGGATCATTGAATTGAGTCGGATTAACAAAAATAGAGACTACAACCTTTGACCCTTTTGACTTGGCAATCTCCACCAAACTGATATGCCCCTCATGCAGGTATCCCATGGTAGGCACAAATGCTATCCTTTCATGATTTTTTTTATAGCTACCTATCTTGTTCTTAAGATCTTTCAGACTTTTTGCTACTTCCATGGTCAGACCTAACTATTAAAAGTTCACAGCCGCCTAAAACTTACTACAAACCCCTTCGCAGAAACAAACTGGCTCAGAATTCTAAATGTCCATTATAAGCGAGATGAAGATCTATTATGGGTATACCTATTTGGCGCTCAAACCGTATCCTTGTGGGGAACCCTACTCTCAAGTAAAGATTACCCTTATGAAGCTAGCTACTCTTACGGGTCTTTTCGTCATACTCGCTCTCTCAGGATGCTCCACAACTTCTGAATCCGGTGCGGACGGACCTCAGCCTGTAGAGCTAGGCGCTGCGACCACAGTTGATACCCCCGAGGTAGAGCTACTTAATGAATCCAAGAATTTTTACGAGGCTGGGCTTTATGCAAATGCCCAGACATCTTTTCAAAAGCTGAAAGATTCTTACCCTTTTGGTAAATACGCAGAGTACGCCGAAGTAAAGATAGGCGATTGCTATTTCTATAGGTCAGATTATCTAACCTCTGCGATGATCTACTCCGAATTCGTTAAGCAACATCCGAACTCTGAAAACTCTCCTTATTCCATGCTCCAACTAGGCAGGAGTTACCAACTTCAATATTCGGGAGCTGGTAGAGACATGGAGCCGTTGCAAAAGTCCCGGGAAACTTTGACCGAGATGCTTAAGAAATACCCGAATTCGCTCTATTCACCAGAGGCAATGAAGTATCTAAAAGGCACAGATGATAAAATCATTGCTCATGAAAAATTAGTTGCAGATTACTACAAGAATAAAGGTCATTCCAAGGCAGCGGATGCCCGAATGGCTCGTGCTGATATCTTAAGAAAAGAGTTCACAAGCAGTGAAGAAACTCTCAGAAGTGATACGACAAATGCTTCTGCGCCCGCAGTAGAGGTTCCTAAACTTTTTAAAGGGACGTACTCTCCTGCCAAAACATCTAAAGCTGAAGAAAGAATAGTCCAAGCTTCCGTCAGAGTCAGCCAAACTAAATGTTTAGCAGATAGCGGCATCATAAATATCTTCTTAAATGGAAGATTAACTAAAGGCGCACTGACTCAAGTTGAAGGCTCGGTAAAAAGAGAGGGTGGTTCCCTACTATTCAAAATTCCCGGAGCTTGGGCCAACACATCGACCACCTCATGCCTGGGAGAAAACGACCTATCGATATCTGAAGACGGCAAATTCGTTATAACAACCGACCGTTCCCCGAACTTCTTTGTGGTAGAGAATCCCCACCGCCTAATCGTATCTTTGGAGTAACCAGGGAAGGCTAGCAAAGAGATGAAGAGTAATCTTGTTGATAAAATAAAAGCTCTAGAGCTGAACTTTCTTGCAGATCCTGATGTGGTGGCTCAGATAGTTTACTACTTAAGGATTGTTCTCATAATTTTGTCTTTATTAATGGCGGCAAGAACGGTCAGACTGATATTTGATTCTAAAATAAGCTCAGAGGTTTCTTCAGTTCTAGTCAATGTGGCCGGAGCTCCGACGCCACCAGTCGATACAAAATCGAAGGTTAAAAAGAATTACCAAAAGATCGTGGATCGAAACATGTTTGGCCCGATCAATCCAGCTAACTCCTCAACAAAAGCGATACAAGCTCCTAAGCCCATAACCAAACTACCTTTGGTACTCATCGGCGTGTACATAAACTCACTTGGGGGAAGCTACTCAATAATAGAGAATCAAAAAACCAAGGAACAGGACGTCTTCATGGTGGGAGATAAGGTCTTCAATGAAGCAACCGTCACTGCCATCAAATCAGATGCCATAGAGATAAATCGCTCTGGAGAGATCGAGATTCTCTTGCTCGATAACGAGGGGCAAGTATCTAAGCCTCCGCCTGGCTCAGGCGGCATCATGAATATAAGTGAAACTGAGTTTGTGGTAGACCGTAACGAACTTGATACCCAGCTCTCAAACCTCTCCCTTCTGCTGCAACAAGCTCGGGCCGTTCCCTCTTATAAAAATGGTGAGGCCGTTGGTCTTAGAATATTTGCAATACGACCTGATAGCCTTTATGCGAAAATCGGATTACGGAACGGGGACGTATTACTCAATATTAATGGCAAACAGCTCGGGGACCTAACTGAAGCAATAAAAGTATTTGAAGTAATGAAGTCAGAGAGCTCCTTCACAGTGCTTCTAGAAAGAAATAGAGAGAGTAAAGAATTTAGTTACCAGGTGCGATAGCGAACAAAAAATAAACGGTGTTCTAAAATATTCATCGCCCCTCTCACTCAACCCCTACCCAAAACCACCATAGTTATAATAGTTTACCCTAGGTCAAGCTTAGTTTAAGATACTTGTACTAAAGTCCCAGGGAGTGCTTACGTCTCAGATGTTAAAATACCTTCTATCCAGAGAACAATCCGTTGCCGCCTCCTCCCTGCTGTTGAGAGTCATGCTGTTGAGAGTCATGCTGTTGAGAGTCATGCTGTTGAGAGTCATGCTGTTGAGAGTCACAGGCATACTCCTATTCTTATTTCAGTTTGCGCTGGTGGCTCAGCTGGCATTGGCACAGGCACCACCAACTCCAATTGACACCAGGTCAAACGATAAGGGTGCGGATGTCAGCGATTCATTTAAGGACGATGGAACAGAGATTCATATCAAAGATGCAGACATCTCCTCAATAATAAAAATCTTCTCCAAAAAAACAAAGAAGAATTACATCTTAGATGAGCGGGTTAGAGGCAAAGTCTCAATTTATCTGCCATCGAAGGTAAGCGACAGCGAAGCTGCTCGAGTATTAGATGCGATCCTTTCCTTAAAAGGGTTTACCATTGTGCCAGTAGGAGGCAATGTCCACAAAGTAGTGCCATCCAAAGAGGCAAGAAAAACAACGATTCCAACAGTGCTTGAGTCAACAGATGATGAGCCTACGGCAACGGTAATCACGAGGCTAGTAAGGCTAAATTATGTCTCTGCTGAAGACCTACAAAACCTTCTTAACCAACTTGTTTCTCCAGATGGGATGATTTCAGCCTACGCAAGATCAAACTCCCTGGTAATAATTGACTATGCTGACAACATTAAAAGAATCACAGATATAATTGATTCCATCGACATCCCCTCCTCCGACACCGACATGACTATCGTTCCAATTGTTCATGCCGATTCCAAAGAGGTAGCCGAGACCCTGAAGCAGATATTGAACGATGATTCCAAAGAGAATAATAATTCTGCCACCCAAGCAGTCGATATTATCCGGAATAGATTAAGACAAGCGGCCGCTACCAAGACTGATGGCGGCAACGCTCAGATGGACATTGAGGGAGCAGGCGGTCTTACCGTAGCGGCGAAGGCAGCAAAGATAATTCCGGATGCTCGTACAAATTCCATAATATTAGTCGCAAACGAAACCGAGACCATGAGACTCCGGGCTATAATCTCTCAGTTGGATGCACCCGTTAATCTGGCTTCAAATCGGTTCTATGTTTATCGCTGCCAACACGCTAGCGCCGAGGATCTAGCTTCGGTATTAGGGGGCCTATCGGGTGGGAATGGTAGCTCTGCAACCTCAGCTGCTTCCTCTTCGTCATCTGCCTCCTCAGGGGGCTTTAGTAACAGCTCATTTGGATCCCTACAAAATTCCAATCAGAGCAGGTTATCATCTCAGAGAAGAAATCCTGGAGAATCAGGCTTGAGTCGGGGCCAAGGGGCTAACTCTGTTAATTTTGGTGATAACGTTGCCATCACAGCGGATCCATCAACTAACTCCCTCATTATTGCTGCCAGCCGGACAGATTACGAGAAGGTACTGGAGCTTCTAAAAGAGCTAGATATTAAGCGTCGTCAGGTCTTGGTAGAGGCTACCATTCTTGAAGTCGGCATTGATGATCAAACAAGTCTCGGGGTTTCCTTTACTACCTCTACGGGCGGATCAGATGGTGCAGTTTTGGCCTCAAATGGCCTGAGCGATCTCACTGGGCTCTTTAACAACCCCACAGCGCTCAACGACTTTACCATAGCAGCAGCCAGCGCGGGCTCTTTGACGCTCCCAGGAGGAACAGTCATCCCCACCCAGGCGGTGCTTGTAAATGCAGCCCAAGCTAGCAAAAATGTAAACGTACTAAGTGCTCCCAATATCCTAACAACGGATAATGAAGAAGCTCAGATAGTCGTCGGTAATAACGTACCATTCATTTCTAGCACATCAACCGCACAGGATAATTTAAATAACACCTTTAACCAGGTTGATCGGCAGGACGTTGGTATCACTCTCAGAATTACTCCGCAGATCAGCAGCGGAGATTTTGTAACTCTGCGCATATTTACCGAGGTCTCAGATGTAGTCCCTTCCACTGCTAACTCCGCTCTGGGACCGACTACTACTCTAAGAACAAGTGAAACAACTGTGATAGTAAAGAGCGATCAGATGATCGCCACAGGTGGTCTGATATCTGATAATTCCTCTGAGAGCGATAACGGGATCCCGGTACTTAAAGACATCCCAGTTTTAGGCTCATTGTTCAAAGATAGCGGTCGAAATAAACGTCAGACCAATCTGTTAATTTTTATCAGACCTCGGGTTATCAAAGATCAATTCGATGCGCGTGAGGTCTCTGCGTCCTATAGGGATACCTTCAAACAGAAGCTTGATAGTGATGAAATCTCTCCAGGTAGAGATGAAGTATTAAAGAGTCCTAGCATAGACAATGTTGCAGAGTCTTCTGTAATGACAGGGCCCAAGCCAAGTACAATTACTCCGCCCAAGCGAGAGTTCACTCCGCCAACCATTAATTTAGAATCAGATGAGCCGATATCATTAAAGTCCTCACCTCCAGCACCAAAGTTTGAGGAGGAGCAGGAAGCAACAATCATCGAGCCATCAGTTAGCCTAGAGACTGAGGATCTACCGCCTCCAAGCATATCTCCTGGCAGTCGTTTTATTATCCTAGAAGGGTTATCAGATGAACCCTCCGTTAGACTTCCGTTTCAATATCAAAAAGGTGGATACATCGGAGTTTTAGCAGGCCCCGAAAGCGCTGACATAACACGGCCATTCTTTAAAACAGGTTCAAAAACCGGTTACAGAATAGGCAATGAAGTCGTAGAGATGAAGGTGGTTGGAGCATTTGATTCCTACCAAGAGGCCCTCTCTCTTTTAGGTGGCAACTCTCCAGATTGGCGCTCCCTCACCCCGCATGAGATAATAAATCTTGGAAAGCAGCCCTGGGTTATTAGGTAGTTAATTTTTTATTGGTTTATGGAACAGGACAACAATCGTCCGACCCCGCAGAATAAGTTAGAGGCCGATCCACGGCTTCTCTCTAAATTGTTTGGACTCAAATACCAAGAAAAACTTGGTGAGCCAAATCCGCCCCGAAACTTAGTGCGAGGAGACTTTGATCGAATAGCAGGCTCGTGGGGCAAGCAGTTTTCAACTGTCCCCGTGGGAGAGATCGACGGCAAAATCCTAGTAGCAACCTCAGATCCTTTAAATACTGAGGCGATAGATCAAATAAAACTCTGCTACGAAAAGCCAATCGAGCTAATTGTAACCTCTCCAGAAGAGGTCTCGAAAGCGATAAATAACATAAGAAGCCGTCTAATGAGCGATCGGAGCAGCGCTCTGGATAATGAAGAGGACGACAAAGGAGAAATCGGCGACACCTTAAAAATAGATGTTACCGACGCCGAAGATGATGACGCTCCGATTATGCGTTACGTCAATTCACTTATCTTCAAGGCGAACTCGGAGCGCGCCTCTGATATTCATATAGAACCTTACGAGCAGAACTTAAAAGTCCGGTTCAGAATAGATGGCGTGCTTAAAGATGTCGCAACCGAGGATAAAAACTTCCAAGCTGCGATCGCTTCCCGCATAAAAGTTATGGCTGGTCTTAATATCGCGGAGAAAAGACTGCCTCAAGACGGTCGGATTGGTCTGAAGATAGCAGGCAAAGACGTAGATATTCGTGTGTCAACTGTACCAACTCAGTTTGGTGAGAGGATCGTCATGCGTATGCTCGATAAATCCTCTGTCGTGCTCGATCTTGAGCAGCTAGGCATGGCCTCTGATAAATTAAAAGTTTTGCAGAATCTAATTACTCGACCACACGGCATTATTCTGGTTACTGGACCTACTGGCTCCGGTAAAACTACTACGCTTTATGCCTGCCTCCATAAAATCAACACTCCCAAATTAAATATTCTGACAGTTGAGGATCCGATTGAATACCAACTGGATGGAGTTGGTCAGATGCAGGTAAACTCAAAGATTAATTTTACATTTGCGTCAGGACTCCGCTCAATTCTTAGACAAGACCCTGACGTAGTGATGGTGGGCGAAATTCGTGATGCCGAGACTGCCGAAATAGCTATTCAAGCATCTCTGACCGGTCACTTAGTTCTATCGACGCTACACACCAATGACTCTGCTAGCTCGGTAAACAGATTATTAGATATTGGGATTGAGCCGTTCCTAGTTTCATCAAGCTTGTTAGGAGTCGTGGCTCAGCGCTTAATAAGAAAACTCTGCTCAAGCTGTGCAATTAGTTACGAAATTACTGATGCGGAACTTCGCGAGCTTGGCATTAATCCCTTCACTGTTGAAAACAGACTTGTCCGCAAACCAAAGCCAGAGGGCTGCCCTGACTGTAGAGGCACGGGATACAGAGGTCGAGGGGGTATTCATGAACTACTCGTGATTGATGACGATATTCGAAGCCTAATTCTTCAAAGAACAGATGCCGCAACGATTAGGAATCATGCCATCACCAAAGGGTTTAAAACCCTTCGGATGGATGGCGCAGAAAAGATCTTTAGCGGATTTACATCGGTGGAAGAAATTCTCCGTGTAACCCTAGAGATTAGCGATGCCAATATGGAATAGCCCCTAAATGCCAATCTTTGAATATTCCGCAATTGATCAAAAAGGCAAGACATCCAAGGGCACACTGGATGCAGAAAATATTAGGATTGCCAGACAGAAGCTCAGGACCCAGGGCATCTTTGCCACTGAGATCAAAGAAAGTCTCAAAGCAAATGCGGAACCCACTCGGGACATAAAAAAACTATTTCAGTCAAATTCGGTATCAACTACCGAGCTGGCGGTGGCAACTAGACAACTCGCAACGCTGGTGGGATCAGGCTTCCCTATTGTAGAGGCTCTTAGCGCTCTAGCAGAGCAGCTGGAATCTATAAATTTAAAAAGAATTATTATTGATATTCGTGAAAAGGTGCAGGAAGGTAGTAATTTGGCAAAGGCAATGGGTGCCTTTCCAAAGGCATTCCCAAAGCTTTATGTAAACATGGTATCAGCTGGCGAAGCCTCTGGTACCCTAGAGGCAGTTTTTGAGAATTTAGCCGACTATCTTGAGGCTCAAGTAGAACTCAGAAGAAAAATATCATCTTCGATGTTTTATCCAATTCTAATGCTATGCTTCTGTGTCTTAGTGGTAATTGGTCTTTTGGTTTTCGTAGTTCCCAGTATTGTTGATATATTCATCAAACAGGGAGCTAAATTGCCCCTCCCCACTCAGATCATGCTCTCTATATCAAACTTCCTAACGGCCTTCTGGCCACTACTATTGGTGGCTATTATTGGGTTTGTTTATCTTGCGAAGTGGTATTACGGTACCGAGAAAGGCAGAGCCAAATTTGATCTAAAGATTTTAGGTGTGCCGCTAATCGGCGGACTTGTACTTAAGATAAATTGCGCCCGTATCGCTAGAACCCTGGGAACACTTCTTCAGAACGGAGTCGGACTTTTAGAGGCCCTTAATATAGTCAGAAATATAGTAAACAACACCGTGCTCCAGGATATAATAGAGAATGCCCGGGACGGCGTAAAAGAAGGTAAGAACCTATCAAAAGAATTAGCCAGACCAGGAATCTTCCCAACCATGCTGGTTCAAATGATCGGCATCGGGGAAAGAAGCGGTAAATTAGAGGCTATGTTAACTAAGGCAGGCAAGTCGTACGAGAATGAGGTGGATGCAACCCTCTCGGGACTAACCTCTCTCATAGAGCCTCTTATGATGATTAGCCTTGGCGGAGTTGTCTTTTCGATAGTAATATCCATCATGTTGCCAATGGTAGACATGATTAACCTTGTCCAGAAATAAAATATGAAGATCAAAAATGTAAAAAACAGAAGTGAGCGAGGACTAACCCTGATAGAGATCATGGTGGTTCTGATTATTTTAACTCTTATTATGGGATTCATCGGTTCCAAACTCTTTGGCGCTGCCGAGAGAGCAAAAAGAGATCTAAATAGACTCCGAATGACCGATGTCAAAAATGCAATCAGTGAATACCAATTAAGATACAACAGCATACCCCCAACACTAGATGCATTGGTGAACGGAGCTCCTGGGTTAGCAGGATTTCAAAGGGTTGCTAATCCTGAGCAGTTAGTAGACGGCTGGGGTAGACCCTTCATATTCAGAACTGAGAATAACGGTCTTTCCTACAAGATTATATCTCTAGGGGCCGATGGTATGGAGGGTGGTAGTGAAGCGAACTCCGATGATAGTCTCACCGGGCCTTAAAAAAGATAAAGGCTCCTCAGGCTTTACTCTTGTTGAACTAGTATTAGTGATGCTGATTATTGGGGCGCTAGGGGCTTTAATAGCCTCTCGCCCCAATTCATTTGGTTATTGGCAACAGGAGGGGTATCTAAGAAATCTCTCGGAAACAATCGGTTTTCTTCATAATCAAGCAGTTGTAGATCAATCTCTTTATAGAATGGAATTCGATCTTGCGGAGGGAACGTATAGAGTCGGGATATTGAAGCCCGAGGACCAAGACGGTACCTTTTCTGGAATAGCTCAGGATGTGGGCAATCTGAGCTTAGAACTCTCAACCTTCCTGAATCCGGGTGGCACAGAAGGATCAGCTCTTTTTATTCCACCCCCATCGATGCCCTCTTTGGCCAACCCAGTATTCCCTCCCCCAGGAGTAAGGATTAGAGATATTCGAACTATGCGCGGAGTGGAAAGGGAAGGAAAACCATTTATTATGTTCTCGCCCCGCGGATTTTCAGAATTTGCAGTGATTCATATCAATCTGCCCACCAATGAGATCATCACTATTTTAGTGAATCCATTTACAGGAATCCCAAAAATAATAAGAGAAGATAAAGATTTTACCTGGACGTATGGAAGAAAAAAAGACCAGATGTAGCCGGCCCATCAGAAAGGAACGTGGCTTCACTCTCATTGAGATAATGATAGCTATCTTTCTTTTGGCAAGCTCTCTCACTATTTTATTGGGACTTCAAAGTGCAGTTGTCTCTAGAGCCATCAACGATCAATCCAGAGCCCAGGGGATGCTGGTGGCACGACGCATACTGGCTGGAATTGAGACCGGGGATATAAAGGTTCCTGAAGGACAAACCTCCCAAAGTGCACGCGATCAGCTAGGCCCTCTAGCCAGACCTGAAGACTCAGAGACTCTGCAAAACATGACCGTTAATTTGTTGAGCGAGGTTTGGGAAGTCCCCAATTTTGAGAAATTCAAAATTAGAAAAATAACTTTGAATCTTGTCTGGGGCCCATCACCTGAGCAACAAACTGGGATTTACTACTTTCTGCCGGATAATGAAGAAAGAGATGAGAATTTAGATGAAGAAGAAGAAGAGGAATAAGACAAGAAAATACCTGTCTAATCAGGCCGGATTTACCCTGATTGAGGTCATCATGGCGATAGCGATATTGGCTATCATTCTATCTATTACCTACTCTGGGCTGAATCAGATTCTAAGATCTAAGTCTCTGCTGGACGATCGAAGAGAAAATGCAGCGATGGCTCACGCCGTGCTTGACCGAATGACCAGGGAGTTCCAACTAGCGTACAGTGGTCAAGGTCTTCTTCCCAGAAAAGATGATGAGAACCAGCAAAGAATGCCGTCTGATTTTAATATGATCGGGGAACAGAAAGGTCTATCTAACGGCAAAAGAGGCGACACTATAGTGTTCATGGCTTTAGAGGCCGGGCAATACCTTCCTGATGGCGGCACTCATTCAGGCCTAGTGCAATTAATATATCGGGTTGAGGAGAACCCCGAGATTGCGGATACGGCTCCGACAAAAACCTACCTCTTGATCAGAGAAGAGACCCCAGTAATTACTCCCCTTGAGAAGGCCTTTTCTAAGTCTATGATTTTCCCGGTCACAGAGAATCTTGTGAGCCTTGAGTATCGATACTTTGATACCGAGGAAGATAAGTTTATTGATTCATGGAATCCTGAACAGAACAGAAAGCTCCCGTCCCAACTAGAGTTTAAGATGGAGTTACTATCACCCAAAGGGGAGCTGACAACCGTCATCACCACAGTTCCTATGAGGAACATTAATTAACGTGACTAGGTTGAGCCAGAACCATCTCTGGCAGCCCAGCGTGCCTTATGTTACCTTTCTAACAGCGGATATCTCAGATGGCTCAAACTCTAAACATACTTAGCTTAGATCTCTCATCTCCAGTCATAAAGGCTGCCGTCGTTGCTGTTAATGGGAATAATCTTCAAATACTAGAGAAGCATGAGACTACAACAAAGTATCCAATTTTTAGTGCCTCTACTGCTGCCGATGGAGAGGCCGCCGACCAATTCGCCCCAACAGCGACAGAAACGTTAGCGGTTGAGCTCAATAAAATTTTAAAAGAGGTAAAAACTCCTTGGCGGAGTGCCGTCGTGTCCATCCCTTTCGAACAAGGACTCTCGATCAATTTATCTTTGCCATTCAAAGATCCAAGACAAATTCAAAAGGTATTACCCCTAGAGGTTCAAGACATGATTCCTTTTGAAGTGGATGACTTCCATCTGGCGACCACTCTTGATGTTGCAGCCAATGAAGATGAGGTCGGATGCGATGTCCGAGTAGACCTTGCAAAAAAAGAAACACTAAAGTCTCTGCTATCCTCTTTGGATGAGGTCGGGGTAGACCCAAGGGTGATATCATTTCCGACTGGGGCTCTAGCTACGCTTCTAGATGTAGCACCTAATTATTTTGCCAATAATTGTGCAATACTGAATAGCTGTGATTCCGGAACTACCATTCTAGTTGTAGTCGGCGGAGCTCCTCGTGCAGCCCGAAATCTTACCGTGCCCAAAAATGAGGCGGAATGTGCTGAGATTTTAAAGGAAGTCAGATTATTTCTAGGTCACGCAGAGCGACGATATGACGTTTCTCTGGAAAAGGTTTATCTTATTGGCGGAGTATTTAATCCATTTCAAGTAAAAGAAATCCTTGGTCATGAATTTGAGTTTCTAAATATTCATGAATTTATAAAAACTTATAAAAACAATGAAGACTCAGATATCTGCCCTCTTCTGGCATACCAAGCATCAATTCCTCACTTCTTAACACAAGCAAATTTTAGAACTGGGGAGTTCCAATTTAGACCGAAGATGAAAGAGCTCGTGGCTGGTCTTAAGACTATCATCCCATACGGAGTCTTTTTTGTGGCCTGCCTCTTCACCACCGTAGCCGGAACTTACCTAGCAAATGTCTCAAAAATTGAAGGACTTGAAAGTGCCGTTAAAGAACGTATTCAAAAGACAATTCCCAATTTGTCTACTCTTCCTGGGCAAGAGCTGTCGGCTATCACAGCTAAAATCAGTGAGATAGAAAGCCAATTAAAAGAGCTTGGTTCGCTTGCTGCCCTATCCCCCCTTGAAGCCTTTTTAGTAATATCAGAGGATCTTCCAGACAACTTGGGCGTTGTTATAAATGAGCTATCAATCAAAGAGACCAAGCTATCTATAAAGGGTACTGTTCCTGACTACGGGACATTAGACAAAATCGAGAAGGCTCTAAAAGAAAAGAGCTCTCGTTATTGCGAGGTTTCTGCCGCTGAATCCTCTGGCTCAAGCGGAAAAGAAAACACAGTAGGCTTCCAACTTAACCTAACTCTTTGCTGATAAAAACGAGATGAATCTAGACGAAATAAAAATCAAATTGATGGTAGCCTTACAGAAGCTATCCTTTCGTGAGAAAATATTAGTCAGCTCCGTTTTTGTGGTGGTAATTCTATTAGTCACCTGGCAAGTAACTGATAGTTTGGCAAATACATTCGATCTTCAGGCTCGAAGAATTAAAATTCTTGAGAGCGATTCCAAACTAATCGGGGTGGCTCTTGAAAAACATGAAAAGCTCTCATCTCGACTAAAGGGTATGGAGCAAAATTTTAAAAAAGATGGACCTCCCGGGGGTATGCGATCATATCTTGAAGAAGCCCTAAAAAATAAAGCAGGGGTGGTTTCGCCAAACTTTACAATAAAAGCAGGTAGCCCTGTAAGCCTGGGAGAAAACTATAGCAAATATCCCTTCACCATAACTTTTAGCACTACCAGCATCGGAAAGATTGTGGATCTACTGGAGGATATGACCAATACAGACGCAAATCTTCTAATCACAAAACTAGACATTACTAAGGGTAAATACGCTGAGAGGCTCAGCATAGTCATCGACGTAAGCAACATAGCCAATGCTCAAAGGTAAAATATTCAAAATTATCGGCGGAATTATTTTGGTGCTCGCAGTGGCATTGTTCACCTTAGATCTTGCTCCTTATGCTGATAAGTTGGCTGAAATAGCAACCTACAAAGCCCGACCATTCGGCGTTGGGCTTCAATTTGAAGGTCCTAGATTTGGCTTTCTCTCGTTTGAAACTAGTAAATTAGGAGTGACATTCCCTCGTGCCTTCTCATCTGTGGTACTAGAAGAGGCTCGGATCAAACCTAATATCAAGACTCTCTGGTCCGGATCTCCTTCAATAAACTTCTCTGCAAAAACATATGGCGGAGATATCCGCGGGCATTTAACGGTGGATTCTAACAAGAAGAAACAGAGAACAGAGATCTCTGGAGCTGGAATTAAGCTCGGCGAGCATCCTCAGATTCGAGCTTTGGGTATCTCAGGAGACCTAAATTTAGTTGATTCATGGGTTGCGGTTGACTCGGGAAAGCCGCAAAAAGCGGAGCTTCACATGTCTATAAAAAAGGGAGCAAAACCTGAGCCCACCCAGATAGACCTGACACCATTTGGAACCCCTTTTAACATTACACTCCCGCCGATTCAGTGGTTTGAGTTAGGAATCGACGGCTCACTGGATAGAGATAAAATAAAGAACCTGGAATTTTCTTTTAATTCCTCTTTGGGCTCCATTAATGGCAATGCAACCCTCATGCTGAGCCCCAGAGGGCTTATCCAGACTGTTTATATAGATGCAGCTATCGCCATGACATCAATCGGCCGAAGTGAATTCGGCCCCCTACTCGCTTTAGCTTCAGGGGGAAAGGTAAACCGTGATACCTCTGAATTTAAAATCAAATTTGAGGGGCCTGCGATGCGACCAAATATCACTTTTAGAGATGCGCAGTAGCTACTTTTGCTGACTTGTTGGATAACAACCCTCATATTAAACTCTTATTATGGACATGATCTCATTTACAATTTTATCAATTATCTCTGCTGCCACGATTATTGGTTTCATTTTTTTAATTAAATCCAAAACCAACTCGGGGATAGGTCAAGAAAGAAAAGAATTGAAGCAAACTTTAGCTCAATTAGATGAAGACCTTAATGTCTTAGGTAAGCAATCAAACCAGTTAATTAGCAAAAAACAACTGGAAGGCATTCGGGAAAAAAGAGCCAAGCTAGCAGAACAGGTTACAGAAGCTCGAGCGCTATTGATTGATCTGGAGGCCAAGCTAAAAAGCACTCAGGACTCAGTGAAGGAGAAGGAAGAGAAACAACAAGCTCTTAAGGCTGCTAAGATCGAAGAAGAGAATAAACTGGCCGATGTGGTGGCATCGTACGAAGTTCTAAGCGGAGAATCAGTGAAGCTTGAGAAGAACTTGGCAGAATCTATGAGGCAGTTAGATTCTCTTGAAAATGAAGTTCAAATGACTGACAAGCAAAAAGACGCCCTTCATAAATTATCTGCAGTCCTTAGCGGTGCTGGCGAAAGAATGCGTGAACTAATCACTGAATACGAGGCTGTTCATCAAAAAGTGGTAGAGCTTCAGAAGCAGTACGTCGACCTAGAGGATGAGTATAAACGGTTGGTAGAGCAGCAGATTTCCTCATAATATCGTTTTAGACTAATTTGATTAAACCTTAGGGGTGGTGTACCATCCTCGTCCGTTCATGGGGATGCACCCCCTAATTTGGTATTTCGTGAGGAGTTCAACGTATGACGCAAGCGAGTTCAAATCAGTCTCAATACAGAACATCAAGAACACTTACCGATGCTCATAAGAGACAAATAGAGATCCTTCAGGTTATGGCTGAGCACATCTCCTCTCAGGGAATGCACAGACAATTCGAGATCTCAGAACTCTGCAACATCTCAACCATAAAGGACGAGAAAGAGATGACCCGTTATCTTCTTATTCTAGAGGGTCAGAAGCTTGTATCTCCATATCCAGAGGGTAACTTCACCTCATCTCGTTGGATTCTCACAAAAGAGGGTTCCAAAGCCATTCGCATGTTTACTAGACCTACAGTCCAGTAGGGCAACGGTCCGACCAATATGTTTACCGGAATAGTTAAGGGTCGGGGCAAACTAGTCAAAATTGAAAAGTATGCCGGGCTTCATAAGCTCTCCGTCAGCCTGCCAGATGGGTGCGACCTTAATTTAGAATTAGGCGCCAGCATATCGATTGATGGTGTCTGTCTGACTGTTTGTGGGATCGACTCTAGCATAGTTCGCTTTGATGTCATGCAGGAGACCCTCCTTAAAACCACTCTGGGCAGCCTGAGTCTAGGCGATGAAGTCAATGTTGAGCGGGCCGCAAAACACACCGATGAGGTTGGCGGACACCAGATATCAGGTCATGTGGACTGCACCATCGAGGTGATTAAAATAGATAAACCTGAGAATAATTATGTAATTTCATTTCGGGTCCCAGCTGAGTGGATGCCCTATATTTTCTCAAAGGGGTATCTGGCGATTAATGGAGCCAGCCTCACTGTGGTCAATGCTGATGCCAAGAACAATTCATTTCAAGTATGGCTGATTCCTGAAACATTGAGACTAACTACTTTTGGCAATAAACAAGTCGGTCAGAAGGTTAATCTAGAAGTAGACAGAAATACACAAGTAATAGTCGACACAGTTAGAAGATACCTCTCTGAGAATCTCTCTCAACTAATAGCTTCCCAGAAGTAAAAAGAAGCTAGCTATTTTCGTATCTCTGGACCATCTCCTTACTCCCCAGAATTAGCGGACATCGCTCGTGGATCTGAGTCGGGAGTAGATCTAAAATATTAGTCTTACCATCACTAGCTTTCCCCCCGGCAGCGGCGCATATGTATGCCATAGGGATACATTCGTATAGCATCCTCAACTTGCCGCGCGCATTTTTACTATCTGTCGGATAAAGAAATATTCCGCCTTTTTTCATATTTCTATGAAAGTCGGCTACCAAAGATCCAACATATCTTGCCCCCCACGGAGCGCCTAATTCCTCATTCCGAGACTTACAAAACTCTATGAATTTCTTTGTTTTTACATCCCAAGCCGACGAGTTCCCCTCATTGCATGAGTAAATTTTGCCTAAGGTAGGAATCTCTAGGCTTTCAGCGGTCAGAACAAATTCCCCTTTGAGCTCATTCAAGACAAACTCATGTACGCCATTGCCCCAGGTTACAACCAGCATAGTGGCTGGTCCATAAATAGAATACCCAGCAGCGATCAAGTTCCTTCCGGGCTGTAAAAACTCCTTCTCCGTGGCGGGAGCTTTTGGATCTGACCTCTGCCAAATTCCAAATATGGAGCCCACCGGGATATTTATACCGAGGTTACTTGAGCCATCTAACGGGTCATAAGATAAAAGATATTCTGCTCTGCCGTCTGATGCTTCGGTAACAACTCCAGCCTCCTCTTCCTCTGACACCATTATGCCACAGTAGGAGCGAGACATCTCATCTTTAAAGATACGATTAGCCTCCTCATCTAACCATTGAGTCTGTTCACCTTGGACATTCTTATTGCCAGTAAATGAACTCAAATCTTTAATTGGTTGTTGTCTGACCAGCGGAGCCACCTTAGATATACAAAAAGCGAGCCGGCCGATGGTATCCTTGAGCCTATCCGGATTCCTAACACCTACAAATTTATTCTCTTGTAACTTTTCTTTTAGGGTAATCATGCTCGCCTACCTTTTAAGTCAACGTTTCCCTCTTTCTCAGACCGACCATCACGCTGCTGCAGAGGGAATTGAATCGCAAATTTAGTACCGTGTGGCTGTTCATCAAATACTCTGATGCTTCCTTTATGATCAGCCACCACGGAGCTTACTATAGCTAACCCCAATCCTGTGCCTTCTTTTTTTGTAGTAAAATACGGTTCAAAAATTCGACCTTTATCCTCAGGCTTAATACCTAAGCCATTATCTATAATTTCTAAAACAACTTTTCCTTTTTGCTTATCGTGAGCCGAGCGCACAATGATCTTCTTACTGGAATCACCTAATACTCTTCTCACTGAGAAAACAGAATTATCCAACATATTTATGAATAATCTTCGGACTTGTTCTGGATCAAGCTCAACTGCCGGCAAGGATCTATCCAAAATAACCTGGAAGACTATGTCGGAATTTTGCTCGATGAAGGGCGCAATCACATCACCGATCAGATCATTGAGGTTTGTCGGGGTAAACTCAGCGGTTGGCATCCGCGCAAAATTAGAAAACTCATTTGCTAATCGTTTTATGGACTCAACATTCTCAACTATGGTTTGGACAGCTTCCGCCACATCTTGTTTACTAAAGCTCGCCTCAGAAATCCTTCCCAACCTTTGAGCTGACAACTTAATTGGAGTCAGAGGATTCTTAATTTCATGGGCAATACGCCTGGCAACTTCACGCCAAGCCGCCATCTGATGAGCCTTAGAGATCTCAGTAATGTCCTCAAATATTAAAACATAGCCAAAATCCCCACCCTCTGACTTACTAACCTTAGCAGCCGAGCAAAGTAGTTCGACCTGTCGACCTGCTACTATTATTTTTATCGGGGTTTCATTCAAAGGATTCTCACCAGCCTCTACTGCTTTTATTAATCGAGTGATTTCTTCATGTAGCGTCGCGTCGGATACTTCTCGGAGGTTCCCCCGCTCCATTCCGTGCTTATCAAAGCCTAACAGTCTGGTGGCATCCAAATTAGCAAGATTGATCTCTAATTCTTTATCTACCGCTACGATGCCGACTGAGAGATTCGACAAAATAGCCTCTAGATATCTCCGTCGCTCCTCCAATTCGGAGCGGGTGCCTTTTAGATCTTTTATCATCTTGTTGAAGGATGAGATCAGAAACCCCATCTCATCATCACCACCCTCTCTGATATGAAGATCTAGATTACCAAGAGCTACTTCTTGAGTTCCCTCAGCCAACCTCTGAACGGGGCCAGTTATCTCTCTAGCCAGATAGAATCCAAACCAAATGGCCCCAAAAAGTATTAATCCTGTGATTAAGGCCAGTGCTAGAACATAACTAGATTTAAGAGGCTGCTTGTAAAAACTTAATTTTTTATAGTCATCATAAGAGCTCAAAACCCCACCCAGTGCCGCAGAAACTCCCGGATTGACCCTCGTAGTAAAAACTGCGGCGACAGTATCCGATCCCAAGCTCAAAGGTAAATAGGTGCGAATAAACTGCCTAGCACCTTCCTCCTCTAAAGCAACAACTGACCCACCTGCTACTGCCTTTTCAACCGATTCCTTTCGTGCAGGTGGTTCTTTAAAATCCTCTATCTCAGATGTTGCACTAGAGCTCTCCAGTAAAAGCTCCTTTTCGTTTTTTAAAATACTAACGCTAAAGAAATTGAAATTATGTCTGATAGATTCAAGCTCATCAGCTAATATCGAACCAGCACCTGGGCTTTTGCTCTGAAGCAAATCTCGGGCTATACCAGCTGCCTGGGAATTGTATTTTTCAAGGGTATCAAAATGGTCTCTAGCCACCTCTAGAGAACTTGAAACTATCTCATCCACCTGTTTCCCGAACCAACCTTCCATCGCAGAGCTTATGAGACCACTAGCTAGAGAGAACAAGATGAATGTGGGAACTAGAGTTAAACCGACAAACGCTAAAACAAGCTTAGTTCGTAACTTGGAGCCAAGAATCCCTGCCTGTCTGTCAAATATTAACTTGATGACATTCCGGGCGATCACAAACGCCAGAATACCCAGGCCTAAAATCGAAACGTTTATTATTATAAAAAATAAAACGCTACTCTTTAATTCATCAGAATCTATTTCCGGTATCTGCACATAAAAAAAACCAGCCACCAGGGCTGAGAAGAGAAGAAAGTATAAAAGACGCCGCCAGAGGGAGGAATTCCTCCACCAGAGAACTGTTCTAGTTCGGACGTTAACCAAGGTGCCTACTTATAATCAAAGTTAAACCAACCTGAATCGTAATCCTCTCTGCCTATAATTCCAAAGGTGAGGATATGTGGTAACCACGACACGGTCTCACCGAAAGAGCTTTTACAATCAGCTACCACCCTTGCCCTCACAAATGTCTTCTTGTTGGATTTAAAGTCAATTCCGGGGGTCCGCGCTCGCAATGTCTCACCGGTAATGGACTCAACTACTGACGCAAAAGCCAAAGCCTCTTCAGCCGTGCTAAATGTTACAGCCCGAGGCTCCAGATCATCAGCTAATCGGTCCTTCTGAACCTTAAACCCCTCAGCAATTGGATCTTCTCTTACATGATGTATCTGCACAATCGTTTTGCCACAGTTTGGACCGAATAGTCCCGTATCTACGCAGCCTTCAATTAAGAAACGATACTCAATTTTTTTCCCATTTTTAAGGAATGACTCGCGACAGGAATCCTTAGGATCTTTAAATGTGAACTGAAATTCCTCGCCGTTTGAATTCCGCCAGTCCAACGAAATTGGTGGCGAACCGATCAATAAAATTACAAAAGCTAAAACCGTCTTAAACATAACAAATTAAGAATTAACTGTTTTTGAAATAATCGGGGATCTTCCAACCTGTTTGTAACCATCAGTGGTTACCTCTCTGCCGCGCCTGGTTCTGGCAAGTAATCCCTGTTGCAATAAAAAAGGCTCGTAAACTTCTTCAAGTGTCTCTTTATCCTCACCAATTGCGGCCGCTATAGCTTCTATTCCGACAGGACCCCCTTTAAACTTATCTATGATTGATTCGAGGATATTGCGATCCATTTTATCGAGGCCCCGTTGATCAATCTCCAATAGATCCAGCGCCTCTTGCACAAACTTTAGAGATACAACTCCGCCTCCCCTAACCTGGGCATAATCACGAACCCGCTTTAAGATTCTATTGGCTATGCGAGGGGTACCTCTAGAGCGAGAGCTGATCTCATCGGCAGCATCAGATTTAAGTTCACTGCCCAAAATCCCGGCGGAACGAACCACAATCTTTCTCAGCTCCTCCTGAGAATAATATTCTAATCTCAGAATCATGCCGAATCGATCTCGTAAAGGAGATGTAAGAAGCCCCGTACGGGTTGTTGCTCCGACTAAGGTAAATGGTTTCAATGGAACCTGGACTGATCGCGCTGCTGGTCCGCTACCGATCATTATATCAATCCTACAGTCCTCCATTGCGGAATAAAGAATCTCCTCTACGGAGCGAGGCAGTCTGTGAATTTCATCAATAAAGAAAACATCCATGGGGGACAGCGCTGTTAGCACAGCTGCCAAATCTCCCGGCTTCTCCAGAATCGGACCGGAGGTAGATTTAAATCCTACACCCATCTCCTTCGCAACAATTCTAGCCAACGAGGTCTTCCCTAAACCTGGCGGCCCATGAAACAGAATGTGATCCAAAGGCTCTTTTCTCTCACTGGCGGCTTGGCAAGCAACTAATAAATTATCCTTGATTCGAGCTTGTCCTACGTATGAATCGAATGAATCTGGGCGGAGATTAGGCGAGCCTAACTGCTCTTCCTCTTCCTTTTCAGCAGCCACCTCTGAAATGCCAACCCAGGCTTGCACCTCTTGTTCATCACCAGGAAGAATTTTTTCTGCGGCCTTCTGATTCATCTACTTCTCTAAATAAAAGCTAACGCTAACTTAACAAACTCACCCGAGCCTGAAGGAGCAGAGCCGCTCTTGATAACCTTATCAACGGCACCTTTAGCTGCGGATTCTGAAAATCCTAAAGCCACCAAAGCCGCAACAGTATCTTGCTGCGAGGATCCGGAGCTTATCTCTATTCTCTTCGAGATAGATTGTCCGACCGCAAACTCGCCCACAGCTTCCTTTAACTCTACCACGATTCTTTCTGCAGTTTTCTTGCCCACGCCTTTTAATGACTGAAGGCGGATAAGATCTCCTGACCCGATAGTTCTCAATAAATCAATCGGTGACATCTGAGATATGACCTCTAGGGCTGTTCTTGAGCCTATACCCTTGACCGTCTTAAGAAGTAAAAATACCTGGCGCTCCATCTTATCCAAGAATCCATACAGGGTGATTGCATCTTCTCTGACATCAGTATGAACGACCATCTTCATGGTCTCGCCTATTAAACACTTGGATGCCACTTGGGGAGAACAATTGACCAGATACCCGACCCCCCCAACATCCAGGGTGACCGCATTTGCGGAAATGTCTGAAACTATGCCATTAAGGGATGAAATCACTGCACTCTCCTACATCTGAGTGTTATTGCTAAGGTGCCAGATAAATATCTCTATGTTAATATCACGCCATCTCTGAGATTATAAGAACCAGTTATCAAATCTTTGTAAAATGCCCCGTAAAAAATCAAAAAAGAAGACCCCGAATAAATCGTCAAAGAGACCAAGTCTCGCCTTATTATTAGGGAAATTCTTAATATTTTTGGCAGTGGGTTTGGCCTCAGGCTTATCAGTACTTGGGTTTTATCTAAATATAAAAATAGAACAGCGTTTAAATATAGGTAAGCAGGTAGACGGAAAGGGAATATACGCCGACTCTATCCCCTTACGAACAGCCAGAACTTTCGATTCTGATCAGATAATTAGAATGCTTGAGCGCAGGCAATACCTTCCGGTTCAAGCTAGACCTAACTTTGGTGAATATCACAAGAACCAAGAGTTTCTGAGATTTAGAACTAGACACTGGATTGATGACACCCTCAACACCAAAGGAGGCGAGCTAGCTCAGTTAGAGCTTGCAACAGGGGCGCTCAAAAATCTTACCAACCCAGAGAGGCAGTTTGTGGTGCTTGAGCCAGAGCTCATAACCAGTGGCGAGACCGGCGATATCAGATCTAGTCGGTATAAAAAATTAACGGACTTCCCCAAGCATTTAAGGAATGCCGTTATTGCTATAGAAGATGAGAGATTCAATGACCATTTTGGAATAGATATCTTTGGTATTGTCAGAGCTCTTTTTACGAATATTTCTGCCGGCAGAATAGTTCAAGGTGGCAGTACCATTACCCAACAACTAGCGAAGAATCTCTTTTTTACTCCTAAAAGGAGCATCAGTCGTAAAATTAGCGAGGCTGTCGCCGCTATCATTCTAGAAATGAAATTACCAAAAGATAAAATTCTTGAGATGTACCTCAATGAAATCTATCTCGGTCAAGTAGGCCCCATCGCAATTCATGGCATGGGCGAAGCAGCCCAGAGCTTCTTTCAGAAAGACATAGAGGACGTAACAGCGGCTGAGTGCGCCATTATGGCCGGGCTTATCAAAGCCCCGTCCTACTTCTCTCCTCGCAAGCATCCCAAACGGGCGAACGAACGGAAGGATGTGGTTTTAAATAAAATGAGGGAACTTGGGTTTTTATCTGATGCGGAATTAAAGCGCGCTTTGAATGAAAAGGTAAAGGTATACCCACCAGATAGAAAAACTCACATGGCCCCCTACTTCGTTACGGCTTTAAGGCAGGAGCTTAAAGCTTCGATGAACCTTGATGCGGCACTCAGCAGTAACGCCTCAATCTATACTGGACTTCACCTCGATATGCAGCAGTGTGGAGAGACTGCTCTTAAAAATGGTCTAGCTAAACTAAAAGATCATTATCTCCGGATGAATAAATCTAAGGAGCTGCAGGGTGGGCTTGTTTCAATAGATGTTGCCACAGGCAAAGTTAGAGCCTGGGTCGGCGGAGAGGAATACACAAAAAATCAATTCGATCATGTGTATCAGGCTAGACGGCAGGTCGGCTCAACCATAAAGCCGTTCATTTACCTCACAGCGTTAGACCCTACTCTTAATAGCTATAAGGTCGCCACCCCAATTAGCCTTATTTCTGACAAACCTATTTCAGTTGATGTTACTAGCCAACCTACTTGGGAGCCACAGAACTACAGTAAAGAATTTTATGGTGATGTGACATTGCGATATGCGTTTGAGAATTCTCTGAACGTGCCCGCGGCTTACATCGGAATTAAAGTAGGCCCAGAAGCTATGGCTCGGACAGTAGAGAGTTTTGGATTAGCCAAAAATGTCCTGGCAGTCCCTTCACTCGCACTAGGGGCAATCGATACCACTCTTCTTAACCTTACTAATGCATATGCTGCGTTGGCGAATGGCGGAATATATTCTGATCCAGTGCTATTCTCCACGGTAAGAAGCCCAGACCAGATCTTCTTATCTAGCGTTAAAGGCGAAAGACAGGTGGCGGGCGAAGATGCTGTGTATGTCACTACCGATCTCATGATGGGGGTAGTCGAGCGCGGTACCGGCAAGGGAGTGCGCTCTGCTGATTACAAAGGTCCAGCTGCTGGCAAAACTGGCACATCTAATGAGAGTCGAGATACTTGGTTCATCGGCTTTAGCCCTGATGTAGTCACGGGTGTTTGGATCGGATATGACGACAATTCTCAAACAGGCCTAACTGGCGGATTAGCGGCCGCGCCTATTTGGGGCGAATATATGAAATGTATTGAGCCGTTTCATGAGACTATGCAGTTCATTCCTCCAGTGGGAGTAACATTTTTAAACGTTGATTACGCGTCATCTTCAATTGCGCTCCCCGGATGCCAATCAAAACTGATTGCTAGAGAGGTATTTATAAAAGGCACTGAGCCCACCACTATTTGTGGTCAAGATCCTGGAGCTTTGGCGCCAGCACCGATCTCAGCAGAAGAACCTGCGCGGGAACGGAAAAGAAAGAAGAATCTCTGGGATATATTCTTTGACTAGTACGAGTAGCCCATCTCATCTTTACGAGAATATTTTTCTACCGGCTCATCCAGATACTCTGATTTGCGGTGTTCTTTCTCGGCCCACATGTAGTCGATTAACCACATCCCGAAGTAGTAAATACCACCACCTACAAGTATCGTAAGCACTATGGACAAAGGATCAGACGATCCACGCTCTCGTTCTCTATGTTTCAACCTATTCATAACCTTTGCTCTAACAACCTCTAGAATGTTATGACTTCTTGTAATTAAGAAGTATCCAGCCTGCTTAACCAATTGAAATCACGCTACTTAATTAAGCCCTGTGAGAAATACCGCACCAAACGTAATCACGAAAAACTAAAAACGACAGAAATGGAACCCTATTCTAAAAACCACTTTTGTTTGTTGGTTTACAGACCACCTCCTTACTTTAAAGAGCTTAAAAAAAGACCGACTGTTACTTCAGCCACTAAGAGAGTTATCAACACCCTGTGGATTATTGGTTTAAATCGGTTAAAACTGCCACCTCGTTCAATAAAAAAAATAATTTTGTAATTAAATATTTTTGTTGATTTTAAAAACTCAGAGGAGTAGTAAGGAAGTGTGAACACGAAAGCCGGATAAACTTCGGCAAAAAGTGTGAGAGCCATCTCCAAGTTTGAATCTTCGCAAGATGATTCAGGAATCGAGGTAAGAGCCCAAAAGACTCTCCTCCTCTTGGGGAAATGCAGGGTGGCAGGTTAGGGAAACTTAATTGTGCGCTTTGCTCGTTGAGATGCTTAGCTGTGTCTCATGAAGGCGCCGGATGGCAGAATATCTAATCAATATTCGAAGTCGTCCTACTCTTGCGGTATATTCGGGGTTTAATCCGAATCATCACGCAGGGAAGAACGCGGCGCAGCTCAGAATTTCGGAGTTAACGCTCTGAAACATCGAAAGATAGCCCTTGCCGGTTATCTGGATCTGAGCCCCAACCCAGCCGAAAGCCTGGGAGGGAATAGTCCGGTGGGAGACTTGATCCCTATCGGAGGCACCTAAAGGAGGAGACTTCTTTAGGAAAGCCAGCTCCAACACTATTGTCGGTTCCGATTGTTAACTCAGTCGGGGGTCTGTTCGGTACGGGTAACCGTAGATTAGTACACTAACTTTGGCCGAGAGATCGGCTTAATGAGTATGCAAAGGGACAAGGCTGAGCAATCAGACCCTCAAAAGAAATTGCATACCCTAAAAAAAGAGTGTCGCTAGATCTATTCTGTTCCGGATGGAGGGGAGACTCTTCGCCGAAGCCTGGGGAGCTGGGGTCCGTCACACGAATCTAGCTTTTCGGCATGCACGCGGCGCGACTGCAAAGTCCGCCGCGTTTTTTATTTTACCACCCCCTAGATAAACAAAACCCCACTACCTCCGTCTTTTGACTTTAGTAGCAGGGCCTATTGGCAAGCACGCGATAAATCTACGCACCTGGATTGGGGTTCGTCACACTGCGAGATTAAACACCGTCAAGAATTTCGGCAAGGTACTAATTTAGGGGCGGATTACTATATCCCATTAAAATCTCAGTATTTTTGAACCATCCTCCTCAGCTCTATTTTAAAGACGATAAAATCAGTAAAATTACCCTTGGTAGTGACGCGTAAAGGTTTAGACAACTTTCGGAAGTAGAATCGCCGCCCTCAACTGACACAGTTAATTGAGGGGGCCGATTCTTACCTTAACCGAAAGGAGTACAATGCAGACCATCCGTCAGTGGTTGAACACTTGGCTAGAGATTGCCGAGATCCCGAAGTCAAAGCGCCCGGATGTCATCAAAGCTCTACGAACCGAATTAAAAGAGCTGAAGGATCTGACTCTTCCCCTAGATTCTCTGCCCCTCGAGATGATCTCGAAGATCAGAGTGAGACTCTATGAGATCCGGCAGACCCTGAAGGGCCCTCGCAAGTCGAAGCCCGGCATCAACCGTAGAAAAAGCGGTCGTCGCGTCTCGGTCGACCGGAAGACTGAGCAACAGGAGCAGAAGAGCGAGGATGACGAGGAGGAAGACGACGACGTCGACGAAGGTTAGTCATCAGAGGGATCGCATTTTGCGAATAAAAAGGTTCCCTTTTTATAGGTTTAGCGCGTCGCTAACCATCCCCTAAAACACATCACTATGAGTCAATACCTCACAGCCATCCCGCGTGACTAGCACCGTGTGCTCCCACTGTGCCGAGAGCGAACCGTCTTTGGTGGTAACAGTCCAACCGTCTTCTTTTGATAGTACTGTATAAGCCGTGCCAGCATTCAACATCGGCTCGATCGTGAATGTCATGCCGGGATGCAGTTCATACCCCGTCCCTTTCTTGCCGAAGTGCATTATCTGAGGATTCTCATGAAATTCTCGGCCAATTCCATGGCCGGTGTACTCCCGAACGATTCCATAATTACGACCTGATGCTTCAACAAACTTCTGAATAGCATAGCCAATATCCCCTGTGCGATTACCAGGAGCTACTGCAGAAATTCCCACATAAAGTGCCTCTTTGGCGAAATCAACAAGGTGCTGAGCCTCTTTACTGCAAGAGTCCCGTCCTCCAACAAAATACATCCGACTGGAATCACCGTGAAAGCCATCGATGATAGTGGTGCAATCGACATTTATTATATCGCCCGGCTTTAATAACGCCTTTTTGTCAGGAATTCCGTGACACACAACCTCGTTGATTGAGGTGCAACAAGATTTAGGATACCCACGGTAACCCAACGTCGCGGCAACACCGCCCAGCTCGTTAGTTAGGCGCGCTACAAAATCATCAATGTCCTGAGTGGATGCCCCTGGTACCACGACAGATGCCACCTGGTCCAAGATTCTAGCCGTAGCCTCACAGGCTTTTTTCATCCCCAAAATATCCTTATTGGTTTTGATTACTATTCGGCTCACAGTTTTACACCCGCTATTTCAATAATCCTATTAAACTCAGCATCTGTTACTGGCTGAACACTTAGGCGATTACCCTTTTTTAGCACTGCCATAGTTGATAATTTCTTTTCTAGCTTTATCTGTGTCAGGGTTAATACCTCATCAAATTTTCTAACAAAAGTTACCTCAGGAGCATACCAAATCGGAGTCTCTCTCTTAGCCTTTGGATCGAAATACTCACTCTTGGAATCGAATTGGGTAGGATCGGGGCTTTTGCTCTTTGACACCTTGGCCAATCCAGCTATTCCCGTCTCCTCGGCATTTGAATGATAAAACAGAATCCAATCCCCTTCCCTCCAGTGATCCCTTAAAAAATTACGGGCCTGATAATTACGCACCCCTGTCCAGAGGGTCTTCTTATCCTTCTTCAGATCGTCAATTGAATAAACCGACGGTTCACTCTTTGCTAACCACTTGGCCGCCATGCTACCTTTGCCCTGTAAATAGTGCCCTAACAGTATAACCAATGAGCGATTTCTCGAAAATAGAGTTAATCCTTAAAAAGAGTCTGCCCTCAGGCTTTGAGTATGGCCTGGCTCAGGCCCCAGCCGAGGAAGGCACCCTTTTAAATGAAGAGAGCGATTATCTCAAATCAATCAAATCCCCAACTCATAAAGAATCTTATATTTTAGGAAGAACGGCCTGTCACGAAGCCTTAAAAAAAGTTGGCGCAAACGGCCCCGTAGCAAGGGCTCAAGATGGTAGACCTATCTGGCCACAAAATATCACCGGCTCTCTTTCAAACAAAGCCGGTATCGGGGTTGCTGCTGTTACAAATAACCCAAAATACCTGGCTTTTGGAATCGACCTTGAAGAACATTTAAAAAATTCAAACATCGCAAAAAAAGTGTGTAGGCCAAGTGAGCAAACGTGGATAGCGCTAGATCGAGGCACCGAAACCCTGACCAAACTATTCTCCGCCAAGGAGGCACTGTTTAAAGCCCTCTATCCACAAACAGGAATATTTTTTGGCTTTCAGGATGCTGAGTTCACAATCACTGAGGACGGATTTCGTTGTATCAATTTGATAAAATTTCCGCACATACCAGTCGATTCAATTAAGATAAAAACCACCGCGACTGATGGTCTTGTAGTATCACTTGTCTGGATGGAGCGGTCTTAATTGATCTCGGCTTTAAACGCGCTCTCAATATTCTCGTACCTAAATCTAAATCCCGCTGCCAATAATTTATTGGGCACAACCCGTTGACTCATCAAGAGTAGCTCCCTAGCTAGGCCTCCCAAGATTAGCTTTAGCGCCAAAGCTGGGGCAGGCAAAATGGTGGGCCTGTGCAGAACGCCACCTAGAGCCTTGGTGAATTCTTTATTTGTAACAGGGCGTGGAGCTACTGCATTTACGGGTCCGACTATCTTCTGATTCTCAATACAAAACTGGATAACACTGACAAGATCCTCCAAATGGATCCAACTCATGTACTGCTTTCCTGAACCGAGAGTTCCCCCTAGCCCAAATTTAAAAGGAGTTAGCATCTTTGCTAACGCACCACCTTTTTTGGTAATGACCATACCGATTCTGAGTAGCACCACTCTCATATGAGGCTCCCCTTTGTGGGCCTCACCTTCCCAAGCCGAGGCAAGGTGAGCCAGGAATCCATCCCCTACCAGCCCATCCTCTTTGATCTCCTGATCCCCGTAATCTTTATAAATCCCACTACCCGAGGCTGAGATAAAAACTGCAGGTGGAACATCCTGAGCCAAACAAGTCTTGACCAGCAACGCGGTAGAATTCACCCTGCTGTTCCAGAGACGGTTCTTCCGTTCAATACTCCATAGACCGCCAGCAATATTCTCGCCGGCCAAATTTACAACCGCTCCTACTCCCTGCGGCAACTTCCCCATAATTCCCTCATTAGGATTCCAGGCGATTTCAAAACTATTCTTTGGCTCTCTGCGCACTAGGCTAAAGCACTCGTACCCAAGACCAGATAGCCGCTCTATGAGGGCGGTGCCTACTAGTCCTGTTGCGCCGGATATGAGAATCTTTTTACTCACTACTAACTCCATGTATACTGAGCTATTAGAACAGAATGGCAGAAGATCTAAAACCCCTGATCCTAATCCATGGCCTTTTAAGGACCAAGTATTCCATGTGGTACCTGGGCCAAAAGCTAAAACCGTATGGATTTAAACCCCTCCTGTTTGGATATCCCTCCTTGCAAGAAGAGATAGCATCCCACTCTAAAAGGCTTAGAGATTTTATTCGGACAGAAAATCTCGAAGATAAACCTTTATATTTCGTGACACACTCCTTGGGGAGTATAGTTTTAAGACATCTCTCCATATTTCACGGTGATAATCTCAATCTTATCAGAGCCGTTCATCTGGGTCCGCCACACAGGGGATCAAAAACTGCATCTGTGCTAGCAAGAATTCCCTTGGTCTCAAAAATAATGGGGCCATCTTTTGGGGAGCTCACGGGGCTAAACTTACCATCACTACCAGCGACCCCTGCAGTGGGCATTATTGCCGGGCTAGTACCATTAAGGCGGGGATACTACGGAGTAATGGAATCAGATAACGATGGGGTGGTAGAGGTCTGTGAAACAATGGTGGAGGGACAACAAGACCACGTGATTGTAAAAGGCACTCACAGTCTTCTTACATACAATAAGGCCGCCATAGAAAAGGCGGCCTTATTCCTAACTAGCGGTTCCTTTAAGGATAGACCTTAAAAGCCTGCATAGTCTGAACTATCTAAAGGGGTGACCTGATGCTCTGGGGTAACCTTGTGATTAACCTCATGGATCTTGGTCTCCTTTCTCTCAGGAGCGTGATGATGGAGTCCAGCCTCTTTGGCATTTGCGCCATAGATGATGGTGGACAATTCATCCACAACTTTATTGATTGAGATAGTCTGTTTAGAAAGATCAGCGGCAGCTGCGGCGGATTCTTCTGCAGAAGCAGCATTCGACTGAGTCACTCTATCTAGCTCACCCATCGTGCCGTCAAGTTGAGTCAAGCTAACTGACTGCTCCTTACTTGCATGAGCGATCTGAGATACGATCTCAAAGGCTTGCTTAGAGCTAGTTTGGATCTCTGAGAGGTATCTCTCAACATCTTTACTAACTTGCACGCCGTTATTGGCAAGCTCTTTAGATCTACGGATCTTTTCAGCGGTATCTTTGGCAGCAGCGGCACTTCTTTGAGCCAAGCTACGCACCTCTTCAGCAACCACGGCGAAGCCTTTGCCAGCATCTCCGGCTCTGGCAGCCTCTACGGCAGCGTTAAGAGCAAGCAAGTTGGTTTGGAATGCGATATCATCAATTGTCTTTACGATATCAGCAGTCTCTTCTGCAGCAGTCTTAATTGCTGTGATGGCAGATAACATCTCCTGCATCTGATTGAACCCGTTCTGAGCTGAGGATTGCACCTTATTGGTAATAGTATTGGCTTCTTGTGCGCTCTTAGAATTATTACCAGCCACGGAGTTAATCTGAGCAACAGTGGCAGTTGTTTGCTCCAGAGAAGAAGCTTGTTCACTAGCGCCCTGGGCCAAAGCTTGTCCGCTAGAGGCAACCTGCACGGAGGAAGCTTCTAGCTCTATAGCTCCGTTTCTTAAGGAAGAAATCACTCCAGTAATCGGGTTAACAATCGAGCGACGAACTAACCAGCCTAAGAAGAATGTCCAGAAAGGCAGCATGAAGATACCGATTACGTTCATAAAACCCAAACGCTCTGAATTATCAATAATAGACTGCATATCGGTATACATGTCGGTCCGCTCTCTCTCGAGAAGCTTCATCATATTCTCCATGCCGTTGTTAGAAGCAGTCTCAAAGGAACCCCTTAGGTCATTACCCTCAGAGGTGGAGCGACCATAAGCTACGACCATTTTGGAGCCAAGGTCTCTAATCTCATCCATGCTCTTCTTAACATCTCCAATCATGACCTTCTCGTTGTTATGGAGCTTTGGAGAGGCAAGAAATTTATCTACCAACTTATAAAAGCCTTTTGACTCTTCGCCAGCAGCAGCTAGATTCTCTTTGGCGCCGGTTGGATTTCCCTCTATTGAACTAAGCGCGGCATCCATAACAAAATTCTCAGTCTTTACTGCTACAATCTTCATCTCATTAACGATATCAAATTTTTGAATGCTGGAGTCTTTAACGATTTTAGAGTTCTCGGCAGTATGGGTACTTGAAGAGGAGTTGTACCAACCCCAGCTACCCATCAAAACCAGGAAAATCACATTGGACCAAAGTAGCTTTGTTTTGACGCTCGTTTTATTTGCCATAAGAATTCCCTCAAAAAAATTAAGATCTGTAGTATGTTTAATGAGTTACAGATATACTTCCCGTTCTAACACTACAGATGTCGGCACCTTTGAGAAAAATGATTAGAGAAAAGGAATCCTTTTTTTAAGTTTATTTCTATAAGAATATCTAGCTATTAGAATGAAGATCAAAGAAACAAAACAAAAAATAGATGGCTCGCTCCAGACATTCGAATGCACAATTAGGAGCATCTCACCCAAACATGCCGTTATCAATCACATCTGGCACCGACAGACCCCTTACGTGGATGGTCCAGCCTACTTGCCCGCAGCTGAAATTCATACGACTGCATTTTATTGGGCTTCTCGAGATTTTGTTGTCTACAGAATGACGACTGCTGCTGGGACTCTTTTGGGCACAAGAATAGATGCGGCAGAAAATATTACTATCTCGGAAAATGAAATTTTCTGGCAAGACCTGGTGCTAGATTTCTGGATCTCTCCAGAATCACAACTTTTTGTTTTAGATGAAGAAGAGCTGGCTGAGGCCATTAGCAAGAAGCTACTCAGCCCCGTTCAAATCCAGAAGATTGAAACTACCCGAAACTATCTCGAACAGAATTTTCATAATATTTTATTAGAGATATCAGTGGATAAAAGTTAGGGTGTATAGATGAGCACTGCGAACAGAAGATCAAATATCAAAATTAATCTCTATGCCGGCCCTGGCACTAGCGACCGATCTGTTAGAGAGATCCCCCAAACTATCACTGAAGCATTGGAAACATTAGGACTTACGGCCGAGATTAAACTTGTAAAACCAGAGGATCTAGATAAGCCTTCAGCATTTGAGGACCTCGGTATTTTTATTATTCCGGGAGGCGCCGACCTACACTACATAAAATCACTATCTGGGGAGAGAAATAAAATAATTGATAATTATGTAAGAGCGGGCGGACGAATAATCGGACTCTGTGCCGGAGCTTACTACCTCTCTAAGCGTATAGAGTTTGACAAAGGCGGCCCCTTAGAGGTTCTGGGCGAGCGAGAGACCCCCTTGTTCCTGGGCACTGCCAGAGGACCAGTATTTGGACCTTATCACTACGGTAGTGATGAAGGTGGCAGAATTGTAGAGCTTGAACTCTGCCCGGAGGCCTTTCCCGATTCTTCCTTTAGCCCTGTGAAAGTTTATTTTGATGGCGGCTGCGAATTTGTAAATGCGGCGGAGCAACCTAATGTGACGGTGCTGGCTCGATATACCAGAAGAGAGAAGTCAGCTGCGATAATCGAGGTGCGTCATGGTCTCGGGAAGGGTCTTCTTTTTGGTCCCCATCCTGAGCTCAATTTAAAATCCTCACCTCTAATCAGCTCTAACAAAGAGGGAATCATAGCTACCCTAGAGGGGCACTCCACCGAATCAAAGTGGCTCCTTAAAGCCGCCATTAGCAGGCTCCTCTCTAATTAAAACGATTTAAAGCCAGCTTGCGACCTTAGCTCAAAATTTTGGAGCTTTTGGTGGACTATGTTATTAGGATAACTCGAATTTTCACTAATAGGAGGTCCTGTGAGCTTCATTAAAGAATTCAAAGAGTTTGCGGTCAAAGGCAATGTGGTAGACATGGCCGTAGGTATAATCATAGGTGGCGCATTCGGGAAGATAGTAAGCTCCGTTGTGGCAGATGTTGTTATGCCACCACTGGGATTACTTATCGGCGGAGTTAATTTCGCCGGACTTAAAGTCACCCTAAAAGAAGCCGAAGGTAGTGCTGCTGCCGTGACCCTGAATTATGGTCAGTTCATCCAAACCATCGTTGATTTTACAATAGTAGCTTTCGCAATATTTCTCTTAGTAAAAGCCATCAACACCCTGCGTCGCCAAGAAGCTGCACCTCCTCCATCAGCAGTAACACCAGAGGATGTCCTCTTACTAAGAGAGATTCGAGACTCTCTAAAAAAGTAAATTAAAATAGAGGTGGATTGTGAAACTAGGTTCAAATATCTCTCCAAGCAGTGAAGAGTTTAAAAAAAACTCTGCCCATTTTAGAGAATTATTAAACGAGTGGCGCAATCACACCGAATCCGCTGTAAATCCACCCTCGGATAAATCTATTCAGAGACACCGAGAAAGGGGTAAATTATTGGCTCGAGACCGCGTGGAAACATTACTCGATCCAGGGTCTCCATTTCTTGAAGTGGGCACATTGGCAGGGCTAGGACTCTACGAAGATGTCCGACCAGGCGCAGGAATTATAACCGGAATCGGTCGAGTAAGCGGCACTGAGTGCATGATAGTTGCCAACGATGCTACTGTTAAAGGTGGCACTTACTTCCCGATGACTGTGAAGAAACACTTAAGAGCTCAAGAGATCGCCCTGGAGAATAATCTCCCTTGCATATACCTGGTCGACTCAGGTGGCGCCTTTCTGCCATTACAGGATCAGGTATTCCCAGACAAAGATCATTTCGGGCGAATTTTCTACAACCAGGCTCAGATGAGCTCCCAAGGTATTCCCCAAATAGCAGTGGTCATGGGATCCTGCACTGCTGGAGGGGCGTATGTTCCAGCTATGAGCGATGTCTCCATCATAGTCCGTGAACAAGGCACTATATTCTTAGGTGGGCCGCCTCTTGTGAAAGCCGCTACCGGTGAAGACGTTACAGCAGAAGAATTGGGCGGAGCAGCCGTGCACTGCCAAATTTCGGGTGTTACAGACTATATGGCGGAGGATGACTCAGACGCCATCAGGACTTGTCGCACAGTTATAAGGAACCTGGCTCGCTCATCGCAGAAATTTGGTCCAAAAAGAGAGAATCCAAGAGAGCCCCTTTATGATCCAACTGAAATCTACGGACTAATTCCGGCCGATAAAAAGAAGAATTTCCCGATGCGAGAGATCCTAGCCAGAATCCTTGATGGCAGTGAATTAGATGAGTTTAAACATCACTACGGCAGCTCTGTTATTTGTGGATTTGCTCAAATTGAAGGATATAGAGTCGGGATAATTGCTAATGATGGCATCCTGTTCTCTGAGAGTGCACTAAAAGCCAGCCACTTTATCGAGCTATGTAACCAGAGAGAGATCCCTCTTCTGTTCTGCCAAAATATCGCAGGATTTATGGTGGGCAAAAAATATGAACACGGTGGCATCGCCAAAGATGGGGCTAAAATGGTTACAGCAGTCTCCTGCTCCACGGTTCCAAAGTTAACCTTGGTGATGGGCGGTTCATTTGGAGCGGGCAACTACGGTATGGCCGGACGGGCCTATCAGCCAAGAATGCTCTATATGTGGCCGAATTCAAGAATCTCAGTAATGGGTCCGGAGCAAGCGGCCTCGGTCTTAACTCAGGTGCGGAGCGATAGCTACGCCGCGCAAAAGAAGTCTTGGAGCGAAGCAGAGAAAGAAAAATATAGAGCAGAGATAGAGACTAACTATAACGAGCAGGCTAGTCCCTACTATTCAACTGCCCGGATCTGGGATGATGGGATTGTAGATCCTGCCCAAACCAGGACTACCCTAGCACTTTCTCTAGCAGTTACTCAGAATGCACCAATCCAACCAGTAAAGTACGGCGTTTTTAGGATGTAAGATATGTTTTCAAAAATTCTAATTGCCAATCGTGGTGAAATTGCATGTCGAGTTATCAGAACCTGTAAGAGGCTCGGCATAAAAAGCGTGGCGATATATTCAGACGCTGATGCAAATTCCATTCACACTCGACTTGCAGATGAGAGGTATCACTTAGGGGGCTCTGAGGCTAAAGATTCTTATCTGCACATTGAAAAGATTGTAAAAGCCTGTAAAGAGACCGGGGCTCAAGCTGTCCATCCAGGATATGGATTTCTCTCTGAAAATGCTGATTTTGCTCGAGCTCTTGCCAAAGCAAAGATTACATTCATCGGTCCGAAACCAGAAACCATTGAGCTGATGGGAGATAAAGTAAAAGCCAAGGAGTTCGCGAATAAGTGCAAGGCTCCTCTCATCCCAGGTACAAATGACGAATCCAAGATAAAAGATTTTATCAAAAAAAATGGTTTCCCTATTTTAATTAAAGCAGCGGCCGGAGGTGGCGGACGCGGCATGAGAAAAGTCTCCGCAGATAAAGAGCTGGCCGACGCGATAAAAGGTGCAAAAAGAGAGGCTGAAACTTTTTTTAAAGATGAGAGAATCTTCTTAGAGAAGCTGGTTGAGAATGGACGTCATATTGAAGTTCAGATGTTTGGTGACACTCATGGCCACGCCACTCATTTATTCGATCGTGACTGCACGGCTCAAAGACGCCATCAGAAGGTTCTAGAGGAAGCCCCTTCCTTCTTCGTTCCTGAAAAGACACGCCAAGAGATACTCAAGACAGCCGTTACCCTTTGTAAAGAATCGGGCTATGTCGGTGCTGGTACAGCGGAGTTTCTGCTCGCTCCTGATGGCAAATTCTACTTTCTTGAGGTCAATAGCCGCTTGCAGGTCGAGCACCCTGCCACCGAGTCCATTACAGGACTAGATTTAGTAGAGCTACAAATTAAAGTTGCCGCAGGGGCCAAGCTTAAAGATCTTCTACCCAAAGAGATTCCTACAAACGGCTACGCTATAGAGGCTAGAGTCTGCGCCGAATCCCCTGAAAATAATTTTATGACCTCCACTGGAAAAATTCTTAAGATGAATGCGGATGACGTTGTCTCAGCACTCGGGATTAGGATTGATACAGGATTTGGAGCTGGAGATTCAGTAACGCATTACTACGACTCTCTCCTTGCAAAAGTGATTACACACGGGGCGACCAGAAATGAAGCTCTCCAAAAGCTGCGCGATGCCCTAAAGAACCTTCATATTTTAGGGATAAAAACTAATATTCCATTCCTTTTAAAAATTCTGGAATCAACTGAGTTTGGTCAGGCGGGGTTTCATGTGAATGCTGCCGCAGATCTAATACCTGATGCCAAAGTGCAGGCTAAAGAGAAGACTCTTGCCGCAGCGCTTGGAATCTTAGCTGCAAGGCTTACAGAAAATGCAGCCAACCCGACTGCCTGGACCACTGACATTAATTGGAGGCCCCACTCAACCAAGAGTCGGGTAAATTCCCTAGTCAATGACTCTGAGGTGTCATTTGCCCTAGAGGGTATGGGTAATAATAATTTTAGAGTCGTAGCTGAGGGTGGAGAGACCCTATGGACTATCGGAAGAGTCAGCCTTACCCCTAATGGCAGTCTCTCTTATCTCCTTGATGGCCGGCACCATGGCTGCCGATTATATGCCGAATCGGGACGTAATTTTATCGCCACCCATTTAGGCGTTTTTGAGATTTCGGAACACTTTCCAAAGCTTAAATCGCATCGGAATCAATCCTCTGTTTCAAACGAAATTAAGGCGCCATTCCCAGGTAAAGTAGTCTCCGTAAAGGCCTCGATCGGTGGCAAACTTGCGGAGGGAGATTCCGTAATTGTGCTTGAAAGCATGAAGATGGAGCATCCGCTTAAAGCTCCTCTTGATGGAGTGGTAGAAGAGATCTCTGTTAAAGAGGGAGATGTCATTGAAGCAGGTCGCACCCTAGCTCGTTTAACTTTTATAGCGTAGTAAAAATATGGACAACACTGCTTGGAAAATAGAAGTTGAGGAAACCCACGGCATGGATGAACTAAACCCAAAAACTATCGAGCTTGGCAAAGATATTTTTGCCAAGATAAATCGCCACAAACCCTCTATATTCAATAAAAAATTCTGGTCCGCCACCATGATGGAGTGGTCGATGAAGAACCCGGAACTTAAAGTTAATATGTTCCGCTTTGTTGATGTACTTCCAACCCTACAAAGTAGCGCCTCAGTGGCTCGACATCTAAAGGAATACTTGGGTCCAGTAACTAAAGAGATGGGCGCTCTATTCCATTGGGCAGCTTCGGTGCACCCACGTTCTCCGCGTGCATTTCTAACCTCTGTCGGAGCAAAGTTCGGCGTGGGTCAGATGGCCACTCAGTTTATCGCA
>Ga0172372_10000115_pt1 | contig 116509 bp, 99 predicted proteins | sample LakKiv5m_2_FD_114544 | JGI IMG/M metagenome (GOLD analysis project Ga0172372, IMG submission 114544) | Freshwater microbial communities from Kabuno Bay, South-Kivu, Congo - kab_092012_9.5m | ecosystem: Environmental > Aquatic > Freshwater > Lake | place: Democratic Republic of the Congo...
AACTTGGCATATACCATGACACTGGGGACATTTTCAAATCCTTTTTTTTCAATAATACTTAAAATTTCTTCCTGTTAAGGTATCACATAAGTATGTGCTGAAATTTTCTGCACGGATATAGCCATACAAAATAATCTCAGTTTTTCAGAGAGGTAGAATATATCCAGATTTTTATTTATATCCTCTAAATTAGAACGAATTTTTCTGTTGTCATCAATATTTAAAATTTCATAATAATTACGTTCCAACTGATAACCTTGAAGGAAAGTTTGCGCATTTTGCAGCGATTTTGTTCCCAGGTGTAAACGGGCATTTTTAAGACTGTTATTTGCCAGACCATTAAGTTTTCTATTGTTAATAACCTCTAATAAAGATAAATCCTGAGTAACCGGATCACTTTGATACAAATCCAGAGATAGAAACTGACCCAGTAATTTCAGTAAATCTGAAAAATATTTCCTTAATCTGGTGTCATCAAATGGAATCCCTTTAAATAATTTTTTCCATAAGATTGTTTTGTCAGGCAAATCTTCCTGTCTTTTAGGTAGATAGGCTTCCAAAAATTCATAAATGGCAACCAGATTTTCATCACTGTTGAAAAACGGAGATATTAAAAATTTTTTAAATTTGTTTCTCTCTGCTTTATCTAGCTGTAAAAGAGTTTGAACCAATTTTGAATCTTTCATCTTTTCAATTTCATAAAAGTTAAATTTATATTAAGGTAAACGAGATTTGGAATTTTATTGTATCTTTACCAATAAAAAACAGTTGACCTAATTTTAAATAGCATGAATTCAAGAATACTTCATTTAACGCTTGCTGGTATTTTCTTGGTCTTAAGTTCCAGTGTTTTCGCACAGGTTTCTTTTGATGTCATTAAAAATAAAGAGGGAAGTCGTTTTGTGACAGTTGATTCGAATACTAATCCAACGCACACTAATCCCAATTTTGGAAAGGTCACTTTTACATCATTGGGTAATTTCTACACTTTTACCTATAAGCCAAACCTAGATTTCATTGGTAAAGATACGTTTTCAGTTTTCTATTCATCTAGTAAAGAGATTATTTCTGTTTTGTACAATGTCAACGTTAGGCCAGCAAAGGTCATAGCAGTGCCAGATTTGTATGCTTATGATTTTGTAAAAAAGGGTGAACAATTGATGTCAGTTACAGAAAATGATATTGATGAAGAGAACGGACTTAAACCTAATATCATCAGGATAACCTCCAAAAATAACGGTATCTTTAACATATCAGCAGACAGTAAAAATATCTTGTTTAAACCTTTAGACGGTTTTTCTGGCGTGGCCAATATTACTTATCTGGTTTGTAATGCAACAAATGAGGTATGTGCTCAAACAACCGCCTCTATCTTAGTTCCAAATCCAACTGATTCATTTGAAGTTTTTACACCTAAATTTACACCAGTTAATTTGCCAATTCCGAAGGATTTTGTCTTGAAAGGTACTCCTGCAAATGGTTCTTTAAAATTGGTTGGACATTTTCAGGAATTTACGCCTAATCCCGCTTTTGAAGGAAGGGAAGTTCTGTTGTTTCAAAATGTTTTAACCAATCAACAGCTTTATGTTCAGGTAAATGTTTTAAACAAAAGGAAAAATATTTATGCTCAGGATGATTTTGCAGCTACGATTCCTGGCGGCAGTGAAATAATAAATCTTGGGATTAATGATAAAATAGTTGGAACATCAACTTTTAAAATTGTTTCTTATCCTAAATTTGGAAAAATTACAGATGATTCTGGAAACAGAGTCACCTACGAAGCTCCAAAGGGATCTACTTTTTCAGGAGTAGATCAATTTACCTATGAACTCACCCAGGATGGCATAGACAAGGAAATGGCCACTGTTTACGTCAGGGTCAGCAGGTTTGAACCCAGCACAACGATTTTTAATTTTTATACGCCAAATGGATCACCACTGAAGGTTCGTCATAATTTTCCGATACCTTCCTCCGATTTCAAATTTGAAATAAGTAAAAAAGGTAAAGGTGCACTAACTGTAAATAATGACAATACCCTGACATATAATCCTCAAAGTGATGGACTGGATGTTTGGGAAGTTGATTATTCTGTAGCAGGAAAGAAGGTATCTACGCTTACTTTAAATTTCAGGGTTTTAAACGAAAATGTTACTGATCCATGCTTCGGTGATGATTGTGTTTGGATTGGAGATACAGATAATGATGGAATGGTTTCTTTGTCAGATTTATTGCCGGTTGGGCAGTTTCTTGGAAGAGTAAATCAAACTGAAGGACCTACTATCACCTCTTCCTGGTATGGTAAAAAAGCAGCTGATTGGTCTGAGTTATCTTCGTTAAAATACGTAAATACTGACGGAGATAAATATATTTCGGACGCAGATACAAATGCGATCAGGAAGTTTTTAGGAAATACCCATGGTATAATGGCAAAGGAAATTCCAATTCAGTCTTTTGCGGTTAAATTAAAAGGAAATACTACTGTCAAACCAGGTGAGGTAGTAAATCTGGATGTTTTCATTGGAAATAAATCAAAACCTGCCATTGATATATATGGATTTACCCTTTCTTTGCCTTTTAATAAAGCGCTTTTCGACTTGTCCAAGTCAAGTCTTACCTTTGATTCAAGGAGCTGGATGGCTTATAATTCACCAGTATTATCAATGACCAGTAATAATAAGGACAGAGGTGTAATGGAAGCTGCTTACACCAGAACCAGTGGTAAAGCCGCAGATGGTTTTGGAAAAATTGGAACTGCAAGGATTATTGTTGTAGATATAGCAGGAATAAAACCAACGGATGGTTCAAATAAAATTCAGGTAAATCTGGGTGGTGGAAAGGCAACAGCAAGTGATGTAAATGGAAATATATTTGGATTGTATGTTGAACCATTTACACTTACGATAGATTTAAGTGGTTATGAGGAAAAAAAGAGTCCTGAAACTCCTGTTATACCTAATTTATCTCCAGCATATAGTGATTCAGAAATTTTCATATACCCAAATCCGGCCATGGATTTTGTGAAAATCAGAAGTGGGCTAAAAGATGCAATCAAATCTGTGCAAATTGTAAATATGTCTGGACAAATATTATATCAGTCAAACAATCTGAATACTTTTGATACGGAAATATCGACATCAAATATGCAAACGGGCATTTATTATATCCGTGTTATATCAGAAAAGTTAAATCTTACACGTAAACTACAAATCCTGCAAAGGTAATCCCATAACATAAATTTATTTTTTATGAATCGCCTGTAGCTTTTGCTACAGGCGATTTTTATTTATAATATCTAATAATTCTTCTCTGTAATTTTTTCCAACAGGTAATAATTTGGGTACATTTTTTTCATGTACTTCAACCATATTTCCAAGGATAGCATTGATTCTATCAATATTAACGATATAGGATCTATGAATTCTTTTAAATTTTAGCAGGGGTAATTTTTCTTCCAGGCTTTTCATGGTTTGAAGGGTGATGACGCGCTGATTTTCCATTCGAATGATAACATAATCTTTTAAACCTTCAATGTAAATAATTTCATTATGATTTATTTTAATCAACTTTTTGTCTGCTTTTACAAAAAAATAATCTTCTGGTTCTTTTTCGTTACTAACTTTTTCTAATGGTATATTTTTTTGTAATTGATGCAGGTCAAAGGCTTTATTCATGGCTTTAATAAATCGCTCCATAGAAATGGGCTTTAGCAGGTAATCCAGTACATTTAATTCAAATCCTTCCAGTGCATGATTTGGATAAGCTGTTGTAATGATGACTAAAGGAGGATTTTTAAGTGTTTTAAGGAAATCAATTCCACTGATCATGGGCATTTGAATATCTAAAAAAATCAGATCTATGGGATTAGATTTTAACCATTCATTTGCTTCCAGTGCATTTAAGCACTTTGCAACTAAATTTAGTTCAGGAAATTTAGAAATATAGGTTTCCAGAACATCCTGAGCGAGAGGCTCATCATCAATAATTAATGTATTTAGCATAGTAGTTGATTTATTCTTCTAATGTAAGCGTTAAGTTAACAAGATACTCTTGTTGTAAATTCAGAATATTCAGTTCATAACGATTTGGATAAATTAATTGCAGCCTTCTATTTACGTTTTCAAGACCAATACCACCAACCATAGATAAATTCTCCGATTGAAATGCAGGTAAAGATTTATTATTGGCAATAGAGAAATTTAGATCAGCGTTATCTACATTTAAATTGATATGAACATATCTTTTTATATCCTGTCCTGTATGTACACTATGTTTAAATGCATTTTCAAGAAATGGAATTAATAAAAGGGGGGCAATAAACTTATCCTCAGTGTCCCCTTTAATATCAAATTTTATATCAATGGAACTTCCTTGTCTCAATTTTTCAAGATCCAGATAATTTTGCAGATATAAAATTTCATTAGATAATTTTACCTTTTTTTCATTGCACTCATATAGCATATATCTCATCATATCAGATAGTTTAATGACAATTTCAGGAGCAAGATCTGATTTCTTTAAAGTTAAGGAATATAAACTATTTAGCGTATTGAAGAAGAAATGGGGGTTGATTTGCGTTTTTAAAAATTGCAATTCTGATTGCATATTTTTATTCTCCAGTTGTTGTCTCAGTGTAATTTGTGCGAACCAGTCCACTACAATATTTCCAATGGTAGTAAAGCCTGAAACAATAACAAAAACAAAAAAATATCCAGATTGCTTTTCAAATAATTTATACTGGTAGCCTGGAAAATCAGTAAGTTTTAAGTGTAATGCCATTGTTTTGATTGGCGTTAATAAAAAGCAGGCAAATAATAATAACAGCAGATAGGTTAATATCTTTTTTTGATTAAGATAAACGGGAATCAGATAAAGTAGATTGAAGTAAACTATGAATATGTAAAAACTCAGGTTAATCAGCTCATTACTCAATGTAAAAAATACATCCTCATTGGTTCGCTCCAGTAAAATGAGGATTGAAAACAAAATAATCCAAAATATGATATGGATAATCCAATTTATTTTAGAAGTTAGAAAGAGTTTATCCAACGGGTTATTTTTTTATAATATTAAGAGCCTGGTACTGAAATTACAAAAAAATAAGATGAATTGGAGAAGACTTTAGACGAAAACACCATAAAGATTATTCCTGTGAATAAATGGTTTATTTGTATTTTTGCGTTTGAACAATTAAGTTTTAAAAGATGAAGAAAGCTTTTGTATTTCCAGGTCAGGGCGCTCAGTTTACGGGCATGGGTAAAGATATGTACGATTCTAATTCTTTGGCAAGGGAATTATTTGAAGAGGCAAATGAAATACTTGGATTCAGAATAACTGATATCATGTTTGAAGGTACCTCCGAGGATCTTGTTCAAACAAAAGTTACACAGCCTGCTCTTTTTTTACACTCAACCATTAAAATCTCCTTAATGGGACCATCATTTACACCTGATATGGTGGCTGGTCACTCTCTGGGAGAATTTTCGGCTTTAGTAGCAGCAAAGTGTATTTCTTTTCAGGATGGATTACAACTTGTTTACAAAAGAGCATTGGCTATGCAGAAATCATGTGAAGAAAATCCTGGAACTATGGCTGCCATCATTGGTTTAGCAGACGATGCTGTTGAATTGGCTTGCAGCCAGGTAAGTTCTGGCATAGTAGTACCAGCTAATTATAACTGTCCCGGCCAACTGGTTATTTCAGGATCTCTTGAAGCTGTAAATGAAGCTATGTTGAAATGTAAAGAATTAGAAGGTGGAAAAGCAATCCCGTTATCTGTTGGTGGTGCTTTTCATTCTCCACTGATGTCTTCTGCCGCAGCGTTGCTTGCGCAAGCTATTTCTGATACCCGTTTTAATACACCTGTTTGTCCCATTTATCAAAATGTAACGGCTCAACCTGAAACAGACGCAGATCAAATTAAAATAAATCTTAATAATCAATTGACTGCGCCTGTTAGATGGACACAAATCATGCAAAATATGATTTCAGATGGGGTTTCCAGTTTTATTGAGGTAGGAGGTAATGGAAAAGTACTACAAGGTTTAGTTAAAAAAGTTAACAGGCAAATGGAAACTTCTGCAATTTAAAATGATCAGGCAACAAATTAATATATCTACTGGTACGGTTTTATTAGCCAGTCCTTTTTTGGATGATCCCAACTTTACCCGTGCAACTATTCTCATTTGTTCTCATAATAATCAGGGGTCAATGGGTTTTGTTTTCAATAAACCTTTGGTTTTTTCTGTTAATGATGTCCTTGATTCATTTCCTTCCTTATCTGTTAAGCTGTTTAAAGGTGGCCCTGTTGAAAATAATACCCTTCACTTTTTACATAATGCTGGTCATATTTTAGATGATAGCATCCCTATAAGTCCTGGAATTTTTTGGAGTGGCGATTTTAAAAAACTAAAATTTTTGATTAAAAATGAACTAATTACATCAAAAGATATTCGCTTCTTTGCAGGTTACACGGGTTGGGATAAAGGTCAATTGGAAGAAGAACTCCATGATAATGCCTGGATTATCACTAATATGGATTCAAATTATTTGTTCAATGTTTCTTCAGGTACGGTATGGAACAAAATGATGAAAGCCAAGGGCAGACATTTTCCCCCTCTGGCCGACATACCTCCAGATTTTTCATGGAATTAAAGCTAGTTCAATAAGGCTATAATTTCTTCCTTCTCTTTATTGAAAAAAGGTATTTCCGTCTTGGGAAGAGGTTCCGGAGGTGGAAATGATAACCTTAAATGATTGACCTGCTGCCCGTTCTTCCAGAATCTGAAACATACATGTGGTCCGGTTGCCAAACCCGTTGATCCAACATATCCAATAGTCTGACCCTGCTGAACCTGTACACCACTTCTTATGCCTGCGCCAAATCTGGACATGTGCAAATATTGTGTGGTATGCATTTTATCATGTCTGATTTTGACATAATTACCATTACCACCTGAATATCTGGCTTCAAGAACTACGCCATTTCCTACAGACATGATTGGAGTTCCATGTGGTGCGGCATAATCTGTTCCAAAGTGAGGACGTACTCTTCTCAAAATTGGATGTAATCTGGATGTATTAAAATAGGAGCTGATTCGTGAAAATCTTAAGGGGGATCTTAAAAACCCTTTGTTTAAAGGTCTTCCTTCCAGATCATAATATCCCTTAAAGGCAGGTTTGCTGTAATAAATGGCATTTATAGTGTTTTTTTCCATCTTATAACGCGCTGCGAGCACCAGTCCAGCACCAATTTCCTTACCGTCAATATTATGACTTTCATAAACAATTTTAAATTTCTCTCCTTTTTGTAAGTGATAAAAATCTATAGACCATTGAAGTGCATCCTCAAGTTTTGCTATTAACTCCGGACTGGATCCTTGTTCTGCCATAGCATTCCAGATTGAACTTTCAATAGTTCCTGCTGTCGTTTTTATCTTTTTTACTACAGGTCTTTCAATTTTTTTTATGCCAATAGAATCGACAAAATTAAAAATAAAGTAATGGTAAACGTTTGGTTCATATACCAGATACTCCAGTTTTTTATTGTCTGTACTCTTAAATAAGGTATATTTTTCGCCTACTCTGAAATTACTTGGTTTAAAAGTATGCTGGTTCTCATTCATTATCTGGTGGATAATCTGATCATCAACGCCCTGATTATTTAAAATACTGCCAAGTACATCTCCATTTTTTATGATATTTTCAGATATGGAAAATGTGTCAATGGCAAAACCGTATTTAATGGTTGGGATGATTACCGGCAAAGAACCTGATTTTTTTAAATCTGGTGTCTTTTCAGGGAAAACGCCATTTAGCGGTAAATAATCTGAATAGATATATACAAGGATTAAAAAGGCTGCCGATAAAACAGGTATATATAGTTTTTTGAGATGTATCATTCTAAAATGGATAGGGGGGTGCATTATTTTAATTTTCAAATATAATGATTTTATGAATTAAACCATATTTGATTTTTAAAAATATCATTTACCTTTATACCTCAATACAGTATATGACAACGGGAGGTAACTACGAAAAAAGGGGTGTTTCAGCTTCGAAAACAGAGGTTCATAACGCAATAAAAAATTTAGACAAGGGATTATTTCCCAATGCCTTCTGTAAAATAATTCCAGATGTGGTGGCGGGTGATAATTTATTCTGTAATTTAATGCATGCCGATACTGCAGGAACAAAAACCAGTTTAGCTTATCTTTTCTGGAAAGAAACCAATGATTTATCAATCTGGAAAAATATTGTTCAGGATGCTATAGTCATGAATCTGGATGACATGGCATGTGTGGGTTGTTTCGATAACTTCGTCTTATCTTCTACCATTGGCAGAAATAAAAAGCTTATTCCCGGTGAAGTACTTTCTGCCATTATTCAAGGTACATCCGATTTCGCTGAATTTCTTAATAATCAACATTTTAATCTCCAGCTGGCTGGTGGTGAGACTGCCGATGTGGGTGATATTGTAAGAATTGCAGATATTGGTTATACTGCCTTTTCAAGGATGAAAAGAAAAGATGTTTTTGAGATAAACATTAAGAATGGTGCAGAATTAGTTGTTCTTTCTTCTTCAGGTCAGTCCTCGTATGAAGAAAATTACAATTCTGGAATAGGTTGTAATGGATTGACATCTGCCAGGCATGACGTGTTGGAAAAAAGATATGCTATGTTCTATCCTGAATCATTTGATCCTTCTATAGAAGATCAATATGTCTATGCAGGATCAAAAAAACTAACAGATACGCTGGAGATTGATGGTATATTTCATGCTATAGGTTCTTTACTTTTATCTCCAACAAGAACTTATCTGCCATTTATCAGATTACTTTTTAATCAATTCAGGCCGTACCTTCAGGGCATAATTCATTGTACGGGAGGAGGACAAACCAAAGTTTTGAAGTTCCTTAATAATAAAAGAGTTGTAAAGAATAATCTATTAGCCATACCACCTGTTTTTAATTTGATTCAATCAGAAAGTGGTACAGACTGGTCTGAAATGTACACAGTATTTAATATGGGGCAACGGCTTGAAATATATGTGGCAAAAGGAACGGGAAATGACATTGTAAATTTAGCCAGGTCGTTACATATAGATGCCTCTGTTGCTGGTTTTGTTGAGGATGCAGCATGTAACGAGGTACGCTTAGAAAGTAATCATGGAACCTTCATTTACAGGTAAAAAATGGCGTTCTCCCGCCAGAAAAGCGAAGGAAATTGCCTTGTTTCTGGAAAAGATTTATCCAGAAACACCAATACCTTTAAGTCATAAAGACGCTTATACGCTGTTAATAGCCGTTCTTTTATCAGCTCAATGCACGGATGAAAGGGTGAATAAAGTCACGCCTTTTCTTTTTGAACTTGCTGATAATCCTTTGGATATGACAAAAATTCCTGTGAGTAAAATAAAGGAAATAATTAGACCATGTGGATTATCACCAAAGAAATCAGTGGCGATTTCTGAGTTATCGAACATCCTGGTTAATAAATTTAAAGGGAAAGTCCCACAAAGTTTTGATGAACTGGAAAGTTTGCCGGGAGTTGGGCATAAAACGGCCTCCGTTGTCATGAGTCAGGCCTTTGGCGTTCCAGCTTTTCCTGTTGATACGCACATACACAGATTAGCTGCCCGGTGGGGTCTTACATCGGGGAAAAATGTGGAAGAGACAGAAAGAGACCTTAAATTGCTTTTTCCCAAAAAAATATGGAATAAAATTCATTTGCAAATGATTTTTTATGGCCGTTCCTATTGTCCGGCAAGAGGCCATCTGCTGGAGAATTGCCCAATTTGTAATCGATTTGCTGTTTGATCAAAGTTATTTGCCAGCTTATAAAAAATTAAATTATTTCGTTTTCCAACAGGGATATTAAAAAAGTATATTCCATGGCTGTTTCCTTATGCTGGGCAAAGCGTCCTGTTGCCCCTGAATGACCTGTATCCATATTTGTTCTTAATAACAATACATGCTGGTCTGTTTTATATGCCCTAAGTTTAGCAACCCATTTTGCTGGTTCCCAATACTGAACTTGAGAATCATGTAACCCGGTTGTGACAAGAATAGCAGGATATTCCATTTTTCGGACATTATCAACGGGTGAATATGATTTCATGTAATGATAATAAACAGGATCACTGGGATTGCCCCATTCATCATATTCGAAAGTAGTCAAAGGAATTGTATCGTCAAGCATCGTTGTTACCACATCGACAAATGGAACTGCAGCTATGACCCCTTTCCACAATTGAGGAGCCATATTTAAAACGGCACCCATCAACAGTCCACCAGCACTTCCACCCATAGCGAAACATTTATCAGCTGAGGTGTAATTATTATTGATTAACCATTCTGCACAAGAAATAAAATCAAAAAAGGTATTCTTTTTGTTTAATAATTTGCCACTATTGTACCAATGTCTGCCCAGTTCTTCGCCACCTCTGATATGCGCGATTACATAAATAAATCCTCTATCCAGTAAACTCAACCTTGCAGAACTGAAATAGGGATCAAGGCTAATCCCATAGGAGCCATACGCATATAGTAATAAAGGATGATTAGCGGGAACGCCCAGATCCTTTTTATAAACCATAGACATTGGAATTAGGGTGCCATCTTTGCCAGGCACAAATATTCTTTCAGAATGATAGTTTTCAGATTTAAAATCCCCAACAATCGTTTGCTGCTTTTTAAATGTTAATTTTTTTTCCTTCCAGTCATAATCATAAACGGTCGAAGGAGTACTCATAGATTGGTATTGAATCCTTACATAGGGTAGATGGTAATCGGGATTCATACCAATAGATGCCAAATAAGCATTTTCATGAAATTCGAGCAAGTGCGAATCTTCCTCATTTCGGGGAATAATCTTAATCTGGGTTAACCCGTTTTGACGTTGAGCTACCACTATACAATCAATATAATGTAAGCATTGTTCCAATAAAATATGCTTATCTGCCGGGATTACAATTGTCCAGTTATCTTTTGAAGTTTGATCCTCTTCGCAAGACATGAGACAAAAATTTTCTGCCTCATAATTAGTAAGAATATAAAATTTACCATCAAAATGATCTATCTGATATTCAATGTTTAACTGTCTTTTTGTAAAGACTTTCGGGGACTCTAATGGTGTATCCAGGTTTAAATACAGATCTTCATTTGAAATGGTTTGAGAAGAATGTATGATTAAAAACTTGTTAGAGCAGGATTTTGATATACTGATATAAAAGGTTTCATCTCTTTCTGTATAAATTTCCACATCCTCACTCTCTGAAGTTCCAATTTTATGTCTGCAAACACAATAATCCCGAAGCGTTTCTACATCTTTTTTCACATAAAAAAAATATAGGTTATCTGCTGACCAGATGCATTCCCCGTTTGTATGCTTAATTAAATCTGATTTTAATTCACCTGTGTCAATATCAAGCAGTTTAAGGTCATAAAGTCTCCTGCTTACGGTATCTTCTGAATAAACCAGAAAATGATTACAATTACTAGGATTAAAAGAGGAAAGCTGATAATAGGCTAATCCTTCGGCTAATATGTTTTCATCGATCAACAATACTTCTTCCTTGAAATCTTCTGTTTTACTTCTGAAAATGGAAGGATACTGAAGGGATTCAGTATATCGAATCTGATAATAATAATCGTTTAAAAAAAATGGAACAGAAGAATCATTTTTTTGAATTCTACTTATTATTTCCTCATACATTTTATTTTCCAGTGGTTCAAAAGGAGCCAAAATATTTCTGGTGTATTCATTTTCTGCTTCCAGATAATCAGTTACCTCCTTATCATCCCTATTATTTAGCCAATAATAAGAATCAATCCGTTGATCTCCATGTGTTAACAAAATGGTTGGTTTGACAGTTGCAACAGGAGGAATTAAGTGATCTATTTTCATTTATTATTTTAATTGTGCCAGTACTTTTGCTATTCTGGCCACTGCTTCTTTTAATTCAGCTTCTGATGCTGCGTAGGATATTCTAAAACATTCATCAGCCCCGAATGCTGCACCTGAAACTACAGCAACAAATGCTTCCTGAAGAATATAGTCACAAAAATCATTGGCATTATTAATTTCCATTGTGTCTGATTTTTTTCCAAAGTAGGCACTTATATCCGGAAATATATAAAAGGCTCCTAATGGAAGATTAACTTTAACGCCAGGAATTTGCTGTAATAATTCAAGTACCATATCTCTTCTTTGGAGAAAAGCTTGTTTCATTATTTCTGTTTCAGGTAATTTTGTTTGAAGAGCAAAGGTTGCTGCCTTCTGGCTAAAAGAATTTGCGCCGGAGGTTATTTGACCCTGCACCTTATTACATGCATCAGCTAACCACAGAGGCCCACCCATATAACCCAGCCTCCAGCCAGTCATAGCATGACCTTTTGAGAATCCGTTTACTGTTACCGTTTGCTCTTTTACTTCTGGAAAGGAACCAATACTAACATGTTTTCCTGTAAAGTTTATGTATTCATAAATTTCATCAGCTACAATTAAAATACCAGGATGTTTACTAATTACTTGTGCAATGGCTTTCAATTCAGATTCAAGATATACAGATCCGGTAGGATTGCAAGGGGAAGAAAATAAAAGCGCCTTTGTCCTGGGTGTAATTACTTTTTCAATTTCAGATGCGCTTACTTTAAAATCATTTTCAATGCCTGCTTTTAATAAAACCGTTTTTCCATCTGCTAATTTAATAATTTCAGAATAGGAAACCCAATATGGTGCGAGAACGATTACTTCATCCTCCTCATCAAGGATTGATAAAAAGATATTGGCCAGGGTTTGCTTGGCACCATTGGAAACTACAATCTGCCCTGCTTTATAATCCAGATTATTTTCTTCTTTAAATTTTTTACTTATGGCTTCCCGTAATTCCGGAATTCCCGGAACAGGGGTATATTTTGTAAATCCTCCATCAAGGGCATCCTTTGCAACTTGTTTTATAGCTTCAGGAGTGTCAAAGTCAGGCTCACCAATACTTAAATTTATTACTTCATGACCTTTTGCCTTAAGTTCCCTGGCCATTTGAGACATTTTTAGTGTTTCTGATTCAGCCATTCTCAAAACTCTTTGAGATAATAGATTATTTGACATTGTTTTGGGTTTTTTTAAAATAAATTTCAAAAATAATATAAACTACCCTGTTTTTAGGTAGGATATACCTTATTTTTATGATATCCTTTAATTGATCTTAACTTAATCAAAATGAATGGAATTAAAACCTTGGAAGAACGTATTCAATTGTCTCTTTTAGGAGGAGGTCAAAACCGAATTAACGATCAACATAATAAAGGAAAACTAACAGCAAGGGAAAGAATTCATTTTTTAGTCGATAATGGAAGTTTCGAGGAAATAGGTCAATTAGTTACTCACCGATGTACTGAATTCGGAATGCAGGATCAGGTTTATTATGGAGATGGAGTCATTACAGGTTATGGGTTAATCAATAGACGTTTAATTTATATATATGCACAGGATTTCACTGTTTTTGGAGGATCTTTATCAGAAACACATGCCGAAAAAATTGTGAAAATTATGGATTTAGCCATAAAAAATAAAGCTCCCTTAATAGGACTTAATGATTCAGGTGGTGCAAGAATTCAGGAAGGTGTTGTTTCCCTGGGAGGTTATGCTGATATTTTTTATCGAAATGTTTGTGCAAGTGGTTTAATTCCTCAAATCTCTGCTATTATGGGACCTTGTGCGGGTGGGGCAGTTTATTCACCTGCTATGACTGATTTTACAATTATGGTGGAAGAGCGTTCATACATGTTTGTAACTGGTCCTAATGTTGTCAAAACAGTAACCAATGAATCGGTTTCCTCTGAAGAATTAGGTGGTGCATTGACACATGCCGTTAAATCTGGCGTTACACATCTTACGGCTGAAAATGAGGTGGATTGTTTAACTAAAATTAAAAAATTACTATCCTATTTACCTCAAAATTGTTGGGATAAACCATCAGATTTACCTTTTGATCCGGGTAGTGAATTAGTTCCTTTTTTAAATGGAATCATTCCTGATAATCCAAATCAGCCTTATAACATGAAAGAGATCATTAATGGAATCATTGATGAACATTCTTTTTTTGAAATCCAGGCACTATATGCGGAAAACATTGTGATTGGATTTGGTAGACTGGCTGGTATGAGTATCGGAATTATTGCCAATCAACCTATGTCACTGGCAGGTGTTCTTGACTCTGATTCATCCAGGAAGGCTGCCAGATTTGTTCGTACATGTAATGCTTTTCAAATTCCTTTGCTCGTTTTGGTTGATGTACCAGGATTTTTACCAGGAACAGATCAGGAATGGAATGGTATCATAACCCATGGAGCAAAATTATTGTATGCATTTAGTGAAGCTACGGTACCCAGAATTACAGTGATTACAAGAAAAGCGTATGGTGGGGCTTATGATGTTATGAATTCCAAACATATTGGTGCCGATTTGAATTTTGCGTGGCCCAGTGCTGAAATTGCTGTAATGGGGGCAAAGGGTGCTGCTGAAATTATTTTTAAAAAAGAAATTGCCGATTCCGAAAATCCCGAACAAACGATTGCCGTAAAAGAGCAGGAATACAAAATGGCGTTTGCCCATCCTTTTCAGGCTGCTCAGCGTGGATTTATTGATGAGGTTATTCTTCCTGAGAAAACCAGGATAAAATTAATTAAAGGGTTTAACATGCTTAAAAATAAACAGGTAAGTTCTCCTTTAAAAAGGCATGGAAATATTCCACTTTAAAATTAGTATTGCCATTTATCCAGGTGATGGATAAATAATACGGCCAGGTTTTGTGCATCTGTTAATGCTCTGTGCTGGTTTCCTTCAAATTCATAGCCGTCTAGTTCCAGGGCATGTTTTAAGCCTACTGGTTTTTTAAAATTTTTAAAATCAAGGTATTGTCTTTTTAGATTGATATGGTATTCTGTCCATTCAGATGAGATATCATGCAATTTACAATCTTGAACCAGCATTTTTTTATCAAAATGACCCCATGAACACAACAGGTAGTCTTCTTCAATGTCTATCCAATCTAAAAATTTTTCTAAAACAACCGGAAAATTTGCTGCTTTATTTGTTTCCTGGCTGGTAATTTGAGTTAAGTTCTGGCAAAAAGGAGATAGATCTGGATAAAGTTTTGGCTTAATCAGAGAGGAAAAGGAATCTTGAATTTCCCCGAAATTATTTAAGCTCACAGCACCAATTTCTATGATTTCCTGTGGCCTGTTTTTAAGGGCAACCTGATCCCAGCAAGTTGCTTCAAGATCGAAAATTATAAAATTCATATACCAATTCTTCCTGGTTTTATCCATTTTTCTAAACCATAACCAGTCAAACGGTTATGATAAAAATATAGCAAATAGAAATTTTCGCTAATGATTTCACCAGATTTATTTTTCTTCAATGGCTTTTTAATATGAAAAGTCCCCAAATGTTTAATTCCATCCTCAATTAAATCTTCAATATCTGCATATATTTCGGGGGAAAGGATCAATTTCCCTTTTTCAGCAAAAATTAATAATGTCTTTTTGAGTTGACTGACTGTAGCAAGCAGAAAATCCTGTTCAAAAATATAATCATCGGTAGGTAATCTTAATACGCCAAATAGGTCAAGTTTGGGATTTTCATTACAAAGCATCTCAAAAGCAGCAAAGGCGATCAGGTGGCTGCTTAAAACGATATTATCACAATGAAAGCGTTTAATAATGCTTTCTGCTAACAGGCCGGTATATTCGGCTTCCCGTTGTAAATCGGTATTTATATTTCCTTCGTTGGTGAAATAATCAGCTAATGAAATGATATTCCCATATTTATCTTTACTGTTACCTTCCTGATCAACCGGATTGCCAATTACATCCATCGCCTTTCCAAAAGAAAGGGTGATTTCATTACCCTCAGATAATATTTTCCAGATAAATCGAATAATTCCGGAAATCCCTGAATAATCTTTACCTTCTTTAAAATACCTGGCCTTACCTTGTTGTTTTAAATACTGATCAATCAGAGATTGACCGTCCAGCACAAAATGATAACTCAGAATTAATGGTACTATATAAATTTTGGTCGTATCTTCTCTTTGTATCATGGCTCTTTGAGCTTCAACTACAGTGCCTAGTAAGCCCATTTTTAACTTACTTTCAATGGCACCCGATCTGGATCTGGTTCCACCCGGGAAAAAAATACTGTTTGTTCCTCTTTGGATAGAGAGATTAGACATTGATTTTAAGGTCTCCAGATAAATTTTATTCTTTTTTCTCCGATCCACCCTGTATGCACCAAGTCGGTTCATAAAATAGGCGGTATAGCCAGTGTTATATAAATTTAGTCCTGCTCCATAGGAGAATGCAGGTAAACCGATTTTGGTATCCAGTACATATCCGATTAGAATGGAATCAAGATTTGAAAAATGCGTAGGTACAATAATCAAGGTACCCTTTTGAGCTAAACCTCGCACATGGTCAATATCTCCCTCAACGATTAGTTTTTGAACCAGGCGTTTTTTTCCACCAGTCAATCGGATTTTCCAGAAACTGGCTTGCAACAACTGATTGAAAAACCAGGTTAAAAATTTTCTCGCAAACAGAAATGTATTAATCTTAAATGTACCGACAATTTCTAAGGCATATCTATGGATAATTTGCTTTAGTAAATAGGTATTATTCTGAAAGCTGATGTCATCTTCTTTATCTACAGAATACTTTATCAATCTTTTTTTGATTCTTGACCAGAACTGCCGTTCATTAGGTGGATCCACTTTCCATGGCTCTTCCTTAATCCTTATTTTTTCCTGATAAATGGTTTCTGCAATTAAATCGGTAAGATTTTCTTTATGAAATTTTTCAATTCTTTCAAGCGTAAATTGCTCCAATTCTTCAGTAAACAGTTTTCTGTCTTCACTTAATTTAAAAATTGGCCAGTCATTTATATCTGGTAAAATGGGAGGATAGGTACCAGGTAACGTTTTCTTTTGCATAATTAATAGGCTTGTTCATATTGTTTAACAAGCTGCTCAATGTAGTTTAAAATTACTTCTCTTCCTGCCGAGGTTTTTGATGAACTTGCAAATTGTAAGGGTAATTCATTCCAGGTTTCGGAGAGTGCGTCTTTAAAGGCCTGAGTATTTTTCTCAAATTCAGGCGTGGAAAGTTTATCCGTTTTAGTGTAAACGATAACAAAAGGAATTCTTGCTTCCCCCAACCAGTTTATTAAATCCAGGTCTAATTGCTGAGGCGGTATTCTGCTATCAATTAATACAAAGGTGCAATATAAATTATCCCTTTTGCTGAGGTAGGTTTTAATCATTTTTTCCCATTCCCTTCTCATGGCTTTGGAGGTAATGGCGTATCCATAGCCGGGTAAATCAACCAGGTACCATTGATGATTAATGTGAAAATAATTGAGCATTCTCGTTTTTCCAGGTTTTCCGGAGGTTAAAGCCAATTCTTCCTTATCACATATCATGTTAATTAGGGAGGATTTACCAACATTGGACCTTCCTATAAAGGCAAATTCAGGGAGATTCGTTGCAGGGCACAATTGTAAATCTGGAAAACTACCCTTAAATTCAGCTAATATTTTTTTCATGCCTCCAAAATTTACTTTACTCCAAAAGTAACATTTTTTCTTATACCATCGTTAACCCTACATACTTTATTGAAATTCATTCATCTCATTTTAATCAATTTTTATGAGGAAGTCACTTTTAAATTTGTTATGGCTCGCTTTTTTGTTGCCACTAACTTCTGTTAAGGCTCAGTTCATTAGCGCAGGATTTAGATTAGGTCTAAATAATTCCATGGATATTGAGGACTTGAAATTAGCTGTTGCCGACAAGCAAGCCTTTACATTAGCGATGGAAAATGCGAACTATGGATATCATTTTGCCGGTCTTGTCAGAGTTAAATTAGGTCCTCTTTTTCTGCAGCCAGAGCTTGTTTTTAATTCTAATTCTTTTGACATTTCCTGGAAGGAAGTGGGTAAAACTGCCATTAACATTGGAAAACAAAAATTCCAGTATCTTGAAATTCCTGTCCTTGCAGGTTTAAAATTAGGTCCTGTTAGATTGAATGCAGGTCCTTCAGGTCATTTATTTCTGAATAAAACAGGTGATCTTTTTAAGATAAATAATTATGCTGTGAATTTTTCCGGACTGACGCTGGGATATACAGCTGGCGCCGGTATAGATATTGGTAAATTTATGGTTGACCTAAGGTATGATGGAAATTTTTCAAGTTCCGATGGTACAGTTAATTTTATTAAAGATTTTGCCATTTCAAACCGGCCTCCTAAAATACTGGCCAGTGTAGGATTCAGATTTTAAAAAATAAATGTAAAAAAGACCTTCCGGATACAACTTCGGAAGGTCTTTTTAATTCTTTTGAATATGTCGCACCATTGATGTATTGTTTTCATGGAGGAGCATAAACTAATTGCCGCATGTAAGGCAAATGACAGATTGGCGCAACAGTTACTTTATGACCGTTATGCAAATGCTATGTTTACTATTTCCTACAGAATTACCAAAGATAGAGATGTAGCATCCGATGTATTGCAAGAGGCATTTGTCCGGGTATTTAATTATATCCATTCATTCAGAGGTGAATCAACTTTAGGTGCCTGGATTAAAAGGATTGTTGTTCGCTCTGCTTTGGCAATTCTAAAAAAAGAGAAAAAAGGGCTCTCTTTTGACCTAAGTGAAATGGATGAAACTTCTACCAGATTGAATTTTGATCATGATACTGATTATCTCGAAAAAGCTATTCTTTCGCTGCCATCCGGCTACAGAACGGTTTTTCTTTTAATCGAAGTAGAAGGTTATACCCATCAAGATGTTGCAGATTTATTAGGTGTTTCTGTTGGTACTTCAAAATCTCAGTTGTTTTATGCGAAAAAAAGATTGAGGGAAATTTTAATACCTCAAAATTAAACGGTTATGGAAGATTTTAATCAGCTAAAAAAGGAATTCGGGAAATATCAACCCCCTACGGACCTTTGGAATAAAATTGAAACGGATCTGGAATATGAGTGTTATATTAAACCAAAACTCTCAACCTTACCAACCTATGAAGTGCCTGAAGAAATATGGAATAATATTACATCTGATTTACCTCCCACCCAAAATTTCATTTTCAGACATATTCATCTTTGGAAACGAACCGCAGCAGCCATCCTTTTGATTTCCTTTGGATTTGGTCTCGGTCAGTGGTTCCTTGATAAAAAAGAAACGTCAGCTTATTCATTGACTTCTAATAGTCAATTACTTAATGAAAGTTTGGAAGATCTGGAGGATATTGAAAACTTAAAAAATCAATATGTTAAATTTTGTAAATTTTATCCTGGAGATAATCCTTGTATCTTGATAAACGACCTGTCTGATCTGGAATCAGCTGAAATGGAATTGGAGCGTATTATCAGGCAAATGGGAAATTCGCAGACGATTAGCAGACAACTCAGGAGAATTGAACTGGAAAAATCCAGAATTATCAGAAATATGGCGCAACAAATATAATTTAAAGTAAGCATGATGTTAAATTATAGATTATTGGTGTTGTTTTGTTTATCCTTGGTTTTGGGACTTAATGCCCTTGCTCAATCCACTTTGAAAGTTGTTTCAAAAAGAATTGATAAGTCTTTTTCCTATCAAGAGGCTTACAGTCTCAATATTGATGGTGAAAAGGCTGAAGTAAGTATAGAAACCTGGAACAAGCAGATAGTTCAGGTTCAAATGGAAATAACATCAAGGAATGTGGACAAGGAAAAAGCTACACGGGATATAGAGAAGATGAAATATATGATGCAAAGAGTTAAGAATAATCTATATGTCAGGAATTATCTTTTAAATGATGGGGAAAATTCTTCCTCTTTGCTAAAAGTTGTGTATATTATAAAAGTACCTGAAAATTGTCCCGTTTATTTGAAAAACAATTACGGCATAGCTTCAGTTAAAAATTTAAATAACCAGATCAGAATTAATAGCAGATTCAGTAAAATAGGATTGGAAAATATTCGGGGCAATATGAAAATTGAATCAGTTTTTGGAGATTTACTTGGTTCTGATTTATGGGGAGATCTTACCTTAAATGCGAGAAGATCAGATATGTTCTTTCAAAAATTATACGGAAATGTCAATATTAACGCAGAATATGGGTTGATTAAGTTATTATTGGATCATAAGTTGAAATCTTTACATCTTAATGCCATTAATTCAGAGGTTTTTATGCTGGGGGAAAATCCATTTCAAATGGGAATGGATATTCAGGTAAAAAATGGTCAACTCGACTTTCCGTTGCATCCTAAATTCAAAGTGAAGGAACAAAAGGAATTAGGGCTTAAAACACTATTAATTCCCGCTGCTAAAGAGCAGCAAATCCCTGTTACAATAAGAATAAATCTGGGCGATTTATTATTCATTAGGAAAAACTGATGTTATCTGTGAAGGTGAATGACATCCATATCTTTTATTTTATCTTCCATTATTGTAAATCTTACCAGCGTTCTGACCTGATGGAAACCTTCAAGTCCTGCCGCACCTGGATTTAAGTGTAAATGACCCCATTCGGGACATTTCATTATTTTTAAAATGTGCGAATGTCCGCAAATGAACAAATCTGGCTTATTTTCCCGGATCAATTTTTTTGCCTCTGCCGTGTATTTTCCAGGATAACCTCCAATGTGCATCAATATAATTTTTAATGCCTCTTTTTGAAGAATTTGTATGGCAGGAAATTGATTTCTGGTATTCGCTCCATCTATATTACCATAAACGCCTGTGAATGATTTTTCCTTATAAAAAGACATATCTTCAGGCATAATACCCATGTCACCAGCATGCCAGATTTCATCGCAATCTTTAAAATGTATGTTTATTTTTTTATCCCAATATCCATGTGTGTCGCTAAGAAGTCCTATTCTGATCATTGATCTTATTAAAATTTAACGGCCTTATTTCGCAACATAAAATCAGCTAATACTAAAGCGGTCATACTTTCTACAATGGGTACGGCACGTGGAACAACGCAGGGGTCATGACGGCCTTTACCAGTAATTTTTATTGCATTTCCAAATTTATCAATGGAATCTTGTTCTGGAATTATAGTGGCTACAGGTTTAAATGCAGCCCTGAAGTAGATATCCATACCATTTGAAATTCCTCCCTGTATGCCACCGGAATGATTTGTGGATGTTGATACATTACCTTCCTCATTAACGAAAAACGGATCATTATGGGCAGAACCTCTCATGGAAATTCCGCTAAACCCTGAACCATATTCAAATCCTTTGCATGCATTTATGGATAAAATAGCTTTTCCCAATTCAGCATGTAGTTTATCAAAAACTGGTTCACCTAACCCAGCCGGAACGCCCGATACGTTACATGTAACAGAACCACCAATGGTATCACCATCTTTTCTCACTTGTTTAATGAGCTGTATCATTTCATCTGCCATCATCTGATCAGGACATCTGACATCATTTGATTCAATTAAATCATAATTAACTGATATGGGAGGGTAGGGCATACCGATATTTCCAACCTGGCTAACCCAGGCATGTATAGAAATTCCGTAGTGATTCAAAAATAATTTGGCTATTGCTCCTGCAGCAACCCTGGCAGCCGTTTCCCGGGCTGAGGATCTTCCACCACCCCGATAATCCCGATGACCATATTTAATATCAAAGGTATAATCGGCATGTGAGGGCCTGAATGCATCTTTGATATGGGTATAATCTCCTGATCTTTGGTCATCGTTTTGAATAATCATTGCTATTGGACTCCCGGTAGCAATTCCTTCAAAAACACCAGATAAAAGTTGAACTTCATCTGCTTCTTTTCTTTGAGTAACTATAGCAGACTGTCCTGGTCTCCTTCTTTGTAATTCAGATTGTATAAAATTTTCGTCTATTGATATCCCCGCAGGACAACCATCAATTATCACCCCCAAACCTTTTCCATGAGATTCACCAAAGGTGCTAATGGTAAATATTTTGCCAAAAATACTTCCTCCCATATTTTGTAGTGTAGAACTTTTTTAAATTTGACCACAAGATAACAAACTTATATACCTCGTTATTTGTTCCACACGGAAAGTTAAACACAAATATATGATTTACGAACCAAGTGACTTTTTAGTAAGGCTTGAATTTGATAAAATTATTGAATTAATTGCAAAAAACTGTCTGGGGGATCTTGGTATTGAGCAGGCCCACTTCATTTCACCTGAATTAAATCTGCTTTTAATTGAAACCAGACTTCATGAAGTAGCTGAATTTATGAGAGGCATTCAGCATGCCGATACCCTGAACCTATCAAATTATGAAGATATCAGGGATGATTTAAAAATGCTGGCGATAGAAGATTACGTTTTACCTGAAGATGGATGTAAAAGAATTAGCAGGCAACTTTATTCTATTGCTGCGATTTACAGGTATTTTAATGCGGAAAGAGCTATAATTTATCCAAACCTATACAGCATCATTAAATCACTGCATTTTGATTTTGCCATATCAAAGGAAATTGACAAGGTCATTGATGCTGATGGAAATATCAGACCTGATGCTTCCCCGGAACTCGGAAGAATACGTCGGTCGATACAATTTAAAATGAAGGAACTCGATAAGGTTTTCAGGCATATTATACAGGATTACAGGAATAAAGGTTGGCTGACAGATAATCTGGAGGGTTATAGAAATGGAAGAAGAGTTCTTAGCGTTCCATCGGAACATAAACGTAAAATCAGGGGTATTATTCACGATGAATCAGCTACCGGAAGAACGACTTATATAGAACCTGAAGGCGTTATAGATATTAATAACGATATTTTTGATCTTGAGCAGGAAGAAAGGAAAGAAATTTACAGGATTTTAAAAGCTTTAAGTGCTTTTTTACGACCCTACGCCCATGGATTTAAAGTCTTTCAGGATGTCCTGGTTCAATTTGACCTGATTCAGGCAAAAGCCAGGTTTTCATTAAAATTAAAGGCACAAATGCCAATAATTAAAGATTTTCCAAGGGTAAAAGTGGTTAAAGGCAGACACCCCCTTCTTTTTTTAAAAAATGCCGACACAGGTAAACAAACAGTTCCTTTTTCTTTGACATTAGGTGAAAAAAACAGAATGCTTGTGTTAAGCGGCCCAAATGCGGGTGGTAAATCAATTACCATGAAATCATTGGGTTTATTACAACTTATGGTGCAGTCTGGTCTTCCCGTTCCAGCTGATCCCTTAAGTGAATTTGGTATTTTCAATGAATTTTTTGCTGATATCGGTGACCAGCAATCTATTGAAGATGATTTGAGTACCTATAGTTCAAGACTCATTAATATGAATACCTTTATTCGTAATTCAGGAGAAAAATCACTTCTGCTGATTGATGAATTTGGTTCCGGAACAGACCCACAATTTGGTGGTTCAATAGCTGAAGGTATTTTAAAGGAACTAAATGAAAAGAAAGTAGTCGGGGTAATAACAACCCATTATTCCAATTTGAAAATTTTTGCTTACAACACAGAGGGAATTATAAATGGTTGTATGGCCTATGACATGGAAAATCTGACGCCAACTTATCAGTTTGTGGAGGGTAAGCCAGGTTCATCCTATGCATTTGAAATTGCCCAAAAAAGTGGACTTTCTGAAAAAGTTATTAAATATGCACAATCGAGAACCAGGAAAAGTGAAAAAGAGGTAGATGAGTTATTAGTTGAGTTGCAAAAAGAAAAACAGTCTGTTCGAGATTCTTTACAAGCTTTAAAGGAGAAGCAGGAACTTCTTGATAAACTGGTAAAGGGTTATGAATCCATGCAAAAGGATTACGAATTCAGAAGGAAAAAATTCAGACTGGAACAAAAACAACAAGAATTACAAGATACAGGCAATGTAAATAAGGAAGTTGAAAGATTGATTAAAGAAATTAAAGAAGAAAAAAATATAGAGAAAGCTCGTGAACTTGCCATTAAATTAAGGGAAGAAAGAGCAAGGAAACTACAGGAAGTTGAAATTCTTAAGGAAGATTTATATTATGGATCAAATGCTGATGGTGAATCAAATACCTTAAAAACAGGAGATTATGTCAGGTTAAGAAGCGGCGGTGCAGTTGGACTCCTTATGGATATTGACAAGGAGAAAGCAACGGTATTGATGGGAGATTTAACCCTTTTTATCGATGTCAGAGATTTGGAAAAGGGTCCTGAACCATTAGATAAAAGACCCAGAAGTTTAAATTTTGATACCGTTAAACAAGTAGCTGGTTTTGAAAGTAAACTGGATATCAGAGGTATGAGAATGCAGGAGGCGCTGCAGGTTGTAGAAACCTATATGGATACCGCTTTAATGAATAGTGCTGCTAAAATTGAAATAATTCACGGAAAAGGAGATGGAATTCTTAGAAAAGCGGTCAGAAAAAAACTCAGGGAATATAGGGTCGAAATGGATATTAGCCATCCCGACCCAACATTGGGTGGGGATGGCGTAACTTTAGTCGATATAAAATAATCAGATCATATCTGTAACGGCAAAATGGAACGCAGATTCTATCGCTGCATTTTCATCAGAGTCAGATCCGTGAACTGCATTTTCACCCATACTCTTTGCATACTTCCTGCGTATAGTGCCCTCTTCAGCTTTGGACGGATCAGTTGCACCAATTAACGTTCTGAAGTCACTCACCGCATTTTCTTTTTCAAGGATTGCTGCTACAATTGGACCTGAAGACATAAAAGTTACCAGTTCTCCATAAAACGGCCTTTCTTTGTGTACAGCATAAAATGCTCCCGCCTTTGCTTCTGATAATTGAGTTAATTTTAAAGCTACAATTTTAAATCCAGCCTGCTCAATCATGGCAAGAATGTTTCCAGTGTTACCTGTAGCTACAGCATCCGGCTTAACCATTGTAAAGGTGCGATTTCCCGTTGTCATTACTATTTTTTTAAATTATAGATAAATGTGTTTAAATTGCGGCGAATTTACGCTTTTGTTTGATTATGAATATGGAAAATCTGTCCCAACTTAAAAATTTGCTATCATCTCCTAAGGATATTGTGATTTTTTCTCACAGGAATCCCGATGGAGATGCTTTAGGATCTAGTTTGGGTCTGGCACATTTTCTTCTGGCTCAACAACACGCTGTAAAAATTATTCTGCCTTCCGAATATCCAACTTATCTGAACTGGATGCCAGGAACTGAAAATATCATTATTTATGACCTTTTCCCGGAGGATGCAAAATTAATCATGGATAAAGCCGATATTTTCTTCTGTCTGGATTTTAATTCACTGGATAGAATTGATAAATGTGGTGAATATATGATGAAAAAATCTGTACCTAAAGTATTGATTGATCATCACTTATTTCCAGAAAATTTTGCAGATTTTATACTCTCAGATACCTCAGCGAGTTCAACTTCAGAATTAATTTTTGATTTTATTCATCAACTGGATCAATCAAAATATTTAGTTCCCTCTGCTGCAGATGCCATTTATGTAGGTATTATTTCTGATACAGGATCCTTTTTATATAATACTTCTTCAAAGTTATTCAGAATTACTGCAACTTTACTGGACAGGGGTGTTGATGATGTTAGTATACAACATAAACTTCATAATAATCTTGAGGTAAAGCAATTGAAAATTATTGGACATTGTTTTAATAAAAGACTCGAGATTCTAGAGGAATTTTCAACCGCTATTGTAACAATTACAAAAGAAGATTATCTTGAATTTGACATACAAAGAGGAGATACGGAGGGAATTGTAAACATGCTTATGCGCATTCAGTCCATCAAAATGGCTGCTCTTATAACCGAACAACCAACCATAGTAAAACTATCATTAAGGTCTAAAGGTGATTTTTCAGTTCAGGAAATTGCTACAAAACATTTTAAGGGTGGAGGCCATAAAAATGCGTCGGGCGCCGCTTCATTTATAGGTTTAAAGCCAACAATCAGAAAATTTAAGGAATTATTACCTCTTTATGCAGACCAATTATCCCCAAAATTGATAAGAATAAACTAATTTACTGTTTTTTTATATTACTTTTGTCCACGTTTTAAACATTAACTCCTTAACATACAAAAATGAGAATCATTTTCATCCTTATGATTGCTGTTGTCACCTTGACATCTTGTGGAAAAGGTAAAACAGGAAAAACCAGTACTGGTATTAAATATGAACTTTTTCAAAATAAAAGTGGAAATAAAGTTCAACCTAATGATGTACTTTATCTTCGGTACACAATGCTGGCTGATGATTCACTTATGAGTACCAATATTAGTGAGCCTTTACCAGAATTAGGATTTTATCCGGATGTAAAAAAAGAACCAAGAAAACTTTCACCCATCGAGGAGTCTTTTGGTTTGATGGAGGTTGGCGATAGCATAAAGATTTTTATCCCTATTGATTCTATGGGTGCACCCGGCATGCGTCCACCAGGTTTGGAAAAAACTAAGTTTATTGTTTATAAAATATCGATTGAAAAGCGCCTTTCCAATACTGAGGTTGAAAAAGTAACAAAGGGTATTGCTGATAAGGTGAAAGGTTTATTTGAAGAAACCAAAGCTAATAAATTAGATTATTTAGTGACTCCCTCCGGTCTGAAATACAAAATTTTAGAAGAGGGGAAAGGTGCTTTAATAACCCAGGGGAAAAAAGTAACCACTAATTATTATGGTATCCTCGCTTCGGATGGTGTAATGTTTGACAATTCATATCAAAGAGGCCTTATGCCTTTTTCCTTTGAAGCAATGTCAGCCCAGGTTATCCCAGGCTGGGATGAAGGCGTGTCATTATTAAAAAATGGTTCCAAAGCAATTTTTTATATTCCAAGCTCACTGGCTTATGGTGCAGAAGGTGCTGGCGGTGGAGCTATTCCGGCCGATGCAGATCTTATGTTTTATCTTGAAATATTAGACGTGAAATAATTTTTTTATCAGGAAGTTTAATTTTCATTCAACTTTTAAAAAAGGAACATCCTATGACTATTGAGCAATTGCGCGACTTGAAGGAAAGGTTGTTGTCGTTAAGGAGGTATCTTTGACGTAGATAACAGAATTTTAGTACTTGAAGACAAAGAAAAATTTTCACTTAATCCTGATTTCTGGTCTGATTCTTCAAAAGCCGAGTTGGTCATGAAGGAAATTAAGACGCATAAAAAATACCTGGGCGAATTCGAAAGCATAAATCGCCTGGTAGATGACGCCGAAGTTCTTTTTGAGTTTCAGAAGGAGGGAGAAGCAAACGAAGAGGAAGTTGAAAATAAATACAGGGAAGCAATTCTTTCATTTGAAGACTTAGAGTTTCACAGAACGCTAAACAGACCTGAAGATGAACTTGGTGCTATTCTTGAAATTAATGCCGGTGCAGGAGGAACAGAGGCCTGTGACTGGGCTGAAATGGTTTTCCGAATGTATGTTCGCTGGGCAGAAAGATCAGGATTTAAAGTGACACCCTTGTCACAGGTAGAAGGTGATGTTGCAGGTTTAAAATCAGCTGAAATTGAAATTTCAGGAGAATACGTTTACGGAATGCTTAAAGGGGAAAATGGCGTTCATCGGCTGGTCAGGGTAAGCCCTTACAATGCCCAGGGAAAGAGAATGACTTCATTTTGCTCCGTTTTTGTTCATCCGAGTGTTGACGATTCCATTGAAATTGAAATTAATCCGGCAGACCTTGACTGGGATACTTTCCGGGCAAGTGGTGCAGGGGGACAGCATGTCAATAAGACCGAATCAGCTGTCAGGGTCAGGCATTTGCCAACCGGATTGGTTGCAGAATGTCAACAGGAAAGATCCCAGCATCAAAACAGGGAAAAAGCGATTCAGCTGCTAAAATCCAGGATTTATGAACTTGAATTACAAAAACAAATGGCTGAAAGAGCCAAAGTTGAATCAGGGAAAATGAAAAATGAATGGGGTTCTCAAATCAGAAGTTATGTGTTGGACGACAGAAGGGTAAAGGATCACAGAACCCAATATCAAACTACTCAGACAGATGCAGTTCTGGATGGAGATTTGCAGCCATTTCTCAAAGCCTTCCTAATGATGGATGGTGTTAATCCTGAGGAATCCGATAACTAATTTGAAAAAGAGGCTGTCTAAATAGATAGCCTTTTTTTATTATACCTTATTTTAGATGTATTTTATACATCTAACTATTTATTTGCACGCTAAATGATTATATTCGTTTTACTTTTTAAGTAAATCAAATTGAATAAAGGTGGAAAAATGGATGAATAAATTAGCTCAGGTTGTATCCCTTTTTGGCAAGGGTGTTTCTTGGCTAAGTTTTTTTTTAGTTATTATTATCTGTTTGGATGTAATTTCCCGCTATGTTTTTAACTTTTCGGTGGCTTGGGTAGCTGAACTGGAATGGCATATTTTTGGTCTTCTTTTTCTATTTGGATCAGGATATGCTTTAAGTCAGGAAAAGCATGTCAGGGTTGATTTATTTTATCAGCATTTTACCACCAAAGAAAAGGCTCAGGTAAATGTGACAGGTACCCTTTTATTTTTGATTCCCTGGAGTTTGACTTTAGGATGGTTTTCCTGGAAATATGCTTTAACCAGCTTTTTAATTAAAGAATCCTCACCTGACCCAGGGGGTATTGGTGCATTTTACCTTATAAAAATGGCCATTCCTATCGGATTTTTATTATTGTTTTTTCAAGGTCTGATTCTATTGTACAGGCAATTTGGTCTGGCTTTTAAGAAAAATTAATCAACCGGATGTATGGAAATAATTGCGATTATTTTATTTGTTAGCATTTTTATACTCATCATGTATGGATATCCGGTTGCTTTAACCCTGGGAGGTTTATCTATAATGTATGCTTATTTTTTCCTGGATCCCTCTGCATTTGGTGCATTGCCACCTCGTATTATGGGTGTTGTAAGTAATTATGTACTGTTATCAGTACCCTTATTTGTATTTATGGGAATAATGCTGGAAAAAAGTGGTCTTGCGGAAAGTTTACTGGAAACAGTGGCTATTCTGTTTGGTAAAATGCACGGTGGGCTGGCTTCTGCCGTAATTTTGGTTGGTACATTACTGGCTGCTTCTACCGGGATTGTAGGGGCAACGGTTGTGACAATGGGATTAATAAGTTTACCAACGATGCTAAAAAGAGGTTATAAACCGGAAATTGCTACGGGTGTTATTGCCGCATCCGGAACATTGGGTCAAATCATTCCGCCCTCAGTTGTATTAGTATTGTTAGGTAGTGTTCTCAATGTATCTGTTGGTAAATTATTTGCTTCCTCCTTAATTCCAGGTTTACTGTTGGTAGCCTTTTATTTGATTTATATTTTTCTGGTATCTAAAATTAAACCTGAATGGATGCCTCCTATTCCAACTGAGGAAATAGATAAGTTTAGGGCAAATAATTTCTATAGCAAAGTTTGGAGGGCTTTTGCTTTACCCCTTATATTAATCATTTCTGTTTTAGGTTCCATCTTCCTGGGAATTGCTTCCCCGACAGAAGCAGCTGCAGTTGGTGCTATGGGGGCCACTATTCTAACTTTTTTTGAAAAAAAGTTAAATGTTAACATCATTAAAAGTGTTTGCATGGAGACCACTCATTTAACATCCATGATATTATTAATACTTTTAGGAGCAACTACCTTTTCATTTGTATTCAGAGAGTTAGGCGGTGATGTATTTTTGGTCAGCCTGATACAGGAGGCAAATATGTCAACCCTTTCTTTTTTATTACTGGTGATGCTTGTGGTCTTCGTTGCTGGTTTTTTTATTGATTTTATCGAAATTATTTTTATTATTGTACCCGTTGTAGCTCCTGTTTTTCAAAAATTAGGTGTTGATTTATTATGGATTGGCGTTCTTTTGGGTCTCAATTTGCAAACTTCATTTCTTACACCTCCCTTTGGATTTTCCCTGTTTTATTTAAAAGGAGTAGCGCCTGACTCAGTCTCAACAGAACATATCTATAAGGGTATCATTCCATTTATTTTAATCCAGCTTCTTATTCTAAGTGTCTATATATTTATTCCCGATTTACTGGTTATCAAATAAATTTGTCGAATCTGATTATGATAAATTATCCTGTAGATGGTTATAAAAAGCTCGTTCAGCAATTTGTGAATAGGTATTGGCTTTTTCCTGAAAGGAGTGATATGATTCATAAACTTTTTTGGTAAAAGCGTCTTTATCTACTAATTCTTGAATTACTTCCTTCGTCAGTTTTCGTAGTTCGGTTAACACATCTGGAGGAAAGGTTCTTATTTCTACCCCTTTTTTTAGTAATTCCGCATAAGCATCTGCATTTTTTGCTTCCATTTGATCGTGTAACCAGGTACCGCAATAGGAGGATGCAGCTTTAATTATAGCCTGTAAATCAATGGGCAATGATTCAAATTTTTCCTTATTTATTATGATTTCTAAATTTGTTCCGGGTTCATGCCAGCCAGGTGTATAGTAATAGCTGGCAATCTCATCAAAACCCATCAACGTATCATGAAATGGAGAAAGCCATTCAGTTGCGTCTATAATTCCTCTTTCCAGTCCTGTATATAACTCACCACCTGCCATCAAAACGGGGGATCCACCAGCTTTTTCAAGCACAGCTCCACCAAGACCAGGAATCCGCATTTTTAAACCTTGCAAATCAGAAATAGTATTAATTTCTTTGTTGAACCATCCACCCATCTGAACCCCCGTATTTCCGGCAGGTAAAGGAATTAATCCGAACGTTGCATATAATTCCTGCCACAGAGATAATCCATCGCCTGCATTAATCCAGGAAGATACTTGCTGGGCATTCATTCCAAATGGAACGGTTGCAAAAAAAGAAGCTGCCGAAGATTTTCCTGCCCAATAATAAGCCGATCCATGTCCCATTTCTGCTGACCCATTTCTTACTGCATCAAAAATTTCCAATGCCGGAACGAGTTCGCCACCACCAAAAACCCTGATCTTCATTCTGCCACCCGACATTTCTTCTACAAGTTGTGCAAATAATTTACATCCTTCGTCTAAAATTGGAAAATTTGGAGGCCATGTGGTAACCATTTTCCATGAATAAGATTTATTGGATAAGCTTGTACCATTTTCATTTTTTTTGTCACTTTTTCCAAGGACTGCTTTCATTCCAGCAGGCAATAACAAGGTAGCAGCAGCTAAACCTTTTATAAATGTTTTTCTTGAAATGGTCATATTTAGTGCTTAAGGAAGATTTGTTGTTTTTGAAATTCTACTCTAAAATTAAAATTAATAAAGGAATATCGTACTTTTAAAAGTCAAATTTATATCCGCATGAAATATTTATTTTGTTTGTTTTCTTTTTTTTCCTTTGTAACCGTTTTTTCTCAATCTCAGCATAAGATTTCTGGTTTAAGTCAGCCTGTTGACATTAAGGTAGATCCTTTTGGCGTGCCTCATATTTATGCGAAAAATGAAAATGATATGTTTTTTGCTCAGGGATTTCAGGCTGCCTCAGATAGATTATTTCAATTTGAAATCTGGCGAAGGCAGGCAAGAGGTTTAATATCAGAAATATTAGGTGAAAGAGAAATTAAAAAAGATATAGGTTCAAGGCTTTTTAAATTTAGAGGAGATCTGATATCTGAATATAATCATTATCATCCAAACGGATATAATATTATTCATTCCTTTGTTGATGGGGTAAATGCCGCGATTGACCTGGCAATATCCAAACCTGATTCACTTCCGGTGGAATTTAAACTTTTAGGCATAAAACCTGAGCATTTAAATGCAGAAGATATTATTTCAAGACATCAGGGCCTGCTTGGTAATTTAGTCGATGAATGGGAAACAGCTATGTTGGTTAATAAAATCGGAGAAAGTAAAACCCGGGAAATTAGTTGGTTTCATCCTGATACACCTGATTTACATTTAGATACTATTGTAAAAGAAGTCCTTTCTTATCCAGATGTTATGGATTTATATAAAGCCTTTAAGCAACCCGTTACTTTTAAACCCGAAGATATTTTAGCCATTTCTGATCGGAATTCAAAAGAATTATTTTTAACATTAAATGCTGAATTATTAAAGGATCAGGAGGCTTTAAAAAATGAAAGACAAGTTATAGGAAGTAATAACTGGGTCGTTTCAGGTGCATTGACCGAAAGTGGTTACCCCATGCTTGCTAATGATCCGCACAGAGCAATGTCAGCTCCTTCATTAAGGTACATTGCACACCTAGTTTCACCAGGCTGGAATGTTATAGGTGGCGGAGAACCAACTATCCCTGGTATTTCTATAGGTCATAATGAATTTGGTGCCTGGGGATTAACGATACACGGAACAGATTCAGAAGATATATATGTTTATCAACTTAATCCACAAAATGATAAACAATATAAGTATCAGGGGAAATGGTTAAATCTGCTGGAAATTAAGGATTCTATACCAGTAAAAGGATTAGGTTTTCATTATTTTTCTCTTTTTTACACGCTTCATGGCCCTGTCTTAAAAATGATTAAAGAGAAAAATTTATTGGTAGGAGCTCGTTGTGCATGGCTTAATATTGGAGGTGCACCTTATCTTGCCAGCCTTCGAATGAATCAGGCAAAAAATTGGGAAGAATTTAAACTTGCCTGCACTTATTCTCATATTCCAGGAGAAAATATGATCTGGGCTGATCGGGAAGGTAATATTGGCTGGCAAACGGTCGGAATTGCACCATTACGTGTTAAAAGCAGCGGGATGGTACCTGTTACTGGCGATGGAAGCAAAGATTGGGATGGTTTCATTCCCATATCAGAACGTCCTTCCAGCCTAAATCCCCAGAATCACTTTATCGTAACCGCAAATGAAAATGTGGTACCATTGGATTACAAGTACAGACACTCTGTTGGATATTCCTGGTCTGATCCCTACAGAGGTTTTAGGATAAAGGAATATTTAAAAAGTGGTCGATTATTATCATTAAATGACTTCATGTTGCTGCAAACAGATTATCTATCTTTGCCCGCCAGACAATTAATTCATTTTATATTTGGCATCCCTGAATTTGACAAGTTTAAAAAATATACTTCGTATTTTGAGGGGTGGGATTTTAAACTAACACCTGGTTCCATTGCAGCTACTATTTATGATGCATGGGAAAGGGCTATTGCTTCACAGTATAAATCACAGTTTATTCCTGTTGAAGTAAAAGATTTAGTGACCCCTCAACTAAAACCAATATTGGATCATTTGTTAATTCCGGATGAAGCATTTGGCTCAAATCCGGTTCAGGGTAGAAATGAATTTTTATTGAATACATTTGAAAAGGCAATCAATAATACCATATTAAAGTTAGGAAAGGAGGTAAATCTTTGGCAATATGGGCAACTTAAAAATAAGCATATACTTTTAAAACATCCATTGAGCTCATCGGTAAATGCTGAAATCAGATCAAAACTGGAGGTTGGTCCGGCACCACGCGGTGGTAATGGTTTTACCGCAAATGTAACAGGTCGAACTGATAATCAAACCCACGGAGCCAGCTTTCGTTTTATTACAGATGTTAAAAACTGGGATTATTGCCTTGCAACTAATACACCAGGTCAATCTGGTAATCCAGAAAGTCCTTTTTATAAAAATTTATTCCCTCTTTGGATTAATAACCAGTATTTCCCCCTTTATTTTACAGAAGATAAAATAAAGGCAGTAAGTGTAATTCATACCACTTTATTTCCTGAATAAACACAAACCTAGTCCACTAAACAATGAACTTATCTGCTAAACACGTTACATTGCTAACTTTATTTATCTGTATTTTAACTTTCCAAATGTCAGGCCAGCTTGATAACAGGCTTTTTGAAATTGCCAAAACGCCAAATCCTCAATCCATAGAAAAGCACATCAAAACCCTTACAAATTTTGGAACCAGAAGTACGCTTTCTGATACCATTTCAACAACCAGGGGCATAGGTGCCGCCCGAAGATGGATACATAAGGAATTTCAAAAAATTAGTGCAGGTTGTAATCAATGTCTGGAAGTTTCTTATTTAAGTGAGGTTTTTAAATCGGGTTTTAATCCACGAATTAAAGAAGATATTCAAATTACAAATGTTTTAGCGGTACAGAGAGGATCGGTTTATCCGGATAGATATGTCATTATGACAGCTGATATTGATTCCAGGGTAACTGATGTGTTAGACGCCCAAAAGAATAATCCGGGGGCAAATGACAATGCGAGTGGTATGGCAGGTGTATTAGAGGCTGCCAGCATTTTATCAAAATATACCTTTCCGACCAGTATTGTATATATCGGACTATCCGGAGAAGAACAAGGACTATTAGGTGGGACAACAGTGGCAAAACATGCAAAAAATAATCATTGGGATATTATCGCCGTATTAAATAATGATATGATAGGTAATATTGAGGGGGTTGATGGTATTATTGACAATAGTACCTTTAGAATTTTTTCAGAACCCGTTTCTGTTTTGGAAACAGAAAGAGAACGTGCCTGGCATCGGGTATATGGGGGTGAAGTGGATGGTCCTTCAAGACAAATCGCAAGATATATTGATAAATTGACTGATTTATATTGTACAAATCTGGATGCTAAAATGATTTACAGATTAGATAGATTTGGCAGAGGCGGGCACCATAAACCTTTCAATGACGAGGGATTTCCAGGTGTCAGGATTATGGAAACGCATGAAAACTATTACAGACAACACGAAGATATCAGAATTGAGAATGGCATACAATACGGTGATGTTATTGAAGGTGTAAATTTTGATTATGCAGCTAAACTTACAGGGGTAAATGCCATTACACTGGCTGCTTTAGCATGGGCCCCTCCTCCACCAGAGGAAGTTCAGATTGGAGGTATTGTACAATCTTCAACCCGATTTAAATGGAAGCCTACCACCTTTGATGCCTTAGCGGGACATAAAATTTACTGGAGAGAGACAACTTCAGCTCAATGGCAATTTTCCAGATTTATTCCAAAAGGGACAAATGAATATACACTGGATAAGATCATCATTGATAATTTTTTATTTGGTATAGCTTCCGTAGGTCTTGATGGTAATGAAAGTATTGTGGTTTATCCAACTACTTTGATTTCTTCTCGTCGTTAACTTAAAACAATTGTATAAATGAAAAATCTTATTTCTTTTTTATTTCTGCTTCTTTTTATTACAAGAGTTCATGCTCAAAAGGAATGGCTACAACTCAAAAGATTTGCTTTTGAGCCTGAATTAGCTGTGAATGCTTCTATTCCAACACCTGCCTCTTTTCTTGGGTATGAACTGGGAGAACAATCTACCTATTACAGTGGCATTGAAAATTACATCAAGGCGCTTTCAATCAATTCCAACAGGCTTAAACTCATAAATTATGGAAAAACATATGAAAATCGTTCTCTTTATTTATTGGTTTTTTCTTCTCCTGAAAATTTATCTAATCTTGAGTCTATTCGTAATAATCATTTGAAATTAATGACGGCAAATGAAAGTCAGGCAAGAGATATATTGGAAAAAGAGCCGGTTTTTCTTTCCCTGAGTTATAATATACATGGCAATGAAACCTCCACAAGTGAGGCAGCGTTACAAGTTGCTTACCGTCTTGCCGCCGCAACAGATGAGGCTACCCTTAAGTTGTTACAGCAGTCAGTCATTCAGATTTATGTTTGTATTAATCCCGATGGCCGGGAAAGATATATTCAATGGTATAATAGTGTCAGAAGAAAACAACTGGCTACATCAAAAAATGACCTGGAGCACTATGAGCCTGCTCCAAATGGCAGAACGAATCATTATTGGTTTGATGTCAACAGAGACTGGTCATGGGGTATTCACCCGGAGACAAGGGAACTGACCGCCGAATATCAGAAATGGATGCCTCAAATTCATGTTGATTATCACGAGCAGGGATATAATAGTAATTACTTTACTATGCCAGGTACAACCCCAAGGAATAAAATCCTGCCTCCAACCTATGAGGCATGGTCCGATACTTTTGGCCGGGCAAACATTAATGCCTTTAATAAAAATGATATCAGTTATTTTACAAGAGAAGCATTTGATTTTTTCTATCCAGGCTATGGCTCCAGTTACCCAAGTGTAATGGGTGCCATTGCAATGTTGACAGAGCAGGGAGGTATTGCCGGCGGACGTGCCATTGAAACAGAGGATGGGACTATTTTAACCCTAAGACAAAGGATATGGGACCATTATACCACTTCTGTTCAATCTTTGTTTACAGGCGTTAAATATAGAAGGGAATTATTAAAATATAGTTATGATGCCTGGCAACCTGCTACATCATTATCAGAAAATAAATGTTATTTTTTATCGCCTTCTGATATATATACACCTGATGTCATCAGGATTTTACAACATCATGGAGTTAAATTTGAACAATCAAAAGAGGCCTTTACAGTAAATAATGCGTTTGATTATGTTTCTAACATTCCTCAAAGAAAAAATTACCCTAAAGGAACTATTATTTTGTCTTGTAATCAACCGCAACATCTATTAATTAACAGTGTGATGGATAAAACACTGGAAATTGAAGATTCTGTCATGTATGATATGGCTATCTGGGCTTTACCGATAGCATATAATCTAAATGCTTCTTATACAAAGGATAATATTTCAATACCAACAGAGGCTCTTTCCATGCCTGTTCCAAAACTCAATGTTTTATCGGATGCTTATGCCTATGTTATTGATTGGAAACAAAGGAATGCGCCGGCTGCTCTGGCACATCTCTGGAAACTTGGTTATCGTGTCAGATCTTCTACAAAAGCCTTTCAAATTAATAATCAAACATTTTCGCCTGGTACGCTCATCATTTTGTCAGGTGCCAATCTGGAAAAAAAAGAATCTTTTAAAACAGATTTTCAGCAGATTAGTCAAATGCATAAGATTGCCATACATGCTGTTTCTACAGGCAGGGCGCAGGATGGTTTTGATTTAGGTTCTTCAAAAAACAGACCTGTTCAACAACCACGGGTGGCTTTAATGGTAGATGCTCCCTTTAATATGCAAACAGCTGGTCAGGTCTGGTTTCTTTTTGATGAAGAAGTGGGTTTACCTGTTGATCGAATCCGATCTTCTATATTATTGCAATCTGCAATGCCAAAATTTGGAGAACGTTACGGTTACGCAGATTTGAATGATTACGATGTCCTTATTTTACCTGGCGGAGGAAATAATTTAAGATATATATTTGACAAAGATGCGTTTAGTCAATTACAAGATTGGGTTAATAGAGGAGGTGTATTGATTGCTCTTGAAAATGCAGTGGAATTTTTTACTCAGGACAGAAGCAAATTTACCTCTGTAAGATGGTCTGAAATGCCTGCAGATACCACGCTAATGGCAAAAACAATTCGCTATGATCAAAGGGAGGATTATTTTGGTAAAAAGAGAATTCCCGGTTCTGCTTTATTAAGTCATATCGACACTTCCAATCCTTTGGCATTTGGTATGGAATCAAGTTTGCATTCTTTGAAACAAGATGTGTCTTCCATCTTACCAGGTGGCGGTATCCAGGTGGTTGGCAGTTATCATAATGATCCGTCAAAATTGCTTACAGGCGGATATGCATCAAAAGAATCTTTGAAACAACTTTCAGGTAAATGCTTTGCGGGTGTAATGCCTATGGGTGCTGGAAAAGTGGTGTTTTTATTAGATAATACACAATTCAGAATGTTCTGGAGAGGCCCATCCAGGATGATACAAAATGCGGTCATGCTTTTAAACCAATTTTAAGGAGTAAAAATAAGGGGATGAAATAATTGAATTATTTCATCCTCATACCTTAATTATCATCTTTTAAACGCAGAACCAGGAAGCCTTCCTCTAATGGATTTAATTCTTTGATGAGTAAATCCAGAATACCCAGACCGTACTTCACAAACAATGGAATAAAATTATCATGTCTTTCCTGAAGTCCGTTTCCTGGGAATAATTTTTCTTTAATACTTTTAATTTGTTGTATCTGAATATCATATCGGGCTTTTTCGGCTCGGGTCAGACGGGTAGCAATTTGTTCCCATGATTTTAATTGTTTCAGTCCTTCGGCAATAATTGTTTTTTCCAGGGTAGGATCGACCTTTACAGCTTTAAATTTAATTTCTTCCACTAATTTTGAAAATTCAGCTAATTCCTCATCAAAGGATAATTGATTTCCGGAATGTCTTTGTATAAATTCACGGATTAAAGTGTCTGTGTCAGAAAATAGATCCTTAATAGAAAAATCCAGTTTATGCCATTTTTTTTCCCAGACTTCCTCTAAAACAAGCGCTGAATTTCTTCTGATTAACATTGGAAACGGGACATTAAAATATTCGAATTGTGCTTTTCTTTCCAACCAGTAAGCAATTTCACCTCCACCGCCAATATAAGCCAGATTGGGTAGGATATATTCTTGAAACAATGGTCTAAGTACTACGTTAGGACTGAATTTTTCCGGAAATCTGGCTAATTCTTCCCTTAACTGTTCCTTGGTAAAAACGAGATCAGTACCAACGATATGAAATAAATCACCTTTTTTTTCAATTCTGTTCCTGTCATTTTCTCTTAAATAAAAGAGGTTTATTTCCCGTACGTGCGCTTGTACGCTAAATCCAAGTTCTCCGAGGTGTTGTTGTGTTTTTTCAATAATTGGCTGTGAGGGCTGATTAAATAATTCTTTTTCCATTATCTGACTAAAGTATCGCTTTAATCCAGGATGACTCATGTTTAGAATAACCAAACCATATTGACCAAATATAGCATTAACTAATGCTGAAGATGCTTGTTCGTATAACTTATTTTCCTTGTAAGCCTTATGAACCATTCCATAAATTTCAGTTGCTTCAGGCGATTCTCCTAGTAGTGTTTTTAACTCAATTAATACATTTTCAAGCGTTTCTGTATTTAATTTACCTACAGCACCTCCATTATTTTGTTCCCAGCTTAATTTTTTGTGATATAAAAAAGTGTGGTTTATTTCTTCAAAATCATGATCTTCAGCACCATTTATAAAAAGAGGAACAAAATGGAAATCAGGATATTCAGATTTTAATTGCCTGCATAAATTTATGGTTGAGCATATCTTAAAAATATAATAAAGTGGACCTGTGAAAAGTACGGGTTGATGTGCCGTAATTATAGTAAATGTATTGGGTAGTAGGATTGAATCAATATTTTTTTGGGTAGATTCAGAGGGCTGCAATCTCGCATATTGTTCTTTAAGTATGTTTACAATTAAATTTCTTGGATAAGTATGTCCGGATTTGTCGTTAATAACGTCTTTAAAATATTCTAATTTTACCGGATATTTGTAAAAAGGCGTAAGTTTATGATTTCCAGTTGCGTATGCTTTATCTTTTAAAGATAATTGGGGTATGTCGTTGATAGGAATTACCAATTTTTTCATTTTGCTGGTAAGCGGTACCGCTATTTTTATTATAAATCTAGTAAATGTAAGTAATTTAAATCAGTTCTCTTTTGTAAACCAACCCAAATCCTTATCTTAGGGGAACAATGAAAGATATGGAGAAGTTTATTTTATCCTTAGATCAGGGAACCACCAGTTCAAGAGCAATTTTGTTTAATAAAAAGGGAGATATTAAACAAGTTGCCCAGAAGGAATTTACTCAATTTTATCCACAACCAGGGTGGGTCGAACACGATGCTGAGGAAATTTGGGCCACTCAATGGGAGGTTACGCAAATGGTTCTCAAAAATGCTGGTATTTTACCTGAACAAATTGAAGCTATAGGAATAACGAATCAGAGAGAAACGACGGTACTCTGGGACAGGCATACTGGAAAACCAGTTGCGAATGCTATCGTCTGGCAAGACAGAAGAACGGCAGGATATTGTGATGAATTAAAGCAACGCAAAGATCTTATTCCTTATGTCAGATCAAATACAGGCTTAGTAATTGATGCCTATTTTAGTGGGACTAAAATTAACTGGTTATTGGAAAATATTCCCCGATTAAGAGAAAAGGCTGAAAAAAGTGATATTTTATTTGGCACTATGGATAGCTGGCTGATCTGGAAATTAAGTGGAGGTAAGGCACATGTAACGGATTATTCAAATGCATCCAGAACCTTGTTATTTAATATTCTTACCTTGCAATGGGATGATTTCCTGCTTGATCAGCTGAATATTCCTTCTGTCATGTTACCCGTTGTATTGCCCAGTAGTGGTAAATTCTGCGTAACGGAAAAATCTTTATTTGGTATTGAAATTCCGGTTAGTGGCGTTGCGGGTGATCAACAGGCTGCTTTATTTGGTCAGGCCTGCTTTAATGCCGGACAGGCAAAAAATACGTATGGTACAGGTTGTTTTATGCTTATGAATACTGGGGATAAACCCATTGTATCGCAGGCAGGTCTTTTAACTACCATTGCCTGGGGAATTCATGGAAAAATATCCTATGCACTGGAAGGGAGTGTATTTATTGCCGGCGCAGCAGTTCAATGGTTAAGAGATAGCCTTAAATTAATTGATGAATCAGCTGACTCAGAATTTTATTCTTCTAAAATTGTAGATTCTGAAGGGGTATATATGGTACCTGCTTTTGTAGGTTTGGGTGCTCCATACTGGGACATGTATGCCCGTGGAGCCATTTTCGGTCTGACCAGAGGTACCACAAAATCTCATCTTATAAGAGCTACTTTAGAATCACTTGCTTTTCAAACCAGAGATGTACTGGAAGCTATGGAAAAAGATGCTGGTCAAACTCTTTCTTTATTAAGGGTAGATGGTGGTGCCTGTGCCAATAACCTATTGATGCAATTTCAGTCAGATATTCTGGGTGTTCCGGTTCAAAGACCACGCATTTTTGAAACTACCGCCCTTGGTGCAGCCTTTTTAGCAGGTCTTGCAACCGGATACTGGAAAATGTCTGATATTGAAAATCAATGGCAGCTTGATCAGGAATTCAAGCCAGAAATGCCCGATGTTGAAAAAGAAAAAAGATATAAAGGTTGGAAAAAAGCGGTTATTCGGACAATGGATTGGGAGAAGGAGGATTAGATTTATCCCTTAATTGCAATACTTTTCTCATCTTTTGATAAATAGCAGTATTTTCATAAATACCGTTAAATAGATTCGATCCCGGGCCAAAAGCGTAAACAGGTATCATCGCAGCTGTGTGGCCATTGGTTGTAAAACCAAATTTTAATTTATTTAATCTGGAATCCTTTTCTATACTCATTCCTCCAGATTCATGATCTGCAGTGACAATGACGAGGGTGTTACCTTTTTTATGGGCATATTGAAGTGCCTCCCAGATAGCTCTGTCAAAATCCAGTGTCTCCATTACAACACCTCTGCCATCATTTGCATGGTTCATCCAGTCTATCTGTGAACCCTCAACCATAAGAAAAAATCCTTTGTCACTTTTTTGCTCCAGATACTGAACGCCTTGTCTGACGGCGAAAGACAAATAATCTCTGCCTCCACTAACCGTTAGTGGTTGTTTATCGGCAGTAAAATAAATTAAGTTTTTATTTAAAGGCCATTTAATTTTATTCATTGAAGTGTATAGGAGATCCATAATGACATAACCTTTATTTTCAAATTCTTTTAAAAGATCTCTTTCATCCATTTCTCTCTCCTGAAAATATTGTCTTCCTCCTCCAATCAGTAAATCAATATCTTTATTCAAATAATCCAGCGCAATTTCCTCATACATTTCTCTTCTTGCCTGATGGGCAGCAAAAGCTGCAGGCGTTGCATGAACAATACTTGATGTTACAATCATTCCTGTTGACAGACCTAGGGAGTCAAGTTCTTCCAGAATACTCTGTACAGGCATCCCATTTGCATCTGTTCCAATATTACCATTATTTGTTTTTATACCACAAGCAATAGCAGTACCACCAGCCGCAGAATCTGTTATTAATTCATTAGCTGCATGCGAAGTATGAAATCCAATGACTGGAAATTTTGATAAGGCTATTTTATTATTATTGTTGTACATAGCGGCTGAAACTTGCGTCAGCCCCATTCCATCCCCAATCAGTAAAATAATATTAATAGGATGTTCTGATTTTTCTACCTGATTATCAGGCAGATGATAGCTAATGTCTGCATTAGATTTACAACCTGTTATCAGAAAAAATATTAACAGAAAAATATTGTATTTGTTAAAAAATTTCATGGACTCCCTTTTCTAATTAAAAATTAAACTGCCAATTCGTACAAATGTACTGCCTTCATCCAGCGCAATTAAATAATCATCAGACATTCCGGCAGATATCTCTTTAAAATATATCTTATCAGCAAAATAATGTAGCTTAAGTTCTTCATATATTTTTCTTAATTGTTTGAATTCAAGTCTAATCTGAACCTTATCATCTGTATTTGTTGCCATACCCATGACTCCTTCAACCTGAATATTTTTTAATGATTCAAATTCGCTGGAAGATAAAAAGGAATGAACATCTACTGAAGAAAAACCATGTTTTGTATTTTCCTGAGCTATTTTAATCTGAAGCAGACAGCTTTGAACATGATTTTTCTTTTCGGCCTGTTTATTAATTTCCTGGAGCAGGGAAAAAGAATCTATGGAATGTATCAAATCAATGCCAGGAATAATTGATTTCACTTTGTTTTTTTGTAAGCTGCCTATCAAATGCCAGGATAGTTCCTTGCTATGTTCTTCTTTTTTAGCTATCAGGGATTGAACCCTATTTTCTCCAAATAATTTTTGCCCCCATAATCTGACCATCTCAATCTCTTCAAAACTTCTGAATTTTGAAACTACTATTAATTTTGCCCCAAATGGAGCAATACAATTCAACATATCCAGGTAATTTTTGGAGGTCATCATAATTATTTCAAAATAAACCGTGTAATTGAGTTCTTACTGATTGAATGATAGCACCTAAATCTTCTTGTTTATTAACAAAATCAAGTTCATCGGTTGAAACAACTAACAACCTTCCTAGTTTATACTGACTAATCCAATTTTCATATCTTTCATTTAATTTTTTTAAATAATCAATACTGATACTTCCTTCATAATCTCTTCCCCGGGTTTGTATATGATCTACCAATGTAGGAATACTTGCCTTTAGATAGATTAACAGATCTGGTGGCTGGATATGAGCTGTCATAGAATTGAATAGTGAAGTATAATTTTTAAAATCTCTTCCAGTCATCAAGCCCATGTCATGAAGATTTGGAGCGAAAATATTGGCATCCTCATAAATCGTTCTATCCTGGATAACGGTAATATCACCATTAAGAATTTGCATTACCTGATTATACCTGGTATGCAAAAAATAAATCTGTAAATTAAAGGACCATCTTCTCATATCTGTATAAAAGTCAACCAGATATGGATTATCATCAGTACTTTCATAATGTACTTGCCATCCAAAATGTTTAGCCAGTTGAGAGCAAAGTGTTGTTTTGCCAGCACCTATGTTGCCTGCAATAGCAACGTGTTTAATTTGAGGGATTAATTCCAACATTTTCTATTTTAACTCCTTTTTGAATAAGCCTCCAAAATACAACAAGCTGCAGACCTTGCCAAAAATATATTTCCAGGTTTATTCTATATTTGTGCGTTAGACGAATAAAAAGCATTAAACTTCTAATAACTTATTATGAAAATAGACAAAACCCTAATTTTGAAACTTGAAGAATTAAGCAGGCTTCAATTGTCAGAAGAAGAAAGAAATGCAATGATAACTAATTTATCTGACATGTTGAAAATGGTCGAAAAATTGGAAGAATTGCCAACACTGGATATTGAGCCCCTGGTTTATATAAATTCTTCTGTTAATATTTGGAGAGAAGATGAAGCTTCAGAAGTAATTTCAACAGAAATGGCATTAAGAAATGCGCCCGATGCAAATGAGAACTTTTTTAATGTGCCCAGGGTTATTAATTTGAACAAAAAGTAAGTTTAACCACACTAAAATGAAGAAAGAGCCCCTAATCTCGATTGAGAACCTTAGAAAAACCTATATTATGGGTGATAATGAGGTAAAAGCATTACAATCTGCATCCCTTAATATTTATAAAAATGAGTATGTTGCTTTAATGGGGCCCTCCGGTTCAGGTAAGTCGACACTAATGAACCTTTTAGGTTGCCTGGATACACCCAGTTCTGGTGATTATGTGCTGAATGGAAGTAAGGTGGCCAGTATGGGTGATGAAGAACTGGCCGTAGTGCGAAATAAGGAAATTGGATTTGTCTTTCAAACATTTAATCTTTTACCAAGATTATCAGCATTGGAAAATGTAGCATTACCTCTTGTTTATGCTGGTATTTCGAAAAATGTCAGATTAAGAAAAGCGGAGGAAATGCTGGCAGCTGTTGGACTAAAAGATAGAATGGATCATAAACCCAATGAACTTTCAGGTGGTCAAAGACAAAGAGTGGCCGTTGCAAGAGCCTTGATAAATGACCCTTCTATTATATTAGCTGATGAACCAACCGGTAACCTGGATTCTAAAACATCTTACGAAATCATGCAACTTTTTGAAGAAATACATAAAAAGGGAAATACCATTATTCTGGTTACGCATGAACCTGATATTGCAGCCCATGCGCATAGAATCGTAAAACTAAAAGATGGTTTTATCGAAAGTGATGCCTTAAACCCTTCCATTCAGCGTATTCAAATTCCTGTTTGATTATTTCGTCTATTATGAAAATATATACTAAAAATGGAGATTCAGGTAAAACGTCTCTTATTGGTGGGAAGCCTGTTTTAAAAAATAATATAAGGATTGAGGCCTATGGTGGCGTAGATGAATTAAATGCATGGATTGGACTTCTTGGGGACTTAATTCCCGATCAGGAACATATTCAATTTCTTAGATATATTCAACATCAGCTATTTGTTATTGGCGCTAAATTAGCTACGCCCTTAAACAGTACTTTCAAGGCTCCTGAACTTCCTGATAATCTGATTGAAAAGCTGGAGTTTGAAATTGATAAAATGGATGCTTTCCTGGCACCTTTAACTAATTTTATTCTTCCTGGTGGACATTTGCTTACCTCCCATTGCCATATAGCCAGGGTTGTATGTAGAAGAGTGGAAAGAAATATTGTTTCTTTATCTGAATCTGAACCTATTGACAACCATATCATCGTTTTTATCAATCGATTATCTGACTATCTGTTCATTTTAGCCAGATTTTTTTCTAAAAAACTGAATGTCGATGAAATAGTATGGAAAGCCTGACAAAATAAATTTTGAATTCTTTTAAATTCGTATAAATTTGCATGGCAATTTATTTTATGCCTTCAAATTCTATTTTTACGGCAAGTACATTCCGCCTCTTGACCATCATCATCTTTACAGGTTTAGTGGTTTTCTCCTTGTTTCTTTATTTTCATATTTTCAACAATAGTAATTTTTATGCTCATCTGGGTGTTGCTGCCCTATTGACCGGTATATTTTCCTTATTATTATTAATTATTTTCCGCACCTTAAAAATAGAGGAAATTTCTCCCAGGTCTTTATTTTTTATCCTAAGCTGGATACCTTTTTTTATTCTAACGGCTAATATTTTAAGTCAGATAAAAACAGAACTGATTTATTGTCTTCCTTTGGGAATGATATTAATTGTGCTTAAATATTTTTACAATGAAAGTTTATCTTTTGCCATCTATTTAGCCACTGTTTTAAGTATAACCCTAACATTGAATACCACCGGAGACTGGTTGTTTTTGCAACTTTTTTCTGGACTGTTAATCCATTTTTTACCTTTTGAAAGTAAAAAACCGTTGACTATAATATCCAGTATATTCATAGTTAATATTTCTGCTTTTTTTACCTTGTCAGGTTTAACTTTAATAAATGGTTCCCTAAAAGAATCATTGGCATTTTTATTTTTTTTAGTTTTTATCCAGACTTTCCTATTGTTGTTTACGTATATGGTCATCCCATTTTTTGAAAAAATCTTTTCTTTCACCTCAACTTTTTCATTGTCTGAATTGGGAAGCCTGGATAATTTTTTACTAAAAGAGTTATCTCAGAAGGCACCTGGTACCTATCAGCACTCCATACAGGTAAGTTATCTGGCAGAGGCAGCAGCCCAGAAAATTCATGTAAACAGTTTGTTATGTAGAGTGGGGGGCTTATACCATGATATTGGTAAAATGATGAATCCTACTTATTTTAATGAAAACATGCAGAATATAAACCCCTATGAAAACCAGTCTTTTAATAGAAGTGCGGAACTCATTATTAAACATGTGAATGATGGAATAGCATTAGGAAAAAAATATCATTTACCCGAAGTAATAATTGATTTTATCAGAACCCATCATGGTACCACTAAAGTGGAGTATTTTTACAGGAAATTTAAGGCATCTCGGGATATTGGTAATGGAAATGATGCAGATTTTACCTATCCAGGTCCAAAACCATCTACAAGGGAACAATCTATAGTGATGCTGGCTGACACCGTTGAAGCGGCCTGCAGGAGTCTGAAAAATCCAACTGAAAAAGACATGTTTGATTTGATAGATCGTTTAATAGAGAATAAAATTAAGTTAGGACAATTTCAGGAATCAAGGTTATCGTTTGAAGAACTGGAGTTATGTAAAGATGTATTCAAAACGTATATAAAAACGTTTTACCATCAAAGAATTTCTTATCCCGAACCAGTTAATTCGGGACAAGAATTCCTCTGATTCCTACTTTTTAATGATTGGTAAAATAATTCTAGATGGATATTTAGTGCTGTGATGAACTTTATTTTTTGCAATCACTCCTTTACTTTCGTCAAAATTATTACCTCCTGTATTTAAATTTCTGTCAAATCGAGGGAAGTTACTGCTTGATATTTCAATTCTAATCTGATGACCTTTTGGAAAAAAGTTACTGGTTGAAAGGGCAGATAGCTTTACTTCGTATACCCTATCTTTTTCCATAAAGACTTCCTTATCATATCCTTCCCTATATCTCACTCTTTGAATGGTTTCATCAAGATTGTATGCCTTACCATCCGGATAAACATCAATAAGTTTAAGGGTGAAATCTGTATCTTTTGCATCGGATGAAACAAAAAGAACGGATTCAATAAAACCTGTAATTTCAACATCTTCTGTCAGCGGTGGCGTTGAATAAACCAGAATATCTTCACGCAATTCCATTTGTTGCTGGTCAAAAGATCCTCCCTGAATGGCATTTCCGATGCAACAAACATTTCCACCATAGGAGGTAACAGGATTTTCAGGGTCATAAAGGAATTCATCCGGCATATCAGATTTTGGCGGGTTCAATATTAAACTTCCATTTCCATTTCTTGTATTCGCTTTTCCTGAACTATTTAAATAATAAGTGGTAGGAACTGCTTCTTTGGGAGGCCAGGTTTCGCTTTGCTGCCATTTATTAACACCCATAGTAAAATATTGAACTCTTGGCATCTTATTTTTAATGCCATTTTCTTCTGTCTTTAACCAGTAATCAAACCAGCTGTATGTCATCGCATCGTAATCAAGTCTTGCATCTCCAACGCTTCTCTCACCAACAATGGTATTTTCAGTTGCTCTTTTATAAGCACAATGTAAAGTTGGAGCAATAACCAGATACTGATTTTCATAAGCCTCCGGGAATTTTGATTTATCTCTCAACATATTAAATAAAGCTATATTTGGTGTAGTAGCGACATCATACCAGGAAACAAACCAGTAAGAAGGTTTTTTAAATGCCATGTTATCATGAAATAATCCACCAGCATACCATTTAGGATCATTTGGTTTCCTTCGAATCATATCTTCATAAACACCAACAGGTCCATTCACATTTTTAATAATATCCTGGACAGGAAGGTGTTTAAGAGCAACACTCCAATCAACTTTAGGATTTTCCGGTGCAAGATCGAAATTTCTGGATACTCTGATCAATTCCTCCCTGGTAATATCTTTGGGAAACATAGGTCTTACCCGATCATTTTGGACACCATAGAGCCATGAAGTAAATAACATTTGTTGGGCTCCACCTCTAAACCAGTTTCCCTGTTCGTATAAGTTCCCAATTCTGCCGACGCCGGCACCAAATCCCTGAGGTATTAATGCGGTATGAGCCGGATGATCAAGGGCTGCAACGGCCATCTGCCATTCTGCAGTAGATGAACAGCCTATAGTTCCAATTTTTTTATTGGACCATTCCTGGGAAGAAATCCAGGTAAAAGCATCATATCCATCAGTGGTAGGCGTACCTAATATATCCCATTCCCCCTCAGAAAAAAAACGACCTCTTTCATTTTGTACAATATAAACATAACCTTTTTGAACAGCATCATACGCCGATTCATATTGCCTTACCATTTCTTTTCCATCAATCCACTGGTTAAAATTGTATGGAGTCTTTGACAATATAACAGGAAATTTTCCCGGACCTTTTGGTCTGTAAATGTCTGTTGCCAGTCTAATACCATCTCTCATAGGCATCATTACCTTATGCTCGACAATGGCTATTTCCATTAATTTTTCCAGGGTAATGTTACCTTGCTGACCAAATAAGACAGATGGTAAAAGAAATAAAATTAAAAAGTGTTTTTTCATAATTACAGATTTAAAATGAATGTTCAGCTTTTCCTATATAATTAAAAGGAGTTATATCTTTTAATTCTGCTTTAATAGTGGCATTTATATCGAGTTTATCAATGAATTGATGGATTTCATTCATTGTAATCTGACCAGCGCCTCTGGTAAGTTCTTTTAACGCTTCGTAAGGTTTCGGATAACCTTCTCTGCGAAGAATGGTTTGTATCGCTTCGGCAACAACCATCCAGTTTTTACTTAAATCAGCAGTAATTATTTCTTCCTGAACTAATAATTTTGATACTCCCTTCTCCAGAGCCATTAATGCAATGAATGAATGGGCAAATGGTACACCCGTATTTCTTAAAACAGTACTATCAGTAAGGTCACGCTGTAAACGGGAAACGGGTAATTTTTCGGCGAGATGCCGGAATAAAGCATTAGAAATACCAAGATTACCTTCCGCATTTTCAAAATCAATAGGATTTACCTTGTGTGGCATTGCAGAAGACCCAATTTCTCCATTCTTTATTGCCTGTTTAAAATAATCCATAGAAATATAAGTCCAGATATCTCTCGAAAAATCTATCAAAATAGTATTAATGCGCTGTAAATTGTGAAATAAGGCAGCAAGATTATCATAATGATCAATTTGTGTGGTTGGTTTCGAACGTTCTAAACCTAAGGATAATAAAAAATCTTTGGCAAAATCATGCCAATCTACATCTGGATAGGCAATAAAATGGGCATTAAAATTTCCGGTTGCCCCTCCAAATTTTCCATAAAGTGGCAAATTTTTAAGTGTTTCAATTTGAGCATTTAAACGGGCAGCGAAAACCCCGATTTCCTTGCCAAGGGTCGTTGGAGAAGCTGGTTGACCATGGGTTCTTGCTAACATGGGTATATTAAACCAGGCTTCTTCCATTGATTTTAATGTAGCGTTTATTTTTTCTAATTTAGGTATATAAATATCCTTTAAAAAGTCTTTTATTGATAGTGGAATGGCCGTATTATTAATATCTTGTGAAGTTAAGCCAAAGTGGATCCATTCAGAAATTTCTGATAATCCCATGCTTTCAAATTCATTCTTCAAATAATATTCAATGGCTTTAATGTCATGATTAGTTGTTGCTTCAATATTCTTTATTTTTTCAGCTTCAATTTGATTAAAATTTGAAAAAATACGATAAATAGCTTGTTTGTTTAAATCTATTAGCTCAGCACCTTTAAAAGATATTTGTTTTGACAGTTGTATTAGATACTGAATCTCAATAAAAATTCTATATTTAATGAGCGCGTATTCACTGAAATAAGATGAAAGTTCTTTGGTTTTGTCGGCATAACGGCCGTCAATAGGAGAAATTGCGTTTATCATAAACTGGTTTAAAGGTTCAAATACTATTTAACAAGGTATCAAAATCTACATTATCCGCAATCAATTCAATGGCTCTTTTTGATTTCCATGGAGTTCTGTTGTTTATTTTTACTTCGATCCTGCTCACCTTAACCACCGATCCATAGGTATCCAGCAATGTGGTTATAACAGGAATATTATGGGTTTTTAAATAGGGTAGATTTAATTCTTCAGGATCTATATATTTATGCTGACGACCGTCACTGGTAATGATAACCCCTGATAAAGGTGATTTTTTCAATCCTTTGGCAGCAGTTATGGCTTTAATTTTTTTAAGTGCTTCTCCAATTCTTTTGATACTTGTTACTAACAGCAGATTTTCTGTTGCTGCAAATTCTTCCGCATCAATAAGAGATCCTGCAATAATATCTTCAATTCTGTTATTCATATATTCCTCATTTAGAACTACTCTACCTTCCACTGCTTGTCTGATAGCCTCCATAATAGGTAAAGAAAGGGATTGATCATAAGGAAGAACGCCTAATAATTTCAAATTTAATTGCTTTAGCTTTAAGTTTAGATAATGTTCTATTTCCTCTTTTTTCTCAGGTTTTACTTTATTAACAATGATACCTAAAATAGGAACCTGTTCTTCTCTAAAGAGGGAAAGATTCATATTCAACATATCGATGGTACTTCCAATACCCCCTTCAACAACCATAATTACACCTGCATTTAAAAGTTTTGCCACTCTGGCATTTGATAAGTCAACAATACTTCCTACACCAGGGTGACCTGTTCCTTCATAAATAACGATATCATATTGTTCGCTTAATTCCTTATGTGCTGCCATTAATTTATCCTCAAAATTAAATTTTTCAGGATGATTTAAAAATTCTTTAGTAACACCTTTACCTAAAATTACCGGACTATGGATTTCTGGCCTCATTCTGAAGCCAATTACTTCAGAAAATAAAACAGCATCTTTATCCGCTATGGTCCCGTTTAAAGAAATAAATTTTTGTCCCACTGGTTTACAATATCCCGTATTATATCCCTTGGCCAGTAAATTAGCGACAATGCCCAATGTAGAAGTTGTTTTACCAACATGTTGACTGGAGGCAGCTACATAAATATATTTACAGGAAAGTCCGTTTAAGGTTATCATTTTCTTAAAGTTTGCTGGTTGGTCAAATATATTCCTTTCATTTTAACCCTAAATTTCACAGATTAATTTGACATTATTATTTTTTTTACAATACTTTTGGGTTTTGTTTCAAAAATCTATTCCTGAAAATACTATTTTATTATGCCCAAACACCTGCTAATTGTTGAGTCACCTGCTAAAGCAAAAACCATTGAAAAATTTCTGGGTGGCGATTTTACTGTTAAATCTAGTTATGGTCATGTCAGGGATTTGGAAAAAGGAAACAATGCAGTTGATGTTACGCTGGATTTTAAACCTCAGTATATTATTTCTCCCGAAAAAATAAGATTGGTTAAGGAATTAAAAGATGCAGTAAAAAAGGTAGATGAAGTATGGTTAGCCACGGACGAGGATCGGGAGGGTGAGGCTATCTCCTGGCATTTATGTGAAGTATTAAACCTGGATATTCATAACACAAAAAGGATTGTATTCAGGGAAATCACGAAACCTGCCATTACAAAAGCGATTCAATCACCCAGAAATTTAGATCTGAATTTAGTAAATGCACAACAAGCAAGAAGAATTTTAGATAGATTAGTTGGTTTTGAACTTTCTGAAATCCTTTGGAGAAAAGTAAAAGGTAAACTTTCCGCCGGAAGAGTGCAGTCTGTGGCAGTAAAATTAATTGTGGAGAAGGAAAGGGAGATAAATCAGTTTAATCCTGAATTATTCTTTAAGGTGGAAGGCTTTTTTACCGTTTTTAACGAAATGGGCAAATCAGTTGTTTTAAAATCTGAACTAACCAGTAAATTGACTGGCTTTACTCAGGCCAATGACTTCCTGAATCAGTGTATAGGTGCCCAGTATAATATTCAATCTATTGAGGTTAAACCACTTATAAGAAAACCAGCGCCTCCGTTTACAACTTCTACCTTACAACAGGAAGCCAGCAGGAAATTAGGTTTCTCTGTACAACGAACTATGATTGTAGCTCAAAAGTTATATGAAGCTGGGCATATATCTTATATGAGAACCGATTCTACCAATTTAAGTGAACAGGCCATTCAAGCTATTGAAACGGAAATTAATCATTCTTTTGGTGCTAAATATGCTACCCCAAGGAGGTATAAAAGTAAATCAGCAAATGCACAGGAAGCACATGAAGCTATCAGACCTACTTATTTCGAAAAATCCCAGATTACAGGGGATAGGGATGAAATGAAGCTTTATGAATTAATATGGAAAAGAGCAATGGCCTCACAAATGGCTGAAGCAGTTTTAGAAAAAACATTGGTTAAAATCGGTATTTCAACGATTCCAAAAGCAGTTCTGCAAGCTGAAGGAGAAGTTTTAAAATTTGATGGATTCTTAAAGCTTTATCTTGAATCCAGCGATGATGAAGAAGAAGATGATGTGAAGGGCATGTTGCCACCACTAAAAGTAAATCAATCTCTGCCACTTAAAGAGATGATAGCAACTGAAAGGCAAACAAGGGGACCTTCAAGGTATTCTGAAGCCGGATTGGTTAAAAAGTTAGAGGAGCTTGGTATAGGAAGACCTTCAACCTATGCACCTACCATTAGTAAAATAATGGAAGAAGGAAGGGGATATGTTGTTAAAGAGTCAAAAGAAGGCGTTGAACAAAAGTTTCAAGTGCTGAAATTAGAAAATGATAAAGTTTCAACCCATTTTTTAAAGGAACATACGGGTTCTTTTAAAAATAGATTGGTACCTACAGATATGGGGATTACGGTTGCTGATTTTCTCGATGCACATTTTGTGGAAATAATGAATTATTCCTTCACCGCCGATATTGAAGAAAAATTTGATGAAGTGTCTCTGGGAAAAATTTCCTGGACAAAAATGTTGAAGGATTTTTATTTTCCTTTCCATGATCTTGTTGTGCAAACAATGGAAAGTGCTTCCAGACCAACCAGGGAGAGAATTTTAGGGAAGGATCCGGTTACAGGATTGACTGTATTAACCAGAATGACAAGGGTGGGTCCCGTAGTTCAATTGGGTGCACAGGAAGAACTTGGACCAGATGAGAAACCCAAATATGGTAATTTAGTACCAGGGCAATCCATTGAAACCCTTACTTTTGAAGAAGCTTTACTCCTTTTTTCGCTACCCAGAGATTTGGGTACCTATCTTAATGAAAAGGTAACGATAGGGAAAGGTAAATTTGGACCTTATGTGAAATTTGGTGAAAAATATATTTCGATTCCCAGAACCGCAGATCCATTTACCATCACTTTAAATGAGGCTGCCATTTTAATAGATCAGAAAGAAAAAGAAGATGCCCCTGTTTACATGTTCCAGCATGCTCCGGTTACTAAAGGGAAAGGAAGATTTGGGCCATTCCTGAAATGGAAGGATTTGTTTATAAACATTCCCAAAAAATACAACCCCGATTCAATTTCTGAAAAGGAAATGGAGGAGCTTATTCTGGCTAAGGTGAATAAGGAAAATAACAGATATATTCAACAATGGGATACTGAAAACATAAGTATAGAAAGGGGAAGATGGGGTCCTTTTATACGATTTAAAAAAGAAATGATTTCATTTCCCAAAACAGATGGCGTAAAAGTGGATGACGAAATGGCTGCGCAATTTAGTTTGGATGCTGTGAAAAAGCTAATTGAAAAACAATTACCTGATGCTTTTAAAGTAAAAGCAAAGAATCCCACAAAAAAAAACTAAAGCTAAATAATAAACGAATGGCAAAAACAAACGAAAATCTGGAAATGCAGGACATGGAAAATGCTATGAATATTGAGCTTTCTGAAGATATAGCAGAAGGAATCTATTCTAATTTAGCCGTTATTTCCCACAGTAATGCAGAGTTTGTGGTAGATTTTATTCTTCTGGTACCAAATGTACCTAAAGCAAAGGTGAAATCAAGAATTATTCTTACCCCTCAGCATGCAAAGCGATTACTATCTGCTATGGCTGATAATGTGAAAAGATACGAATCACAATTTGGGGAAATTACAGATCCTAATGCGAATAATTACATTCCTCCTATGCATTTTACCACCAGGGGAGAAGCGTAAATTAGACTAGTTTGAAAAAGCTAACAGTTCAATTTCAAAAATTAAAACACTCTTGCCGGGAATGCCTCCTGAGCCAAATGGACCGTAGCCTAAGTTTGAGGGAATAATGAAGGTTCCCTTTCCCCCTTTTTTTAATAAAGGAATAGCTATTCTCCAACCTGAAATTAAACTGGTAAGCTGAAAAGTTGCTGTTTTTCCTGTGGCTGTCTGATCAAATACAGTTCCATCCAACAGGGTTCCTTTATACTTAACTTCCACCGTAGCGGTTGGCGATGGGTTATTTCCAGTTCCCGGTGTAATAATATTATAATGAATACCACTCGGATCTTTTGTCATTGTCAAACCTTTAGTTGTAAGGTAGTTTACTATTACCTCCTGATCAACCATGTCCTGATCAACAACTTCCTTGGTGCAGGATAGGAAAGACAGCGCTAAAATGATTAGAAAACCTAATTGTTTCATTTGTTTTTTTTGCAAAAGTAAATAAATTTTATGACTAACAAAGAAATAGCACAGACATTCCAGCTTTTAGCAAGTCTAATGGAATTGCATGATGGTGATCCATTTAGAATTCGTTCTTATCAATTTGTTTATCAGAATATTAAAAATATAGACCAGCCTCTGACTGAAATTTCCTCAGCTGAAATGGCTAAAATTAAGGGTATTGGTAAATCTATTGCTTCTCAGATAACAGCATATATTGAAACCGGGAAATTATCGGCCTTAGAAAATTTAATTGAGGTGACACCACCAGGGTTACTTCAGTTAATTAAAATGAAAGGCTTTGGTCCCAAAAAAATTAAACAATTATGGTCTGAACTGGGAATTGAAACGCCAGGCGAGTTACTGTATGCCATTCAGGAAAACAGATTGCTTTCATTGAAAGGCTTTGGTGAAAAATCTCAGGCAGAATTGCTTAACCAGGTACTCTTTTTACTTTCACATGAAAACAATTTCCTATATCCCGAATTACTTAAGGAATCAATGGCATTTCAGGAAATTTTCAAAGCCGTTTTTCCCGTTTTTGCTATTGAGTTAACAGGTGATATTAAAAGAAGATTACCTTATTCTGATCATATAGATTTTATTATTGATGGGATTTATACTGAAATTGACCTTTCAAAAATTCCAGGTATCATATCATTTCATTGGCATTCAAACAGATATGAAGTACTTTGGAAAGATGTTTATAAGCTTAACCTATATTTTTCTGACAAATATCAATATATTAACAAACAAGTTCTGTTAACAGGAAATGATACATTCATAGCAAGTTTATCAGTGAATTTAGTTGATTCAAATACACCGGATTTTAAAAATGAAACAGAATTATTCAGCTGGCTAAAAACTAAGGTTATTCCTCATGAACTAAGAGAATATCCGATCGAAGAAGTTTCTGATGATAAATTATTAAATAATTTGATTCAAATTTCAGATATCAGAGGTGTTGTACATGCTCATTCGCGATTTAGTGATGGTTCCAATTCAATGGAGGAAATGGCTATTAGCTCAGAGATGGAAGGGTATTCCTTTCTGGTCATGACCGATCATTCTCAGGCTGCTTTTTATGCTAACGGTCTTAAATGGGAGAATATAAAACAACAACATGCTGAAATAGATGCCCTAAATTTAAAAAATAATAATTTCAGAATTTTGAAAGGCATCGAATGTGATATTCTTTCCTCGGGCGATTTAGATTATGATGATGAAATTCTAGGTACTTTCGAGGTCGTTATTGCCTCGGTTCACAGTTTATTGAAAATGAATGAGGAAAGGGCAATGGCAAGAATTATAAAAGCAATTGAAAATCCTTTCACCCATATTTTAGGCCATCCAACAGGTAGATTATTACTATCCCGACCTGGTTATCCGCTGGATATGAAAAAAATAATAGATGCTTGTAGTGCCAATTATGTCGCCATTGAGCTAAATGCAAATCCCAGAAGACTAGATGTAGACTGGCAATGGATTCCATACGCCATGGAGAAAATGGTTTTAATTTCTATTAATCCGGATGCGCATTCTATAAAAGGAATTCAAGATATTGAATATGGAGTAAACATGGCCAGAAAAGGTAAACTAACAAAGGAATGCTGTTTAAATGCATTAGATGCAGATTCCTTTTTGAAGGCTTTAAAAAAATAAAATTAACGGCTTGTTAACAAAAAAACAGGTTTACCTCTTAAGATATTAAATTATTGTGCCTATTTTTGCCCCACATTTAAGCTTTTTAAAATTTTTAAAAAAAAGAATATGAACAGAAATAGTTTTTTCTTGATGCTTTTGGTAGCTTCAAGTTTATTAGTGGGTTGTGATTCAAAAGGGGATGTTAGAGATGCTGCCCGTGATAGTCTAAATCCACAAGCAAATACCACAACAGCAACTGCTACGGACCCGACAGCCATTGCATCCGAAACACCTTCCGGTCCAACCACCACGGTTTCATTCTCTGAAGAAAGATTTAATTTTGGAACAGTTACAGCAGGTGAAAAAGTTCAGCATAATTTCAAAATTAAAAATACCGGAAAAGAACCTTTAATTATTACAAATGCGAGCAGCAGCTGTGGTTGTACCGTTCCGGAATGGCCTAAAGAGCCGATTGCACCTGGTAAATCAGGTGAAATTAAAGTTGTTTTTGATAGCAATGGAAAAAGTGGTGCTCAAAGCAAAAGAGTTACTATTGTCTCAAATACTAATCCTCCTGAGTCTTTCCTTTATCTGGAAGGTGATGTAGCAGGTGCTGCACCTCAAGGAAATTAATAAAATCTAAAAATGTAAAGGGAACTTCCTTCCGGGGGTTCCCTTTTTTTATTATGGTGAATCTTTATTTATCCCTGATTAAATTTAGTCATACAGTTTTTGCCCTGCCATTTGCATTAATTGGCTTTTATCTGGCTTATATTACCTATCAACCTAATGATTTTTTTTATAAATTTTTTCTTGTATTATTGGCCATGATATTCGCCAGAAGCACGGCAATGGCATTTAATCGCTACATTGACAGAGAAATAGATGCTCAAAACCCAAGAACTAAAAACAGAGAAATTCCTGCAGGTAAAATTTCCCCGGAAGCAGCAAAACGATTTATAACCTTTAATGGAATGGCATTTATTGTAACCACCTACTTCATAAATGAGATATGTTTTTTATTATCACCAATAGCTTTAGCAGTGGTTCTGGGATATAGTTATACTAAAAGATTTACATGGTTATGCCATTATGTGTTAGGTTTAGGATTAGCGTTAGCACCAGTGGGAGCTTATCTGACTATCAGTGGAAAATTTGACGTCATAACGATATTGATGGGTTGTAGTGTATTTTTATGGGTTGGTGGCTTTGATATCATTTACGCGTTACAAGATGAAACTTTTGATAAATCAAATAATTTAAAATCTATCCCATCAAAGTTTGGTGTTAAAAAATCAATAATTATTTCAAGAGTCTCTCATTTTTTTTCGGCTCTTTTTCTTTCTATTGCACTTATATTAATGCGTAATCAATTTCCTGAAGTTGGCAATTTATCTATCGTTGGATTAATTATTTTCATCCTTTTGCTGATAAGACAACACTGGCTGGTAAATGAGCATAATCTGGCAAATATAAATCAGGCCTTTTTTGAATCAAACGGGATGGCAAGTTTACTATTCGGGACTTTAATTATTATTGATTTGTTTTATTAACAGAGGTTAATACATCCCCTACTTTTAATTCTGCATGACTCATGTTATTTTGCCAGCAAGCATTAATTCCGAATATAATTTTATTTTGCTGATTAAATTTTTCAGCCATAAGAGGTATTATTTCATCGTTTATTTCCCTGCTGTCGGGGTAAATACTGATTATTTTACAGCGTGCACAAGGTTTAAATGAACAGAATGTCTGGTTATTTATGTTGATAGAGCTCCAGTTATACTCTTCATTTGGTTGGGTTCCTTTTACTACAATATTGGGTCTGAAATGAATCATTGATACCTGCTTTTCTAAATGGTTATTGATTAGATTTAAAGTAGATTCAGCGCAAATGAGGAAAGGAAAACCATCTGCAAATAACACACCCTGACCAGGAGGAGCGAACCTAAGGTCAACCTGGCGAAGAAAATTCGGAGCCATTTGTACCAGTTGACATTTAATTCCCAGTTCATTAGAAAACCAGTCATTGGCTTCCTCATATATATGTTGGACTTCCACCAGATCATCCCATATTTTAACTTTTTTAATATCGTTTAAATCAGATAAATGATTAAGATTTATTAAAAGAGGTTTTTGATCCTTATTTTTATTTTCAATCTGCATTAAATCATTTGTTATAAAACGGACGTTTAATTTATATAAGTCAGGAAATTCCCGCAGGGTAATCATTTTATTTTCAATTACATCCACTAACATAAATTTTCTGTCGTTATTAAAACCAGCCGGCGTTAATTTTGCCGAAGGAACTGAAATACCATTCAATGATTTTATCGGATAAATGATTATTTTTGATATTGTTTTCATTTTAAATGCTTAATTTATTTAAAATTATAATAATGAAGGTTAAAATTAAAATAATGAATGCACTTGTAATAGTTAAAACTACTTTTTGCATTGTTATTTTTCAACTTATTCCTTTTTTTGCTTCAGCCCAAAGTTATAAAAGTTTGGTTCAGAAGGGAAATGAATTTTATAATGCCAGGTCTTTTGCTGAAGCTCAAAAATATTTTTCAGAAGCACTAAAGAAAAAAGTTAATGATCTTGAAATAGTTGTAAAGCTAGGTGAATGTTTATGGCGATGTAATAAAATATATGAAGCAAATAGTATATTTAAAAGTGTTTTATATGAAAAAAATCTGCCACCTTCTTATTATTTATATTATGGCCAGTCTTTAAGAACAGCAGGAAATTACAGGGAAGCAAAAAATCTATTTATACGATATCGGGAGATTAATCAAATTATTGGTGACAATTTTATAAATTCATGTGATTGGGCATTGAAAAATGGAAATATGCTCGACGAATTTTCAGTTTCTATGGCAGGATTTAACTCTAAAGAATCTGATTTTTCTCCGGTTTTCATAAATGGTAACATTATATTTTCGTCAAACAGAAATGCAAAAATTCAAAATTTCCAATTTGAGATTGCCGGCTCTCAATCAATTAATACAGTCCAACCTGTTTTTTTTCAAGGTGTTAATTATTCCATAGCACATCTTTCATTTTCTAAGGATCAGTCTCTAATGGCTTTTTCTCAGATGATTGCAAAAAAAAATATTCGTCTCATTCCGGAAGCTGGGTTTAGTTCAAAACTGAAATGGGGAAACTACACAACTGAAAATGCCAGTTATTTTATTAATGAAATATCTTTGCCACTGAATCAGGGATCAGCACAATTTGGTTATCCATTTTTTTCAAAGGATGGAAATGCATTGTATTTCTCAAGTAATATGGAAGGAGGGTTCGGTGGAATGGATTTATATGTTATCTACAGAGAAGGGTCTAACTGGACTGAACCTATTAATCTTGGACCTAAGATTAACTCCCAGGGAGACGAAATAAGCCCTTTTGTTCAAGGAAAAATGCTTTATTTTTCATCCAACTGGTATCCTGGCTTTGGTGGTTATGATATTTTTAAAGTATCATTGCAAGAAAACAATGAATGGTCTGAAATGACAAATCTTGGGCTTCCTTTGAATTCTCCTTTTGATGATTTTGATTTCATGTCCGCAGGTATAAATGGTTATTTCACCAGTAATAGAACGGGAGGGTCAGGCGCCGAAGATATATATGCTTATAAAAGAAAATCTTCAGGGGTATTAATTAAGGTTGTTAACGCTTTAGATGGAATGCCGGTTTCTGAGGTTAAAATAGAGTGGGGTGGATGTCTGCCTTCTGATAAATCTTCCATGCTAACCAATATTCTTGGACAATATTTATTAAAAGAAAATTTAAATGTACCGTGCAATTTAACTTTATCTAAAGAGGGCTTTTCTTCAAAATCAGTTCCAATTTCTCCTCAAAGTCTTGAAATGGATGAATTAACTATTCCCATTATTAGATTAGGTGAGATTTATCTTGGACAAATATTTGATAATCAATCAAAACGTCCCTTAGAAAATGTGGATGTTACAATTGAAAATTTGTTAAATAATATTAAAATGGTTAGCCAGAGTAGTTCAAATGGAGTATTTGAATTTGCGCTTAAACCTAATGCTACCTATAAATTATCTTTTTCAAAAGTGGGATATACAACATTTTCAAAAATTGTTAAAACAACTGCAGACGGCAGAGACAGAACTATTTTAGGAGAAAGTTTCTTAAACAAAGAAAATGCTGCAACTTCTTCCAATGAGCATGTTAACAATCCAAATAAGGGTTTATCTATTCAAATTGTAGCACTGACTTCTACTCCTCCTGCAAATCAATTTAGCGACTTATGGAGTATTGCCGATATTTATGTAAAACGGGAAGATAATCAGGTCAAAATTAGAATGGGGGTATTTAAAACCCAACAAGAAGTTTTACAGGCACTGGAAAGGGTAAAACAAAATGGATATCCTCAGGCTTTTGTTGTTGAGGAAACCAATGGACCTGGATTTACAAATTTAGTACCTGTTGAAATAGTGGAAGTTGAAAAACCCGCTGAAATCATTTACCGGAAACCTGAGGTAGTAACACCCAAAAAAGATTCAGATGAATCAAATGTTATTAATTCATCGGTAAAGTATAAAATTCAGCTGGTTGCGCTCCGGGATACCAGATTTTTCGATGGTAGAAATGTCAGCCATCTGGGAAAAATCAAGGATTATTCAAAACCTAATAATATTACAGCAAAAGTTATAGGTGATTTCTCTGAAAGTAATGTCAGGCAAATTTTAAACGAGATTAGGAAGGCAGGTTTCAAAGATGCTTTTGTTGTAAAAGAGGTAAATGGAGAACTTATGGCTGTACCTGGATTAAAATAGCTTAATTGAGAATGGATTCAATGGATGATAAGGGAAGATTAAAGGCATCTGCAACTCCCTTATAAACTACCTTTCCATGAACTATATTTAATCCTGACAATAAGGAAGAATTTTCCCTGCATGCATTTTTCCATCCTTTTGTGGCTAGTTGTATAGCAAATGGTAAAGTTGCATTGGTCAATGCGATAGTGGATGTCATAGGAACTGCACCGGGCATATTAGCTACACAGTAATGTACTATATTATCAATAACAAAAACCGGATTTTCATGTGTGGTAGGTGCCGTGGTTTCAAAACATCCACCCTGATCTACTGCTACATCAACCAAAACACTTCCAGGCTGCATTTCCTTTAACATATCACGTGTAATAAGTTTAGGCGCTTTTGCACCTGGTATTAGCACTGCACCTATTATCAAATCATGATCTTTTATTAACCTTCTTATATTATATTCACTTGAATATAAAGTTGTTACATTTGCTGGCATGGTTTCTGATAAATATCTTAATCTATTTAGATTCAAGTCCAGAATGGTAACTTTAGCGCCAAAGCCTGCAGCCATTCTGGCTGCTTGCATGCCAACGATTCCACCTCCTAAAACTAATACTTTTGCAGGTTCAACACCTGGAACTCCACCTAATAAAATACCTTTTCCCTTGGATGGTTTTTCGAGATACTTCGCACCTTCCTGGATGGACATTCTGCCAGCTACCTCAGACATTGGAATTAGAAGAGGTAGAGATCCGTCAGAAAGTTCCACGGTTTCATAGGCAAGACAAACCGCTTTTTTTTCAATCATAGCTTTCGTCAGGGTCTCATTTGAGGCAAAATGAAAATAAGTAAATAATAGTTGATTTTCTTTTATTAAAGCATACTCGTCCTGAATAGGCTCTTTTACCTTGATAATCATTTCAGCTGTCCCGTAAACTGAGCCTATATCCGGAAGAATTTCAGCACCTGCCAATTTATAATCTGAATCGCTAAATCCGCTGTTTAAGCCGGCATTTGATTGAATATATACCGAATGTCCTTTTCGGGTAAAATCTAAAACGCCACCAGGGGTTAATGCAACTCTCGCTTCCTGAGGTTTGATTTCTTTAGGTACGCCAATTTTCATTTTTTTGTATTTTAGTTGGTTTATGAGCGCGGCAAAAATAAGTATTTATAACCGTATTATATACGTTTTATGATGAATAACTATCTTTGAATAAACAATACATGATGTTCCATAACATTAAATTTATATATTTTGATTTAGACGATACTTTAATGGATTTCACTAATGCTTCCAGGAGAGCATTTGCCCGATTAATGGAGCATTATCAATTATCAGGCGAAATGATATCTTATGAACTTTACCAGATAGGAAATCATAAAACCTGGCTAGAATTTGAGCAGAACAAAATTTCTTCACATGAATTGAGATCTTTACGTTTTAAAAGGTTTTTAACTGCAATTAATTCTAACAGGATTTTGAATCCATTCGAATTGAACCAGACATATATCTTTTACCTGATAGAAGAAACGAGTTTGATTTCCGGAGCTGCAGATTTAATCCAATTTTTTAATGGTAAAATTCCAATGGGGATTCTGACCAATGGTTTGAAAGAGGCACAGCGCCCCAGATTATTGAAAGCAGAGGTATATTCCTTTTTTAAGGAAGTAATTGTTTCAGATGAGATTGGTATATCAAAACCTAATCCTGCCATTTTTGATTTTGCAAAGCAAAAGGCGGGTAATATTTCGACTAATGCTATTCTGCTTATTGGAGATAATCCATATACAGATATTCAGGCTGCTCAAAAGGCCGGATTTAGAGCAGCCTGGTATAATCCAGATAACAAAGTATTACCTGAAGGTATTGATCCGGTATTGACGATAGATCGTTTAGTTGAAATTATACCTTTTTTTGCATCACACCCAAATATCTGATGCTGAAATTGTGTTATTTATTTTTTTGAATAAATAAAGGATTGCCGCTTTTCCCTTTTCACCAATATCTTCAGAATATTCATTCACATATAAATGTATATGCTTTTTAACAATTTCATCATCCATTTCTTGTGCATTTAATTTGATATATGGTAAACTGATCTGAGGATGTTGAAATGCATACTGAATACTTTTTTTTATTAAATGATCTACTTTTGTTTTCAATGCTGCTGGTAAATTCCTTTTGACACTTATTCCGCCAAGTGGAATAGGCAAACCTGTTTTATTTTCCCAGCATTCTCCCAGATCAATTACTTTTTTTAATCCTTTTGATTCATAAGTAAATCTGTTTTCGTGAATAATTAAACCAAGGTCTATTTCCTTTTTTAACAGAGCGCTTTCGATTTCTGAAAACAGGTATTCTTTTGTTTTGGTAACCAAAGGGAAGGCAAATTGTAAAAGAAAATTAGCAGTGGTGTATTTTCCTGGTATACCAATTTTATAGGATGAAATGTTATTTAAATCAATAGGGTTTAAAGAAATTAATAATGGCCCACAATTATTTCCAAGAGCGCTTCCGGCATGCAAAACCTGATAATCTGACATTAAATATGCCATCGCATGGTAACTTAATTTGGTTATATCCAGCTTATTTTCAAAAGCCATTTGATTTAAATTCTCTACATCTGCTAAAATAATTTTAAATTCAAGTCCTTCTAAATCAATTCTTTTATTTACGATAGCATCAAAAATAAAGGTATCATTAGGACAGGGAGAAAAGCCCAGTGTAATTTGCATATCTTTGCATCTTAAACGTTAATAAATTGCAGGTAATTTACGAAGATAACCATCTTATTGTGGTTAACAAGCCCGCCGGACTATTGGTTCAAGGGGATAAAACAGAAGATGCCACTGTAGGTGACTGGATAAAAAAGTATATCAAAGACAGATATAAGAAACCTGGGGACGTCTTTCTTGGAACGGTACATCGCTTAGACAGACCCGTTAGTGGTGCTGTTATTTTTGCCAGAACTTCAAAATCATTGTCCAGAATGAATGAATTATTTCGGGATAATCTCATTTCTAAAAAATACTGGGCAATAGTAGCTTCAAAACCTCCGTCGGAGCATGGTATTATTACACATTATATCGCTAAAGATGAAGAAAGAAATATTTCAAAAGCATTGGAAGCACCCTCAAGGCGTAACCCTGATGCAAAATTTGCTGAAACTGCTTATGAATTGATTGGTATCATAGACGGAAGATTTCTACTGGAAGTAACACCTAAAACAGGTAGGCCTCACCAGATTAGAGTACAACTTGCTTCTATTGGCTGTCCGATTGTTGGAGATTTGAAATATGGTTTTCCAACAGCTCTACAGGATGCATCTATAGCATTGCACTGCCATTCTTTAACCTTTATTCATCCGGTAAAAAAAACGCTGGTGACTATCAAAGCTGAAACGCCCGATAAGCACTGGTGGAAGTTAATGAAAAATTTAACAAATAACTAGTTCGTCTCTTTAAGTTTCGCCAATATACCTTTAGATGCCAGATAAGATCCTGTCCAGGCCGCCTGGAAATTGAATCCACCGGTTAATCCATCTATGTTCAATATTTCACCTGCAAAAAACAGGTTTTGATGTATTTTGCTTTCAAACGATTTAAAGTTAATTTCTTTTAAAGAAATACCTCCAGCTGTAACAAACTCATCTTTATAGGTACTTTTACCTTGTACTTTAATATGACATTCGGTTAAGTTAACAGCCAGCTGCTGTATTTGAATTTTAGTAATATTTGCCCATTGATGTTCGGACTGAATGCCTGATAAATTCAGAAGATAATGCCAGAATCTATTGGGTATTTTATAAAAGGTTACATTTCCGGTTTGCTTTCTGGCTTTATTAACCTTTAACTTATTTAAATCTGCCAATACTTTAGCATAAGTTTCGGATATCCAGTTAAGGATGATTTCAAATTGATAATTTACATCATTAAGAGCTAAGGCTGCAAGTGCACTTAATTTTAAAACAGCAGGTCCACTCAATCCCCAATGAGTAATTAATAAAGGACCTTCAGTAAAATATTTTAATCCGGTTATTTTGATACTTGTATTAGTCAAACTCACTCCTGCTAAAGTTGTAAGTTCCTTATCTTTTATTTTAAAGGTAAATAGGGATGGAACGGGAGAAATGATGTTATGCCCTAAATCAGCTGCCATTTGCCAGGTTGAGGTACTGCTACCCGTTGTCATCACCAGGTAGTCAGCCTGAAAAATTGATTCATCGGCTTTGATTTCCCATTTTCCATCTATATTTTTTTTAATGGAAGTTACTTTACAACTTACATTTATTTTTATGTTATGTTTCTTACATATACCTAAGAAACAATTGATTATAGTTTCAGATGAATCTGTAACGGGGAAAATTCTACCATCAGGTTCTATTTTTAACAATACGCCATGACTGGAAAACCATTTTATGGTATCCTTTGGCTGGAATTGGGAAAAAGGACCAAAAAGTTCTCTTTCTCCTCTTGGATAGTGCTTTATTAATTCTCCAGGTTCAAAGCAATTATGGGTGACATTACACCTACCACCACCTGAAATTCGTACTTTTTTTAAGACTTCCTTATCTTTTTCCAGAATAATAATTTTTAACGGCTTACCAAATTCAGTTAGTTGACAAGCAGAAAAAAAACCAGCGGCACCACCACCAATAATTAATACAGTTGGTATCATTAGGGGAAAGTGGGGTGTTTTTTGTGAAAATTAGTTTTAGATTGAATAAAATTTGCCAGGGAAATGACTTGTGATTCCTGATATAAATTTCCAGTTATGGTAATGCTGGTAGGCTTACCATCTAAAAAACCATTGGGAATAACTATACATGGATGGCCGGTATAATTGGTTATGGTTAAACTTGTACCTCCCCAGGACGGATTTAGATAAACGTCGATTTTGGAGAAAACCTTTTCATTCATTTCTTCTATTAAAATAGCTCTTTTCCTGTTTGCCTGAATATATTCAACAGCAGGGATAAATCTGGATTCCCTGAATTTATTTGGCCAGGCATTTTTAATCTGTCTTTCTAATAAATCATCTCTGTTGCTTCTTGTGAGTTCATCAAATGCTGCGGCCGATTCAGCCGATAAAATGGGGGATAAATAAGGTAGTTCAGGTAATTCAACAGGTATTAATTCAATTCCTTCTTTTTTTAATAAATCAATAATAATACTATCTTGATTTTTAAAAGCGTAATTTCTTGCAAATGAATTTTTTAAATAACCAATCCTAATTTTTTTTACATTTTGCTCGTAGCTGTAAGCAAAGGGATAATCTTGAACAGATAAATCTTTACCATCTTTTCCAAAGATATAGGAAAATACAACGGCACAATCTTCCGCTGTTCTGGCTATGGGCCCTATTTTATCCATTGTCCAGCTCAAAGCCATAGCACCATGTCTGCTTACTCTGCCAAAGGTTGGTCTTAACCCTGTAGTTCCACATACTGTTGATGGAGAGACAATACTGCCCAAGGTTTCAGTACCAATGGCAAATGGCATTAATCCGGCAGAAACAGCTGAAGCACTGCCTGCGGAAGAACCACTCGAACCTGTTTCAGTGTCCCAAGGATTTTTAGTCGTTCCTCCAAACCAGACATCTCCCCAGGCAAGAGCGCCCATAGATGTCTTTGCAATCAAAATGGAACCTGCTTCATTAAGCTTTTGAATGATTGTTGCATTTTTATTTATAAGTTGATCTTTATATGGCGTTGCTCCCCATGTAGTTGGATAATTTTCAGTTGAAAGTAAATCTTTAGCGCCGTATGGAATACCGTGGAGTAGTCCTCGATATTTTCCTGCTGCAATTTCCTGATCCGCTTTTTTTGCCTGCTGTATGGCAAGGTCCTCAGTTAGTGTAATTACACAACGCAACTTGTCATTATATTTTTTAATCCTGTTGATAAAAAAACGGGTTAACTCCAGAGAGGTGATTTGTTTTGATTTTATGAGATAAGCCAATTCAGTAACAGAATACCAGGGAAGCATTTCATTTTCAAGCTTAAATGGTTTTACTGTATTTGTTTTTAGGTATGAAATGCCAGCAGGTTTCTCGAAATCAATTGGTCTTGGATCAAAAATAAAGGCAGGTGAAACTGAGTTTGGAATGTCCTTCTCCCTGTTTTTATTATATCCCTTCCTTAGTTCAATAACGCCAGGTAATAAGGAATCTATTTCTTCCTTTGTAAATGGAAGTCCAATAATATTGGATGCTTCACTTACAGATATATTTGTAATTATGGGTTCTACCCATTTATTAAAAAAGGCGCCAAACAAAAAGGTAGAAATTAAAATAACTACTGTAGAAATGCTTAATTTTCGCATAGGTGTTTTGTTAATTTTCAAAATTAAAAAACTAAATCCATTAATTCATTTTACTTTTGCAAATCCTTAAAACAAACATTTACAGCATGACTTCGGAATTAAAGGTTTTTAAATTTGGAGGCGCATCTTTAAAAGATGTTGACTCCTTTTTAAATGTAGCAAATATTCTGAAAGAATATCCGGCAAATGTTGTGGTTCTGTCTGCATCTGGAAAAATAACTGATAAACTTGAAGTATTAATACAGGCATATTTCAAAAAGCTTCCCTCACAAAACCAGTTATGGACTGACATAAAAAATTATCATCTAACTTTAGCCTCCTCGTTATTTGATAAGAATCATGAAATTTTTGATATCATTAATGATTTGTTTGTTGAGATAGAATGGGTATTAGATGAGGAACCGGCATCAGATTTTAATTATTGTTATGATCAGATTATAGGCATTGGAGAACTTTTATCTTCCAGCATTATGCATGCGCTTTTGTTGAAAAATGGTATAAAATCTTATTGGATTGATGCCAGAGATATTATTACTACTGATGAGAATTATAGGGAAGGGTGGGTGTTTTGGAGCGAGACTAAGATTAAATGCGAGAAACTTATTAGCCCGCTTATTATAGAGCATTATTGTGTTATCCTCCCCGGTTTTATTGGTTCCTCGGTTGATAATACTACCGTTTCTCTTGGTCGCGAGGGTTCTGATTATTCAGCTGCAATTTTAAGTCATTGTCTGAATGCAAACAGTTTAACGATTTGGAAGGACGTTGCTGGTGTTTATAATGCTGACCCAAGACTGGTTGCTGATGCAATGCTTTTACCCGTAATTTCTTATCAGGAAGCAATTGAAATGACCTATTACGGTGCAAAAGTCATTCATCTGAAAACTGTTAAGCCATTACAGGCAAAAAATATACCTTTAATTGTAAAGTCTTTTTCAAATCCGGAATTACAAGGAACCTATTTTGGTGGTACAGAGGAAATTATTTACCCTCCTATCGTAATAAATGAGAAAAATCAACTACTGCTTACTATAGAACCAAAGGACTTTTCTTTTATTTCGGAAAAAGATTTATCTTTTATCTATAATGTTTTTCATGAGATTGGATTTCAGGTCAACTTTTCTCAAAATACAGGACTTCATCTGATTATTGCAGGTACATGTCCTTTTTTTGATTCTGCACAGCTGGAACAAATTATACAACCTAATTTTAGTGTCCTGATAGAATATGAGTGCCAGCTTTTATCTATCAGACATTATACAGAGGAACTTAAAAGAAGTTATTCGGAAAGTAAAGAAATAATAGTTTTTGGCGATGTTAATGGAACCTTTCAAATGATCTACAGAGATTCAAAACATTGAAAAAACGGCAACTTGAATCAGACCTTTTATTATCCTTAACAAATTTAATTAAGGATGATCCATTTAATAAAACTTTTCTTTTAGGTGTAAGTGGAGGAAGCGATTCTATTTGTTTAGCGAATTTATTTTTCAACTGTGGACTAAGTTTCAGTATTGCTCATGTGAATTATAAACTTAGAGGGACTGAATCTGACCTTGATATGGCATTCGTGGTATCATGGGCTAAAAGTAAAAATGTTAATTATTATCTCTCAGAAATAGATACCAGGGTATTATTATCATCAAATGGTGGCAATATGCAGGAAGTGGCAAGAAATATACGCTATTCCTTTTATGAGGAGATAAAATGTAAACATAATATCGATTTTATTTGTACAGCACACCATGCCTCTGACTGGTTGGAAACAATCGTCTTTAATTTTTTCAGGGGTGGATTTTTAAATGCTTTGGTTGGCATGCCGCAAAAAAACAACCATGTTCTGAGACCTCTTTTGTATGTTGATAAATCCTCTATAGATGATTATTTAAAAGAAATGGATATATCATACCGTATAGATAAAAGTAACCATAAAACAGTGTACAACAGAAATCTGATCAGACACAAAGTGTTGCCTGTTTTAAGTAAAATGAATTATGGTATTATTTCAACTTTCCTAAAAAATAAAAGGATCTGGGAGGAATTGATTTTTATAAAAAATGAATTTATTGAAAAGGAGAGATTGAGAATTATTACAAACATATCTGAAAATGAATTTTTAATACAGCTTAAGGAATTAGAAAAATGTAAGGCACCCGGCACTTTTCTTTATGAGTTATTAAGTCCGCTTGGTTTTACTTCTGGAATGATTTTGGAATTTAATGAAAGAGCTAAGAAAAAAATTAAAAATGGGACAGTATTCATTCAATCGGAATGGAAAATTATCAAACGGGAACATTATTTCAGATTTATAAAAACATCAGAATTACCAATTGAGTCCTCTCCTTTAATAATAATAAGTCCAGGTGAATATACTTTCCTCAAAAACAGCTCAATTTCTATTCAAAGGGTAAAAGATCTGCCAACGAATTTAAATCGGGGAAAGGACATTATTTATGTGGATGCAAAATATATTGTTTTCCCTTTGACTATCAGAAAATGGATAGCAGGAGATTTTTTCTATCCATTAAATATGAATAATCAAAGAAAAAAGGTTAAGGATTATTTAACGGATAAAAAAGTGGATAAGTTTGAAAAGCAACAAATATATGTTCTGGTAAATGCAGATGGCAAAATAATCTGGATCGTTGGTTTCAGACAAGATAATAGGTTTAGAGTTGAGCCAAATTCAGAACAAATCCTTATATTTGAACATAAAAAAATCTGATATGAGACCAATTATTTTTAGCCTTGCTATCCAAATATTATTTAGTACATTTTTGAATGCTCAAAGCAGTGATACCAAACAAAATGGCCTGGTTGTCAAGTTATCCGCTACATGGTGTCCTGTTTGTGCAGGGGCTGCATGGAATTCTTATCAATGGTTATTTGATAATGTAAAATCAAATGCGGTTTATTTAACAGCACACTCAAGTTCAACTTCCAGACTATTTTCTCAGACCTCTCAGGATTTGATAAGGAATTTCGATTTGTCTGCTTATCAACCCGCTTTTTATCTGAATGGCATTAACAAGGGATCTGGCGGATCAGTGACAGAAAAGGAAATTAAAAATACAATTGAAGATGATGCCAAACAAGCGCCAGTAGCAACCCTTAAAACAGTTGCCAGAGCTAACGGAAATACAAGTATTAAGGCTCAGGTTTCCTTACTCTTTCCTAAAGCGGTAAGTGGCTCTTTTTCAATTGGTTTATATTTGGTTGAAAAATCTGTCAAAGAAGTACAAACTGGCTTGTCAGGTGCCGTGGAACATAAAAATGTACTGAGAAGTTCGTTCTTTACTCAAACCTTTGGTGAAGAATTAACAGGTTCATCATTTTCTGCCGGATATACTAAAACAATATCTGCAAGCATTAATCTTCCGGCCAGTTCACAGGCGTCAAATTTTGAGGTTGTAGCTGTATTATGGAATAAAAAAGGAACAAAATTTGAGTTTGTAAACGTTCATAGTACCTCTGATATGGCGGGTGTCTTGACCAGTCTTTCCGAAAAAGTAGATGAAGGATTCCATTTTGTTTTGACGAATGCTTCCAGAAGTGATGTGGAATTTCAATTTTCCAGTGAAATGAAGCAATTTAATGATATTAATATCAGTTTAAGAGATATTTTAGGTCGAACTATTCTTGTAAAAAGGAATATACCTCTAACCAGTGAAGTTGAAACGTGTCATTTTTCTAATTTAAATCTGGTACCGGGTTCTTATATCCTTTCTTTTGAATCACCTGCATTTATTCTTTCCAGGAAGGTACTTATAGAATGAACTGCTGGATTGAAATTGATTTATTGAGTGTTCAATCGGGTATAAAAATTAGGAGAACAACTACAGGTGAGCAAATTTTTGATGTAGTAAGAAAAAAGTGGATTACCCTTCAACCTGAGGAATGGGTAAGACAATTGATTGTTCTGTACCTGAATAAAATGAATCACTTTCCGCTTAATCATTTTTCCATTGAAAAAGGAGTTAGAAAAGGAATAAAAAAAGGACGCTGGGATATTCTGATTTTTGACCAGTTAATGAAACCCTTTATCCTCATTGAATGTAAATCTCCCCAGGTCCCCATCACGGAAAAAGTCATTCTTCAGGCCTCCATGTATAATATTGAAATTCAGGCTCCTTTTATTTGTTTGACCAATGGTTTGAATACTTGTTGTATTCACTTGAGTCAGAATTCTCAAAAACCGGTATTTCTTAATCAATTTCCCATTTATCCAAGTATTTAAGCCTGATTATGAACAAGCAAATTGAAAAATTATATAACATTTCAAGGTCAGATTCAAGAATAATTATAGGACTTATGTCCGGAACTTCACTGGACGGGCTGGATATAGCATTATGTCAGTTTTTTGGATCAGGTGTTCAGACTAAAGTTAAAGTTTTACAATTTAAGACGATAGCCTATTCTATCGAAATAAAGGATAAGATCTTAAGTTTATTTGCAAAAAAAATCATTCCATTCGAATTATTTACCCTTGTAAATCCCTGGTTAGCTAATATTCACTCGGAAATGATATTAAAAACCTTGAAGGAATGGAATGTTGATCCGATTGAAATAGATGCCATTGCAAGCCATGGTCAAACTGTTTTTCATTGTCCTAAAAGGTTACATAAAAATAATGATTTTGGAAATGGTACTTTTCAAATTGTTGATGGTGATCACCTTGCAGTAAATACAGGTATCATCACCATTAGTGATTTCAGGCAAAAGCACATCGCTGCCGGGGGTGAGGGTGCTCCTCTTGCTTTGTATGGTGATTGCTTACTTTTTAATAAAATGGGTGTTCCTACCATTTTATTAAATATAGGTGGTATTGCTAATTTTACCTATTTGCCTGGAAATGAAAATTTCATTGGTTCCAAAGTAACTGACACAGGTCCAGGGAATACCTTGATAGATGCTGCAATTAAAAAATATTATCCGCATTTACCTTATGATAAAGACGGTCTCATAGCACAGACAGGTAGAGTAAACCAAAAAGTACTTGATTTTTGGAAAAACATGTCGTTTTTTAAGGAGCCTGCTCCTAAAACTACCGGACCTGAATTATTTAATCTGGACTATATGACAAAAACGGCTAAAGAAAAACTGGGTGAAGAACTTTATCCCCCAGATTTACTGGCCACCCTGACACGGTTAAGCGCGGAGACTATTTCAGATGCCATTAAAAGGGAAGTACCTAACTGGTTACACGCCAGAAAATTTGCCAGTGGTGGAGGATTTCATAATAAACTGTTAATGAATCACCTGAATAAACTATTACATAATGCAGCATTTTTAGACACTGAAATATCAGGAATCCCGGGCGATGCAAAAGAGGCTGTTCTTTTTGCTACGCTTGCAAATGAAACCCTGGCAGGTGGCCGTACAAACTTTGGTGAGAATATCAATGTTTGTATGGGAAAAATCAGCCTGCCATTCTGATTACCTTTGTAATACAACCTGAAGTGTTTTATGTTGCAGTCCCTGTCTCAGATGAACAAAATAAATACCATTAGATAAATCACTTACATCAAGTTGTAAATTTTGTTCACCAGCAAACATGCCATTCCATTTTTGTTGTTTAATCGTTTGACCCTGTCCATTCATTAAATGTAAATGGCAATCTCCACCAACGGACTGTAAATGGATATTAATAGGACCCCAGGTTGGATTTGGACTTAACGCTACAAACATAGGTAAGAGAACCTCCCGAACGGGTGTAGATGTTTGACAATTCTTTATAATAGGTAATTTTACAAAATCATTAAAAATGAGTTGTTTCACCTCACTTTCTTTTACACCAAACCAATCGACCAATATAGATCCATATATATTTCTGAAGTCTATCTGCATAGGAACGCCGGCTTGTGCAGATAAAGGGTTGGAAATCTGGACATTTTCCCCTGTAATTTTACCTTGAACACAACTTCCAAACAAAAACAAAGGGGCTGCATTTCCGTGATCTGTACCCCCACTATTGTTAGATTGTATCTGTCTGCCAAATTCAGAATAAGTCATTCCAATAACTCTGTTGGAAAGACCTAATAGTTCAATATCTTTTTGGAAAGCCTCAATGGCTGAGGATAAACCTGCCAATAATCCTGCATGAGTACCAGTAGTATTATCAGAAGCTATGGTTTGATTTGCATGCGTATCAAATCCACCAATTCTGGCAATATATACTTTGCTTTTTAATCCTCCGGATATTAACAGCGCAATAGATTTTAACTGAGTAGCAAGACTGTTATTGGTTGGATAGGTTGCGATATTTTTTCCTTTTTCAGATGCTTTCTGTATTAATTTCGAATAGGCATTGGTCTGTAAAATAGAATTTTGAAGATATTTTAATTCTTCCCCATAAGATATGGAGTCAAAATTTTCTTTATCGTTTTCTGCTAATGCCCTTAAATTTTTTGGATCACTTACCGCTATGCCAAAATTACCTGAGGCTCCCTCGCAGGTTTGGGACACGGTACTTCCTATGGTTAATGCAAAAGGGTCAGGATAATCAGCAGAAGGATATTTTTCAGGAAATCCGGGATATCTGGAATCCAAAAATCGACCAATCCATCCTGTATTTATATAGTCATTGGACGTGGAAGCACTATTCCAGATATCAGTTGACCTAAAGTGTGATCTGTTTTGATTCGGATATCCCACACTTTGTAATACGCCTAATTTTTCCTCCTTAAAAAGAGTAGCCAGACCCGTCATTCTACTGTGTAAACCTAAATTATCCCTTAATTTAAGCACTTTAGTTTCAGGTAAGGCTATATTGGATCTAACCCGCATTAATCCGGCATACTGATCTATGGGAATGACCATATTCAACCCGTCGTTACCGCCATTCATTTGGATTAAAACTAATATTTTATCATCAAAGGGATCCATTCCTGATACGAAAGGAGAATTTGCCTGGGCAAAAATATCAAGACCGTTAATTAAAAAAGGAACGGTAAGTTGTAGGCCCGTATTTTTTATAAAATTTCTTCTATTCATCATCTTGATTAGCTTAAGTAGTTTTCAGGCATGGTTAACATGGCTTTTATCAAATTTCTGACTTTATTTTCCAATGCTGTTTTTATAATGACGCTGGTAGGATTTTTTAAATAGGCCTCATACTGCTCCTCCCATTCATAATCAGGTGACCCGGGTAAAATCAACGTTTTTAAATCACTTATCTGATTATCGGTTAATCCAAATGGGAAAAAGAATTCTCCTAATTCTTTTATTAGCAAATTTGGATCCTTAACTTTTTTCATTGTACCTATAAATTTCAAAACATCAATCTGATATTTTATGGTATTATAAGTAACACCTGTTCCCGCTAAGGTATTTGTGTAATTCATTCTGGCATTCAGGGTTGTAGCATTTATCCATATCCTGTAAAAGCTCGGTTCCTGATAATAAGCTTTCCAGCCCGAAACATCAGGAGGATAAAAATATTCCATTTGCTGTCCACCAATATTTCTGATTATTGCCTGGAGGGACAAGGATCTTTTATTATTATCAGAGGGCAATTGATATTGAGTTTGTTTTAGTAAACCAAGACTAAAATCTATAGGATTTTTTATCATGGTTCCTCTATTGGAAATATCAAAAAAATGCTCACTACTTAATAAAGTTCTTAAAATGGGTTTTATCTCATATTTTTCAGCTATGAATTGGGAAGCCAATGGTTCAATAATATTTCTCTCTACATCATCACTTATTTTGTAATATACAAAATATCTGTAAAGTTTCCGGCAAATGTGTCGGGCAACTTCTGGTTTTGAAAAAATAATATTTATGACGGTTTTATATTCATTTTCATTTTCATTACTTATTTTCAGTGAATCAAATCTGGGAGATAATTGTTTTGTAGTTGAATCATGCCTGGAAACACTAAAACTACTTTTTATAGTGGTAGCCGTTTTAGAATAATAACCCTGATCTGTCCAACCTGTAAGTGCTTTTGCCATTTCCTTAATATCAACTTCCGTGTAATTAGTATAATCTCCCGGTCCTGCAATAGGACCTTTTCCAATAGTAAAGAGCTCCAGTAATTCTCTTGCAAAATTTTCATTCGGAGCTCCCTTTGCATTTTGATTTCCATTCAGATACCTGAGCATAGCTGGATTTGTGGTAATCAAATACACTAAATTTTTAAAATTCTTTAATCCATTTGTCCTTAATAATCGAATGTAGTCATACATATATTTGGGGTCGGAAACGGTACCCAGGTCTATAGGAAAATGATTATGCCAGAATAAGGTAATTTTTTCCCTGATAGAAATACCCTCATTTAACATAATTTCAGCATTCCATGCACGAAGACTTGATCTTCTGTAATTGATACTGTCCTGAGTATCATTATAGGGGGCATCAACCCAGGAATTTCCCATTGGAACAAACGGATCATTTTCAAAAATATAATTGACAGGAGGTGTAATTTCCGGTTGATCCTCCAGAAGTAAATCCAACGTTTTTCTTAAACCTTTGGATAGGACCTTATTCATAGATTCCTGATTAGGTCCAATGGTAGTTCTCCTTAACAGATGTAACGCTTCTCCTTTACCCCATTTACCAGCGTATGGGTTTAATGAGGCTCCTGAATTTTCATTTTCAATTGCTATCATTTTTTTATTTCTTTAGATGCTAAAGATAGCTAAAAGTTTAAATACTTAAATCATTTTTTAATTTTAAAATCAAGTTTTCTTATATTTCCGCAAAGAATAATTTAGTTTATGATTAAAGGATGTATTTTTGATTTATTTGAAGTGATATTGAAAGATATTAATGCACTTGAAAATAACACCATTAAATCCAAATCTATCACCCAAGATGATTTGACTGATGGCTTTCTTGTTTTCCTTAAAGAATTGAAAAATAAAGGGATTCAGGTAGCAGTTGTTTCAAATCATTCACATTTGAAAGAAGTATTGGATCGTTTAAGAATTACCCATTTAATAAATGTATATTTATCGGAAAATCAATATTTTACAATTGAAAATCAGATGAATAAATATCTTGAAGCGGCCAAATTAATGAATATAAATCCTAATGATATCTTGCTTTTTAAAAAAGCAGATGGCATTGATTTACAGCTTATTGAACAAAATTTTAGGATAATTTATGTCGGTTCAGTCTTACCAGAAAACGAAGAAATGATTCAGATTAATGATTTTTCAAACTTAAAATTCAATCAAATTATATCGCTGGTTAGTAATTATAAATAAAATGAACTAATTTTGAGGAAAAATAATGGTTTATATGCGAGCAGTTAAATATTCGTTTTTTTGTTTATTAATTAGTTTTCTTTATTTTTCTTGTCAGCCCAATAATAAGGTTTCCAAAAATACCGACAGTCAGGAAGCACAGGAAAAACCCTCCCTCGGTAGTATTGGTACACCTGCAATACCTGGTAATTTTAAGGAAACGCAGCTTTTACTCACTGATTATTGGGTTTATGAGTTTTATGTAATTCCTGAGAAAGTTGGGGTTGGCCCCAATTTTGTTGGAACATGGTATAAATTTAATCCTAATGGAACTTATTCAAAAGGTCAGTTTCAGGAGACTTTTGATAACGGTAACTGGTATATTTCTGAACGTGCCAGTGAACATCAGCCAGGTAAGGTTTTCCGCTATCTTTATTTTGACTCTGCTGTAAATGACCTTTGGGATGTGGGCTTTGAAATTCAGGGTACTAGCGGCTATAATATGTCATGGGTTAAACAACTTGATCCGCCGGACGGTGAATCCGGATTAGCAAAGGTTATGAAAATGCTTACCAAACCGACCCGTGAACAAATGGGAAGATAAGATTTGATATGAACAGACTTTTCATTTTTATCTTTATATTTATATTAATCTTCTCAGGTTGTCATAATGTAAAGAAAGAAAAATCTATTCTTAAGCCTTCTGATGCTAAAATCTCGCTACACTTTCCTGATTGGGTTCACAGTGCAGGTATTTACGAAGTAAATATTAGACAGTACACTAAAGAAGGTACCTTTGATGCATTTTCCGAGTCTTTACCAAGGCTTAAAAAAATGGGGGTAAAAATTCTTTGGTTTATGCCCGTATTTTCTATCAGTAAGGATAGAAAGAAGGGAACTTTAGGGAGTTACTACGCTGTTTCAGATTATCAAAAAATCAATCCTGCATTTGGAACTGAAGAATCCTTTTTAAAGGTTGTTCAAATGGCACATCAGCTGGAAATGAAAGTTATGCTGGACTGGGTACCAAATCATACAGGTTGGAGTCATCATTGGATAAAGAATCATCCGGATTATTATTCAAAAGATTCTCTGGGCAATATTACAGATCCGATCGATCCTAATACTGGTAAAGCATTTGGTTGGACCGATGTTGCTGACTTAAATTACGATAATAAGTCAATGCGAAGGGAAATGATTTCGGCTTTGAAATACTGGATAAAAAAAGCTGATATTGACGGCTACCGTTTTGATGTGGCAGGTGAGGTCCCAATGGATTTTTGGCAGGAATGCCTTCCGGAATTAAGCAGTTTAAAAAAAGATCTTTTTTTTCTTGCTGAAAGTGATAAACCGGAATTGAGAAATTCAGGCTTATTTCACGCTACTTATGGCTGGAAATGGCATCATTTGCTCAAAGATATAGCTAAGGGGAAAAAGAATGCAAATGATTTGTTTAAATGGTGGCAGGAGGATAGAGATTCCTTTAAATATGGATTTGCAATGAATTTCTCAACAAACCATGATGAAAATTCATGGCAGGGAACCACAAAATCATTTTTTGGACCAGCTGAACGTACGATGGATATATTAACCTTTACGTTTGATGGAATGCCTCTTATATATTCAGGACAAGAAAATAATTTAGACAAGCAACTTGCCTTTTTCGAAAAAGATGAAATTGATTTTGGAACTTATCCCAAAGAGAATTTTTATAGGATTCTTTTGTTTAGAAAGGCTAATAATCAAGCCCTTTGGAATGGTAAAGCAGGCGGAGAATCATTTAAGGTACCAACAAATGATGATTCAAAATATATGGCATTCACCAGAGAAAAAAAGGTGGGAAAGGAAATGCATCGCATACTGGTTATATCTAATTTAACAAATCAGCCAGGTACTATACAACTATTGGGTACTCGTTTTGCAGGGTTTTATATAGATGCCTTTAATGATGAACCCATAAACATAATGCCCGATCAACCCATGTATTTAAATCCGTGGGAGACTATTTTCCTTACAAATAAGTAGTCTGATTCATTGCTTCTTCGATTACAGCGTCAAGTAATCCAGATACTTTTATTCCATGAGCTTTTACTTGCTGAGGTATAATGCTGTTATCTGACATACCAGGTATGGTATTTACCTCAAGAAAATAAAAGGTATCTCCGACACATATTGAGTCAACTCTCACCACACCGCTACAGCCAAGAACTTCATAAATTAATTTGGTTTGAGCCTTACACTTTGCAGTTAATTCATCTGATAATCGGGCAGGTGTAATTTCCTCACTTTGGTTCTCATACTTAGCCTTGTAATCGAAAAATTCATTTTCTGAAATAATTTCTGTTATGGGTAAAACTACGGTTTCATTATTTTTTCTAAATACCCCGTTCGAAAATTCAGGACCGGAAAGAAAACCTTCTACCACTACTTCATTATCATATTTGAATGCTTCTTCAATTGCAGTTTCCAGCTCATTTTCTGATTTTACTTTATTAACGCCAAAACTACTTCCATTTTTGTTTGGCTTCACAAATAAGGGTAACCCCAGCTTTAATAGCTCGTCTTTTTTCCAGTGACTTTGTTTGGTAAGTAAATAAGATTCGGCCATAGGAATTCCATATTTTTTAAGAATATCCTTTGTAGCCTGTTTACCAAATGTAATGGCACTTGAAAATAGATTACAACCAGTAAATGGCATACCTATTAATTTAAAATATCCCTGTAAATGCCCGTCTTCCGCAGGATGACCATGTAACATGAGATAGACAAGGTCGAAGTTGATGTGTTGATGATCTCTTTTTAAAGAAAAATCATTTAAATCTACCTGAATAGCCGTGTTTTGCAGCGTGAATTTCCCTTTATTCAATTCAATGATATATATATCATATTTTGATGTATCCATTTGATTGGCTACATTTTTTGCACTCTGTAGGGATACATTTCTCTCTGCCACATCTCCACCTGTCACGATGGCAATATTCTTTTTCATTTTAATTTTTTTTTATCTTAATCCACGTTTTATCAGATTATCTCTGTATTTGCGTGCATTTTTATTATGTTCAGATAAGTTGGTTGCAAAAGCATGTAGTCCTGACTCATCACCTATGGCACAAAAGTATAAGAAATCATGTTTTTCATAATTAATTACGGCATCAATACTGGATATACTGCTCATTGTGATGGGACCAGGAGGTAAACCAGGGTATTTATAAGTGTTGTAAGGTGAATCGAATTTGGTATGAAAATCAGTAACTCTGCGTGCCAGAAAGTCTTTTCTGGCAAATACGGCCGTAGGATCTGCCTGAAGGGGCATCCCTACGCTTAATCTGTTCAAATAAACACCAGCTATTCTGGCTTTTTCAGATTTCTGCAGTGTTTCTTTTTCTACTATCGAAGCAAGTGTATATACTTCCTGAGGGGTTAAATTAAGTTTTTTTGCCTTATCTAATCGTTGGTTTGATTGCCAGAATTTATCATATTCCGATTTCATTCTTTTAAGGAAAGATTCAGCGGAGGTGTTCCAAAACATCTGATAGGTATTTGGAATAAATAAACTTTGAAAGTTTTCTTTTGTAAAACCTTCTGTTCCAATTATTTGATTGTTATTGAATAGATTAATTAGGGTAATGGAATCTGGCTCAATAAAAGTTGATACTTTTGCAGCTACATTTTCTGGCATTCTTTCAGTAGTTAAAATAACATTAACCGCTTCCTGATCACCAGCTCTTAGTTTTCTAATCAATTGAATTAGATTAGTGCCTTTATTTATTTTATAAATGCCTGACTTAACTTTACCGTCCTTAAAATTCATTCGTCGGGATAAAATGGAAAATATTTGGGTGTTTGATAATATTCCTTCCCCAGTTAAAATTTGCGATAAACCATTGAAATCCGTACCTGTTGGAATTTTTATCGTTTTACTTTGGAATGTTCCTGGCAAAACAGGGCTATAAATCAATTGGTAGAGCGTAAATAAACCACAGAACGACAATACAAGGAGTGAAATCCAAATGAAATAATTTTTTTTAATCATTTAGTGAAAATTTTAGCGCAATTTAACCATAATGGTTTAGTATTGAAACCATTTAAATCGATTTATTTTTAATCTTTATATAACTTTGTTCCTATGAAAAATCCATTGTTAATATTATATCTTTTTATATCTGTTTGGGGTTGTGAGACTTCCTTTGAAACAGAAGCAGCAGAAAAGGAAATTCCGGTTGTTTACGGAATTTTAAATATAAATGAAGCGAAACAATATATCAGAATTGAGCGGGCTTTTCTTTCAAATGGAAAAAATGTGTTTGAACTGGCAAAAGATCCTGAAATGCTATATTATAAATCAGGGAAGGCTTTTTTATCAGTTCCAGGATCTGGAAAATTAATTGAGGGAAAAAAAATAAACGCTGACGACATTGGATATATCAGAGAGGATGGCATTTTTGCTAAATCGCCGAATATTTTGTACGAATTTTCAACAAATGATTGGAAAGCAAATCCTCCTTCAAAAGTTGTTTTTACATTTGATTCGCCGTCCCTTCCAGATCAGGTTACCTCCGAGGTATCAGTTTTGAAGGAATTACAATTAAGAGAAGGAGTGCCTTCCATTCCTTTAAATCTTGGTTATGATAGAGTGGTAACTATTGGTTGGAATAACTCAGCGGAAGCAAAAGTTTTTGATTTAAAAATGAGGATTAATTTTCAGGAGAAAAATAATCAAACCAATGGTTTATTCATAAATAAAACATTAGATTGGGTACTTAAAAATAATATTGAAGTTGGTTCCGACCCATTGAAAGGTAATTTTTCTTTTAAAGGTATAGATTTTTTTAAGTATTTGGCAAATTCATTAAGTAATTCTCCCAATATTCAAAGATATATGATATCTGTGGATTTAGTTTTAACTGCAGGTGGAAATGAATTTAAAGAAATTTTAAACTTAAATCAGGCAAATTTTGGTCTGACGAGCTCAAACAATATCCCCAGATATAACAATATTGTCAATGGAACTGGCTTTTTATCCTCCAGAATTCAAATCCTAAGACCTGACATTTCTTTATCATCAGGAACCCTGGATTCCCTTAAAAACGGTATTTACACAAAAACTTTACAATTCAAATAATGCCAAATTGTCAGTTAATCACTTAATAAATTGCATGCTAAATGCTTTTTATGGTCAAAAACTGACTATTAGTGACAAAAAAGACAGTTTCATTTAAATGGCATATAGCTTGATAAGTGAAAGTGATTGTAAAACACTTGAAAAATTTAAAAAACAAATTATCATGGGTAAAATTATCGGAATTGACCTCGGTACCACAAATTCTTGTGTGTCAGTTATGGAAGGAAACGAACCGGTGGTTATTCCAAATGAGGAGGGAAGAAGAACTACACCGTCAGTCGTTGCTTTTATGGATAGTGGAGAGAGAAAAATTGGTGATCCGGCAAAACGTCAGGCAATTACAAATCCGCAAAGAACCATAGCTTCTATCAAAAGGTTTATGGGACGCCGTTTTTCAGAGTCAGCTAAAGACATAAGCGCTTCCCCTTATAAAGTAATTAAGGGAGATAATGACACGATAAAGGTGGATATAGATGGACGCTTTTATACCGCACAAGAAATTTCTGCCATGGTTCTTCAGAAAATGAAAAAGGTGGCTGAGGATTATCTTGGACAGGAAGTAACAGAGGCCGTCGTTACAGTTCCTGCTTATTTTAATGATTCTCAGCGTCAGGCTACCAAAGAGGCAGGTGAAATAGCAGGATTAACAATCAGAAGGATTATCAATGAGCCAACAGCGGCAGCCCTTGCTTATGGTTTAGATAAGCGGAACAAAGAAATGACTATTGCCGTATATGATTTAGGTGGGGGTACTTTTGATATTTCAATTCTGGATCTTGGTGATGGCGTATTTGAAGTTAAATCAACAAATGGAGATACCCATCTTGGAGGTGACGATTTTGACCAGGTAATCATTGACTTGCTTGCCAATACTTTTAAGGACCAGGAAAATATGGACTTAAGAAAGGATCCTATTGCTCTTCAAAGATTAAAAGATGCTGCTGAAAAAGCTAAAATTGAACTTTCTTCCTCATCAGAAACTGAAATTAATCTACCTTACATTACGGCGATGGATGGTGTTCCTAAACACCTGGTTACTAAACTTTCCAGAGCCAAATTTGAGCAGATGATTGATCCGCTTGTTGAAAGAAGTCTTGAACCTTGTAGAAAAGCATTAGCAGATTCTGGGTTATCTCTTTCTCAGATTTCAGAGGTTATTCTGGTCGGAGGTTCTACAAGAATTCCCAAAATTCAACAGGCAGTAGAAAATTTCTTTGGAAAAAAACCAAATAAGGGAGTTAATCCTGACGAAGTGGTTGCCGTGGGTGCTTCCATACAAGGCGGAGTTCTGAGTGGTGATGTTCAGGATGTTCTTTTACTTGACGTAACACCGCTTTCTTTAGGTATTGAAACAATGGGAGGTGTTTATGATGTAGTTATTGAAGCTAACTGTACTATTCCAACAAAAAAGTCCAAAGTGTATTCTACAGCCGCTGATAATCAGCCAAGTGTAGAAATACATGTTTTGCAAGGGGAGAGGCCAATGGCTAAAGATAATAGACCGATAGGTAAGTTTATTCTTGATGGTATTCCTCCTTCACCTCGCGGTGTGCCTCAGATTGAAGTGTCATTTGATATCGATGCTAATGGTATTCTGAGTGTTAGTGCAAAGGATAAAGGAACCGGGAAAGAACAATCTATCAGAATTGAAGCTTCTACCGGTTTGTCTAAAGAGGAAGTGGAAAGAATGAAAGCTGAGGCCGCTGCAAATTCTGAATCAGATAAACTGGCACGCGAAAAGGTTGAAAAACTTAATGAGGCTGATAATCTAATTTTCCAGACTGATAAGCAACTAAAGGAAATTGGTGATAAAGTTCCCGCTGATAAAAAGGAAGCACTGGAAACGGCACTGAATGAATTAAGAGAAGCTCACAGATCACAGGATATACCGACAATTGATGCTGCAATTTCAAAAATGAATACTATCTGGCAAGCAGCAACACAGGAAATGTATCAGGGTGGTCAGGCAGGAGATCCATCAATGGGACAAAATCCAAATACTGAAAATTCCTCCGGTGGAAATAATAATGCAGGCGATGTGACAGATGTAGAATATGAAGAGGTTAATGATAAAAAATAATTAAGTTGTTATATATTAATAAATGGGCTCATTCCTGAATGAGCCCGTTTATTTTTTCCCAGATTTCCAGGTTTTTATCTTGTTTTTTCAAATCACCTAATTCTTTAACCGGGACCAGTTTAAATTCACTTAGAAAATTCAATTCTCTGGCGTAATAAAAGGGGATATTTTTCTGGATACCTGTCAACTTGCCATTCTTGAAAACGGGAGCACCTGACATACCTGGAACACGCCAGTATCTCCTATCTTCAAATTGATTTTTTGAAATATTTTGGACTATCTTCAAAGAACCGTTTCCAGCTAAAATTGTATCTTGCTGATTCCAAACTGGTAATTTATCAGCTCCTTCCTTAATTGATAGTAATTTGATATTTCGAATGGATAAGGTAATTTGATTTAATTGATCGGGATGTTCCATTAAAAATTGAGCCGCTCTAAAATAATCCTTTTGAAAAGATAATGTCAATTCCAGTACAATTTCGGGAATGAAGGAATTGGGTAATAAAGATAAGGTCATAAATAACCTGGCAGCTAATCCTGCAGTCTCAACCTCTTTATTTTCAGATTTTAGTATGGCTGTCTTTTTTTCAATAATGAATGGATTGTTTTCTAATTCAGAAAATGTTGCTGCTCTATTTCTGGCATAAAGATGATCGGTCCACTGTTGAATGCAAAATGTAATGGCCTTGTTCAGAGAACGTTTATTGAGTTCATCAATATCTGATTTTGAAATATCAACCAAATAATATTTATTAGCATTTTTTAGATCTTTAAGTTTGTTAACAGACAAATCGACCGGTTTAATGATATGTAAGCTATTGATACTATTCATGAATGAATCCCTTTGATAGATCCAGCGGGGATAAAGTATCCAGTCAATATAATTTGTAATCTGATCCGAATAATAAGCCGTTTCACAAGGATAACCAATGGAAACGGTATTTGTGGAATTAATTAAAATAGGATGTATTTCAGATTGAAAATCATTTGGTAATGAAACCTGAAAAATAACCCAATCCATATTTTCATACAGAATACGTTGGAATTTAAACGTATCTTTTTTATTATCTGAGCTAATTGATGACGTTGAATCTAAGTAGTGCCAGTTATTTGAAATAATGGGATTTAGAATAACTTTTTCACCGTTAATGGTATCAAAATCAAGACAATCATTTAAGGTCCATACAAAAGGAGTTCCCGGAAAAAGATACCCTGTACATGAATTTCCAATTTTAACAATATCGCGAAATGAAACGAATAAGGTGTCTTTATTTTCACCCAACCGTATTTTAGCAGATAAATCAAATGATAGAAAAAAGAAGAATATAGTGGTAATAAAGAATTTATTCCTAAAGTTTACCCTGCATTTCATAAATAGGCTTTATTGAAACGCCGAAAACTTTTGTAAATCCAAATAAAACAGAAAGATAGCATAGATCTCCAATAAGGGTGTTTTGGAAAAATGGAATACCTGCTGCATAAGATGCCATTAATCCAGAAAAATTTTGTGAATACATTGGATTATTAATCCAGCAGGCAAAATTTGTAACCAGAAAAAAAAGAGTTGCCGTTAAAAATCCAGTCAGTACTAATCTGGGTAAAGAAAATGTACGCAAAACCAGCCAGCCAATAAGTGGCATTAACAAAAATGTTCCATAGACCCAAAAGGAGCCAAAAAACTTGAATCCAGCGTAGAATTCAGGGTATTGATAGGGATAAATGATATTGTTAATAAACAGATCACTTAACCACATCGACAGTAATGGAACTGCAAAGGACCAGATTTTTTTACCCAGAAAATAACTTCCGAATATAGCTATACCGCCAACTGGAGTGAAGTTATGAGGATGAGGAATTACTCTACTAAACGCCGCAAAGAGGATAAGACCTATAACCAATTTAACTGTATGCTGCTTATTATGCTCCATTACTGATCATGTTAATTAAAGTGTAAAATTAAAAAGTTTTACTTATTTTGGGTTTTTATTTCTAACTTCTTATCGTTAAAACTCAGACCATGAAAAAAGGTTTCATAATTACTTGCCTTTTGTTTTGTTTAAGCCATTTGATAATGGCACAACCAGAACGATGGCAACAACATGTGCAATATAAGATGAATATTGATTTTGATATAAAAAAACATCAATTTAATGGTAACCAAATTATTAAATATACAAATAATTCTCCGGACACTTTATACAGGGTTTTCTATCACCTATATTTTAATGCTTTTCAACCAGGAAGTATGATGGATGTACGTTCCAGAACCATTTCAGATCCTGATCCCAGGGTTGGTGATCGAATTTTTAATCTGAATCAGGATGAAATTGGCTATCATAAAATTTCTTCTTTAAAACAGGATGGATTACCTCTAAATTTTGAAATGGTGGAAACGATACTGGAAGTCAAATTGGCAAAACCTATTTTACCAGGTAAATCATCCACCTTTGAGATGGTTTTTTCCAGTCAGGTTCCCATTCAAATTAGACGTTCAGGAAGAAATAATTCAGAAGGCATTGATTATTCCATGGCGCAATGGTATCCAAAACTTTGCGAATATGATTACCAGGGTTGGCACGCAAATCCATATATCGGAAGAGAGTTTTATGGGGTCTGGGGTGATTTTGATGTAACACTAAATATAGATGCCAGTTATATGGTAGGTGGAACAGGTTATCTTCAAAATGCAGATCAGATAGGAAAAGGTTATACAAAAAATGAAGTAACGCCAAAACCAGATAAAAATGGTAAGCTTTCCTGGCATTTTATCGCACCCAATGTGCATGATTTTTTATGGGCAGCCGATCCGGACTATGTTCATACTACCTTCCAACGGCCAGATGGGTTAACCTTGAATTTTTATTATCAACCTAATGATAAAACAAAAGAAAACTGGGAGGCACTGCCTGCCATCATGGATAAAGCCTTTGACTATATAAACAAGAATTTTGGAAAATATGATTATAAGCAATACTCTTTTATTCAGGGTGGTGATGGAGGTATGGAATATCCAATGGCTACTCTTATAACAGGGGAGCGAAATATTGGCAGTCTGGTTGGGGTAGCCGTTCATGAGTTAATGCATAGCTGGTATCAGATGATGTTGGCAACAAATGAAAGTTTATATGCCTGGATGGATGAAGGATTTACCTCTTATGCCAGCTCAAGAGTCATGCAGCATTTATTAGAAACTAAAGTATTAAAACAGGGTAGGGTAGCTGCTAATCCTCAGGCGGGTAATTATGCAGGTTATTTTAATCTGGCAAAATCAGGTTTCGAGGAACCATTAACGACACATTCTGATCATTATCAAACTAACCGTGCTTATGGATTAGCTGCCTATTCCAAAGGTGCTGTATTTCTTGGACAATTAGAATATGTGTTGGGTAAGCCTGCTTTTGATGAGGCTTTACTTAAATATTTTTATACCTGGAAAGGTAAACATCCAAATGTTAATGACTTTATCAGGGTATTCGAAAAAACATCTAATTTAGAATTAGACTGGTATAAGGAGTATTTTTATCATACTACCTATACGGTTGATTATGCTGTAAACAACGTTTCTACATCTACAGAGAATAAAACGATTGTACAATTGGAAAGAAAGGGTAAAGTTCCAATGCCTGTCGATGTGGTAATTACTAAAAAAGATGGATCCAAATTAGGTTATACCATTCCCCTTCAAATAATGAGAGGCGCAAAAGGAGCCGATCTGGATTCTATTAACTGGAACATAGCTATTGACTGGCCTTGGACAAATACGCAGTACTCTTTGATTATTCCATTGAAATCAGAGGAAATAATTTCTATCGAAATTGATCCATCTGAAAGAATGGCAGATATTGAAAAGGGAAATAATAGCTGGAATAATCCTGTTCATGCAAAATAATCAATAATACCGCTGACTTACGCTAAATGAGGGTTTTACAATTAAGTAAAAAAGTTCCCTATCCGGTAAAAGATGGTGAGTCAATGGCTGTTTGTTCGCTGGCTGACTCATTATCTTTAAATGGTGCTTCCGTCGATTTATTAGCAATGAATACACAGAAACATCAGCTTACAGGTGAATTGGAAAATAATCTGCTTCCAATGTACCATTCTTTGTCTATGGTTGGTATAAATACAAACATTCATTTATTTTCCTTTATTTCCAATTTATTTTCACCATATCCATATCAGTTGGCTAGATTTGTCAAGCAATCTTTTACATGTAAATTAATTGAATGTCTGTCAACTATTGATTTTGATTATATTTTCCTGGAAACGATCTATCTGACACCTTATGTGCCTGTAATTAAAAAATATTCGAAGGCTAAAATTGTCTTAAGAACCCATAATGTAGAACATGAAATCTGGGGTCGTCTGTATAAAGGTGCATCATGGAGTTTTTATAAAATGATTTATAAATTATTGAGTTATCAGATTTATAAATATGAAGCTTACCAACTAAGGCATATTGATTTATTGATATCCATTTCTGAAAGAGATTATGTTGCTTTCAGGAAATTCTACCCCCATGTTAATGGTATGGTGATGCCAATAACCATGGCAAGTGCGTATGATGAAACTACTGCTATTCTTACTAAAAGGGAAATAACTTTATTCTTTATTGGATCTCTTGACTGGAAGCCCAATCAGGAGGGTTTATCGTGGTTCCTGGATAAAGTATGGCCTTTGTTGATAGCAGAAGATTCAGGAATAAAATTATACGTAGCGGGTCGGAATATGCCGGACAAAATCAAACAGCTTAAAGTTCCAGGCGTTACCTTTGTTGGTGAAGTTGAAGATGCAGTTGAATTTGTCAGACAACATGACATTTGTATAGTACCTTTACTTTCCGGAAGTGGTATGAGAGCAAAAATTATTGAGTCCATGGCATTAGGTAAAGTTGTAGTAACTACTTCTATGGGATTAGAGGGAATCGATGCGACACCCGATATTGATGTATGTATTGCCGATTCACCGGATTTATTTTCTTACCATATACTTCAGTTAAGGATGGACAGTAATAAAATGAAAAAAATAGGATTTAATGCAAGAAACACAATAAAAAATAATTATGACAGTGGAAAAATGGGTTATAAATTAATGGATTTTTTAAATCATTCCAATTGATTAAACTGGTTATCTCCCTGCTGGTTATTTCCATTTTACTATTAGGTTATTCCTATATTTTATTTCCCTTCATTATAAAATTACTGGCCATAAATAAAAAACAGGCTTTTGATCAAAAAAATTTTCCAGAAGTGGCCGTTATTATGTCTGCTTTTCAGGAAGAATTGGTAATCAGAAAAAAAATACTAAGCCTTAAACGTCAGCGTTATCCAATTGATTTGATAACTATCTGGATTGGCTCAGACGGAAGCACAGATAATACCAATTTAATTATTAAGGAAGAATGCGAGGGATTACCTCATTTTAGAACCTTTTATTTTGAAAAGAGAAGAGGGAAACCAATGGTCATAAATGACCTGGTTGAAAAAGCTAAAATGTTTTTTGCCGACGAAAATTTCATTTTAATCCTTACCGATGCTAATGTAATGTTTAAGGATGATTTAGTGCTCAATCTTGTTAAGCCATTTATACAGCCAGGAATAAATCTCGTTGATTCAATCATTTATCCATTAAATCATATTGAAAAAGGAATTTCTTTTTCGGAAAACTTTTATTTAGTTAGGGAGTCTGAATTAAAAATAAATGAAGGCCGATGGGCTGGACTTACAATGGGAGCATCAGGAGGCTGTTATGCTATAAGGTCAACAATTTTTGAATCTGTTCCGGAAAATTTTATGGTTGACGACTTTTTTATTTCATTCAATGTGTTGTTAAAGGGTGGCAAAGCCATTTTGTACAAGAATGCCATCTGCTATGAGGAAGTTTCTTCCTCAATAATGGCTGAATTTAGAAGGAGAAGAAGAATTTCGTCAGGTAATTTTCAAAATCTCTCTTTTTTTATTTCTAAATTTTCCATGAAACAATTTAAATTATGGTTTGTTTTCTTCTCACATAAGGTGATTAGGTGGTTTGGTCCGACATTACTGTTGACGATATTTTTCTCGATTATTTATCTTTCTTTATGTTCTGTATTGTTTGCCCGATATTTCATTTATATAGGATTCATTTTTTGTAGTCTGTTACTTTCAGATTTATATTTAGAAAACAAAAACATACATTTACCAATGCTTAGAGGGGTAAGATATTTTGTAGTAATAAATGCAGCTATGTTTACAGGCTGTTTTGATTTTTTAAAAGGAATAAAAAATAATGTCTGGGAACCAACCAAACGAAACCAATAACTTTCAACTAGACGGGGTTGAGGATGCTATTGCTGATATACGTGCAGGTAAAGTAATTATTGTGGTGGATGATGAAGACCGCGAAAATGAAGGTGATTTCATTTGTGCTGCTGAGGTAGTTACACCTGAAATTATTAATTTTATGGCTACCCATGGCCGGGGATTGATTTGTGCTCCTTTAGATGAAAGGAGGGTGGAGGAACTGGAGCTTAATATGATGGTTTCTAATAATACTGCTTTGCATGAAACAGCATTCACAGTCTCCATTGATTTGATTGGATACGATTGTTCTACAGGTATTTCTGCTTATGACAGAGCTACAGGTATTAAAAAATTAACAGATCCGTCAATCGTTGCAAAAGATTATGCAAGACCTGGACATATTTTTCCCTTGAAAGCAAGGCAAGGTGGGGTATTAAGAAGGACCGGGCATACAGAGGCTGCTATTGATCTCGCCAGATTAGCAGGATTTTATCCGGCAGGTGTATTGGTTGAAATTCTCAATCAGGACGGTACCATGGCAAGATTACCCCAATTATTTGATATAGCGCGTAAATTTAACCTTAAAATATTAGCCATCAGGGATTTAGTGGCTTACAGGTTAAAAATGGAAAGTCTGATTAAAAAGGAACTTACATTTCCATTAAAATCTCCTTATGGTTTATTTCAGGTCCATGCCTTCACTCAGATTAATTCAGCCGATATTCATTTAGCTATAACCATGGGAGATTGGACTCTTGATGAATCAGTTTTAGTGAGAGTACACTCCTCTATGGCACCAAATGATATTTTTTCCTCCTTGTTTACTGATAATGCCGGGTTGATTAATAAATCAATGAAGCAGATTGCCGCAGCCGGGAAAGGGGTCTTTTTATTTATGAGACCAGGATTAAAATCTGAAGATGATTTGTTAGCAGAATTAAGGTTTTTTGCAAATCAACCAAATAGTTTGGGTGAAAATCTTTGGAAACAAGAAATGAATCCCAGAGAATTTGGTGTTGGAGCTCAGATTTTAAAAGATTTAGGCGTTTCCAAAATAAAATTGCTAACCAATAATCCTAAAAAGAGAGTGGCGCTGGATGGTTATGGTTTAGAAATAGTTGAGAATATTGAAATTTCAAATTAAAATTTCGGGCAAAAATTATCGTCGTTATTATATCTACCCATATAGGTAATGGTCAGTTCAAGGGCGTTCTTTTTTCCTGGTATGGAATTGAACTGACTTGATAAACCGATATCGTAACTAAATCCAATCAACAACTCATTTAGTTCTAATCCCAGGAGGATGACTAGTGACTCCATTCCAGGTTTGTTTCCCTGGATTATAGTAGGCCTCAAAGATGAACCAAGACGCAAGGAAGTATTATTTACATCATTTAAAATTGACCTGATATTAAACCCGCCCATTCCTGTTATATGACTTCCTTGTTTTTGAGCAAGAAATCTCGGGTGTATTTGAAGTTTATCATTTATCGGGATTTGAAATCCACCATGAATGGTATATTTCATTTGTAATGGCCGATTATTATTCAGCGAGACAAATAATATATCTTTCTGATAAAAGCTTTGATTTGGTTTATTGAAATGGGATAGTGATCCACCTAAAAATCCACCAAATTGATTTGGCGTCATAAAGGAATATTGTATCCCGGTCGTTAAATCCGGGAATGCAAAATTATTGGCAGGAAGAATTTCAGATGTCGGATCATTATAGGCATCTGTTCCATTAAACTGATCTTCAAAAGTTAAATTACTATAACCAACACTTTTCTGGACGATTCCCATTTGAAATCCAACGTTTATAAATTGATTATTCGTTGGGTCTAAGTTTTTATGGAACGCACCTGAAACATAAATATTTTGAGTATTCCATCCAATAGCCTGGTTTTTATCCTGCATAAACATGACACCAACTCCGGCAGCATCGTTTAATAATTTTCCATCAAACCGAAGAGGAAGTCTCAGATCAAAACTGCTTGATATAGAAATAAATGGTTCATTAAATAAGGCATTACCCTGATTCCTGTGCGCAAGTATGGCTCTATAACTTCCTTCAAAACTACCACTCAAACTAGGATTTAAATAAACTGGCAGATTATTGTATTGGGAAAAATTTGCATCCTGACTTATTAAAAAGAAAGAAATTAAACAAAATACGCTTGTTAAAGAGAAAGCTTTAAGTACTGCCTGCATGAAATGTTATTGAAAAGCGCTAAAATAATGTTTAATTTTAATATTTGCATAACGGTAAAAATATAACTTTTAGTATTTTTGACCCATCATGTTACAACTTTCAGAAAATAAGAATCTTAACGGAATAATAGAATACGGTATCTGCCCGCTTAGCGTAATTCCTATTCGTGTATCCCCTTCTCACAGAAGTGAGCTTATTTCTCAAATGCTTTTTGGAGAAATGGCAGAAATCCTTGAGGCAAAAGGAAAACACTGGTTAAGAATTATTTGTGAATCAGACGGTTTTATTGGTTGGGTTGAAAGAGATCAGATTCTTTCTATTTCTGAAAACAATTACTTAAAATACAAGAATAATTTTGCTTTTAGCCTGGAAATGATGCAACCAGCCATTGGAGTTGATTCATTTATTTCAGTTACAATGGGGGCAAGATTACCCGAATATGATGGATTAAGATTTTCATTGAATAAATTAAAATATTCCTTTGGCGGACAAGCGATACCGAATGATAAGCTTAAAGCAACACCGGAAATGATTGTGAAATTAGCCAGAAAATATTTGAATACCCCTTATTTGTGGGGGGGGCGTTCCCCGCTGGGCATTGATAGTTCTGGTCTGGTTCAGATTGTTTATCAAATGGCGGGGATTTCTATTCCCCGTGATCCTCAGGAACAAGTAAAATGTGGAACTTCAATTGAATTTATAGAGTTGGCTCAACCAGGGGATATTGCTTTTTTTGAAAACAGATATGGAAAAATTATACACTCAGGCATTATCCTTTCAGATAATCAACTTCTTCATTCATTGGGTCAGGTAAAAATTGATGTTATGGACCATTATGGAGTCTTTGATTTAAATAAAAATCTATATTTGAAATCTTTACGAATCATAAAAAGATTGTTACCGACGATAAATGTAAAATCAGAAAGTTATCTAGCCAAAGAAAATTCAATTTCAAATACCGAACAGCTTTCACTCAACATGACTTATTAATTATAATGTTTCTATTCATAATTATCTGTCGCGTAAAAATATAATTGCCCGGTTTTTTCCAATATTTGCTGGCCTGACATTTTTATATAATGATAACAAATCCATGATCCGGGGTTTAGATTTATTTCAACTGTCCAGGTTCCGTTATTACTCCATAAACAAGCTACTTTTTCATCAAAATTCCTTTCTTGATTCGCATTGTGTTTATTTTCAACAAAATAAACTGATTCACCTGGCAGAGTATTTAGTTTAGCCGTTTCTAACAGATATGAAATTACCTTTTTTTCCTCATTCACTGCAGATGATAACCAAAAGATTTCATAAGGAGGAATAAAGATAAAATCACCTGAAAAAATCATTTTTTGATGAGTTATTAATTCCAGAAAACACGAATGATCCCAGAAAGCGGGTAAATCTCTTTTTGATAAACGCGCATATTTATTACTAAAATTTGAGACCAGTAATACCTTTTCATTCTGATAGTCCTTTTCAACACAAAAAAGACTATCGTTATTGACTTTAATTATTTTCTCTTCTGATAGTCCATGAAGACATTTAATTTTCTTTCTCTGAACTGAAAGATTTGATATCAACGAAAAAAGTTTGTTTTCTATGGTGTTTTCATGATTTCTAAAGGAGGCTTTTTCCCAATCCATTTTCGGCCGGTGTAACCATCTGTTATCTTCTCTTTTATCTTCCTCTTTGAGGTATTCAAAATTATTTAATTGGCCTATTTCATCCCCAGCATATACCAGTGGAATTCCTTTCATGAAAAATAAAATACCATGTAATAATTTGAAACGACTACAAGCTAAAGAAAGCTCTTCCTTTTTATTTTCAATTAAAGCTTTTTGAATACCTATTAATGCTGCAGTGCTCCCAGAAATTCTGGATTCTCCATTAGATTTATCTATTTGAAATTCATATCCTTGGGCAAAACTATTTTTCCATCTTCCTGTATAAAACGCAGAACAAAACATTCGCGTTTCGTGGCCATTCTGCCCAACATCAGAGGCATTTTGGTCTGAAATACCCCATCCTATGTCATCATGACATCTAATATAATTTATCCAGGTGGAAGATGCTGGGATTTTAGGTAGTTTACTGAGCGTAGTCCTTAGTAAATGCGTATTTTCACAGGCTATAGCATGCCAAAGATGATTCATCAGGGTTGCATTATATCCAATTTCACAAGCCTTGCCTTCGTAACCACCTGATCCAAGATATCTTATTATATCATTAGGTGCAACAATTGCTTCTGATTTAAACAATACCCCTGGTGCAACCAGATGTATTAAATATTTATATGCGACCAAAAGCATGACTGCCTCCTCCTGATTTTGACAATTAGCACCCATTTTTTTCCACAGAAAGGGTACCGCATCAAGTCGTAATACATCCACACCCAGGTTCGCTAAAAATAACATTTCACCCAGCATAGCATTGAATACATCAGGATTGCTATAATTTAAATCCCATTGATATTCATTAAATGTTGTCCAAACCCATTTGTCAATTTTTTCCTGATAGGTAAAATTTCCAGGCGCAAAATCCGGAAAGACTTCGGGTAAATTTTTTTCATACTCATCTGGTATGTTTCTATCAGCATACAGGTAATAATAGGCTGAAAATTCCTGATCGCCCCTTAACACACTTTGTGCCCATCGATGTTCTTTGGCAGTATGATTCATCACAAAATCTATAGCAACAATCTGATCATTTTGGTGCATTTTTTCAATAAGATCAATTAAATCCTGATTATTACCAAGGCATGGATTAACCTTGCGAAAATTCCTGACTGCATAACCCCCGTCGGCCTGGCCTTCTCTTGGTTCCAGCAGTGGCATTAGATGTATATAATTTATACCAAGTTCAGTTAAATAAGATAAATGGGCTTCAATGTTTTTGATATTTCCGGCATATAAATCTACGTAAAACATGGTAGCAACCCATTTAGGGTCCAGATGCCAGTGTTTATCAAGCTCCCTTTTTTTATCCATTTCTTTTAAGGAATCCTTTCTGTTTGAAAAAGCTTCATTAATGGTTTGTGACAATTCAAAAAGATCATTTTCAGTAGATCCGGGATACAAGGTTCTATAAATATAAAGGAAATCAGGCCAAAATTCTTTTGCTTTTTCCTGTAAAACCGGGCTTAAATTTTTAATCATAGGTTTCTAAAATTCATAATTCTTGTACAAATTACAATTTATTACAGGTTTGAACAAATGTCTCAGTCTTCATCATTGAAAAAAAAAAAATTTATATTTGTTTAAAAATGTCATACCGATTACCCGCGGAGTGGGAGAAGCAAGATGCAATTCAATTTACTTTTCCACATGAGGATTCAGACTGGAAAATTCATCTTGAAAGGGCTATTGAAGTGTTTGTATCTGCTATTAACGCTATTTTGCCATTTCAAAAGGTCATTGTAGTAACCAGAAATATTCAACAAACCCAGTTCTTTTTTAAGGATGATTTATCCCCAAACCTGCATTTTTTTGAAATCGATAGTGATGACACCTGGGCAAGGGATCACGGAGGTATTACCGTAACTTCTGGTCAATTAACAAAAATTCTTGATTTTACCTTTAATGGCTGGGGAATGAAGTTCAATGCTGTTAAAGATGATTTGATTACTCAACATTTGTCCGAAAAAAAAACTTTTAAGGCACCTGTTGAGAAAATTAATTTTGTTTTAGAGGGCGGTGCTATTGAAACGGATGGATTAGGTACGCTAATAACTACAAGGCATTGTATGCAATCTCCTTACAGAAATCCGGGGTTCTCGGAAATTGATATCAATCATTTATTATCCGAAACTTTGGGTTGTACCAGAATTTTCTGGCTTAATCATGGATTTCTGGCAGGTGATGATACCGATTCTCATATCGATACTTTAGTCCGTTTTTGTAATCCATACACGCTTGCCTATGTAAGATGTACCGATGAAAATGATGAGCATTATGAAGAACTATGTAAAATGGAAAAGGAATTAGAAAAGCTGGTTGATTTTCAGGGAAATCCTTATAAACTAATTCCATTACCGTGGCCGGATGCTTGCTATGCTGATGATGGCCATAGATTACCAGCTACTTATGCCAATTTTTTGATCATTAATGGTGCAGTATTATTACCGATATATGGAGTTAAACAAGATAGGGAAGCCATAGAAATCCTGAAAGAGCTTTTTCCGGATAGACAAATTATCCCAATTTTATCGAGAGTACTCATTGAACAACATGGATCTTTACATTGCATAACCATGCAATATCCGGAAGGAACAATAAATCTATAACAAAGACAAATGAATAATCAGAGCATAAAAATTGGATTAATCCAGCATGCCTCCAGCATAAAGCCAGGGGAAAATTTAAAGGAGATTATCATCGAAATTAAGCGATTGGCAGAAAAAGGTGCTAATCTGATAACCTTGCAGGAACTTCACAATAGTATTTATTTCTGTCAGGCTGAAGATCCATCTTATTTTGATCTGGCAGAGCCTATTCCAGGCGCATCTACAGAAATTTTAGGCAAAGCGGCAAAAGAGAATGATGTGGTCATCGTTTCATCCCTGTTTGAAAAAAGGGCAGCCGGACTATTCCATAACACAGCTGTTATTTTTGAAAAGGATGGTACGATTGCAGGTAAATATAGAAAAATGCACATTCCTGATGATCCTGCTTATTATGAAAAATTTTATTTTACGCCCGGTGATATTGGTTTTGAACCGATTCAAACAAGTGTTGGAAAGCTGGGTGTTTTGGTTTGTTGGGATCAGTGGTATCCGGAAGCAGCCAGGCTTATGGCAATGAAAGGGGCAGAAATCTTGATTTATCCAACAGCAATAGGTTGGGAAAGTACAGATGCTGAAGCTGAGAAGCAAAGGCAATATGAAGCATGGTTTACTATTCAAAGAGCGCATGCCATTGCAAACGGATTACCTCTAATATCTATCAACCGATGTGGATTTGAACCAGACTGGACAGGTGTTACTAATGGAATTAACTTTTGGGGTCAAAGCTTTGTTTGTGGTCCACAGGGAGAAATTCTTTTTAAAGCTGAGGAAAATGCTACCGGAGGTTTTATAGTAGAAATTGATAAATCAAGAACTGAGGTGGTTCGACGGATGTGGCCTTTTTTTAGAGACCGCCGGATTGACTCCTATGCTGATTTGGTTAAAAGATACATTGATTAATGAGTATTTTACAAACTTTGGATCAGGTCATATTGCGAAATAATTTGAAAGTCTCCCGCTGTCTTTTTTATTAAAACAGCAGGTGTTTGTCTTGAAATCATCTTACTAAGCTGGGAAACGGTAGCATCTTCGCTTACCACAGGTAATGGAGGAGCCATAATCTCTCTGACAGATACCTGCTGGAGCGGATTTTCACTAAGCGCACTGATAACTTGCTGATCTCCGATGGTTCCCACCCATTCGTCATTTTCTCTAACTGGAAGTTGGGATATATCCAGTTTTCGCATCATTAATAATACTTCATGAATGGTTATATCAGGTGAAATACTAATGAAATCCCTGGTTTGTTTTTTAGCCAGGATATCCTTTGCTTTTAATTCCCCTTCCAGAAAACCACGCTCTCTCATCCATTCATCATTATAAATTTTTCCCACATATCTGCTCCCGTGGTCATGAATGATAACGACTACTACATCATGTTCTGTTAATTTATCTTTCATTTGCCAAAGACCTGCAACGGCTGAACCAGCAGAATATCCCAGTAACATTCCTTCTTCTTTAGCTATTTTTCTGGCCATTAAAGCACCGTCTTTATCAGAAACTTTTTCAAAATGGTCTATCAGACTAAAATCTACATTTTTAGGAAGTATATCTTCACCAATACCTTCAGTTATGTACGGATAAATTTCAGATTCATCAAAAATACCTGTTTCGTGGTATTTTTTAAAAACAGAACCATAAGTATCTATGCCCCAAACTTTTATATTATTATTTTTTTCTTTAAGAAATCGGGCCGTTCCGGAAATAGTGCCACCTGTTCCTACACCAGTTACAATATGAGTCACCTTACCTTCTGTTTGATCCCAGATTTCAGGACCGGTAGATTCATAATGTGCTTGTCGGTTGGAGAGATTATCATACTGATTGAACCAAAAGGAGTTGGGAATTTCTTTACTCAATCTTTGGGCTACGGAATAATAAGAACCCGGATCATCAGGATGAACGTTGGTTGGACAAACGATGACTTCGGCGCCAAGTGCCTTTAATAAATCTACTTTTTCTTTAGATTGTTTATCTGTCGTTGTAAAAATACATTTATAGCCTTTTACAGCAGCTGCAATCGCTAATCCCATTCCAGTATTGCCGGAAGTACATTCAATTATAGTACCTCCAGGTTTTATTTTCCCTGCTGATTCTGCATCCTGTAACATTTTTAATGCCATTCGGTCCTTTATTGAATTTCCCGGATTAAATGTTTCAACTTTTATTAAAACGGTAGCCCTTATATCAGGAATAATTTTCTTTATCTGAACTAAAGGCGTATTTCCAATCGTTTCCAAAATTGATTTACAGTATTTCATATCATTTATAATATTTGGCAGAAATAAAAAATTTAGCATCAATAAATCCAAGGTCCCTCGCTTCATTTTTGCTTAGTAAAAGTAAGATATCCAAAGGATATTTTCCGGGAGGAATTTTACCTATAACTTTAGCGCGAATTGTTTTTTTTGTCATGGGATTCATTATTTCTATAACTGTATGTTCCGGAATTTTGTTGGAAAGAACAAAAGCATAAGGGATTTTTTCGATGGGCGGCTCAAATGTATTGGCGGGACCTGAGATTAAAACTAATGTTTTCTTTACTTTTTCAAAAGGTAATATGGACGTGTCTTCAACGTTTATGACTACTTGTTTACCTGATTGAATAGGATAATATCCAATTAACAGTTTATTACCCTCTTTTATTAAATCACCCTGAATCTTATTAGCTGTTTTGATTTCGGCAGAATCTCTTGGAAAATATATTTTTAAAATTCTATAATTGGTATCCCCTTTTTTAATTTGATAATAAATTGGGAAGTAAAGATTTTTTTCATAGGATTTTAGTGGTGAGGGATTTTTAACATCCTTGAAGGAAATGGGGAATTTCTTGTTTTTGTTTTCATTTTTATTATCATAAAGGTAATATTGCCCATCCTGGTATGCAATGAAAGTACTATCCTTTATATTTGTAATAGGAAATACCGAACTTTGGCTGCTGGCTATTATGGTTGTAAATAAAGAAATGAATAAGATGAACAGGTGTTTACTTTTCAATTTTAATCAGTTTATAGAAAAAAATCTAAACGAATGAAAAAAAATATTATTATAATTCCGGCAAGATATAAATCAATCAGATTTCCTGGTAAACCACTGGCTCAGTTGGCAGGAAAATCAATGATACAATTTATTTATGACAGGATAAAGGATTATCCTTTTATTGATGAAATTATGGTAGCAACTGATGATGATAATATTTTAACCCATTGTATTGAAAATAAAATTCCCTGTACCTTAACAAGTGTAAACCATCAGAGTGGAACCGATCGTGTAGCTGAAGTAGCATTAAAATATCCTGAGCATTTCAATATCATTAATTTACAAGGTGATGAACCTTTTATTAAATCTTCAGATGTCTTAAAACTCATTGAAACCTTAGCTATCGCTCCAGATGGTATAGCTACATTGGCTTGTAAACTAAAAAATGTAAATCATCGAAAAAATCCGGATAGGGTAAAGGTAGTTTTTAACAAGAATATGGAAGCAATGTATTTTAGCAGATTTGGTATTCCATATCAGAAAAATGAAATGTCTGATGAGTATTTCCATCAGCATATAGGTATATATGGATTTAAAAACAAAAAACTCCAAATTTTAACCCGTTTATCAGCAGGAGGATATGAAATGTCGGAATCACTGGAGCAGCTTCGGTGGCTGGAAGCAGGTTATAAAATTAAAATGGGCATTGTTGAAGATACCTTATTCAGTGTCGATACCCCTGATGATTTACTGGAAGCAAACAAACTGATAAAAAATGAAAAAGTTTAACCACTTAATTCTGCCAGGATTTTCATTGGCCCTTGTTGGTATGGGCATCTCCATTTCTATCGAAGCCGGTTTCTTGAAATGGTCAGGTAAATCTGCCTGGGAATGGATATTACTTGGAACCCTGGGTTTAACTATTTTAAATACTGGTTTAAGCCTTTTTGGTGTAGCTATCCGAAAATCGATGGAAAAGAAAACACCTAAAGTGTAGGCAGTGATGCTGCAGAAAAACTGAATGGAAGCAGGGACTTAATGCTTTCGAGAAGGTAATAACTTCCTTCCTCTCCTTGAAAAATTATTTCTATGGGCGTATTTTGTATGGTTTCCATTTCCGCTAATACCTGCCGGCATGCACCACAAGGACTTACCATAACATTTTTTTTATCTGCTACGACTGCAATGGCAATAATTTTTTGAAAAGGTTCTTCAAAAGATAATTTGGCAACAGCATTTCTTTCTGCGCACATACATAATGGATAGGAAGCATTTTCAATATTTGTGCCAAGTATCTGGTTTCCATTATCTAATAAGATACATGCACCAACCCTGAATTTTGAATAAGGGGCGTAAGAATTATGAAATGCATGACTGGCAGAGTCCAAGATTTCTTTATATTTGTCAGGAACTTCACTAAGATTTTGAAATCTGGTGAGGTGGATCTTTACCGTTGTTTCCAATTTATTTACTTGTATTGTAAAGGTAGTAAAAATGAATAATATACTCATCATTGGTGCAGGACTTTCCTCCAGTGCACTTATAAAATATGTTTTAAAAAATGCGGATGCTAAAGGATGGCATGTTACTGTGGCAGATGCTGAACCTGTAAAAGCAGAAAAATTAATAGCCGGGCACTCAACAGCCATAGTAGCCTGGCTGGATGTAATGAAGGTGAATGACCGACGTGAATTGATAAGCAGGGCTGATGTTGTGGTCTCTCTGATTCCAGCTCACCTCCATCTTGAGGTGGCACATGATTGTATTAAATTAAAAAAACATTTAATTACAGCTTCTTATGTTTCTCAGGAGATGTACAGATTAGGTGATGAAGCCAGAGACAGAGAACTAATCTTTATGGGTGAAATGGGTCTTGATCCCGGCATTGATCACATGTCTGCCATGCGGTTAATCGATGGAATAAAGGAAGAGGGAGGACAAATCACCTCATTCCGATCTTATACAGGCGGTTTAATTTCACCCGAAAGTGATGATAATCCCTGGCACTATAAGTTTACATGGAATCCAAGGAATGTGGTACTCTCCGGACAAGGAACAGCCCAGTATATAGAAAACGGTAAACTAAAATATGTGCCTTATCACCGACTGTTCCGAGAAAAAAAATTGGTGAATATATTAAATGAAGGACCATTTGAGATGTATGCCAACAGGGATTCTCTTCTTTACATGGATGTGTATGGTTTATCAAATATACCTAATATTATCAGAGGGACATTAAGGGCGGTTGGTTTTTGTGAAGCCTGGGATGCCCTGATTCAAATAGGGCTGACAGATGCTGATTTTCCAATTCTTGATTCTGGAAATATTACCTACCACGAACTTTTAGATGCTTATGTAGATCAATATAATGGGGGAACCTTAAGGGAAAGAGTGGCTCAGTTACTTAATAAACCAGCTAATTCCCTGGTTATGGATCAGCTGGAATGGTTAGGCTTGTTTCGGAAAAAGAAGATAAAACATAATTTTGCTACGCCTGCTCTAATTCTTGAAAATTTACTCCGGGAGAAATGGGCATTGCAACCTGATGATAAGGATATGATAATAATGCAGCATGAGGTTGAATATAAAAAGGATGGTAAAAAATATCTAAAAGTTTCAAGTATGAAATTAACAGGGGAAAACAGTCAGGAAACAGCCATGTCAAAAACTGTAGGCTTACCTCTGGGCATATTTGTCAAGCTTGTCCTTGAGGGAAAAATTTCTTCCAGAGGCGTTCAAATACCAGTTATGAAAGAGGTATATGAGCCAGTTTTAAGAGAGTTGGAAAATGAATTTTCAGTCGTGTTTAATGAAAAAGTTATGGTCCAGTAATGTGGACGCCTATCAGGTTAATTCAGTTTTTTCAACTAAGCCGGCATGTCAGTCTGGTCTTTTATGCTTTTTTATTACCCACCCTTGGTTTTTTAAAAGGTGATATTGGTTCATTTGAACTATTACAGTTGCTGGCATTTACATTGAGTTTTTTTTGGATTTCCGGATTAATTCAAGGGTTAATGCAGATATATCCGAATTTAACGGACATAGAAAAAAAGAACTTAATTCAGATTGCCTTTTGGTTGTTTTTTACAATTACTATTTTTTTTGTTGCCATTATTTATCTGGGCCTATATCTTAGGGTTACATCATTTCAATTTTTGGGGCAAATTTCTTTTTTCCATATTTTTTTGGGTTATATGGTACTAAACACCCCAGCTCAAATACTGGAGTATGTCCTTTTTTTGGATAGTAATAAATGGCTAAAGACTTTTTGCCTTTTTTCATTTCCCATCCAAATTATATTTTTTTCCATTCCGCTGATTTTATTTCATAGCCTGACAATGGGGGTTTCAGGTCTTTTTTTATGGGCATTGGTCAGGTTTTTATTTTTTATTTTTCAATATGTAAAACGTCCTCTTTTCATCCCTCTTAAGCTAATTATTCATTGGATAAAATATGCTGTTCCTTTAGTTTTTTCCTCTTTGGTAGGAGGGTTAAGCACAGTTATAAATGCTGCTTTAGTGCAACATTATTTTAACGGAAATATGGCAATATTTGCTATTTATCGATATGGAGCCAGGGAATTGCCATTTGTAAACGGCTTATTTGAAGGTCTTGGTATTGGAATCATACCTGCTCTGGTATCAGATATTAAAACTGGTTTATTGACTTTAAGAGGGAATACCCTTAACCTGATTCATCTGGTTTTTCCACCTGCCATCTTAATGACCCTTTTTGTACATTATTGGTTTCCTTTAATTTTTACTAATCAATTTCAGGATAGTATTCCTATTTTTAAAATCTTTTTACTTCTGGTTTCCCTGAGGATAATTCCTACAAATCCGGTGTTGAACGCTTTGGGAAAATCTAATCAATTGGCAATAATCGGACTATCCGAACTTGTCATACATGTTTGTTGCAGTATGATAGGATTAAGATTATTTGGCCTTACTGGAATGGCTTTCGCGACTGTAATTGCCCACCTTTTTGAAAAAACAGCAGGGTTATTGATATTAGGAAGGCAGCATCATATTTCAGTGAATGATATTATACCTGTCCGGTGGTGGCTGTTTTATACATTACTTTTAGTTGGCAGTTATTTTATTAGCGGCTAATGAAGTATCTTTGGCCACATTTAAAATTAAACATATTGATATGTCAAGGATAATAATTATCGGAGCTGGTGGGGTAGGAAGGGTGGTTGCTTTCAAATGCGCTCAAAATCAAGATGTATTTACAGAAATTTTATTAGCAAGCCGGACGGTTTCCAAATGTAATCGAATTGCCGATGATATCAAAATTCAACTGGGATACAATACTATTTCAACGGCAAAAGTTGATGCTGACAGTGTCCCTGAACTTGTAAATCTAATAAATCATTTCAAACCTAAAATGATTATTAATGTAGCGCTTCCTTATCAGGATTTGACCATTATGGAAGCTTGTTTGCAAACAGGTGTTCATTATCTGGATACAGCAAATTATGAGCCTAAAGAGGAGGTCAAATTTGAATATAGCTGGCAATGGGCGTACAGGGAAAAGTTTAAACAGGCAAATTTAACCGCTATCCTGGGTTGTGGTTTTGATCCTGGAGTAACAGGTGTTTTTACGGCCTATGCTGCCAGGCATCATTTCGATGAAATAAATTATCTCGATATTATTGATGCGAATGCTGGAAGTCATGGAAAAGCATTTGCGACCAATTTTAACCCTGAAATTAACATTCGTGAGGTTACCCAGAAAGGTAAATACTGGGAAAATGGAAAATGGGTGTTAACTGAACCTCATGCCATAAAAATGGATATAAACTATCCTAATATTGGACCAAAGTCTTCCTATCTCATTTATCATGAAGAATTAGAATCCCTGGTCCAACATTTCCCTACCTTAAAAAGAGCCAGATTCTGGATGACGTTTAGTGAAGAATACCTGACCCATTTGCGGGTTATTCAAAATATTGGTATGGCAAATATTGAGCCTGTAATGTTTCAGGGTAGGGAAATAATTCCTCTTGAATTTTTAAAAGCAGTGCTACCTGATCCAGGCGATTTAGGAGAAAATTATACCGGACAAACAAGTATTGGGGTCAGAATCAGGGGTAAAAAAGACGGGAAATGGGTAAACTATTACATCTGGAATAATTGTCAGCATGCAGATGCTTTTAATGAAACTGGCACCCAGGGTGTATCATACACAACAGGTGTACCAGCAATGGTCGGGGCTAAAATGTTTTTAACCGGGCAATGGGCTAAAGCTGGCGTTTTTAATGTGGAAGAATTTAATCCGGATCCGTTCCTGAACGCTCTTGGTGATTCCGGCTTACCATGGCACGAACAATTAAATGGTGACTTAGAATTTGATTATCCGGAGTAATTTTTATTGACTTATATTAATTATGATTAATGTATATTACAGATTATCAGGTAATTCCTTCTCCTTCTTTTGTTCTTGACCTGGAAAGATTTGAAAATAATCTAATTTTATTGCAACAGGTTCAACAAGAAGCAGATGTAGAGATCATTCTTGCTTTAAAGGGTTTTTCCCTGTGGCATGTTTTTCCATTGGTAAAAAAATATCTGGCCGGGGCTACAGCCAGTTCACTTCACGAAGCCTTATTGATTTTTAATGAAATGGGATTAAAAGCACACACATATTCTCCCGCTTACATTCCCTCTGATTTTGAAATAATTAGCCAGCATAGTCATTATATAACCTTTAATTCATGTTCGGAATTTATCAGATATTTGCCCTTCATCTCTTCAGACAATGCACAATTTTCTGCGGGTTTAAGAGTAAATCCGGGTTATTCACCAGTAGATGTAGCGCTATATAATCCGGCATCAAATGGTTCCAGACTTGGGGTTACCCCTGACAGGCTGAGAGAAATCAAACAACTTCCTTGTCTTGAAGGTATTCATATTCACACTTTATGTGAATCAACTTCCTTTCATTTTCAAAAGTTAATGGAGACCGTTGATTTTCATTTTGGCGAAATATTACCCAATCTTAAATGGATAAATTTTGGAGGAGGTCATTTGATAACCAGAAGGGATTATGATGTACCACACCTTATTTCCATACTCAACCATTTTAAGGATAAATATCCTAATCTTAAAATTATTCTGGAGCCTGGCAGTGCAGTTGCCTGGGAAACAGGGGAATTGGTATCTACTGTGCTGGATATCGTTGAAAATAATGGGATTAAAACGGCAATACTTGATGTTTCATTTACAGCACACATGCCCGATACGCTTGAAATGCCTTACAGACCAAATGTGTTAAATGCTTCCTCAAATGCATCTTCAGCGTTTCCTTTTACTTACAGATTAGGTGGTGTGAGTTGCCTGGCAGGTGATTTTCTGGAAAATTATTTTTTTCCACAACCACTCCAAATCGGGCAAAAATTGATTTTTCTGGATATGATGCATTATACGATGGTCAAAACAACGCAGTTTAATGGGGTTGCTCATCCTGAAATTGGCTTCTGGTCTAAAAAGAACGGATTTACCTCATGGAGAAAATTTGATTATCTGGATTTTAAAAACAGGTTGGGATAATTCATATGTTGAATGGTAATGATTTATATCAACACATAAGAAATAATCTGAATAGCTCCTTTGATGACATAGAAAAAAAAGCCATTTGTAAAGCTATATTGTTTGATCTGGCAAATTTTAAAATGCCTTGGGCGCTTGAAACATCGATTACAACGATTTTAATTGAAAGGGTAAATGATGCTATTTTAAGGATAAATAATGGAGAGCCAACTCAATATGTATGTGGGTTAGCTCCGTTTCGACATCATCTTTTTTGTGTAAATCGTAATGTTCTTATCCCGAGACCAGAAACGGAGGAATTGGTTTCCCTGGTACTGGAAAACTTACCCAAATTGCCACCTGGGAAGGGGCTGGATATTGGAACGGGATCATGCGCTATTGCAGTTGCCATTTCAATAGAAGGTTACAGGGAAATGGATGCGTTGGATAAAAGCGAGGAAGCGCTTCTGGTAGCTAAAAAAAATATTAAAAAATTTGGTGCTGCGGTTAAATTGATCCGTGCTGATATTTTGGAAAATTCCCTGGATCAAAATTATTCATTTATAGTAAGCAATCCGCCATATATCCCTTTTGGGGAACAAAAGGAAATCTCATGGAATGTTTTACATTTTGAACCTGAAATGGCCCTTTTTGTGCCAGATCATAATCCATTACTTTTTTATGAAAGAATAACTAATCTTGCAACCGCATTTTTAAATCCTGGGGGTGCCTTATTTTTTGAATGTCATTACAAATTTACCGAGCAGGTTTCTGATTTATTATTGGCTCACAAATTTTCGGATGTACAAATCAAAAAGGACTTAAGTGGTAAACAAAGAATGGTATTTGGGTTTTATAACTTATAAATGCCTTAATTTTCTTTAATTATTTTTAAGATTTCTATCAAAGCATTATTTAAAGATATTATAGCCTCTTGCATCTTCCATTTCCCTTTATCTCTGTCTTCAACATAATTTGAAACACTTCTGATAGACATGAAAGATATATTTTTTTTTAAACACACATAAAAAAAGGGAGCGCCTTCCATATTTTCAATGTTAATATCTGGAAATTTAGCTAACCATTGTTTAGCCCTTTCATTAGTGCCTGTAACGGTATTTAGGGTGATACCACTGGCAATAGGTAAAAATTTTACAAGGCTTGCATCTGGATTTTTTAGCATACCTGATGAAAAAGGGGACGCTTCAGGTTGCATAAGTTTTGTTTCAAATATTGAAGTAAATGATCCATTTTTTTCTTCAATTCCTAAATCTCCAAATCTCTCAGATTGAATATAATAAACATTTCCCAGCGATATATCTTTTTGATAGGAACCTCCAACACCCGCTTGTATAATTAAATCATAAAAATCCTCGTTCAATCTATTCATTAATTCAAACATGGTATTAAAGGCACCAACGCCTGCAATTAAAAGATTAATCTCATGGTTATTTGTTTTCCATTTTTCTTTGGATAAGATATTCCAATCGTTATTAAGAAAGGTAACAGTGGGTTCAACTTCAAAATTAGTTGCTGATAATATTAATATTTTCATTTTTTGTTGAAATTCCATTGTTTTTGAAAATTAATAGCACTTAGCAGGCCAAGCCATTGGTGATGGCGGATGGATAGTCCAAATTTACAATTTTTTGGCAGGTTATAGGCAAGACCTCCGGTTATAGAATAGGGTAGAGGTTCCCAACCTATCTCGCCAACAAATAGTAGGTAATTACCTTTAATGTTTGCACTAAAACCATTGCTTCTGTTTCCAATATTATGAATAAAAAACAAATTCAGTGTTAAAAAAGGATTAATAATACTTTCTGCGCCAATTAAATAGGCATTTTTTGTTAATAAATCACCCGAGTTAAATTTTTTCTCATATTTTCCATAAATCTGATGATTAATGTGAGGTTTGAAAACACCATTAATACCTGTCATTATGATGTTTTGGTTTTGATTTTCCCTAAAATCAACCTGAATATTACCTAATTGTGCACCTATCATTATAGCAGGACTTATTTTTTTGAAATATTCAAGTTTAATCTCTGTTTGCCTGAATGATGGGCTTGAATACAAAAGTGAAAAATATTGGTTTTTGTCTGTAAAATAGATTAATAGATCAGATGAATATTTGGTTTTTACATCCAGCCATTGTGCTTCCTGTATCAATATACCTGCATTGGTTGGTCGACCGGGTAAACTTGTTGTTCCAAAAGGTAGCATTTCCTTTCTGAAAACAGGAATCATTTGGTTTCCAATTCTATTAAAATCAATTACTTGTCCATAAATAGAAGAAATGTTGAAACCAAATAGCAATAGCATTAAAACTAATTTATTCATATCGAAATATTATTAAGGTAATATTAGGCTATTAATGCTTCGCAGTAAAGTTGACCGTTTTATGATTGTGAAAGAATTATCCTACCTTTGTCCAAAAATTAATGCGTCAGAAGGTAATTTTCAAAGATTTGGGATTAACAGATTATCTAGATACCTGGCAATATCAAACTCAAATTCATAACCAACTGAAGGAGGAAAAAAAGGTAACATCCTATTATTTTCCACAGCATACTTTAATTTTTTGTGAACATCATGCAGTGTTTACTTTGGGAAGAAGTGGTTCTCCAGAAAATTTGATTGTTTCTCCGGAAGAACTGAGTTTAAGAAAAATACAATTTTATAAAATTAATCGTGGTGGGGATATTACTTATCATGGACCCGGTCAAATAGTGGGATATCCAATCTTTGATCTTGACTTTTTTTTTAATGATGTGCATAAATATGTAAGGCTACTAGAAGAATCTGTAATTCAAACACTTAAACATTTTAATATCACAGGTTACAGGGAAAATGGATTTACAGGGGTTTGGGTAAAAGATAACTTTACCCATGAAAAAAGAAAAATCTGTGCTATTGGCATTCACCTTAGTCGATGGGTTTCATTGCATGGATTTGCATTTAACATAAATACAAATCTGGAGCATTTCAACCTTATTATACCATGTGGCATTAAAGATAATGACAGGTCGGTGACTTCGCTTGAAAAAGAATTGGGTGAAAAACAAAATATGGAGGATGTCAAAAATATTTTGAAAAATGAAATGTCATCTATTTTTGAATTTGATTTGAACTAAGATTATGGATATAGAAAATAAAGCTAAAAGAGTGGCAGAATCTAAATCTGTCATGACCGAAATGGTAATGCCAAATGATGCTAACCCAATGGGTAATCTGATGGGAGGTAATCTATTAAGATGGATGGATATCATATCCAGTATTTGTGCAGGTAAACACTGCGAAAACCAGGTTGTTACTGTTTCTGTTGATAATGTTGCGTTTAAAAAACCCATTCATGTTGGAGATATTGTGACCATTGAATCGATGGTTACAAGATCATTTCATACTTCTGTTGAAGTATATGTTGAGGTATATGCCGCTGATATAAAAGGAAAAAATTACAGGAGGTGCAATCATGCTTATTATACATTTGTTGCCCTAAGTACACCAGAGGGAAAACCCGTTCCTGTGCCAGGTGTTCTACCACTGACAGATAATGAAAATAAATTGTTTGAATCAGCTCCTCAAAGAAGAGAAATGAGGTTGCTTTTGGGTGGCAGGTAAAAAAAAAGGTATTCATGTGGCAAAATAGTAAGTTAAGTATGGTAATCAGGATGATTTTGGGTTTAAAATGGACCTGGTTTTTCCTTTTATTCCTTTTTTTTCATACTGATTTTCGAATTCCTCAAAATCATTCTATTTACAAACCAGTTGAAAACTTTTTTTTAATCAGGCAATTTTTTAACGATGAATATACCACTCGGAAATTTATTGAATCAGTGAGTAATTTATCAGATCTTGTTCAACTCAGGTCTTTGCCCTATGGATTTGATGAAAATTGGATTTTAAAAGGTCCAAGCAGTATTGGGGCCAGAGTGAATGTTATAAAACCAGATCCTAAGAATAAAAATATCATATTTCTGGGGTTTTCTTCTGGTGGTGTTTGGAAAACTGCTGATGAAGGTAAATCATGGAAGCCCGTATTTGATGATTTTCCGTGGTTAGCTATTGCCGATATAAACATAGACCCTGATAATAGTAATACAATTTATGTCGCTACGGGTGATCCAAATATTTCCGGATATCCATTTGTTGGTGATGGAATTTATAAAAGTACGGATGGGGGCTTAACTTGGAAAAATATTGGCCCTTCTGGTATTCAGGTTATTTCCAAAATTATTATTCATCCAGCTTTTCCTAATATTTTATTTGCCTCCAGTATGGGTTTGCCTTTTCAAAAGGATAAGCTTCGAGGTATTTATAAAAGTTTGAATGGAGGTCAATCGTGGGAAAAAGTTTTACATGTAGCTGATGATACGGGTGTAATAGATCTAATTTTAGATCCGTTTAACCCAGCTATTTTATATGCTGCATCCTGGCCAAGAATAAGAAATAATAGGGAAAGTGTGTTGACAGGGTTAAGTGCCAGTATTTGGAAAAGTACTGATAATGGACAAACCTGGAAAAGTAGCTCAACAGGTTTATCCTCCGGACCTAAAGGTCGGATTGGTCTTGTAGCCAGCAAAAAAACACCTCAATTGCTCTATGCCATTGTTATGGGGGAAAATAATGAATGGGAAGGATTTTATAAATCATTGAATGGAGGTGCTGCCTGGACTAATATTTTTGCACAACAAAGCACAGGCAGTCTTCCTGAAAATGCAATGGGGGGATTTGGATGGTATTTTGGCAAAATTGAAATAAATCCATTTAATGATCAGGATCTGTTTATTCTCGGTGTTGATTTATGGAGATCAAAAGATGGTGGTATTACCTGGAATTTAGGGGCACCTCCCTGGTATGAAAACAATATCCACGCTGATAAACATGATTTAGTATTTTTAAATGAAAATGAATATTTGTTAGCCTCAGATGGCGGAGCATATATTTCCAGAGATAAAGGTGCTACATGGTCTGATTTTGAACAAATTCCAGCTACTCAGTTCTATAGAATTGCTTTTAATCCCCATAAACCTTTATTTTATTATGGTGGTGCTCAGGATCATGGAACCCTGGAAGGTAATAGACCTGATAATTGGACCAGATTATATGGAGGAGATGGTTTTCAACAAGTATTTGATCCGCAGAATGAAAATATTATGTATACCCTTACCCAAAATGGTAATATTTTAGTTTCTGCAAATAAAGGTTTATCATTTAATTCAGCTATGAATGGCATTGATAAATTTGAACCTGTTTCCTGGGACGCTCCACTGATAAGAAGTCCCTTTAATTCTAATATCTTATTTACCGGAACCTCCAGAGTATATAAAAATACTACTGGAAGAAATGCTGTATGGAAAGCTATAAGTAATGATTTAACAGATGGTAATATTTATGGAGCACGGTTTCATAATATTACATCATTAAATGAGTCATCAATCCTGCAAGGATTAATATATGCTGGTACCTCTGATGCCAATTGCTGGAGATATGATCCAGAAACAAGCCTTTGGACAAATATTACCAGCGGATTACCAGAAAGATATGTGACTTCAATTCAGGCTTCACCTACTTTTTCAGATCATGTATTTGTAACGCAATCGGGATATAAGGATAACGATTGGCAATCCCATATTTTTCTTTCCAGGGAAAGGGGTGAAAAATGGAAATCTATCAAAGGCGATTTACCCTATATTGCTATTAATGATGTAGTTGTGATTCCAGGAAAAAATGATTCCTTGCTATTTGTGGCAACCGATGCCGGCGTTTATGGATCGGTTAATGCAGGAAAAAATTGGTATAGGTTAGGCAGAAATCTTCCTTTAGTGGCGGTATATGATTTGCAATATGTACCTGAAAATAAAGAACTTATAGCGGGTACTTTTGGAAGGTCAATACATACATACTCCCTTAAATCGTTATTGGAAAATAAATACACCTTATCCGTTTCTCCTTCAAATTTTAATTTTACCGCTACTGGAGGAAAAATGAATATTAATATTGAATCCAATACTTCCTGGCAATTGTCAAAAACGGATCCGTTTTTTTCTTTATCAACGAGCACAGGTTTAAACAATGGGATAGTTACCATAACTTGTGAGGAAAATAAATCATTCAAAAAACGTGCCGGTACAATTATTTTAAAAGGAAATGGAACAGATTCTATTGTTATATTAATTAACCAGGATGCCAGTATTCCTCAATTTTCCATTTCAGCCAGACAACTTGATTTTTCTGCTACCGGGGGTTCTCAATATTTAAACCTATCTTCCAGTACCTCATGGAATTTAATCGAATCGTTAGATTTTATTTCAACCAGCATTAAACATAATAATGGTATTTCTACCATTGAAGTTAAATGTAATGTAAATTACACATCTAATCAAAGGGAAGGATATTTAACATTTTATCCAGATGGTCTGGATATCTTTTATGTTAAAATTATTCAAAAAGGAGCAGTTTCCTTAGGTTTAACAAATAAAGCGGAACCTAACCCTATTTTCAAGGTTTTTCCAAATCCAGTCAAAGGTGATTTTATAAACATAAAAAGAGAAAATAAATTAAATTTTCCCGAACTAACAGATGGTTCAATATATGATCAGCAAGGTCATATAATAAATAAATTTACTGTAACCATGTTTGAAGATGAAAAAAATATTTCCTTACCTAATTTACGGGAAGGAATGTATTTTTTAGTCTTAAGAAACAAGGAAAAAAAGATTATTCAGATAGAGAAAATTATAAAATAATTGGTTACTTCCTTCCATTTCTATTGACAATAGTTGCTGTTGGTTGTTGGGTACTCATAATAATAACATCCTGAATATTTACATGGGCCGGTCTTGAAACCATGAAATAAATAGTTTCAGCTATATCAAAGGCAGTCAGGGGATTAAAGTCGCTGTATATATTTGCCTTTTCCTTATCCCCATCAAACCTTACCATTGCAAAATCAGTATCTTCTACATGACCGGGTGAAATAGAGGCCACTCTTATATTATGCGAATGTAAATCTATTCTCATTCCTTCTGTTAGTGCCTGAACAGCTGCTTTACTGGCACAATAAACATTTCCATTTGGATACGTTTGTCTTCCAGCGATTGAACCAATATTTAAAATAAATCCGCTTTTATGAGGTAGCATTAAAGGAATTACGGATCTAGAGACATAAATCAGTCCTTTAACATTAGTGTCAATCATTTCCTCCCAGTGAGACAAATTTCCGTCTTGAAAAGGAGCAAATCCCTTAGCTTTTCCTGCATTATTTATTAAAACATCTATTCTTTTCCAGGATTCCGGTAAATTTTTAAATACCTGGGATACCTGCATTTCATCCCTTATATCAACAGAAACAGTGTAAATTTCAACTGGATAAAATGACTTTAATTGATTGGCGACTTCTTCTAATTTTTCAATACGTCTCGCCATTAAAATTAGGTTGAAACCTTTACTTGCAAAATATCGGGCACATGCTAAACCTATACCAGAGTTAGCACCTGTTATGCAAGCTATTTTTCCTTGATTTTGATTATCAAATGGAAGTAAATTCTGCACCTTGGTTCTTTTAATATTGGGTTACTTCGAATGCCAGGTCATTATCCGGAATTTTAAGCTCCGGATTGTTCTGGATTGCTTTTAAATAAAATTCCTTCGCAATTTTTTTCTCTCCTTCATTAAAATAAAAGGTGGCGATATCATAGTAAGCAAATGTATGATTCGGCATTGCTTCAATGGTTTTTAGATAATATTCCAGCGCCTTATATGGTTTATTTGAAATATTATTCAAATAAATGGCATAGGTATAAAGTGCTTCTTTAGGGAAGGAAGATTGTTTTAAACATTGCTTCAATAAATTACCTGCACGTTCCATTCTATCGGGAAAATGAGAAATCAGAAGACTTGCTAATTCGAAAATTACTTCACTGTCATTAGGGTCTATCAGCAAAATTTCTTCTAAAATGGTTTTTGCCTCTTCCCAGTTATGTAAGGATTGATGAATTTTTGAAATAGCCAGTTTCGAACCTAAATGAGCAGGATTTTTATCTATAAAGGACTGAAGAAAATTGATTTTCTGTTGATTATTTTCGGCTTCTCTCAGGACTAGTTTTAAATGGAAAAATTGGCGTTCCAGGTCATTTGTATATTGTTTTTCAACTTGATGAAACAAAGAAACAGCCGCATCAAAAGCACTCTCAGATTCATTTTTTTCTGTTTCAACAATATTTGGTTCTACCTGATTTATTTCGTTTTGAGCCTCTGATGGAAAGTCTTCTTTGGATATGTTTTCTACTGGCAATTCATCATCATCATCATCATCATCATCTTCTTCTTCTTCTTCTTCTTCAGTTGTATCTACAAAAAATAAACTGTTATCTGGTTGCAAAACAGGTACTTGTGAATCCCTTAAATCAGTTGTCCCAATGGTCAGGGTTGGGTTAGCTGGAAAAATAATTTTTTCTCCTTCTATTGGCTCTTCTATTTCTGATTCAAATGATTTTTCAATGTTAGTTTCATCACTTGGTGTAAAAGCTGAACTCGATCCAAAATTAAATTCTTCTGGTTCTCTTTCTTCAACTATTCCTTCTCTTTCTTCTTTATTTAAATCATCAAATTCATCTTCAAATACTGGGAATTCAGGTAATATATAGGGCGGTGGATAAGAAATAACTTCTTCTATTGGTGGCATTTCAGTTTCATCTTCTAAAAATAAATTATCCTGAAAAGCAACATCCGGAATTTGATCCTGTAACGATTGGTATCTATTTTTAAATGACCTGCACTCAACTAAAGTAGGAGGTAAAAACTTCCTTAAATGTCGCAACGTTTCACCAGCTTCTGAAGAAACCATCCTAAGAATATTAGAATAATTTTCAAATGTTACTTTTTCAGATTCATCTGAACGTATTTCATTTTTATGACTTCTTGCTTCCAGATATTGACTTTGCCAATAGTTTATATATGGAATGATATCTCCTATTTTATCAATTGCAGTAGCGATTTCCTTTAACTCCCCACTCATTGGATCAGGTTGTAAACCATTGACCAATATTGGAACGAGCTGATCTAATTTTTTTGTAACCAAAGACAGCGTATGTTGCATACAAGCGAGGGATTGTAGGAAATTCACACTGATTAATAGGATTATTGGTCCATTAAAATGTTCCAATTGATTGTAAATAGATGGCTCCAGATAATCGCTGGAACTTATTAATTTGAAATCAAGATTTGTATTTTTGAAATCATGCAAAATTTTATTTGCTGCGCTTTGATTTTCAGGTGCGTATGCAATAGCGATGGTTTGATTCATGATGAAACGGATTTAATTTGTTGAATGCTGGATTATTTTATTAACGGAATTTTCAAAATCCTTTTTAAATGCTAAAAATTTGCTCGTTGCAGGTCCATTAAATCCTGTATGAATTTTTATTACTTTGTTGTTCTCATTCAGCATTATCATGGTTGGAAAAGCTATTATTTCATTTAGCAAGGGTAGAGCTTTTGATGCTTCTGTTTTATTGTAGGAGCCTGCCCACAGAATTTGATAGGGAATATTCAATCTTTTTTTATAGGCAGCTAAAAGAGGGAGGACCTTTTCTTTTTCCGTGTATCTTTCAAAAGCCAGTCCGACGACTGCGATATTCTTTTCTTTATTTTGTTGAAGATAATCAAGTAAAAATTTTGTTTCATCCAGGCAGTTTGGGCACCATGTGCCGAATAACTGGATAATTTTAACTTTCCCCTTGATCTGATTTAATGATACCAACCGGTTATCAATATCAGGAAATTCGAAGTTAAAATCATCACCTTTTACAGTCTGGGTAATTTCATCAGGATTTCTTAATACATTCTTACTTCCTTTTTTAGCCTTCCAAATGGTTTGATAATGCTTTCCTGATCTAAAAATTCCATTAATTGTAGTATCAGCATTGATTTTTCCTTCGAATAAAAAAGCGTGGGAACCATCAAAAACAGAAAGATATAACTTATTTGCCTGAACGGTACCTTCCAGAAATCTGTAATCTCCGGTTTCGGTTAAAAAGGTACCAGTTAAATAATTTCCATTTTGTTTTAATTCTGCAATGCCAGGATAAGGATCTTCTCCCTCCACAAGTCCAAATGTTGTTTCCCAGGAACCTGTTAAATCAAATACAGGTTCTTTTTTAAGTTGGGTAAATCTATGATTCTGCCCGAATTTGGCAACAAATGGGATTTTATTATTTTCCGTTCTATAATTGATTACCCATTCACCTTCCATTACGTTTTCTTCATATAACCCATGCAAATAGGTATCATAGATAGGAAAATTAACTCTAAAAGTATCTTTTGCCAGATATTTACTTCTTCCGAAACTTATATCGTTGGCGACAATCCTTTCGGTGCCATTTATCAGGACCATGATGAAACTATCCCTTGTTATATATTTTATTTCAAAGGTAAATGGCAACTCTCCATCTGTCACCTCATCGAATTTAAGATTAAGTTTTTCAGGTAATGGTTCACCTTTTGGATTTGCGCTCACAGGTCTGGAATCCAGTTTTAAGATACCCCTCCAGATTCCATTTGGTAA